>Ga0123355_10000695_pt1 | contig 45774 bp, 33 predicted proteins | sample TergutEmb28metaG_3_FD_89872 | JGI IMG/M metagenome (GOLD analysis project Ga0123355, IMG submission 89872) | Embiratermes neotenicus P1 segment gut microbial communities from Petit-Saut dam, French Guiana - Emb289 P1 | ecosystem: Host-associated > Arthropoda: Insects > Digestive system > Gut ...
CCCACCCCCCCCCCCCCCCCCCCCCCCCCCACCCCCCCCCCCCCCCCCCCCACCCCCCCCCCCCCCCCACACACACACACCCCCACCCCCCCCCCCCCCACCACCCACACACACACACACACACACACATGGCTTAGTGGTACAGAAAAATTTATTGACAGTTATAATTTTGTGCTTCTTTACAGAGGTTTTATCTAATAGGATCCAACAATACCCAAACAAGATTCCGAGTTCTTAAGATTGATCGAATGGAACCATATGATTTGTCACTCACAGATGACAAAGTGGAATACACACAGGAAGAAATTCGAGATCTTGTTACCATGATTGATGTGGGCAATCGCACCCGTGTGGGTCAGAGGTCAGCTAGTAGTGGGATAGCCAAAGTGGTGTCAGCATTTGGGATTGTTGGTGAGCATTTTAAATTAAGGGTCCTGCTTGGTTCAGAGTCTTGAATAATAGGGGAATGAAGAAATGGTATTTTAGCTGCATCACTGCAGGAAGAACATATACTGTAAGTAATTGAAAATAAAATTTTCCAGAAAGTACTTAAACTCAATAGAGATCATGCAGGAAGCACTATATAACAAGAAACTTTATTATTTGTATAGTTATGCAAGAAGTAGATGGTCAGAAAAGCCTGGCTTGGCTTGACACATAAGTCAGATGGATGTAGCAAATGCCTCTGAATGTTGAATGAGATGCCTCTAGGAAGGTGATTACTGAACACATGGATTACAGTGATAGTAATGTACAGCATTTGGAATCTGTTACCAGAAAGTTGCCTTTTGTCAGTGGCCTGTGCAGACCTGATGCTGTCATTACAACGAAGTATTTAGTTTGTTTTGTGTTTTGGCTGCTCATTCACTGCTAGACGAGTATTTGAAAGGCTAGTGTGCTTGCATATCACAGTTTATAGCTTGGCTTGAGTGATGTTTCTTTGTCAGCATATCTGTTTCAGCTTGCCTGTGATGTGTGTATTACTGATGTTTTTGTCCGTTGGAGTGCTATTGTTAGTTTCCTGTAAAACTTGTAAAATCTTTCTTTTTCTGGCAAGCTGCGTTGTGTGACTTGCCATTTTTATTCTATTATTATTATTAGTAGTAGTACCCCCACATTTATAAGTTGCATTTGTTGAATGCATGTGTAGTACTATACATCTCTGCACACTTAATACATGCATGCTTGTTTAATTATCTGTGTTAAGGTCTACTGAAGCCATTGTTCCACGTGGTGGTATCAGTAAATTCACTCAGCAAAACTGGCCTTTCATTAACAGTGGATGGCTTATAAGATTGAGAAGAGAGGTTGTGATATTAGGATGGTGAATATGATATTACATGATCCCAGTGGGCATGTGGGCTAAAGGATTCGTATTCCCCTGTCTTAGACGAAGCAGATGCTACGATTATAGGTTTGAAACATGGATTGGGTATGGGTGTTTTTGTGCATTTTGCATCACCATCCCTACATTGCAGGTTCTGGTTTCCGTACAGATAAAACATTTATGAGTTAAGAATCTGGATGTTTCCCAGGATTAAGTGTACTTGGGAGAGACTGCAAAAGAGCACAGTAGACAGAAATGCAGTGTTAAAATATCAAAAAGAATTTGTGTATAGCCCGCATATCAAACAGCTATTTATTACAAGCATGTCAGGAGGGATGCTTCTCATGATTAGAAGTTGTTTGGTTGAGGAAATTTTGTTTGTGTAACTGGCAGTGTGAGGACAGGAATTACGAGGGACAGTTAATAAATTAAAGGCAGTTCACCTCACCTTAGACATGATGGCCTTAATTCTGGTGTGGTACAAATATGTTTATTTCTTCCCTTAGTTTTTTAGGCATGGCTTAAGTTTATTTGCACCATGAAGCCTCTTGTCTGAATATATTATTCTCTGACATAGTTTGAAACTTCTGACATAATTATTCCTCTGCTGAATGCTGGTGTTTGGAAATTTATATGTTGCGGGGCTTACTTGTGTTTTTGTAGTGAATGTCACAGTTCATTGATGGTTCTCACAGTACAATACTGACAAGGAGCACCTAAATATTATGATTGAATGGTTACGATTTCCAGGTTTTATTCTCAACAGATGAGAGGTGCCTTTAGCCCTCAGCTGTGCCTTAACTCTTAAACTGGCACTTTGTCCCACTAAGAGTAAGAAGAAGAAATGTTGATATAATAGGACAGTATTTGCATGTAATAAGGTAAAGTGTTTCCCATAGTTATTCTCTTGGTGCTGCAGTCCAGTTTAGGTAGATATTTTCTGAAGCCTTATTGAAACAAACAGCAGGACTTTATTGCACAGTCATTTCTGTTAAAATGCTCCAGGCTTGTGGTCAGGTGTTACCAGCTGTAGTTGTTCATGGTTTTCCTTTTTCACTCCAGGCAAATTCTGTGATATTGCTGTGGCATAGACCAAGATCACCTACTTCCAAATCCTTACCTAACCATCACATATCATTTTACACTCTGTGCCTTTGGCAGTGGAACAATCATTAATTGTCCTAACAGCCATTCAGCTGGATTCTTTGGATGGAGAATCAGGTTGATGCAAGATTTCTTTCTTTACACAATAATGGAGAGACATGTGGATCCATCCCCACATCCACGCCCCACTTACTACTACTCCATGGCTCTACGAGTCCATGTAGGACCTTGGCCTCCTTCACGACCATCTTCCAGTCATCTCTTCTGTGCACACGTATCCTCCAGTTTGTGATACCCATCCTCCTCAGGTCCTGCCTCACGTTGTCCATCCACCTTAACCTTGTTCTTCCTACACTCCTACTTCCTTCTGGCCACGCCTCACTTAGTAGTACACAACTACAGTTTTGTATAGTGTTTTATAATATTTGAAGTAGTCTCCATGAAGATGGCCATATAGGCTGAAACACCAAGGATCCAAAACATAAAGCATAGTTACGATGGATAACTTGCATACATTGTTGGTTGCATTAGCTGTACACACCTGCAGTGTTTGAGCAGTCCAGAATGGTGCTGCACAAACAACTCATATTGGCACTAGGTTATGTTTACCTCATGTAATTGGCAGCGCCCATCACAACTTCAAGCATCAGCGTCCATTGTCTTCAGCTAATGTATGTTGCATTGTGTTTGTTTCCGTCTGACTCAGGGGGTAAGGAAACAAGCATTGATGAAGGAACAGTGGAAGATAGAGGTACCACTTCTCGGAACAAACCTTCTTTTTGGCATTCGATTTGGAAACGCAACACATTCCCCCGACTAGTGCCAGCATTTGCTTTGCTTGGTAAGGTACCTGAAACTTTCAACTTGCATCACCTGGTGTTACAGGGGTGCTTTAAGTTTACACGGTATCAGGTGGTTCCATTTTCATAACACTTGCCAAACTACTGAAATTTTTCAGATGGGTGTCAGTGAGTCATCAGTTGTTATTTTGTACTAATATTCATGACTCATTTAAGAATAAACACGCATTTAACCTTTTTGGGTCCAACATTGATTTACACTTGGCAGTGTGTTCTGTTGTATCAGCTCAAACATTGAACCCAAATAGGTACATTATTTTACAGTGTTTATGTTGGTTTCTCTAAGCTGCTGCTAACTATTGTTGGCCCTGTGAATTCTGAAGGTTAGATGTTTTGGACCAGACTGTTTGAATTCACAAAAATAATTTGGACTGCAAAAGGTTACGCAACTGTCTTAAAGATGTCTGTTTTTGGGAATTCTTCTGCTCATAAATTCTGTAGGATAATGTGTCTTCCCTATTGGCATTAAATACTACAGGTGTAAGTTATCCATGATTGCACTTTACTTCAAAATCTGTTCTATTGCAATACTGTTTTATACTGTGTATAAAAAATTAAAAAAAACGTGATTCAGTCATATCATTAATAATATCTGGAAGTCATTAGCAACTGGGCTTAATTTTTTTCTGGGCTATGTTTTCTGCACTCCTGGTCTGGAGGGATTAGCCAGCAGCTCAGTCAGTGCAACGAATACGCTACTGGCCATGTGATCAGGATTCAGTTCCTAGCAGGTGCAGTCTTGAGACCAGCTTGGAGCCCACCACCCTCCTAACCAGTGGATGCCATGTGCTTTTTCACCATGCATAAGACAGCCAGTGAACTTCTCCATCTAATGCTAAAGTTAGGAATATCCTGCTTGCCTGCAAGTCTTCATGGCATGTGGTTAATTAAGCAATGGGTGCCTACTTTACATGGTCTAGAGGATTAACAGACTATTGATGGAGACTGTGTTTGTCAATCACCATTGCATCAGTCTGGATTTGGAGAGCTGGAATTGCTAATAAAACAATTTGAAGAAAAGTACTGTATACTTAAGCTTTCACAGTTAAACTGCGTACCTTGTTTGTGTGTATTTGTGTAAGGGACATGTTTCACCTGTAGGATTTGTCAAGTTCCTGGAGGGTTACTATATAATCCTTGTGACAAAAAGACGACGTGTGGCATTCATTGGGTATCATACCATCTACAAGATAGAAGACACTAGCATGATCTACATTCCAAATGATGGCATACGTGTCAGCCACCCAGATGAACAGCGTTATGTCAAGATGTTCCAAAGCATTGATCTCTCTAGTAACTTCTACTTCAGGTAAACTGTCATGAAGATGTGCTTACTTATTGTTGATACAGGTCACCTGGTTTTGTTAGGGTAGTGAAATCAGGAAGGTCAAGATTGGCTGCACATGTATGTTTGATGGGGGCTAGGTAATAAATATGTACAGAATTTTTAATGGTAATTTCTTGATCAGCTGCTGGTTTGAAGACCAGGCAGGAAGAGGAGGAAGGATAACATTGGTACAAATCTTGTCAGGTTAGGTTGTGCACAAAACTGGCTGAGCGTCATGTCAGTAGCAGGCTGTGGTGTACCGTACAGATTCTTTTACCAGATTACAAACCATACATGCCATTGTATAAGGTTTTCCTTGAATAATTATTGCTTTGGGCAGGGCTGGATATCCTGTGCATGTATAGAACCCAAAGTGCCATCACCAGTCTCATGACGATGATCCTGGTGAACATGGTGATTTTTGGACCACGTGCTGACCGTGTTAACCTAGTTTACACTTTCCATACAGTTAATGCAAGATCCACTGTAATAATACATTCCCATTTACTTCTGGGCAACTTACGTAGCCTCTGGCATTTTACCAACCCAAATTTGTAATTTTTTTTTCTCCCCCCATGAATGCTACATATTCCATCCAGCTCATCTTTTTCTTGATTTAATCACCTTAACATTTTGAAATGAAGAATACAGATAGTGAAATTCATCATAATGCAATTTTCTGCAGTTTTCTATTACTATATCTATGTTGTAGGTACATATTCTGGTAGTGTGTTTTCGGTAAGAAGTGACAGTGTCAGTAATGATATGCCATTGTCTCATCGTGTTATACAGTTACAGCTATGATATCACACACACATTGCAGAACAATATGTCTCCACCCAGAAACATCATCCCAACACCCAGCAGTCAAATCAGCATGGCTGGAACTGGGACTCTACCAGAGAGCAGCACATTAGGTAATTCAAGTAATGCAAATAATTTTTATATTACAGTGATATTTTCACCAGGATTGGTTGTTCTGTAGCAAAGCCATATACATTCTTCTCTTTGTCCCCCTAAATGCTCTTGTATTTGTGTCTGTTATTTTGTATACCTTCCCTCACTTCGTTGCTACACATTGTTCCAGTGGTTGTTATCACTAATCAGATATCCATTAAACAGTTAATAACATATAGTGAAATTTGCTGCAGATGGAGGAGAAAGTAATCTGGAGCAGGTGGCAGATGACTTGTTTGCATTCTGGAACTTTTCACCAGAAGAGCAAGAGAAGAGGTCAGTGTTAGTGAGAGTGAGTTAGTGTCATCATGAGATGTATTTGTCACCAACAAGTCTTTAGGAATGAAGTTGTGGTGCTGTAACCATTGCATCTGTAGTGGAGTTTCTGCCACCTTTGAAATGGGTTTTGGTTTTGTTACAAGGGAAAAAATGCAGTAGTGAACCAGATTCTCGTCACATTCGTTACAGACTCTTTTTGTAATGTTTAGAGACCTGAAGTGATGGCTGTGCAAGCTGGGACATTATTATCGTCACATTTTGGTATTTGAATTATTTTAGATGCTGTAAGTATATGTCATAGACATATACTGTTCATTCCTGAATCAGAAATGCACCATAATGAAGTTTGTTTCTGTATGCAAAAATTATTGCACCTGCACAGGAATTGTTTTCTCTGTATATTTTATCTTCCAGAGCCACTAATAATTTCGATAATCTTAACAACTTCCCGTTGAAATTGAAGTGGGTTTTATTCCATTGTGTTTTATATCAGACAGCACATAGTACAGTATGTACCTATTTATGTCTGTCAGCTGGTTGATTATATCTTCTTCGTGTCTTGGTCAAACTAACTTGTTTGGGAGAACACTAAAAAACGCAGAATTAGAAAGGGTTTTATATCAGTCATGCTGGACTGGTAATAAATAGGTACTATTTTGCATACCCCTCTAATCTGCTATTTTTAATTCTCACTGTGTTTCCTATTGTTCTCCCTGGTGATTACCAGTTACAGATGCAACATTCAAGAGTTCTGATAAACTGGTTGACATACATAAACAAGTATGTACTGTGATGGTTATTTGTTGATCAGTAATTACCTACATGCACACACAGTGAAGATGAATCAATTTAAGTATGTTTTACACATCTATAATTTGCATTACTTTGGGACTTGCTGATAGCCACACATTGCCAACTGAGTGAACTTCAATTGTGTTTCTTGCAGGCCTGACATTAAGCATAGTGAGAACAAAACAGTGGACTATGGGGTCCGTAATAAGCCTAACAGGCGATTTGTATGGAATTCTCATCTTCTGCAGAAAATAGAAGGAAATCTCCATCCTGATTGGATCTTGTATGTGATGCATGGTTTTGTAGGCCAGTCCAACATCTGTATATATGGCCGTTCTGTGTATGTGACTATAATAGCTCGTCGCTCAAATAAATATGCTGGCACAAGATTTCTGAAACGAGGTGCAAACTTTGAGGTACGTATTGTGTACAGCAGTTAACGGTTTTGGTGTTAAGTTCAGTATTGCACAGAATATTGTAATGTGTTGATTTATTGCAGGGTGATGTAGCCAATGAAGTGGAAACAGAGCAGATGGTTCATGACTCAGGGGTGTCATCACTGTCTTCTGGGCACTTCACTTCCTTTGTTCAGTTGCGAGGCTCAGTTCCTTCACAGTGGAGTCAAGATATCAGCAAAATGGTGCCCAAGCCTGCTATAAGTTTTGATCTGAGTGATCCTTTCTGTGAAACTGCTGGTAAGGTAATATATTCACTGTTTGTGCAGTTTGATATCCACAGTTATCATGAAGGCACTTCCTTGTATGATGTATGATGTACATTGAAACCAAATAACAGGGAACCAGATGCTCAATCATATGAACACTGTCTCTCTTTTCATATATGCCTAGAAAACAGGCTCATGTTATTAATTTTAATGGGAATAATTTTTTGTGCCAGCATATTCAACTTACAGTCATATTTGTTTTTTTTTATTCTGTGACATTTGTAATGCACCAGCGTAGCAGTTGAATAGTTAACATGCTTATCTTGTGTTCAGAAGTCCAGGTTAAATTCACGACATAGATGTTTGGACCATGGTTTGTTTCACTGTCTGTGCAGTTGGTAGGATAGTACTTCCACACTTCCACATCCTTCATAATCATCATCCCTAATCAGTGTCCTGTTTGAAACTACATGACCTGTTCAGTTGAGAAAGTGCCATTAAAGATGCTATAGTACCTGTACTTGCTATGGTACATCATTTAAGCATCATGTATGGTTTCAGGCTATCACAGTTGTGTAGCTGAGGTATTTTCTTCTAGGATGTGACACTGTGTCTGTGGGTGATTGATGCCTGACATTTAAAGAGAATGTAATCTCGAAACATCAGGCACATGTTACCCAGTGACACAGGACCACATCCCAGAAGAATGTAGTCTTCATTGAAGCATGATGCTTGGTTATTTTCTAATACTCTGTCAGGTACTAAGGTGATGTGTTTCCGTGTGTGCAGGTGAGCACTTCAACCAGCTGTTATGTCGTTATGGTTCACCAGTCATCGTTTTGAATCTTGTAAAGAAACGTGAGAAAAAGAGGCATGAGAGTATGCTGAGTGAAGAGTTTAGCACTGCGGTCAAGTACCTGAACCAATTCTTGCCACCTGACCATCACATACAGTACATAAGTTTTGACATGGCACGCGTGAACAAAGGGTCAGTGTAGCAATTATCACTGTGTCAAAATAACTTTTTCAGTTGAGCCCTGTCAGACATCAAAGTAATAAACATAAAATGCATTATTTAAGCAGTAGATGTCAATATAACAAATTATTTACTCCCAAGGAAATGGCTTCCATTACCCATGGAATATGAGGTGTTGTAGGCTCCAGAACTTGTCTCGATGCTTGGGAGTAGAGAAAACATCCTGCATCTGCCAGGAATCAAACAATTTCTTGGCCATCCAACCATCCAACAGGAAGACATTATTATTGCAAGTTTCAGAGACTGCATGCCCCTTTGCAGGGAAATTTGATATGTATGTCCAGTGAAGTACATAGTTTGGAACTGTTGTGTTGTTTAATGCACGTGTTTCTATTTGCAGGAAGGAAGCAAATGTAATGGGTCATCTTGCTGAGATAGCCAAGAATGCTGTTTGTAAGACAGGAATATTTCAGAGCCAAAAGCCCTACCATTCACACAATCCACAGTATATCTTGGGGAAACCTTTCATTGGGCTGCATGGTGTGGAGGGGCGCCTCCAAACAGGAGTAATTCGTGTGAATTGTGTCGACTGTCTTGACAGAACAAACACTGCACAATTTGCAGTAGGGAAGTGTACATTGGGTTTCCAGGTATGTGGTTTATCCATGGTAGCATCATGAGGTTCGTCATCCCAGTTGTGTTCTATGAAATTACTAATGTAGAGTGTGTGTACTCGTCTAACACAACTATATGTACTGGTAGAATATAAAGTATTTTCTACATAAGGTACAACTACATGTTTCAGTGCTTGATAATGGCCATCTTCAGGTTGTACATGAAATACTAATTAAGCAGCTATACAAAGCATACATGGGCTGTTTATATGGGGTAGGGAGGGGGTAAAGTGGGCACGAGATCTCGTATCTGTCAGAAAAGGTTGGGCAATGTGGGTTACATGAGGGGTCAATGCTGTTACCAAGCTATGTCTAAACTTATTATAGTTAAATCTATGGTAGGGATCATATTATGTCTATGTGTGCTGTGTAATTACACTACAGTGCATATTATTGTGCATTGTACATCTTATACTTTAGTGTAATTACACAGCACACACAAACATAATATGATCCCTACCATAGAGTTAACTGTAATAAGTTTAGACATAGCTTGGTAACAGCATCGACCCCTCATGTAACCCACACCGCCCAACCTTTCTGACAGATACGATATCTCGTGCCCACTTTACCCCCTCCCTACCCCAATAGAAACAGCCCACGTATGTTTTGTATAACTGCTTAATAAGTATTTCATGTACAACCTGAAGATGGCCATTATCGAGTGCTAAAACATGTAGTTGTACTTTGTGTAGAAAATACTTTATATTCTACCAATAAGTATAGTTGTGTTAGATGAGTACACGCATTCTACATTAGTTATTCCATAATAGCAAGTCTCATTCTGCACAGTAAATGGATATGTTAACAAATTAACATTCACTGCTTGCTGGAAATCTGCTGCACCCATGCAGCCAAACCATGTTCATCCAGGAGACCAGATTTACAACATATATGAACACTTATGTCATACCAATGGATCAGTGTTGTTGCATAATTTGTGTATTATTTGGATCCCGAACATTTGGTACTGTGGTCACATGAGCCTATCACTAGCCCTTATTTTGAGCCAAATGAATCTGGTGCATACCCTCTTATCGTTTTCCTTTAAGATGTGTTTTAATATTTTTCCTGTGTGGTCCTAAATCTTTGAAGTGTTCTCTTTTCTTCAACCAAAATTTTGTGTATATTGTTTTGTCTGTCTTGTTGGCATTATGTGCCTAGTCCATCTCACCCTTCTTGATTTGATCATCCTAATATCTGGTGAACAGAACAAATTTTGAGTCTCATCAGTTGTGTAATTTTTTCTACTTTGTTACTTTCTCCATCTTAGGTAGGATATTCTCCTCATCACCCTCTTATTAAAAAGCTTCAGTCCATGTTTTTGTCTGAATGTGCTAGACAAATTTTCACTTCCATACAAAACAACATTATTTTTAAATTTTATTGTAACGTTTATGTTTCTAAGTAGTGTATGTAAAGATTGAACTGCATTTTTCATCTGTAATTTGCTCTTAATGTCTTCATGAATGCAATTCTGTTTTCTTTTATTCCCAAATATGTTACCTTCCCCACATTTTCAAAGTATTTCTAGTTATGTTTATATTATGATTTTATCTCATGTTCTAATGATAAGATATTAACATATACAGCAAAATTCCGTTGATCTGACTTGCACAGGACCCTAGAAGTGCCATATTACTGAACATTGCAGATTATCAGTCAGTACCCATATGAACTAAAGTTCTTACAGGCAGTTTTTTGTTACTTCTCCTACCTATGAGTAATAACTGGGTTCAAGCCCTTTTGGTCCTGATGCAACTAGGCCTTTAGATGGACCCTTTGTGCCCCATAGTCTGATGTCAAGTCAAGGGAGCCCTGTACCTTTGCTAAAGTTCCAGATGGCCACCAGACTTACACTGTTAATATCCTCTGGGCCTAAAAAGAAGGAAACCAAGTATGCCTGTCTGATTGAAGCCACTGCTTCACACTCCACAAGACATGGATTGAGGTTCCTTCCTCTGCTCCACACCTACATAAATGGATGCAACTCAGTCCCACGAAGTGTAAATGTCTTCTCAGGGAATTGTGTCCAGTAAGGAGACTGGTAACAACCCTGAATTGTGTCCTGTTAAAGGGCAGCAATCTGGTCTTAACATCTGGTCTAGGGCCCAAAATCATCTTTTGAGCCTGTCTGTGAGTACTGATAAGTCTCCTCCACATTACCATATGCTGGTTATCTATCCAACATTTTATCTTTTTCCTTATATTCTGCCTAGAAACTGCCAAGGTCAGCTCTTGTCCAACAAAATGGTGAACTGTTCTGTCTCTTGCAAGCTTGTTGGCGATTTCATTTCCTCATACCCAAGAATGTCCAGGGACCCAAAACAGTCCCACAGCATGCTGGGTGGAAATGTCATTCAGCGCCTTTTGGCACTGTTGTACCAATGGGGACTTGTTTTAATGGCCTGAAGGGCTTTCAAAGCTGCCTGACTGTCAGAGCAAATACTAACATATTTCTCTGACCTAGCATTTGCTTCAATTGCATGAGCACAGGCCAAGATAGTGTAGATCTCAGCCTGGAAGACTGTAGCATATTTCCCTAGAGAGATAATGAGCCTTCTTCCCAAGGATTGCCTATAGATTCCAGCCCTGGTCCCCCCCCCCCAGAGTCCTGGACCAATCTGTGTACTAGACGAGCCCTTTGACTCCAGGAGGAGTACCAGGTCGTCTGGTCCACTCTTCTGTAGTCATCATAGTAACCCTATACTTGGGTTTGAGATTAAATGCTAGCCTCATAACATTGGCCCTCATATTAAATATGGAATCATTTCTGAAGCTGCATCAGTATACTACTATGCCATTGATTGGGGTTTAGGTAAGACCAACGTCCCAGACTCCAAGGATGAAGTGCAGCTGTTCTTGCCTCACCCTGCACCACCTACTGTTGTGGAAGGAGACAGCTAAGTGCTTCAAAAGCACTATTGCACATTACCCCTGTTATCCCTAAGCATGCTACTCTTTGAATTCTGCTTAGTTTTTTCTTAGCATTAGCCATCTGACAGCTGTGCCACCAAACTAAGGATGCAAAAGTGATGGATGGTCGAATGATGGTGACATAGAGCCAATGGACCACCTTGGGTCTCAGGCCCCATGCTGTACCACATGCCCTCCCACAGGCCCACAAAAGATTGTGTGCCTTTTTCACCCTGACATCCACCTGCTCCCTCCAGGTCAGTCGACAATTCAGTATCACTGTGAGATTCTTGACCGACATAGGGTGACATAACACAACCTATACTTGTGCTGTACAACTAATCAGAGGAGTATTCCATTTGGATATCTCCTTCACCTGCTCGTTCAGGGTCATCAGGGTCATCTTCTATGTTTTCTGGAGTCTTTGCAGCTGAAGAAGTTGATGGAGTAGGAGACAAGGGGTCAGGAAGTACAGTGCTGGCTGATAAGGAGACACTCTTGGAGGCTTCTTTGAACATTTCCTTGATATCTGCCTGTTTCATTGATGACACTTTTTTTTGGTAAAAAACAAAACTTCTGATCTTGGGACTGCTCTTGTCAAGTGTTGGATTATTGGGATCTCCAAATTACATATAAGATGTCATATTAACAAATGTTCACTCTACCTACATTTTGCTCCTTACTGCTATCTAATAGAGCTTGTGTGCATTTCTGTGTAGTGTTTATGTTTTCACATGATAAACTAATGTCACTAACGTATCCTAGAAGTATGCGTACACAGTTTGGGTCACAGAGTGTGAAAAGACCACTTGGGAGACGTCATAGATGTGAGGACCTGTAAATATTAGAACTGATAAAATACAAAACACTGTGGACTGGATTCAGATGGCTCTGAGTAGGGTGCAGTGGTGGGGTGCTAAATATTTAGTAAAATGAACTGTTAAGTCTCATAAAAGGCATTGAATTTCTTGACCAACTGGGCAACTGTCTCCTTTCCCAAGAAAAGTGTCTGCTTAATGGAGATGGTTGTACCACAGCAAAATCTGTTGCCTTCCCATTTCCTCTCCTGAGGTTAAAGATATGGAGGACTTCAGATATATCAATTCATTTCTATGCATGGATTGTTTACTGCTGTAAGATGTGAAGATCTGATATGTGTAACAGTTGTATGCCTTGGGAGTACTGGGGTCACCCAACTTGGAGTTTGATTCTGACTGTGTACGGATGCTTGAAGAACTGTACGAAGATCATGGAGACACATTGGCCTTGCAGTATGGAGGTTCCCAGTTGGTCCATCGCATCAAAACTTACAGGAAAACAGCTCCTTGGACTTCACAGGGCAATGACATAATGCAGACACTCAGTCGATACTACAGCAACACATTCTCAGGTGGGCTAAAATGACTGGTGTTCCAGTGGTACAACATACATACTCAGCTTAAGAAAGAGCCTTCATTCATTCATATTATGTTGGTTGCGATATAAACATAAAATATGTAAGTGTAAGCTTACTGTAAACAGCACTGGTTTTAAAACGAGAATAAGCCCCCCCCCCCGTGTGACTGAGTGTCTCACATATGACAGTACTGTGTGTCCAAATAGTGTATAGTCTCTTACCAGAAAATGCTGCCACTATTAATGCAGAGGTAGTCATGATTACTAGCATCTGTGTTTGTGATATAACTGTTTCCATAAATTTTACTTGGAATAATGTACTTCATGGACATTGTCCACTGTCCCATGTTAAAATAAAACTTCTTTTTCAGGGCAGCATTGGTCCTGATCCTGATGCTAAAAATGTGGTTAATGCTTACTCACTTGTACCCAATAGGCACAGCTAATCTCAAGCTTCAAGTAGCACGTTACTTTGGTTGGCCCCATACATGTCCTTAGTATGTGGTAAAATTGCAGGAGGTTGTAGAAATTGTCTTTGTTTATGGGGACCTGTAACCAAGACAAACCACCATACAGTCCAATTAAATGCTCTCAAATCCATTTGCCCATAAAAAGTTATTCTTGAAACATTTTCTTGGAGGAATGGAATTTTCAAACCTTTGCCCATGAACCATGAGTTTCGTCTCAGATACAAGTGTTGTTGATGCAATAACAGTGTTTTTGACCGGAATTCCCTTACTGACTTAGAAACTATTGTAAACATGGTTGACAGAGACATGTTATCATGATTGTCCATTATAAGCTTTGTAACAATAACTTGTCGCAACCACTGGTGATTTGACAAATGACATGTCAGAAGTAAGCCATGTTTATCAAGCTGTTTGAAGTGCATGTGGAAATTACCTTGGAGGTAACCGTGGGTAACTGAAAGTATCATTTAGTCACTGTGTGTTTGAAAGAGTTTGTAAAAATTGTAACCTGAGGAAATTAAGATTTTGATGCAGAAGATGTATTAAAATGGTGACAAATCCATTCGATTGTGAACTTTTCATGCTTCTTAGGTAGGAAATCGTACTAAGTAGAAACATATTGAAAGGTCAGTGTACATATTAATCATCTGGCAAATATTTGGTATCAAATTATTCTAACATTGTAGGTCATAAAATGTCTTAAGTGGGGTGTTCTAAATGGGCTTCACTGGATTTGTCACTGATATTAGAATCTACTTTCAGTGTATGATCCTGCTGCCATGGTGTGATGCTGCAGTAGTTTCTGTGTTCCACAGATGCAGAGAAGCAGCACACAATGAACCTGTTCCTGGGACTCTTTGTACCTGATGAGAACAAGCCTCCCATCTGGGAGCTTATGACAGACTACTATCTCCATCATCCTGAAGCTCTTGGACAGAAGAAAGTGAGACGGTACTGTATTTGTAATATAGCATCAGGTGACTGACAGGTGGCTGTATATCTTTAAAGGCATGTAGAACTTGAAGATAACATTACTGTATTGCAAGAGTGCTGCCACTGGATATTGAAGGTTTGAAGTAGTTGTGTTTTATGAGTTATTATATGGCTTTGTCTGTTGAGTGTGATAACCTTTATCCTCAAAATAAATTCTGTAAATGCAGTAGTGGCTATTGTGTTTGGTGGAGAATTAAATTGTATGTCATATCAGGAGTATCATGTTGGTGCTATATCTTTAATGTAGGTTTACCAAAAACTGCATATGTTGGGCATACAGTATTTGTGTTTTAATAAATCAGTATATTCATATTTTACTGAACCAGTGCAATCCAGTTCACATACGTAATCTACTTGTGTAAGATTTATCTTAATATTACCTTCCTATCTCCCAAATGAATATTTCCTTTTAGATTTACAAGTACGCTTATGTTAATATGCTAATCATTTGATCATTGGTGCCCAGCCTGAGGTTGTGACCCCAATCAGCCCTCAGGCAGATCATGAGTAGTGTTGGGAAGAATTCTTTTCTTTTGTATTCCTGTAAAATGAACAGAAGTTTCAACTGAGAGTTGGTAATTCTGCGTAATGGCCAGTTTATTGTCATGTTAAAAAGAAATGTTGAAAAACTTAGCACCAGCCAGTGGATGGTTCTCAGTGTAATGTCATTTTAATGAATCATGCAGTCACAGGCCTTTAGAGAATCATTTCTGTAATATTTTCTCTTGTGGCAGAGTGCCTCGGAGTCAATGGTGGAATGCTGAGGTGCTGCAGTGCTTGCCTCGAGCTTACAATGAAGTTTTCAAGAGCTGCAGTGAAATTGTGCAGGTGGACAGAGGTGAGGAAATGATGGATGGCTACTTGGACTACCACCGCCCATATGAGTTCAATGTGCTGAGTGAGATGTTTGCATACAAGATCAGCCATTCTGTCAGGTATGTGTTGAATTATTCTTACTGAATTCAATATAATAATATATATAATATAATAATATATGGTACAGATTCTATATCCCAAATGAGTAATGCTTGTTCAACCTTTTAGATTTTAAAGCAGACATGGATATATAGTTCATATGGTAAAATGTACAATACTATGACCCTTAAAGCAAGACTGAAATAAGGTGTATGCATTTTGAAACTTCCATTGAATTATCAATGACTGTACAGCAGTCCCAAACAGTGTATTTGGAAATAAGTTTAGATGTAAAGTATAAAAAAGTAACAAAAATTTGCAGTGCTGTATAATCTGGAAGATAGCGAATTATCTGTGGATGCCATTGCAGCTGTTCCTTTAGTAGATATGGACTCTGCAGAAACCCCTGACTTCTGGCATATTTATACAAATTAATAAGTTGAATGTATGAAATCACATACTGTAGTTGAAAAAACTAAATACAAATGGAAGGCCTGTATTCTTGAGATTTATGGTTGGCAAAATTTCAGTTGCAGATGGGATTATTGTGCTAGTGTCTGTTAGTGTTTTCTATCACATATTTTTTGTGTTTCTAGATTTCATTGTTTCATTTAGTCTCTTTTCCTTCATGTCTTTTTTTTCCCCCCCATCTCTTTATGTATTTTTTTTTCTTTATTTCATCTTTTCTTGCTGCATTGCTGTTAAACCTTGTTCATGTTCTTTTCATCTTTTCTCACCTAGACCATTTATAATGTGATTTTATACAATAATGGCCAGTTTTATATTCTTTTCTAGTTTTTCTTGTAATGTTGTGTTAGACTTACATTGTCAAGGAATGCTGCCTTCTGGGAATAGTTTATCTCTGTTGTACACATTGAAATATGCCAGCTGTATTTGAAACAGATTAGGAACCAACCAGTTTGCGTTGTGCTCTTCTACAAGGAGCTAATTGCATTTTAGGGACTTCATGCCTAACTTTACAACTGACTTCAGTCCATTTGCGGTGCGTATTCGCCCAGGTCGGCGGAGAGAAGAGACATCTTCCAAAGGTGGAACGATGAAGAACCCATCCCTTACAGGACAGAGCTCTACCAGTTCAACAACCTCCAGTGACAGGTTCACAATGAAATTCATGAACTTTGATTTGAGCTTTGTGTAAAGTGAGAGTTTTGCTGGACTGATGTGGAAGAAAGGGTAAATTTTCCCGACAACATTGAGAGGGGTCAGGTTAATGTAGTCAGTACAGAGACCCACTATGGACTGGATGGTTTGAGATTTGAAACTGGGTGGAGGCGAGATTTTCCCCACCTGTCCAGATGGGCCCTAGGGCCCACCCAGCCTCCTGTTCAATGGATACAGGGCCCCTTTCCCAGCGATAAAGCAGCCAAGGCATGGCGTTGACCATCCATCATCATCTGGCACTGAGGTTAAACATGGGTAGATCTGTACTCTACTCTTGCCTCCTTGCCTCCATTGGCATGTTGTGTGGTGACCTTTACCTTTTACATTTACCAGTAGCATTTGGTATGTACACTAATACCAAATTTACTGAAATATACTTGGTAGTTTAAGAGGCATAATATGGAAAAATATTTCCTCACTGTAATATATGTGTGCCATACACTTAATGCAAACAGTGCATAAAAATTAAACATACCATAATGGCATATGACAGAAACCACAATTCACATGTAGGATTATTCCTTCCATACTCATTAAGTAAACAAACTGTTGCTTCCAGTTCATGCTCAGAGACCGTTGACACTGGTGAAGAAGACAATGGTCATAATACAGATTCTCAGCTCACACCATCAAAAGACAGCTCCTCCAGAATTATCACATTTGTGTCTCTGTTCCCTTCCATGAGACAGGTTTATGGTGTGGAGATTAAACATCCCAAGGAGTCAGACATACGCATGTACACAAGGTATGGCATGTCATAGCTTCATACAATGACCTGTCTAAAACAGAATCTTCGATTAAATTGGAATGTGGTTTTATCACCAGATTTCTCTGGTGCTGAGAGAATGGAGTAAAAATTAGTATAAAAGTACCTTTAATATACGTAAGTTGTTTAATGCAGAAGTGAAAAGAAGGGAGGAACATAATGGAAAACAGTCTGCTGTCATATTCAGTATCTTCTGTTAATAAAATTTTGCTCTTGTATTTTATGTAAGGGACATTTTCATCATGAATGGGACTGTTCCTTGCAAAATATGGATTAGTACTACTGATAAATAATGAAAGAATGAGAGGTAACTGAATATGTAAATTGTAACACGAAATGCCTATAAAACCGTGATGTTGATGTCGCATTGTTAACCCAACATTTTGTGTCCTGTGTTTTCAGACATTTTCTGATTGGCCGCACTGCCATGGAGACAGATAAGGGAGCTAGCATTTCAAAAGCAGTGAAGTTAATTCAAAGGAGTGCATTCTCACTGGACACCTCATCCACAGTAATGCCGCCCAAAGTTAACAAGTCATCACAAGAAATCTATCATCAGTATGTGGAGAGGGGTAGATTAGGAGCTTCTGAACCAAGCTCAGTGGACCTGATAAAGTATCAGAACTATGCCAGCAACAATATCCTGAAGCATGATGACTGGGATGAAACACTTAGAAACCTCTGCTGAAAGGTGAAATTATATGGAGATACCATGATTCCTGATCTCGTGTACAATATGTACCCTACTTACTGCCTCATAAGATGCTTTTTTGGTCCTGATAAATGTTTCCAAAAATCCCCGAGTGTTTTAACACTGCAGGGTATTGATGCTCTTAAATTATCAGAACTACCTTGATAATTATGGGGTATGTCTTATTACTTGTAATGTCTTGTGAGGTTGGAAGTATGATATATGTTCCATTAACATATTTGTGATTTATTGTGTTTTGTAATATTTGTATATATTAATGCTGTTGTGATGAGTTGCTCTGGAGAAGTAAATAGTAACTATTATGATATCCCATGCCATTAATGGAACCTGTACATATTACTGTGTTTATAAGAGTCTGTTATTGGAACCAGTTCTTAACCACTTGATTCCACTCCACATCCTTACAGCCTGCTTCTTTATTTTGACATCCATGCATGTGCCAAGCATTCTGTTGCCTTCAGTACTACCACTCAAAACATACGGAGTTTGCGTCTCGTTTATACATGCTACACGACCCACCACCTCGTTTATGTTTGATCAGTGGCATAATATTTTGGGTGGAGTACAACTTTTTAAGTTGTGAATTATTGCAGGTTTTCACTGGCCACCTGCTAAAAATGTCTCTGAGGTCCAAATAGCCTGCCCACAACTTAGATTTTAATTACTCCTCTTCTGTTCAGGTGGAAAATGAAGTTCATGCCCATTAAAAAGTAAATAAATTATTGCTTTATGTATCTTAATCTGCACTTTTTCTGTATAGGGCAGGAGAGCAGACTATGAGCCTTGTGGTAGCCAACACACCTGTTATTGGCTCCACATCTATTTGTGCCCTGTTTAAATTTTTGCCAGTTAAGTACTGGGTAGTACACACAAGTATGCCATTAACATATAGTCTGCAGTAGTGAAGTAGACTTTGAGGGTTCTACCTGGAACTGTTTGTTGTAATGTTTGCCCATTTTTTTTTTTTTATTTTATTTTCACTTATGCCTTGCTCATCCATAATGCATGCACATTTATGCCTGACCACCTATCATCCGAACAAGAATGTAAACTCCACAGTCACTTAATGAAGTATTTCACAAATGGATAGAATTTGTGGAAAGCCCAATAAATTGTAATGGTCCGTACGCAACTGTTTAAGGCTTCAATACAGTGCCGGCAATTCCTGCCACGGATCGTATATTAACGACTACAATATTTCGTACATATTGTGTACGATTCTATGATGTATCGAAATGCTCACATGTGTACCAGGGATAACAATTCCGTTCGGAATCTACGTAGTGTTCAGAACTTGCCCATATCGGAGTTTATAAATTGTAACACCAGATGGCATTTCGGTACGTCTTTTCCGCCAGGCATGTTAAGTGTGACGTAGTCTGCGAAGTGAGTGCTCCTATTTTTGTAGCTTTTATTCGTGCGGTATGTTAATATTAGTGTCATATACATCGAGTTTTAGTTTATTGGATGCCTGTAATGTCGTAGTCAAATAGTTCACATGAATAATTAAATGCTAAAGTAGGGTCATCTATTTAAGCCTAGCCTTATGCAATGAGCACGAGGTTACAGGTTCATACGTATCACTGTTATGTTTTAGGTAAACCACAATGCAGATTTTTGTAAAAACCTTAACGGGGAAGACAATAACCCTTGAAGTTGAAGCGTCTGACACCATTGAAAATGTCAAGTCTAAGATTCAAGATAAAGAAGGTATTCCGCCTGACCAGCAGAGGTTGATCTTTGCGGGAAAGCAGTTGGAAGATGGCCGCACGTTATCGGATTATAATATTCAGAAAGGTGATTTTGCATTACGTTGTATTTGGTATTGACAGCATGCGTTTTATGCAGGTAATTTAATATTGAAAAATTGTTTATATTCGTTTCTAGTAGAAGTCTTAATTTAAGGCAGTTTTACATTACCAGAAGTGGATCACGAGCACTTGAATAAGCGCTAACTTAACTAGAACCAGACCTAGACTCAATTCTTGCGTGTTAAAGAATATGAGAGGTAATGTTAAGTGCTGTAAGTTAAATTTAGTTGTACTGGTAATTAATATAGCATGGGTTACATTGTGTTAGCAATGACTTTTATGCATGATGACTGGTGACTCCATTGAGTGGAATTGTTCTTGAGAGCCCATTGGATGCGTAGCTAATCCAGAAATTTCCGGCACTTGGAATGCATCAGAATCTGTACTCCTACTCCATTTGGGTGTTGGGTGTCGTCTCTCCATCATAAGCACTTGCACTGTACATTTTCATTAAATGTGGGAATATTTTTAAGGGGTGTGTAGGTTATTTTGTAGTATGAGGTAGGTTTATTATATTGTATGTCTATTTCATAAGGCTGTCTAAAATTTTTTGAGCACTTGATAGTCATATTATTGAAAAATGAGCAGCTTTTATTGGACCTGAAGTTGAGATCCTTGACATGCTAGAATATGTGGATTAAGTTGAAGGCCCAGATGAACAGACTCTGCAGATAATATATGCTGCAAGATACATTGCAAGAAGTGGATTGGAACATTTTGGTACCAAAGTGACATCTTTTTGTTTGAAAGTTAATTGTCAAAGCTAGCCTGTTGACACCATCATCAGCCAGTTACATTCAACTCCCACATCATGCCTGTCTTCCAAATTTCTCACATTTCATTCTCTTAAACAGCTATTTTAATATGTATCATACATAATGTAGCCCAAGATAAGGCCAAAGAGCAAAGTGCATAAAGCTGTGCTTTTTAAAGGATAAAAGCACATGGAAGTTCAATTGTGCAGCTGGATACTGTTTGACAGTGTTACAGGATGTTTCTGTTTACATTCACTTACTTACAGAATCCACCCTTCATCTGGTTCTGCGTCTTCGTGGTGGTGTAATTGAACCAACACTTCGAATCTTGGCCCAAAAGTATAACTGTGACAAGATGATATGCCGTAAGTGTTATGCCCGGCTTCATCCAAGGGCAACAAACTGCCGGAAGAAGAAGTGTGGCCACACAAATAACATTCGCCCCAAGAAGAAGCTCAAGTAAATGACAGCAGTGTGAATTTTTCATAATTCAAACAGATAAGAAAGCAGAAGAGTGAAGTTGGATTTGATTTAAAAATGGAAGTGTTTTTGTGGATTTAATTAAAAAACCATATTGTTAACCACTTCTGTAAAATTGACTTTCTTTCATCCCTTAATTAGACTTGCATGTTACCTCGGTCCCATTATCCCTTTGGTTTTGAGTTGTGCAAGCTTTGGGTCTGTGGAGTATAGGATCTGTGAGGGTCTGCGCGCATTTAGAGATAATTTGATGAAGCTTGGTGTGAGATTGCATGTCTGGAAGTAGTGTGGTTGAAGATCTTGTTGTCTGGGATGTGACACCATGTATATTGGTATATGGCACAAACATACTGCTTCCATCTTCAGGGTGGCAAAAGCAGTGTAATATTTTTGTAAAAGACATTATTGTATTGGGTAAGGATGAGAATGGCAATGGGACAGGCAGGCCATTGGTCATAGTATGTGGTGTGGTGTGTAGTAGGGTCACAGGTATAACATGCATGGAAATTAAGAGTGGTAACAGAAGATTTTTTAGAGTGTGTAGGAGATGAAAGGTTGTGGGAGAAACATGGGAAGAAATGTAGAGAACCATGGTGAGCAGGAAAAAAGTTGGGGGTGGCAAAAGAAGGAAAGATGACCAGCGTATTCAGGGCAAGTTGTATTTTAAAGTGGAGTCCGTTTGTGGCCCTGAAAAGGACTGTAAGGCTTAAGATCGGTCTGGGAGATGAAAGGAAATGGCAGCGGACTCTGATCATACAGAGAGGTGGGGATGTCTCAGGCTAATAGACATGGAGAGGTGATAAGTCTGTTCAAGACAAGTTTGTGTCTTGAAGGAGATGTGATTTTTCTGGATAGGGCTACAGAGTTAAAATTGTCCATCATGAGGTGGAAATTTCTTCAGAGATAATGAAAATTTGATGCCAAGAAAGACTGTCCTTGTTCATGTTCCTGGGACAGAGACTGCCCTTTGTTGGCTGCCTGATGATAATGCTAGATGCTCCAGGATGTGGTGGAGGGTTGTGTTCCGGTGCTGGATGTGATGCTTACTGTTAATGATGTGCCCCAACACTGCCGACTTGAATGTCTAAGTTGGGTGTAGTAATGATGCACCTTTACAACCCAGTTTTTCTTCAATTGATCCCAGAGCTCTGTCACATCCTTTGTACCTCACACACCCTAATAACATTTTGTTACCTCTTCATTTTGGGCGTTCCAATGTGACTGTGCCCACCTGCAGGGTGTCAGTACTACCATTGCCCTTGCTTTCCTTCCTGCATATAATACATTCTTCCATGCAACTTAGTCTTCACTGAAACACTGCAACCTATATAGTGGTCTACACACAGTGTCATATCTGAGCAGACAGGAGTCTTCATCAGTACCACTATGGGAACCTCAAGTCTCAATGAACTTCATCTTAGGGGTAGAATTTAAGATATATTGAAGCCTGCACACATGAACACCATTTGCTGGCATGTGAAGCTTTTCTCTTTGAATATCTTAAATTATAGGGATAGAGTAGGATTTGTCAAGGGTGGCGCACAGCCGCTGTTTGCTGAAACATGCAGCTTTATCTTTGAAATGGTTAAAATGCAAGAATGTGTGTTGGATCCATACACACACACACACACACACACACGAGTCATTTGATGGGCCATAAACTAATTCAAGGAGTGGGATAGTGGGTTTTGTCTACAAGACCTATGTATTTTCTTTAACATCAAATAAAATCCATCCGAATACAACTCTCAGTTGTATCGGACAATTTTTTAAGATAATTGGATAACAGTTAAGTGGTATTTGTATGAATGTAAAATTATCATCTGTGGTTTGTTGCAGAGGCATTACTAGTCTATATCAGAATCAATCAACGGTGGATTTCTGCATACAATTGTCTATCTGTACTACATAAATTGCAAGTCTTGAAGACATGAAAGAAACCAGTGATCTTTCAGACATATTTTACTCAATTTGCTTATTCATTTCTGCTTTATTTTGTTTCTTTCTTAAAACAGATAATTGGAACAACTTAGGTAGTAAGTGACTAGTCACCACCAAGAATGTTGAGCTTGATTTCTGACAGAGACTGGATATTTCTGTTCTTTGCCACGTCCAGCTCAGTATTCTAGCTGCTGGTTACTGAGGTGTGTCTGTGCAGTAGTAAAGTGGCCAAACATGAAACTGGCACTTGCCTTTGTCTTATGCCGAGTTCTTTCATGTGGGGAAATTTACCTCTTACTGACTGACTGACTTACTTACTTACTTACTCCATGGGGCAGAGTCCTTCTTGAGAAGCTAACTGGTTCTGCAGCTAGTCAAGAAATTCCCCGCACTTTATGGAACCCGAAGGTTTATCACCGTATTCATACTGACACCATGTTCAATTAGAGAATTATTTGTTGCCTTTTACTTTGTTGCTGTCATCATCTTTATTTTAGGAGTATTAATTCCTCAGTTCTGGGGAGACCTAGGTGTAGATGGGTGGATAATATTAGGATGGATCTCCAGGAGGTGGGATGTGGGTATATGGACTGGATTGTGCTGGCCCAGGATAGAAACAGGTGGCGGATGCTTGTGAGTGCGGTAATGAACCTTCGGGTTCCGTGAAATGCGGGGAATTTCTTGACTAGCTGCAATCCAGTTAGCTTCTCAAGAAGGACTCTGCACCATGGAGTAAGTAATTAAGTGAGTAAGTAATTCCTCAGTTCCATTGTTTGTTCCCATCATCCTTAATTGTTTACATGAATTACGTATCAATTTAACCATTTTCCAGTGGGTATTAGTGGTTCTTCCGCAACAGTGATGTGGCCAGCGCATGATTAGACCACATCCATCTATTGCCAAGGTTAAGAATGACTGGAGCTGTACCTCTCTTACCCTTGTATAACTTCATGATGTGGATGAGGCAACCTTACCTTTTACCTTTAACCATTTGAAGCACAGTGATAACTTTGTGTACCACCTCGTGAATGTTTAAAGAGTACTGTATTTGTCCTATTTTAATAGTGCATGTACCATGCATAGTGTACAATCAGTGCATAAAACCAACCTTAACTGCACGGGAACACACACACACCAGATACACAAAATCTCCTCCTCCATGTTTTGGCACTCCTTGGGTGCCATCATCGGGGAGTCTTCACAGTGGTTAAAGTGCTTTTGAAATGGTCCATTGTATGCAGCACAGTCACACACTTGCAGCATATTAAAGTTCCAATGCAAACACAGGAGGAACCACCCATAAAATGTTCAAATGTTAAACAACAGCAGAGATATTTCTTTGAACTCCATGTGGGCTGTAACTGGGAGTTCTTCAATCTTCACTAGATGATTAGCAATCATCTAGGGCAGTGATTTCCAACCTGGAGCACATGTACCCACAGGGGTATGAACCAGGACATTAAGGGGTACCTGAAAAAAAATAATGGCAGAAAACGGCACATACATCAACAGTGTAAGACAGTTACAGCGTATAAATTTGAAATAACAACACCTATATTAATTACAAACATTTTGCTAATATGAATGGTACAATTTATGGAAATAGGCTGCCAAGGGATATGCAAGTGGAAAAAGGTTGGGAACCACTGGTCTAGGGGCCACCTCGAAGCCACACTATGGGTAGAATCCAGGTAGTGTTGTGTGTGTACACTCTGTATTGAGTAGAAACCGACTGTACCTTTCTTTGTGCAGATGGTGGATGTTGCATGATTCTAGGACAGTTAATTTCTGCCAGTGGTATTACTGGAAGTTTGCTGGTCTTTGTGATGGAGAAACTGTATGTGTATTGTGACACAGAAACTGAATCTTTAATTACTATTCACATTCACTTCTTCCTTAAAGTGATTAATTTTTGTCTGTTTGCTTCAGTAGGCTTTACTATTTTCATTCCTGTTAATTGCATTTATAGTGGACAAAGTCACACTAAGGAACGTTATTCTTCAGGATCTTGGGTTTTACCTTGCCAGTTGTTTCTACCATTGCACCATACTCATATATTGGACTGGGGCTGTCATGTGTTAGATAACAGCCCTGACTTGGATTGTGGGGAGACAGTAGGTGTTATCCAGACGCTGCGTGTGCATTCTGTTCTGTAGTCGAAGACAGAGCATGGAGTTGTCAATAGAGTGGGCTAGTAGTGTGAGCACTGAATACAGCAACAATCTGCAGTACAGAGAGGGAGATGATTTCTAACATGTAAAGTGCTCTGATGAAATAAAGAATAAGCTATTGATGGGAATAGCTTGTATTCTGCAAGAAGCACAATGTATGCCGGGGGGGGGGGAGCAACAATAAAGTATATTGTCAATGTTTGAGGTTACCAGATTTTATGATGAGGTACATTGTGATCTTGGAGTGAAGTAACTCAGCTGTTGAAATAGTTAACTAGAATGGAGAGTCACATGCACATCCATAAAACATTACTTGGAAAGACATAAGGGACTGGGCTTATTGCCTGTACACAGTACTTATTTCATTGTTTGAGGCTTCAACACACCATATTTTCGGAATTTCACTGTTGGTCAGTCATGCAATGTTTATATTTGTAGTACCCTTGATGCAAGTTTATTCTGCGTAGAGAATGAGTGGAAATGGCTGCATGTCAGTGGTCAGAACAGCTGGTGGATGGACATTACATTTGCTACCTTGTTGTCAAGAATAAGTCAGTTTCAGGGGAGTCATGATTTTTTAACAATGCAGGAACACATGAAAAAGGTTTTGTGGTTGTATGGGCTAATTCTGTTTTCCTTCCTCTTCCACCTTATTCTTCTCCCCTTTTCTCTTCTCCTTTTTCAGTTTCTTGATTGGAGAATATTCTGGTCCACTACACAAGAAAAAGGATATGAAATAAACCAGAAACTGCCCTGAATTGGAAGTAAATGAGGAAAACTACTATATAAATTCTGGCTCAAAGTAAAGTCACACATTGTCTTGATTTTACAGCCACCTCAGAGTAGTTTGTTATGGCATTTATGTTCATAGCATATAAGAAAGATTTATAATTTTGAATTAATTTTACTCCTAAGATCTGACAAAGGTAGTGCATCGTCAACTGACTCCTTAGTGAAGTTTCATGCTTACAACTTACGCGCATATTTCACTTAAAGTTAAGGAACTCGGAGAGTCATCTCTCTGTTCAAAACAGACTGTTATTGTTTGATACCAATCTGGTCAAAATATTATATTTTCTCCTTTCTACCTGAAATCCTACAAGAGTTGAATATGCAGCATTGTAACCCTATCTCTTATTTTTATGTGGGTGAATCTTTGGTGATCTCTCATTTTGAGAGAATGGACTAGATTGAAGACATTTGAAAGTGCTGAAAAGAATAACTGAACATAGCAGTGAAAAAATGGCGCCATTAAGATGGGGACAAAACTACGCAACGAGAAGCTTCATAATTTGTGCTTCTGCGTCAAATGACAGTGATAAATCCAGGAAATTAAAGCAGGTGGGGCAGATAGCAAGTATGAGGGGTTGGGAAATCTGTACAACGTTATATTTGGTGAACCGGGAAGGCTGACATCACTTGGACGATCTAGGCATAAATGGAAGTGCAATATAAACAAATCTTTTCCTTGGAGGAATGGCATGTTACGTCTTGGAATGAACTGAATCCAGCTGACACACGGTAGTTGGTCCACCTGTTGTCGGGCTTTTGTGAACCCAGTACTATCGTACATTCTTTCAACACCGTTATAGCGGTACGACGTAATAGACTGTATACAACTAGGCGAGGAGGAAGTTAGTGGGAGGTGGTGGTAGTGGCTGCGTCCATATGTGCCTTCCGACTGTCTACAGAGCTTGCTGCCATTGATCGTCTACATCTATGGATTCCATCAGCATTTATAGAAGATTCAATACGCATTCCCTCCTTTCACACTTCAAATTTCACACCCCCTGCCCTCCCGTACCGTAACTTAAGTGTGTCGTGGCTGCAGAAATAATTTAAATGTAATGACAAAGTAAGGGCGCCAATTACCATTTTAAATTAGATCCAATCTGTGCTCTTAAGTGTGATGGATCTCGTGATTAGATGGCGATAATTTGCGGTGTTTCAGTTCTGGGGCTAGTGCGTGCTGTGAATCCAAATTAAAGTTAAATTGGTCAGTAATAAGACCAGTTATAGTTTATGGCTGTGAAACATGGGTCCTTAAAGAAAGTATTATACAAAAACTCTGTGTTTGAGAGGAAAATATTAAGGAATATATTTGGACCCACTAAGGAAGCCAACGGTATTTGGAGAATTAAAACAAACAAGGAGCTGGATGAATTAATTAAACACCGGAACATAATAAATTATGTTAAAGCCCAAAGACTGAGTTGTTTTGGACACACAAATAGAATGCCCGAAACTAGCACAGTAAAAAGAGTACACAAATGGAAACCATTAACAGAAAGGCCCAAGTCTCGATGGGAAGATGATGTCAGGAATGATCTGAAGAAGATGAAGCTTACGAAGTGGGCAGAACAAGTCCAGGATTGCCTTAAATGGAAGGATATTGTTGAGAGTTGTAGCGCCATAGAAGAGAAGGAAGACGTGCTATGGCTTGAGGAATATTGATCAGAGCTCTGAAGACTATGGAGAAATTCCACTTCAGCTTCGCGTTTAATCTAATCCCTCACTATACATACTCGTATGTGGAAGGAACATATGAGCGTATGTGACTTCGCTTTCAAGCATACCCGAAGTTCCTGTATCGTTGTCATAAAGATTTTTGTGACGTAGGCCTAAACAGAATTAAGTCGCACAGGAGGTCAGTGCTTCGCGATGTTCTGAATACATGAAGACCAATGAAGAGGCACTGTAAAACAGAAGGAGATGATCGTGGTGGTGGTGGTGGTGGTGGTGGTGGTGGTGGTGGTGGTGGTGGCGGCGGCATTAATAATAATGGAGATGATAAATAGGTAGACTTCACCCTATAACCTGCCACGAAGGCACAGAGGGGGTAGTAGAGGTGTAACTCTACCCTTTCCTTAACCTAGGCGCTAGATGGGGGTGGGTGGTTAACGCCACGCCACGGCCCCTTTACGCGGGGGCATGACCTGTTACCCGGGATTCGATCCCGGACCGTCCAGCCTGTAGTGAGTCGTTATACCGGCTTATAATAATAATAATAATAATAATAATACCAAGAAGGATGATGGATGGAGTAAGACCCACTATGACTGACCATGGACATACAGCAGAGTTTACTACAGACAGGTCATGTGGAGAAACTTAATTCTGGGTGGAGGAGAACCACCATATGGTGGAAAATCCTAAATAATAATAATAATATATGAGGTGAATGAAAGTGACAGCGGGAAAATAAACAAGACAGATAATTGCACGGTGGATATTACAAGTATCATATTGCGTCTAGCAATGTAATATCAGCCATGATTGCCGAATTTGTCTCCCGGGGGTGAAGCGGCCGGGGTGTGACGATCGCCCACCCCTATCTAGCACCGAGGTTAAGGTTATATCTGTATTCCCGCTCTGTGCCAGTCATGGCATGTGACAAGGTGAACTTTACCTTTTATATAATCCCAATAATTGACAGTACAACCAAATAACTCATATTTTTCAAGAAACAAATGAACATCGGTCTGTCAAATGGGCGATCTAAAAAAAAAAACAGTGCAAACTTCTTATAATAAAACCAACTAGAAGCACTAATTTCTCAAATTTATTTTTGGAATAAAACTCTACATGTTCCGAACAGTTCCTCTGTCCAACATCAGGAGTTTTTCACTGTACACACAGCAGTGGTCTGTGTCATACAGATTTGCTGACAGCTTGCGAGCAGGATCAGTACGGAACCAGTTCCGTCCTGATCTTGCTCGCAAGCTGTCAGCAAACTTGTATGACATATACCATTGCTTCGTGTACAGTGAAAAATTCCTGATGATGAACAGAGGAACTGTCCGAAACACGTAGTTTCATCCCAAAAATACATTTGAGAAATTAGTGCTTCTAGTTGGTTTCATTATAAGAAATTATCACGATGCACGGTCACCTGAACGTCAAACAGTGCAAACGTTTATTTGGATGGCTTCCAGGGAATAGACCAGTGGGAACACCCGGTCGTATGGATACGGGGTGAAAAGATGTGTTCCGGGTTGGATAGGTTCATTATCAGTTTCATTAAAAGGAGCTTGTGATCATGGTGATAAATTTATCACTTTCCTTTAAAAGCAAGGAATATATTGCGTAGCTGAACAGGTGGCGCCAGAAAGAGACTCCGTTCGCAGGAGTTGTTGAAAGATAGTAGCATGGTTCTAAGCCTTAATGAGAGTGGTGCATTTTTATTATAAGCGTGCCATTGCAAATGGACTTTGTGCAGTGTCTGATCAACACACAACATCCCCAGAACAAGACGTTGCAGAGACTGGCTTTATCCACGTACATTAGACACACTTTTTTTTCTACGGTCTCAGTAATCCGCAGGTAAAAATTGGGCTCCGTTGAGACGTTCATGTCGTATTTTAAAGTGCATGTAAACCGTAAGAATTCTCGTGGTAACATGAATGAGGTGATGTATTACAGCTGCAACATGATCCGTATTTGGATTCCGGTTTTCTGCTTTATAACACCGTCATACGTAGTAAACTGTTTGGAGGTGGACCCGGTGTTATTTTCCAGAAGACTTCAGTATGTCTTTGGATCTCTGTGAGAACCGCTCATCTCGTCTACAAATATTAAATGTGACTGCTGGTTTTGAAAGAACTGTTAATTACCAGCCATGCAAGACAGTGAGCAACCACAGTAGATGGTTCATTTACGCTGTTTTTTAAACATGGACCGCACTGCCTCGATCGTCAGCTGCGACTAAATTACGCCAAATAACGGCAAGTCTCACTGTTTGTGCGCAATATGTTGAAGTCGGGCCCGACGTAACTCGCATTCCACCGCTGAGGTCGACAGCTGTATCGATCAGGGCGGTTTGCAATGCCACCGTGCAGCTGACATCAGTACTAAGGCTGGCGATTGTTTCATTGCTGCGGCCGGACGTGGAAAAAAAGAAGAAGAAGAAAAAAAACATATCGCATGACAGGAATGGCCCAATTCTTTCATACGGATAACAGCATCAAGCAGTACACTAAATCTATAACCATAATTTTAATATAATACCTATATAGTAAAAGTTCACCCTAGAATAGACCACGAAGGTCCATAGAGAGAGCAGAGGTATAGCTTTACTCTTTCTTTAACCTCGGCGCTAGATGGGGTGGGTGGTCGACGCCACGCCCCTACCGCTTAACCCCCGGGATAGACCCGGTACCCATTGTATAGGAGGCTGGGTAGGCCCCAGGGTCGGTCTGGACGGTTGCGGTAAATCTCGCCTCCCACCGCGATTCGATTCCCGGACCGCCCAGCCCGTAGCGAGTCGCTATACCGACTGAGCTATCTCGGCCCACATATAATACCTATAATGATACACTAAAGTAGAACGCAAGACTTTCTAACACTAAGCCTAATCTCTTGGTAATACCTTCATCAGACACAATGGAAGGCAAATATTGCAGACGTGGCGTACCTCTGTGTGTGAAGAAAACGTCAGAATCGTACAAAAATTGGAAATATACTGAATTTCTGTATGAAATTTAAAAGGCGGTGGAACCTGAAAGGCGTGGATATTTAGCGAGCATTTTTTCTTAAAAAAAAAAAGGGGGGGGGGGCCGATAGCAGACCACCTCAGTGGAGCTCTTGATGCAGGCTACTTACCTCAGATACCGAATATACCGCCCTGGCTTCATAAGGAGGAAGACAACTTTCAGAAATGGATATCATTAGAACAATTTATAAATGTCTATAACCTGTACTGAGACCTGTAACTGTGATATTTGGTTATACAAACCATGAAATTTGTTTGAGAACATGGTGTTGAGGAGAATATTTGGACCTAGGAGGGATGAGGTAACGGGGGACTGGAGAAGATTGCATAACAAGGAGCTAAATGATTTGTACTCCTCACCCAATATTGTGCGGGTGATAAAGTCGAGAAAAATTAGATGGGCTGGGCATGTGGCGCATATGGGTGAGGGGAGGGGGGGGGGTATAGGGTCTTGGTGGGGAAACCGGAAAGAAGGAGACCACGGGGAAACCTAGGCGTAGATGGGTGGATAATATTAGGATGGATCTCCAGGAGGTGGGATGTGGGTATATGGACTGGATTGGGCTGGCCCAGGAAAGAGACAGGTGGCGGACGCATGTTACTGCGGTAATGAACTTTCGGGTTCCATAAAATGCGGGGAATTTCTTGACTAGCTGCAAACCAGTTAGCTTCTCAAAAAGGACTCTGCACCATGGAGTAAGTAAACCATGAAATTTAGTAACCAGTCCCGGTATTGCTTACGTGTAGCAGGTCGATGTGTAGTTCGCAACGATTAGGCGGCAACTTCTCCGACGCGCATGTAAGGCATGCAAGCATAGTCTGCAGGAGCTAGGGTATCAAATTTTCACTATCTGACTTCCTCCCACATCACAACTGTGATGTCAATGACCATTGCCCTACTGCAGAGACAGCCATTGGGCTTCCTTCTGAAGTACTTTATACGAAGTCCCGCTTTAATATTATATTTCACAATCGCTCTTGATTTGTGTTATTCATAGCTTTGGAATTGGCAGTTAAATGATTTCTTCTATAAGTAACATGTCATATATTTAGGTACCTGGTTTAATTTAGTTTTTTTAACTCACTGCCTAAGCTGTAATAGCAGATGTCGAAAATTTAACAGTGTTTATCAAACTCAGTCTCCATGACCTGTCTCCCGAATATCCATCTTAATGTTTTCCACAGAATTCTTGGATTTTCTGGAGGTTCTACTACAAAATTCTGTACGCATTCTTCGTCTCTCTTATTTTCCTCGTGTGGCCCTTCAATTGTAATCTCCTTGATTTCAGTAACATAAAAATAGTAGGTGATCTCTACAACATAAGTTGCGTTGTTTGTCGGACGAAACTCTCTCTCTGTCTCTGAATTGCTCATTTACTTCATCACTCGAAATTCCAAACATAATTTATAACACTTGGTTCTGAGAAGCTTTTGATTTAAGAGCTTTACTCAAAGTAAAAGGGAAAGTTTCACACACATCCAGAAATGAGACTGAAACAACTGTTTTGAAAACCTTTGACATTCGGCAGCTTTGAAAGCAAATCTGAAGATAACTTTCGTGGAAGCGCGCGCGCGTGTATTTTTACTGTTGCTTAAATTTACTTTTAACAAACAAGTTCATGTAGGTAAATTTCTCTTCTAAGTTACAAATTTCAAAACCTAAATTATTAGTTTAAACGTAACATTCATTACATTAATAATCGTCCAACGAGATGCAACACAAAGCAGTCTTGTTATTATTCTGCAAGTTCACTGTACATGTTTCGGGTGCCAACCACACCCATCATCTTGAGTACACAAAACTCTAACTACAGCCTCCGGTACTTGTCATATATTTTGTGCAGCTACCTCCCTCCAACGTGGCCAGGCTAGCTTGGCCACGTTGGAGGGAGGTGGCTGCACATTATCGGAGGCTTTAGTTACAGTTTTGTGTACTGCTGATGATGGGTGTGGTTGGCACCCGAAACATGTAGAGTGAACTTGCAGAATAATAGACTGCTTTATGTTGCATCTCGTTGGACAATTATTAACATAGATTAGCGATGCACGGAACCATAAACATAAAAAAGGCGGAGTTGTTTGGGTGTTCACTTACCTAGCTAGACACTGAGTGCGTAATAGAATTTCCATTAGATGTAGGCCTTTTTAAGTCTCATATCTGCCTGAAAATCATTCCTCTTTGCCATCTCAATTCTCTGTATCCTCACTCTGTAGGTCTACAAAATATTAAATTATAACAGGACTCTCCAGAATCTACAAAAAGTAATCTCTCCGAATTGCTCTGTCACAGAGAAAGACACATCTTCTGAAAAATGGTCCAGAATGCAGCGACTATCATTTGTCTTCTGGTCGCCATGACATCAAGGCTCATTAATTCTTGCCTGTGCTCAAAATGTGAAACAAAAAACAAACCAAATGATTCTTTGTAAGTTTTTAGCGCGTCCAGTAGGAGCGCTAGTGAGCACTGGTTGTGCTTAGAGGCGGTAAGGGGCTTGAGTTATTAGGGGTTGGGGTGGAAAAAATCGCGGCCTTGAAGTTGTGTGATACTAACCCTGTGACAGGCAAACGTTTGCAAGAAATGAAGAAGCATAAGGCCGCCAGTAGGAATATATATATATGTGTGTGTGTGTGTGTGTGTGTGTGTGTGTGGACGTTTCTTATTGACACGAAAAACTGTGTGATTTAGGATAGGACAGTCAAATTTGGATAGTGTATATCTTCTTAGCTGTCTCTAAAAAGGGATGTAATTTTATTTAGATAGGTTTCACCCTTTTTATAGGCCACGCAGGCCCTTGGCGTGAGTAGAGGTGTGGCTCTACTCTTTTCTAGGACCTTCGGCACTAGATGGGTTGGGGGTCAGCCCCACACCCCGGACGCCTCTACCCACGGGAAAAACCCGGTACCCATTGTACAGGAGGCTGGGTGGGCCCCAGGGCCGGTCCAAACGGGCGGAAAGCCTCGTCCACATCGGGATTCGATCCCGGACCGTCCAGCCAGTAGTCAGTCTCTATACCGACTGAGCTACCGGGCGCACGTAATTTTATTTAAACCTTCCTTTTACACTAAATAGACGAAGCAAGTTTTGAAATGATGTTTGTTTCCTCTCTTTACCTTAGAAGCGCTATTTTAGTTAAATTTCACACTCCTTTTAAAGTACCCGCATATTTTACGAACATATTCAGCCGAGTAAACGTCTAATGTCCAAAAAAATTGAAGATTCCAAGACACTGGCATGGGTTGGAAACTCGAAAAAGTGTTCTGGACGTAATTAATCGTGTTGTTTCTCCTAAAAGGTAATCGAAACGGAATGTCATAAAGGAAAGACCTCATGCCTTTAGTAATGTTGAAAGAGCAACAAGAACATTCCGTGGCACAATTTACACACAAGGATGTGTAGGAACACATTCTTTTCAATTAATTTGTCCGAAAAAATGTTACTGTTCAGTCATGCGTATATGCGTAAATTAACAAGCATCTACATGATTGGATGCTTCGTGGAATATTAAATTAAATTATAGTGCCATGCTCGGCAGAAAAGGCTGAATTCTGTGAACTAATTGCTGTACACGCACGAATTTTTATTTTGGACGAAGCCTTGTATTTCCTTTTCTTGTACTCCTTGTCTACATTTTTCCGCTGTTTGACAAAGAGAGAGAGAGGAGGTCTTTGCAGATAGAAGAAACCGACTGCTGTTCTGCTTACTTTTAATTTAACCTCACGTTTACGTGTTTTGAACTAAAAGGACAAGCTAAAAGAAGGGTATTTCAAGTTACTGTTTGACGTTAGTTATTTTTAGTGTAGCTTTTGATGTTCAGAATAATATACAATAAATACCTTCAAGAAGAAGTGTAATTTATTTTGTTTTTAAACGAAAGGAACGCCGAGACTTCCGTCTCTGCGTTTGCCTGTGTGTCCTTTTCTATGTACGATCAGGATTTCAGGTTTATGATATACAGGGTTTTGACACCGTGTGACATTCGGTGTTAGAGAATTCAGTCCTTGTAATCCGACAATCTTCCACAACTTCGACGTCCATCTACAAATCTGCACGTCGTTAAATCTCAGAAGATAATGTGAACACTTAACACTCTGTGAACTTGAAACTTGTGTCAGATCAGAAGCAGGCCTAGTTAACATGTCCGATACAGAGTATAAGAGTGGGCCCGGTAGCTTAGTCGGTATAGCGACTGACTATGGGCTGGACGGTCGGGGATCGAATCCCGGTGGGGACGAGTTATTCCGCCTGTCCAGACCGGCCCTGGGGCCCACCCAGTCTCCTGTAAAATGGGTACCGGGTCTTTCCCGGGGGTAAAGTTCGGCCGGGCCGTGCTGCTGACCACTCACCCCCTTCTAGTGCCGCGGTCATGGAAGAGTAGAGCTATACCTCTACCCACCCTCTGGGTCACATCGGGCCTGTAACGGGAAAACTTTAGCTTTTTTACAGAATATAAGAGGAAATTTTAAAGAAAAAAACAAAGAAGTGAACGGGGCATGGATCGCGGTATTGAATTTCTGCTGTAAAAAACCAGAACTTGGTGCAATATTACCGACCCTTGATATTTTGTGGGTCCCAGTGTAGGGGTTTCTTTCACGGAATGACAGTTGTGAATAATAATTTTGCAGTTTTCTTAGTCTTCTCACATATATACCTTGAAAGCGCCTTTAAGTAGGCCACGACCACTTTCTTTCCACCCTACATTCTCGTTACTTGTAATTATTTCTCAATATTATTTGATGCTATGTATATCCTATCAGTCCAAACAAATGCATTGAATCTTACGATGATCAATCATAAACTTTAAAGGTGTGCCTATGACATTTTCACAGACCTGTCTTAGATGAAAGATCGAATCTTGCTAGGCCTTATCACGGAATAAGAGAAGGTATGTCAAGAGAATTCCAACCTGGTACCCTAAAGTGCAGCGGAGATAAAACCGTGTTCTGCCTTCTTCATGCTACTGATAGCAATTCCCTGTCTTCCTCCATCGACTGCCTGGGAATCGGAGTTTTGTTGCTCACACACTTCCTTATTTTTGTGTCTTTTCCAATAAAATTAATTTAATCAAATCTCTCTTCCGTTCTTCATAAATATTCCCCTACTAAAGAGTGAATTTATGGTCCTGAAACGCTCTTTAAATGAAGAGACACGATGGTAAGCTTATTGCATTGAGCCGTCGACTTGCTAAATATGCCACTAAATGTATCTGTGGTGGAAACAGGAACGTGTGTATGAAAAATTCATTAATCGCAGAAAAATTATGAAGCCGAATCGTGCCAAGTCAATTTATGTTGTAGCGAAAATCAATAAGGCTACCAACAGATGGGTTTTAATGACAGAGAAACAGAACTGCTTGACTTTCACATTCCATTTCATACAGCCAGTGTTCGTCACAATATAAAAGTACATTTGCGTGGATTAACGACTCCGTATCAAAACCACAGTGTGTTTGGACTTAATAAGCCGTCATCAAGCAGCTGCCCCCTCCCCCCCCAAACACACGTAACTTAGTTTTACATGCATATATATATATATATATATATACGCATATTTGAAAAATAATTGCACCCGACTGAAATATTGTGATTACTCAGATTTATTGGTTATTTAAAACAAAATATTTAATATGGATGTACAAATGTTTATACTAAAACCAGGCATTAATTTTAAAATTCTCATACAGTTGCAATAAAACAGTCATTAGTATTTAATTTCTCAGTATGAACACTGGGAGACGGGGAAAGCAGGTGAATATTGTTGAAGAATAAGAGACCAACTTGATGTCACAATTTATTAAGTTTTATTTGAATTCTTCTATGCTCAACATGTTTCGGACATTAATACATCCATCATAAGGAGCCTGCGACTTTTCTATTGTATCACCACATTGGTCGTGTGTTCTTGTTTCGATGCGTGTTGGAGTTTCAGTGTGGCTGGTTGGAGTGGTATCCGTGTTGCAGGCTTCACACAACCAATGTGGTGATACAATAGAAAAGTCGCAGGCTCCTGATGATGGATGTAGTAATGTCCGAAACATGTTGAGCATAGAAGAATTGAAATAAAACTTAATAAATTGTGACATCAAGTTGGTCTCATATTCTTCAACTATCACAATTATGCACGGTCCAGTATATATTAGGCGAATATTATTTATTTATTTGTATATCTGTTTATTTGGTAGTAAATAGTGTATAAAATTGCAACTATTGCTGTTGATTCTGCTATACTTGCAATATCACCGAGTTCAATGTCGATGTTAATTATCTAATAAATGGGAATAATCGAACAGCTCTGAATGAATCAGTACAGTTACTTTAGAAATAGCTTTAAATATAAGGTCGTAAGCTACGTGAGTCTGATTTGGGCGGGGCATCCTGACGTTGGCTGGATCCGGCTGAAACATACTGAAGCTTTATAACAAACTGCTGATCTATGTAAATGTTGTTTAATTTGATGATCGTAACTTGCAGTGATGATATATTTTATTCTCTGAGGTTTACGTAACCTAGTTTGTCATTTCCTGGAAGAAACGCCGTATCTAAGCACGGAGGTAGCAGTTAATTTATGTTTGCGTTTCTGGGCAGTGCCATAGGTCACGAAGATTCTTATCTTAGAGGCCCGTGTTCAGTATCAGGGTAGCCAGAGTAGATAACGAAACGAATTCTACGTCATCGGAGCACTTCGGAGATTCTTATCGCGGAGGCCCGTGTTCAGTATCAGGGTAGCCAGAGTAGATAATGAAACGAGTTCTACGTCATCGGAGCACTTCGTTTCTCTCCCTGGCAGTGGTAACTGTACCAAAGCTCCATATTCATGTGTCACTAATGACAGGTTTCACAGACCCGTTTGAGGCCGTAAATCACAGCTGCTCGGGCACATTCCACTTATACTTCTTGTAAAACATCGGCAAAATTAAACATTATTGTCAGTATATTATCCAACAAACGCACTTCCGTAACACACAAACCAGCCTGCTTGTATTTGCAGGTTGGCTTGTGCGCCTTTGTTGTAATAACTCTCTGATGATGGCACCTTGGTGCCGAAACATGTAGGAGTTTATGCATGTCAGGTGTGTTGTATTACGAAGTGCATTTGTTGGATAATATACTGATTGTAAGAAAATGCACTGTGTGAATAACATGAAGTTTACACATTATTAACCTCTGAACAACAGCGATTAGTCGTCTTCATGCCCTGTCCGATTATAGCGCGCAGTTCTTCTCATGCGCACTGTGCGCGTGCTGTTCAGCCTTTATTCGAGACGTGTGCACTAGATTTAAAACAAATGCGTTCCTGGCTGAATGGTTGCCTACATGGCACGGCCTTTGGTGGGACATCGGTTTCCTTGAGAGGTTTCCTCAGTTTCTCTTTTTGTCACCAGTTACAAGTAAGTTTCAAAATTACGTATTTGTGACCTTTCTCGGTGTACAGTATATATCTTCGTGCCAGTTTAAAACACTATCCCGGCTTTTGTCTGCATGGCATGAGGAACGTAAAGAGCATCGCTTGTAAGTGTCGAGTCTGTAAATAAAAACCTTCCGAAAACACCCATCACTCCATAGTGTTACGGCTATCCAACTAGTTCAGATTGTTTTGAGATAGCCTGTCTTTCCTTCACAATAGCCACGCTTCATTGTTGGGCAGCGCTGTGCTTGCTTTTTGTCATTTGTCTCTGCTGTGTTTATACAATAATTATATCCAGGGTAGGAGACGCGATATTGACCCTTATCGTTTGGGCTGAAATTTCTCTCTGCGGTGCTACAGCAACGCCAAAACTTCAGGAACCACAGCCGTGTGACGTCATCAGGGTCGCTGCCATGGCAACAGAGATGCTAGCCTTTATTCTTTCTTGCTGCTCGGTTCCTACAGTGAACGCATAATGAGAACATAATGTCCTCTTCACGTGTTTCATCTCCCACTTTCTGAAGTCGATTAAGGTTATTGGGGATTTACGCTAAAATATGTAGACTAAATTTTGTCCTCGTCTGCATCGGCCCCATGTAACTGACTTTTAAGGCAACTCATTATACGAAATACTGGTACAACACTGTAATGACGAAAGATGAGTGTCTATTGTATGTCATACTGACAAAAAGCAAAGAAAATAAATAAACAAATAACGGACTGAACAGAATTTTTAGATGCATCACCCCGTTGTGGTTTATTTACAATTAAATAGGGGTTCTTTTGAGTCAAAACACAACTATCTTGTGTTGTTTATCTTTATTTATTATAAAGATGAACAAAACACAGTTCTCTTATGTTGTTTATCTTTACTTATTATGAAGATAAACAAAACAAAACTATCTTATGTTGTGTATCTTTACTTATTATAAAGATAAACAAAACGCAACTATCTTATATTGTTTATCTTTATTTATTATAAAGATAAACAAAACAACTATATTGTGTTGTTTATCTTTATTTATTATAAAAATAACCAAAACACAACTACCTTATGTTGTTTATCTTTATTTATTGTAAAGATAAAAAACACAACTCTCTTATGTTGTTTATCTTTATTTATTATAAAGATAAACAACATAACATAGTTGTGTTTTGACTCAAAAGAACCCCTATTTAATTGACTGAACAGAGTTGTTCTTGAGAAGCTGAGAAGCTTTATGTTACTCATCTACCAAAGATGTTTCCTAAATTCTGGGGATCAGTATATTTATAACCGTTTTCAATATAGCCAGCCATTGGCTCTTATCCTAAGCCAGATGAGTCCGGTCCATATTCTCACATCGTGATTGTTTAAGATCTATTTAAAAAATTATAACCCCAATAAGCCTAGAGCTGCCAAATTGTTCGCGACATCGGCTTTACCTACTAAACTTTTTTATGCAATTCTAGTTCTTCTCATGCAAGCCACATGTCTGTCCCACCATGTCCTCCTTTATTTCATCGCCGTAATAACATCTAACTAGGCGTAAAAGTCATGAGGCTCGTTATTATATAATTTTATCCAATCTGTTCTTGATTCTCCCTCTTACTTTCAAATATTCTCCTCACCGTCATAGTCATGGTCACTTTCGGTATATTCTTCCCTTAATAAGAGGGACGAAGTTTCACTCTCATACTAAACAAAAGAAAAACATTTAGTCTTGTGTAAGTAACTTTTACAATTTTAGAAATCCGAATAAGAGGCGAAAGATTTTCAGTTAAATCTTAGCAAACATTACCCAAGTATAATTTGCATTATCTCCATGAATGTAATTCACTCTGACAAAGAAGGTGTAGAGCTCGCAAATGTCAGTGAGAGTATTTTATGGACCACTGATCCTCTGAAGATGTGGCGCAGTTGAAATAACACTTCGGAGCAAAGTAACAAATTATGTTCCTAAATTTATTTAACGTGAAAAGAAGCACCAATTAGATGTGTGGAAATTCTTGTTTTATACAGTTCAGAATTTTCTGTTTTCCCGTCTCGTATTTAGAAACTTTCTCTTTAATGCAGATTGGGCCAAAATGTCCTGTTCTGATGTTTGATCAACGATAAACTTTTCTCGTTCTCCCATACGAACGTAAAATATAATCTCATAGCAGTCAATAGTGGTTCATTTTCACGTTTTTGTAGTATAAAGGTGAGTGAAATGAGAATTTTGGAGATTATTTACCTTTTAATTTAACGCTGAACTTTCGATGCAGCTTTATCATTCTTCATAGTCGCTTTTGCTTTCAATGCATGTCCTCCAGGGCTGCAATAATGAATATATTTCTGGTGAGAAAATAATTATTTGGTTGCATGAGTACGTCTTGATTGTATATGCTCCATTATTCTTTTATTGAAGACTGAACCTTTTCTACAATCTTACTGTTAGTTCTTTGAGTTACTCCCATTGTTTCCCTCCAAAACCTCATTCGCGATGTTTCCATTCTTGTCATATCTTCCTTCTGAACCCCCGCCCCCCAGATTTCATTGTCATAAATGAAATGTGGGTGGCCCGGGTAGCTCAGTCGGTATAGCGACTGACTACGGGATGGACGGTCCGGGATCGAATCCCGGTGGGGACGAGATTTTTCGCCCGTCCAGACCGGTCCTGGGGTCCACCCAGCCTCCTGTACAATGGGTACCGGCTCTTTCCCGGGGGTAAATTGCGGCCGGGGCGTGCTGCTGTCCGCTCACCCACTTCTAGTGCCGCGGTCATGGAAGAGTAGAACTATACCTCTACCCACCCTCTGGGCCACCCCGGGCCTATAACGGGATCACTTTACCTTAAATGAAATGTGGATTCAGTGAAAGGTACATACTCATAATTTGACTTAGGCCTGTGACACCATATCTTTTCGCAGCGCTAAACTTTATTCACGGAAAGTTGATCTGTCCCACTCACTCATGAATGTTTCTTCCAACATTATCATAGCATTACGGTTTAGAAGCTTATGTAAATATAACCACTGTTTCTTGGGTTAAAGCATTCTCGTCAGTATTTTCTTCATTCTTTAGTGCAAGTAACCACGTTCCACAACCATTTGAAGACATTAGAACATGTATGTACCATAATCACACGATGCTTCTTCTTCTTCTTCTTTGGCGCTACAACTCTGAAAGTCTTGGCCTTCTCGACAATAGCCTTCCATTTAGAGCGGTCCTGTACTTGTTCTGCCCACTTCACAGGCTTCATCTTCTTCAAATCATTCCTGACATCATCTTTCCATCTAGACTTGGGCCTTCCACCTGGTCTTCCTGTGAATGGTTTCCATTTGTGTATTCTTTTCACTATGCTGGTTTCGGGCATTCTATTTGTGTGTCCAAACCAACTATATCGTTGGGCTTTAACATAATGTATTATGTTCCGTTGTTTAATTAATTCATCTAACTCCTTGTTTGTTTTAATTCTCCAAATACCGTTGGCTTCCTTAGTGGGCCCAAATATTTTCCTTAATATTTTCCTCTCAAACACAGAGAGTTTTTGTATAATACTTTCTTTGAGGACCCACGTTTCATAGCCATAAACTACAATTGGTCTGATTACTGACCAATATAATTTCAATTTGGATTTCCTGGACACCAAATTACTTTTAAAAAGCACTTTGTTGGTATAGAATGCTTTATTCCCTTTAGCAATTCTTTCTGTAATTTCTTCTTCCAGAGTGTTATTCCCATTCTCAATAGTACCAAGGTAGCTGAATGATCTAACCTGATCAATATGCTTGTTACCCACAATTAATTTATTTAGTTGGGTTTCTTTCCTTGTACACTTCATGTACTTCATTTTGTTATCATTTACTATTAGACCAAATTGTAATGAAATGTTTTTCAGTCTTTTAAAAGTGTCTATCATTGTTTGTTCAGTTCTGGCAGTGATCAATATATCATCGGCATATGCTGAGCATTGTTTTAGACGTGTTGATATGTTACCTCTTAGTTCTAGCTGCTGTAAAATATCTTCAATAACTATACTAAATAGAGTTGCTGATAACGGGTCGCCTTATTAATCACATGATGTGCTACGATAAAATATTGTTTCATTGTTGCATGTTTATTTTATTTTACAAGGACAGAAACGTATCATAGTATTTTTGTTATGCTATTGTTAAGTACATACTGTTTAACCATTGCAGTTCTACAAATTTCTGAAACGTACAACGAATTGTTCTGTTCTTGGGTTTGGGAATACAAATTGTAGCAGAGAGATTAGTAACCACTACAACTTTGTCTTATTTCAAAATGCACTTGTTTTGCCCTCTAGTCTTCCCAAAAAAAGAGAGATGCGATATAAAATTAATCGGACTGAATTTTCTGTGCGGTTCCATCTCCAACACATTATTTTCCGCCATGTTACAATACGACACTACCGCTGCAGGTATGTTTTATAACGTTCATAGTTCAAACTGCAGTTCACAGATGGAGATGCCGTCGCTTTGTAGGTAGGCCCCACACAGTGCCGTGTTACTGTTCTCGCATTGTTTCCTTGTCCCATTCATTCCATTCTCCAGGATCTATCCATCTCTGCCACACAACAAGGCAACCAATCATTAGTGCGATTATTATCCACAATAGGGTAATAGAAGGCGAGCGGTCACAATAGGGTAAAGGGGAACCACGTCATCATACGCGTCATGGTTACCACGAATCTCATTCACAGTGTTCTGTAATGATGACGTCATATAATGACGTCACTGTTTTTGAATAGGGTATAATGAGATAGGGCCTCATTCGAGAGGCAGCGGACTGCATCCCTTTCACCGGTTTCCACTTCTCTTCCTGGCCAAATATCTCGATAATGGCACGAAATGTGCCATTATGATTCTTTCCAAACCGATAGTCCTTCTAATCTTAACAATTCAGGAAGTCTTCCATGTATACGTTAGGATAAGACAGACAAGTTCATGCAGAAACTTCTGGTTCATATCTTCCCTGTGATATTTCAGTCTGAGTAGTCAGGATAGCAAGCATCAGCAAGTGATAAACTTACAACTAAGTTACTTGTTTGTGTGTACATTATCCACTACTGTTTGTTTTCTCGCGTCACTCACAGTTTCTTACTGCTTCCTTGTTTGTAACCGTCTGACACACAATACACTACGAAACGCTGGGTCTTGTGTACCCTGCAGCACATTGCGCTACATCCCGGAAGATCGTTATTTTAGCAGGAACCACGTGACGAAACTTAAATTTCATAAAATTACGAAGTTGCAATGCTACGATGTTCACACTTGGTTTCGTGCAACTCTGTAAACTGATTCAAAACTTAGGAGGGTATAACACGTACACCGTGACATCGTAGGGGTTTTTTTGGGGGGTGGGGGTGGGGGGGGACGTTGGGGGGAGCTCTAATGGAGCTCTCACTCCTTGAAATAATTTCATCTGAAGGGTAGAAAACTTTGTACCTCATACTGGATATCATAAAACTTAGTTACCTATCTGTGTGCGTGGATCCTAATAGCTAGGCCTCTATGTCCTCACCAGTGCAGTTTTTAGACATTGTTTCAACGATCGGCATTGTGTTCGTAATGTAATATTTAGCGTGCAAAAACAGAAAGCTTCACAGCAAATGTGTATTGTGGCTTATGTTTATGAAGTATCGCAGATTTCGATTAGCCGTTCGTAACAAACCGTAAAGATAAAACCATAAACATTTTGAGGGCTCTTATCCTAGCAGCTGTGAGACAAGAGTATTAAGGTTACTTGAAGGAATATGACTAAATTAAGGAGAATAAATAATATATCCAAAATATTGATTGAAAAATATTAGACAAAGGACATTTCCAAAGACTAACTAACATGTAGAATGGATGATATTATTAAAGAATATTGGATCTGAGAATGTGAATTTCCTCAGTAATTGTCTGACTAATAGCGGTATTAATTCTCAGTATTCCTAAAAATGTAGTCTTTGAATGCTTTATTTATGACCTGAAGGTGATAAATGTATAGTCATATTTGATTAATTAACCCGTTAATTACTGTGCTAGTTATCACCATCTTCATCATCCTAAAATAAAATATCACAATTTAAATGCTTCCTGTTTTGGTATCAGTCTTCATCACAGCCAGCCAATAAACCCCCGTGTGGATGTCATTTCAAAATTCGTTTTGTTGTATCTGCAGTGTTCCATTCAATGCACAGAGTGGCGCGAAGTCACTTGACCCTCGATGTTAAACACGTTGCCTCTTAGGGTCAAGTATTGAAAGAATTGGATGGTCATTAATATCGCTGTTTAGTTCGGCACTACTAATTGATGGGTTAACTAGTTAAACGGTTAGCTGCTTTGTAAGTTTGGTAGGTAACTATCTAATTACTTTGTTTGTGAAGTTACTAGGCAGAAGTTTAGGTAACTATGTAGTTAATTAACTGAATAATTAGGTAGTTATTTAGCCACTTATTTATCCAGACAGTTGGGTGGTTAGCAAGTTGTTTAGCTACTTATGTAACTATTTGATAACCGCAACTTCTCGCTTCTTTGAATATTGGAAGAAAGAAGAGAGAACCAGACACGTTAACACGTTCCCCTCAGCCACGGACTCTTGTGACTTGGATGTTTTCCGCCAGAGCTCAATTCCGTATTGAGGGTGCTAACTGAATTCAGTGAAAGCGGATAGAACAGTGAGTAATTATAATTGATCCCCTGATCCGTTCCTACATTAGGGCTGATTAAACAGCATGAAGGCCTGCGGAACGAAAACAAGCAGCGGCGCAATTACGTAATTTGTGTCAGTGAATAGCAGTGAGACTATATTGTCTTATTTATGCGTAAGACTTGCTGTTAGAGAAACGTCTCAAATGTTGAGACTCTTTCCGTTAGAAATTAGATTCTTTAGAGACCTGGGGAAACAAAACTAATTTCAGGATCCAAATTACCTTTCTGTATAATTGAACGGAGTTCAGCAGAATTAAAAATTACTCACATATTGCATTTTAGATTTTGTAACGAAAACTGACCACGTGATTACAAATGAAGTATTACAGACACACACAGCACTTTCATCTTTATTGTTGCACCGTGTGTTTTATAGTTTATTTAAGTAACACATATAGTCTTTAATAATCTAAAATTTACATTAAAACACTTAAAACGCTCCTACATGTTTCGATCATCCGATCATCCTCAGGGAACATACTTTTTTCCTTGCTAAACTCACAGTTTAAGTCTCACGTTATACAGCACAACAAGCACATCGACAGCCAGTCTCAATTGAACAGCGTACGACTCACACATAACACACGACATGTTGCCACAGCACCAAATTAATACAGGGTTATTCATAAGTCCCTCCGGGATTTCGAAAATTGACTGCGCAACAACCAAGACAGACACGGCAGAAAGAAGCATATCAATGGATAGAGAATCTCTCCAAGTTTTTGTCCAA
>Ga0123355_10000696_pt1 | contig 45625 bp, 25 predicted proteins | sample TergutEmb28metaG_3_FD_89872 | JGI IMG/M metagenome (GOLD analysis project Ga0123355, IMG submission 89872) | Embiratermes neotenicus P1 segment gut microbial communities from Petit-Saut dam, French Guiana - Emb289 P1 | ecosystem: Host-associated > Arthropoda: Insects > Digestive system > Gut ...
AAAAAAAAAAATTGTGGAGAAAAAAAAAAAAAAAAAAAAACCCAAACAAAAATTTTATAAAACAATAACTTTGTGGGGCCCCCCCCCCCCCCCCAAAAAAAAAAAAATGATGGAATCTTAGGCAGGACAGAATCTGTTCCTGTATCGTCTGTAGGAGTTAGAATGCACATGAACAGAGAAATAAAATTTTCACTTGGTGCAAGGCCAACACAAGATACATTGACCTGCAAAGGAGAAAACTAGATAAGAAAAGTATTAGCAACAGACACACAGAAATCTTATAATATCACAGTGAAACCTCTATCCATTATTTATGAACAGAGATGAGTGAAACAGAATTAAACACTCGGAAATGGAAGTTGTGGGAGAGTATTAAATGTGTCAGAAATATGAGAAAACACCAAAAATTGAAAATGATATAACTTTCCACTTACAATTATGAAAAAAAAAAAAAATTACATAGAAGGTCACCTTGATACCAGTGTGCAAACACTTTTTTCCATCAGAAAGATACAAATGACAACTGTTTAGTTGAAACCCTATGGTTCAGACAAAACAGTGCCAATTACAAGTTCAAAATGTTATGTTGCTCACGCTCACCAATGCTGTGCACATATAAAAATGATATAGGAGTAGTGTAAGCAACACATGCTTCAATAATGCACAGCACTAGTTCAGGCTCTCATTCAAGTCCCACTTCCTTCTCACTGCTCGTACCATTCACTCATTTATCACACAACTCATAAACGCTGGAAATGCTTAAAAGTGGCAAGCCTACTGTCTAGAGACCTGTAAGAACTGAAATCAGTATCCTTCTCAGCACCTAACCATATCCACTCCTTATCAAAGACATCATCCTCTTCTTCAGTACTGGAGTTCAAGTGAGCTTGTGTGTTAATTTGCACCCACAGCCGTTAACCATGTGATTTGTCACCAACCTGCTACCGTGAGGTGTACAACATGCAAAACTTTTATTACCAGTTTGATGTCCTTTCCTATGCACAGCAAGCACAAAGATTTTTGCACTAGGTGCTTCTCTGCAACTTCTAGAAACACATCATGAAGTTAAAACGAAGTTGTTTAGTGGATAATATACAACTTTCATGTTCCATAGAAATCACATATCTTGTGAATCAGTTGCACAATTGTCCACATACAACTCAATGTTTCCACTTGTCACATGCATGGAGACATCCAGTGCCATTAAAAACTATGTGCAAATAGTCCATGGCCATCCCTGTTCTTTATTTGCATAGTTTTCACTTTAACTTTTTGTTTCCAAAATGACATGGCTTCAAAGATTTTCAACCATAATCAGCACCTATCTATTGCTGCCATTGCTGTTCACACTCAGTAGTAATGCTATTTTTGCTTTGGCAATTTTCTTCCCAATGGCAAAACTGGCCTTTCAGTGACAGCATTCTATTTGGAAGGCAACTATATGAGAGGTACATCTCATCTCTGTGACACATCCTGTGGCTCACATCATACCAGTAACAATGGTAGTCTCTCAAGCCACAGGTCCATCATATCAGTATGACAACACTTTCTCCAACAGGTGTTATGTAATAGTAGGCCAGCCATCTGATGCAGCCAAATTGTCAACAGACACTCTCTCAGCCATGCATGCACAAATTTTCCAAAAATCCATCACCAACATAAAAAATGTAGGCATCAAAGGGTAACATGACACAAGGTCCCTACTGTGGACCCACAAACATTATGTGCCACCTTACAAAATTTCAGTACCTGGGATAAGTGTACCCATGCTCTGAGTTATTTTTTGACTTTTTTATATTAACATGTTGGCATCAGTGGGAATACCTGATGTCCATGCAATCCACTACCAAGCCTATAGGATACACTCAAGCTTACAGAAAGTACATTATTTCCTAATCTTCCTCCACTTATAGAACTTGCTGAATTTGCCATGGATGGTGATAATCAAAGGTGTGTGGCTAATGTCAGTCCATTTGTAGCCAGATCCCTGTCAAGTGATTCAATATCTTCAATCTTTTTGTCAAGCATCCTGACTTCATTTGTGGTGTGTGTTGTGGCAAGCTTAGGCCTTATTTACAAGAAATCACAATAGGTAAAGATAAATAAAAACAGGTTTAATAAACACAGTACATCAAAAAATGTTAATTGCCAAACTCAAAGAGGCAAAAGTAAACAAGATGATGCAAGTTAAAACTATTAACAGCACAATATAGTTTTGAAATTTAAAATTTTAATTTATGCCTCTCCTTAACCCTGCCTCTCCACCTGTATTCCTACTCTGGCCAAAGAATGGCAACATTTTGTTGGGTGTCTTTACAGCCATAACTGTACTTAAAATAATGGACAGATAACTGCTAATGTACATTCCACAAAATCATATTACCGTAACTTTTCTCAGAAATGGTCATTCCAGAATACTGTGGTTAGGACCAAAGATTCTGAACAAATGGTGCTGTAACATAACACTATGAGGAACAAAGCACATGTTATATGTTGTTTATATGGGTAATTTTTAGGGACCAGTAAAAATGAATGACCCTTGTGGGAAAACAATGGATAGAAGAATAGCAGATAGTTTCAATGTATTTCACCGTTGCAGAATTAAATGTGTGAAATGTATTGTAAAAATAAAATGGCTATATCTGACCCTCTGTTCCTTCCTCTTCCTCATCGTCTTCATCCTCTTGTTGTGGCTGTTCTGTCTGCTGGCCAGGAGCTGAACCATTGCCACCCTGCTGACCTACACAGTGAGAAACCGACCACACATAAAGTGAGTGGATTGTAAAGTATATAATGCACAATGAAACACAACTCGCATCAATCTAAAAACACACACCTACAATATAATAACAATGAACTTAATAGTTAGGAACAATAAGGGCAATCTGATCAATTCCACAGACCTTATCACCTCCAATAACTGAATATAACTGCTCAGTTTATTACAAAAAGAGAAGATGATAAATCCTAGGTGGCATAATACATTGTCCAGTACTCGGAACTTGAGGCGGTACACGGAGGCACAGTTGGTTAAGGCACTGTGCTAAAAGCCTGAAAGTTGTAGGTTCAATTCCTGATGGTGTCACTGGAATTTTTCTTTCCAGCTGCATTATGGCCCTGGGGTCGACTCAGCCTCTAACACAAATGAGCACCAGAAATCTTTCCTTTGGGGTAAAGGTGACCAGCGCATTGGACTCACAACCTTGCCACCTTCATGTGCCGACTCTTCAAATCTGGAAGCCTCAATTTCTGGAACCCTCAGGGCCTGTCCAGGGTTGCATAGGGATTGCCCTACCGTACCTTACCTCTAAACTTTAAGAACAATACTACCTAAACTATCTAAAACATGTGTCACCAACAAGGAGAACAAATACTTGGTATTTTCTTCTATCAATGTAAGTCTCCTGGCTTTGATCATCTCTCTGACAGATGTGTGATAATTCCAGACTTATATTCCCAATTTATGTTCTTGGATATGTATACTGACATATAAGAATTGTTACTTTTACATTAACAAAGTATCAATTATTCAAATAGCAACATGAAGGCACTTCCACCACATCATACTAAAGTACAAACAGATCCACTGTTCCTGTCTATGCTCTAACCTGATGATGGTGCCTGTTGAGAAGCACTTCCCTGTTGGGCCGATGGAACAGTCAGAGTTTGTGATGAAGACTGAGAAGTACCGGAAGGGAAGCCCAGTGTGTCTGCTGAGCTGTAGGATGGTAGAAACTGAGCCCAGCTATCAACCAGAGCCTTGCGACCTTTGGGTCCCAATCGACCAAGTTCTGCCAGTAACAAAGCTTGAGCAGCCTCACGCACCTTACAGTAAGAGAATACGTGACTGATGCAATGACAACTATAAACACTGGTATTTAAAATGTAGCATGTCCAAGCTAGTACATTCATTGGCTGAACATTTCTATGAGAGACCTGAGATTCTCAGAGTGCTGAATGCGTAGATTATGGTCATCTTAGTTGTGATGCCATGTAATTAGAATATACAGGTATCATTTCACTGTTGTCTCTATCTTCAGGGTACAAAAGCAAGCCATGTGGAAGAAAAAATGAAGGCTGGAGAGAAGCTTGGCCTGCGGATGAACCAATGGAAGGAAGCGGCCCTAGAAAAAGTTTTCACACTGCCTTTGCCTCAAAAATATTTGGTTCTTATAAAGCTCAATCCTCCACTGTGCCCAAAGTCCCTAGTTCTTGTCATCCCATATCTATTATCTATTACTTTCTCCTCCACCAGGGCTTATTCTACCATGAAGATGGAGGGAGAACAATGCCCCGAAACTTTGGCACATGGCATCACAACATAAACACAACAATCTCCATTATCAATTTTATGTTCATTATGTGAAGGTTTGTGTATTACTTCCAATTTTAGGCTAGAATATACTTGTTATAGTTTGTAAAACATTTCAGGTTTTTACACCATACACAATGACACAGTAACATGCATTAGCTTGAAGGTAAAAGATTTTGGGATATCACATTGTGTCATATTTCAGAAGAAGCAGATCTTCAACTACATTGCTATGAGAACCTAAAATCTCACATTTCAACTTGCAGCTTTTATTTACTTATTTATTTGGAAAATAGCCCACACAGTTAGTTTTCTTAGATTACAGCACATAGGAAGCAAATCAAAACTTCATCTACTTGGGCACATTTGGCACTAGTTACTGTTTCCTAAAGCAGGACTATAAGGTATCATACTGTTATTATTTATATTAGCAAACAATTTTCAGTTAAGCATACCTATTTCATTTATTAATGTTATTAGTTCAATTACTTCAAGCATGAAGTTTCATCTAAATAATGCTTAAAGGTTCATTTTCTAACTCAAAAGAAAACATATGGTGTCTCCAATACAATAACCAGCTGGTTAACTCAGCCAGCAAAGAATCTTCTTCCTCCTGAGTAATATGAAACCCACGGACACCTTGCGAGAATATAGCTACCACCATGCTTTACAGGATGAAACATGATATACCTCCTTCCTTTCAAAATAAAATTACCAAGTGACAGCACATTAACCAACCTCCAAACATTGATGCTGCCACCTTCGTGCCATCATCTCAACCTGAGGTCTCTTAAAATTCTTAGAACCAGTCTGGACCACTTTATCTGGCAGCAAAACACAGTGTAAAGTGGCTAACAAACTCCACCCTTGCTTGATTTGAGCTTGCTGGGCTGTGAACAGATCTTCATTCTCTTCTTCAACCTTTGTTGCCCAACTGAGAGCTGTACGAGTACTTTGCCTGGAAAGACCAAATCATCTGTATCAATACACTTGTACACAGAGAGGTAGGTACAGAGAATAAGTAACAACTACATTTTCAATTAAATAAAATCAATGCCTCCAATTACCAAGACAACCTGAAATTACTGAATTCAATTACCAATGAAAGAAATTCAGACCGAGAATTGATACTATGACCATAACACATGTCCTGGCAAAAGTCGCAATGAAGGCTTAATCTCTCCTAACAACAGTTTCATATCAGCATGCAACAATTCCACTACTTCAGATTAATACAGTATATCCTGTCCTAACTAACCCACTAATCTTTGAGCGTTTCAAGTCATTAACAGTATTAAATATTCATATTTGTCTCAACCATTGTTCATTTCTGTAAGTAAATGTTCTTATTCAAAGGATGTTTGTGTTAATTCAGTTAACATACATATAAAGGCAGACATATTCTGTGGTGAAGCTAAATCAAAATTTGGAGCTACAGTATCTGAGACCATATGGAACTGAATTGAGAAGTGTCGCAACAGAGGAATCACAATATTTCATTACAATAGTTAACACACCTGCACTATCATTTCTCTTGTCAATTAGATTAATTTCCCACATCTTTAACACACTGGATTTCCCATGAAATATGCAAATTAATATTTCTCTTAATTAATCAATTGTTAAACAGTAATTTGACTTGGTATTTATAAACCTCTTTTAATTCATACTTATTACGTACTTTTAATTTCCTCCAAGGACAAAAAGTAATTTATAAAAAGGACATTTTCAATTTCATGACACCTGAACGGTACAGCACATTCAGCTTGACTCCATAGGTTACATGGCCAGTCAGCCAAACAAATTTCTCAGCAATTGTTTGTAAATTCACATACAGATTACACCACTGCTGGGAAATGCTGAAGCTAACAACAGATTTTCTATTTTCACTTTACCAAAAATCAATGAACCTACTACATAAACAGACAGAAAGTAGAGATTACAGTATATGAGGCCCTCAATTTACCTTTAAAGGAAAGTGAGATACCACTTCATATAATTTTATAAGCTTCAAGGTCAACAGCCATAACTTCCTTACCAACAAACGGTCCTATTATTCACACAACCCCAAGTCTATAACATCTGGCAAACCTATGCAGCCCCTATGAAGGCCAAAGGTGATGGTCTCAAAGTGTTAAATAAAACTCAGGCAATTGCATCACAATGCAGCTTTCAGGAGCTTAACAACATTTCCACTTCACTCTTCTGATAAAAACATAAGTAATGAAAAGGGTTCCCAGTGGTAATTAAGTCACCATTCCTGTTTGGTTTGTGGTTCAATAAGTTGAATTATGTGAGACAAGTACAAATGGCACCCATTCGAGGACATACAAGGTGAAGGTATTGCAACAGGAAAAAAAATTCACAGGCATTTAGACAGTGGTCCCACTGATGCAGAAGAATGTGTATCCCTTCTCCAAAGAACTTATTGGGCTGCTGCCTAAACTGCTGTACCAAAGTCACCTGCACAGTGCTGCCCAACGTGAACATATGGCCGTTGAATGTTATCTTTTTCAGTCCAAAGAAGTAAAAACTGCTTGGTGATAACTTTAGGCTGTACATAAAACATCTGAGCACCTCAAACTGCATGGTATTCAGTTGGTCCTGAACTCTGTGGTCACAATGGGAAAGGCACTGCAGTGCTGCAGGTAGATGCTATCAGTGAGTTTACCCAGACTTTTGTTCTTGATCTTTTGAAGTGTTTGAGACTAAAGGTTTGCACTGATCGTGTTGTTGAGTGAATTAAGTCAAAGAGGAGGGCTCCCTCAATGTCAGAGTAAAGTCAACATCTCTCTACTGGCAGATGCTTTGATGTTAACTTCTTCAGACGGGATGAAGTGCAGTGTCTCCACTGCATGCCTGCTTGTTTTCGTGTGGGTTCAAAATGGTGACACTATGCCTCATCACCTGTCAAAATTTGCTGCAGAAATGCATCATGCTCAGCATGGTACCACTGCAAATGTTCCGGCAACATTGATATACGATGCTCTGTGAGTGTGTGTGTGACAGAGAAACAGTAGATGTGGGATCCACTGGGAACAACTCCTTGTGATATGCAAGATCCTGTACTGCTGCAAGCACAGTTCCAAATCTCATATTCAGTTACACTGACAGTGAAAGACTGGGTTAATATCTACCATCACACAAAGCGTTATTGACTTGTCCAGTGTCTTCCAGTTTAGCGACAATATGAGTCCTCCCCAGTCTTGACACTTGCATCATTTGCTGCCTGTTCAAATTATACATACGCAGTCTACCACCATCTTGAATACACATGCAACACCACAGATAGCACAAACATACCTACAAATTCTCAGCCTCTTGACATTCTTCCACTCTAAGAAACCACAAATGTAAAATGAAAACTACATCTTAAATTTATAAATATCATGCATAAAGAGTACCAAAGTGTTATTCTATGTAACAAAATATATTTATGTTTTATGAAGATAATTTCAGTCTTAAAGTATGCTTGAAGATAGATTGCACTTGGGTTTGAGACCTCACGGTCCCGATGCACCTAGGCCTTAACAACGGGCCCTTTGTGCCCAAAGTATGTTTGAAACACTATCAACTAACCTATGAAGCTTACGAGTACGTTCCTGCTCAGGAACAAATGTTGCATTGTTCATAGACATGAGGGTGTTTGCCATTGCAATAATTGCAAGAAGATGATTAGTGGTCAATGTAGTACTGAGTTCCCAGTGCGTACGTGCTGTGAACAGCCTTGTAAGTCGCTCCAAGCGAACCAATTCAACTGGTAAGTCAGCTTCCAAGGAGTTTGCAGCACTACCAGATGTGTTTGCTGGCTTCTCAGCATCCCTTTCATCAGCATACTTTGCTTGCCATGTTGGTAACAACAAGCTCATGTAACCTTAACAAATAATACGCCAATAAATTTAGCATAATGATCATGCAAACAACACAGTTCACCACAGTGTACTACATAAGTACCGCATTTCACTGCATGAATCAGTAATTATTTTTTGGAATTTTGTTATGAAATGTTTTGGTTAATGGAATGATTTTTAAAAACACCAACTTAAGTGTTCTGCAGACAAATTTCTAAACTGTCCTTTCATGTGTACTTCACTGTAACAATATACATACACAACAAACCTACCAACACTGTTTTGACCAAAATTAAAGGTTAGAATTTCAGATCCACATTACTCATGGCCATTAATATTATACCAGCACCTAGCAACCAAATTACATAGTGTCATGTCATAGAATACAATAACATTTAGTAAAATTTCACATCATAGGCCACTGCCTAAAACTGCATAATCTGCCCACAGGCTACTGTAACTAAGCAACATGAATACTTTACTCTCTCACTACATTGCAGTTTACAATTTATACGTTCTGTAACGCTTCACTCAAAGTCTGTTAAATGGGTAACATAAGACTGTTTCTACTGTGAAAATTACTCTTCCTTTCAAACTAGATTACTGGCACATATGCACTACTTACCTCCTTTAGAAAGGACTCCAAATGAGACTGGCACCATTGGACGAAGTAAACCCAATTTACCCTCACAAACCCGATCAAGGTCAGGATCCATGCCCCATGCATGCAGAAGTGACAAAAGAAGCTGAGCTATTTCCATGGTAGCATTTGTCTCCAGACCACGCAACTTCTTTCCACTTTGATCAACCACATCATTTCCTGTCAAATAAATAAAAACTGCTGTATGAGGCAGGAAATATCACTGTAATCATTTAGTTTCCTTTGCCAGTAAAAGCTTCTCTATTGGCACCTACCAGTTTCAACAATACATGAGTCATTCCCTACAACTTATCATCAAGTTGGGGTCTTCAACCCTTAAAGGGAATGAAACAGATTTATGTCATTATTCATGCTTATTTCAATCTGAAATAGCAACTGAATTTTAGCTCTTTGGTGGAAGCTGTTATGTTAGGAAACATCTTTAAGTCACACATATGGGATTCCTGCTCAGCCTATACTTCAGTGCTATATGCACATGATGTTTGTCCTATTCCTGTTCAGTTTGTTAGTATTTTACTGCAAAATGCACACAGTATTTGTCTGATGCCTGTTCAGTCTGTTTGTATCTTGCTGCTAAATGTACATTATTTACACCAGTTTAGTTTGTATCTTATTGCTAAATGTGCATATTTGTCAGATTCCTATTCCATGTGTGTGTGTGTGTGTGAAGAAAGAGGAGGGATGAGGAAAAGAATGTCGATGATAATGACGGCGGCGGCAGTGTCAAAAATGATAATGACAACAACAACAACAACAACAACAACAAAAACAATAACTCCAGAGAAGGCTCCAATGGTTTGGATATAAATAAATGAGGTCCCGAGTATTCACAGACAGTCTATGCCAAAGGCTCATAAACATCTTCACATGTTCACTAATGACTATTACCAACCTGATGCTGGAGTAAATCATGGCTGACATCACTTATACTTACACACAGTTGCCAAAAATGGAGTCCTCTTCCATTGCAAGTTAATGTCTGTGACTAGCATGGACAAGTTCTAAAGCTCTGTGTTGATGGAGATCATAAATGGCATATGCGGTGTTTGTGATTTGTTTCTGTAACGTGCTTAGCTATGACTGATATGGCGTTTAAACTCATTCATATTATACAGTGATTCTCTTTTTTTTTGGGGGGGGGGACTGTGGATGTGAAATTAATTTTTAATATAAACTGCTTACCTTTTCCATCCCCCTGGATGGGTTTGAAACCAACAATCTCAGCACGTGCTTGCAGTTTGGTCTGAACATTCTCTGCACCCTCCTTCATTTTTGCCAGGATTCCTACACCACAATACAATGCAATCATGCATGCACCAAAGTTAGAAACCCAATAGCCAAGACATCACTTCTCATGCACCATGGAATACGTTTTGTTTTAAAAAAAAAATACATTCAAATGAATGTAGCCTTCAAAGCCAGGCCCTTTCAAATGTGCAGCTGTTTCTCTGCAAAGTAATGTTACATAATGTGCCACACAAAATCACCTTATAACAAGAAAAAAGTTCAAAGACAACTTTAAAAATACAGTAGTATTACATAACAGTACTGTAAACATGTGAAGTTGGCCACTGTGGCTAATACATCTTTGACAGTTATGTATATTTTTCACTTCAATGATTTGAATATATATAGTTTTGTACACACACTGAACACTTTTTTTGAGGAAATAACAGTGGCCCAATTAAATTTTAGGGTTAAACATTTTTAACACAAAAGCAACACTTTAAACAGTTTGACTAATATTTAGTGTGCTTCCATACACTAACACTACTGATTTCATTAATACACTTTGCTTTAGAAATTATTATTTTTCTCGCTGATGAAAAAGGAAGCCCATTTATCATTTAGCTACTAAAATCACAACTGGGTTCAAATCCTGGTAGGGGCCAAATATTTTTCTCTTCTCCCCCAACATCTAGACCAGTTCTGCAGCTCACTCAGCCTCCTCTTGAATGGTATTTCCCGCAGGTAAAGCAACTGGGGGTGACAAGTTAAACACTCAACTCCACTTAGTGACAAATGTTAAGGGACTGTGGCATTATACCTCTACTCCCCATATGCCTTCATGGCATGGAGAGGGAAAACTTTACTCCACTTTACAAAAATGAATCATAGGCTGAACACAGCAGCAGAATGTGTCAACTACACTCAAATTAAAACTTTCAACAACAATAAAAGCAACTAATAACATAAACATAGCAAGTTAGTACCATGCCTGTCCTTTTCCTTGAGAGTCCGCTCCAAATCGCCAGCCTTGTCCTTTACCCGGCCAAAGAAGTCTGCCATGTAGCAACCACCATGTTAATTACGCATTAGGAAGAGGAAACAATGTTAGCTCACAATGCAAATGTGTTAACAGCAGCAGTTCTCTAAATTCAAATAAGTTTGAAGGAATAAAACATATTCATGATTGTTTATTTTCTATGGTTGTAGTCTGTCTTATATGAGTACCATATTTCCAATAGTTACACATAAAACAGCAGTAAAATAAAAACTACTTTGTAGGAAAACACATCATTTATGTATTACATTTCATTTAGAATAACTAAGAGACTGGGATTAGCTCTACCTAGCAGGCCAAAATGAGTATATGCTTACCTACCATCCACCTGATAATGAATGCAGATATGGTTTCAGAAATATACTTTAAACACTGGACAATGCATGAAATAAAAAATGAGTCACTCGCAATGTGATTTACTGTCATCAGAATATCACACAATTTAATCACAATTTACTTACTTTGGAATGATTTCATTAGACAATACAGTGTTTCCATACAAAGGCCATACTCTAAGCTGGTTTGCATGTAACTATAAATTGTATAATGCTAGTCTATAGAATATTTAGAGGAGTTCCTGAAGAGACACATTTTTAAAAATACTCTGTGGACACAAGGCAAACATCAAAAACCTTTAACTGAATGTTAGTTTTGTACAGCATACAAAAATTGTGACAATAATGCCCACACGTGAGGGGTATTTCACAAGTTTCCTGTATGTGATCAGCACATCATACAAGTACAACAAAACAACATAAAGAATATGGCACAACATACATACATATATACATACATACGCTTGCCACCAGCTCAACACAGTCACCACCAAGTCTGACCTACATGAGGTCTCAGGTTCTCAAGACAATAATTATGAAGATTACTCTTATCTGGAATGCCATGTAAATTAGGGATAGGTAAGAATGTTTCAGTGCAATTTTCTGCATTCATATTTGGCACCAGAACGGAGGCAGCAGGCACACCAAAATGGTGGTATCTGTCAACCAAACCACATGGGACACATCCCAGAGAACAATACACTATAAATGTGATATACATCCCCCATTACTGAGTCAAATGATCAGTTTCAGGGTTGCAATCTTCATTCATGCATGTAATGATAGTCACAATATTGTTAACAGCGTAGAGAAGAAAACCAACTAGATGCTACTGAATGATTTATTGCACTTGTAATCTGCTTAACATGTTTCGGGCACTTACATGTCCATCATCAGGAGCTCGAGACCATACTTGTGTTATTACCGCATATGGTGTGTAATGTCTTGGTTGCTGGTGGTCGGCGGTCAAGTGCAGGGCAGCAAGCTATGCGTCTGGGATGAGGGAAGCTGTTCCTCCGACCACCAGCAACCAAGACATTACACACCATATGCGGTAATAACACAAGTATGGTCTCGAGCTCCTGATGATGGGCATGTAAGTGCCTGAAACATGTTGAGCAGATTACAAGTGCAATAAATCAGTCAGTAGCATCTAGTTGGTTTTCTTCTCTATGCATATACAACGATGCACGCACAAACGTACATCAAGTGGTTAACAGCATTTGCAGATTCAGACTGGAATTCCTGAAGCGGATACTTCTCAGGAGCAAAGAACATGGGGAGAGGTCTGGGGAATAAGAATGGTGTGTGAGCACCTCAAAACCCAAGGCTGCATCGAACTTGCAATTAACAACAGCAGTGTGGTGAAGTAATGTCCTGGGGGAACATATCCACACTCCAGTGGTTGTGGTTTCTTCCAACACATGAAAGGTTATACCTTATCATATAAAAATGCAGTATATTAAGCACCATTAATGCTACTATTAGGTGGTCAAGCAAAAAAACTCTGCTGAAGAACATGAAAACACCCTGTATTTGTAATGGTGATAGGAAGGAAAGGCACCCAAACTTCACTCTTTCATTTGCGTAACTTGCTTGGAAGATTCTCACTTTTGCTGCAGTTGGCATACACAAAATGCTCATGTACAGGAACACTGCAAGCATGCGCACGCGCAAACACACACACACACACACACAAAATGTGTGTTACAGCACAGCACTTGACATCTGCATCACCTTATCACCCACTATTGCTGGATTCACCTCCACCATCAAACAGTTTCATATGAGGAGGAAACAGATTTCTTCAATAGGACAAAGACATTTATGTGGCCTTTTTCCCACAACATGGAACCTGATTGCTGTCTCTTGTTGCATTCTTTATTGCTACAAAGCTCAGTACCATCATGCTGCCTACCTATGACGTAAAACACCAGGACATAATGATGTAATGCCTAGGCAAACAGAACTCGTTCACACCATTATAAGCTGCTGCCACCATAAAGAAAGTTTCTAAAATACCCTTCAAGACCTCAAATCGCATGACCATATTCCACTGACAATATAATTTCACAATAAAAAATATTTAATTTATGAGCTAAATGTAGCCGCGTATTAACATGCAGAAACATCAGAATACAGGAAACAATCAACTGCACATCAGTTTTAACATTTTTCTTCAATAGCAGTAATCAACAAACAAAATGAAAAAACATTCTGAATCTGAGCAATTTAAATGACAAATGTGTCAAAACAAGCTGATTTGTGTTCAGACACGTACCTTAACACCAATCACATTCTTATACTGCTTGTACACATCAGAAAGTCAGTAAAATGTCACAACAGTCATTATAAGCCTTCATAAAACGCAAAGTTCTATAAGAAAATAAAAACAGCAACATATATCTTTCTGAGAATATGGTTAAATATTGATGGTGTTAAACTAAGTTTGAGAAGTTTGCCAAAAAAAAAAAAAAAAAAAAAAAAAATCCATTCCACAGCCAAGGCTAAACTTACTTTAAACACCCATGGCAGAAGAAGGAAGATTACCTGCTATTTTTTTATGAGCATCAGGAGAAGCAGACTGTGTCAGTGCTGCAACTTTCTGGTACTCAGCTTGGTTGATGAGTCCCTGAGCTTCCAAAGTACCAGGCGACATGGTACTGTACTCTTCACTTAGAAGTTGCACTATAAGCAAATTGTAAACATGCTTCTTGAGCATGTTCAATCCTACTACCACATAAGCAACTATACTTCAGAGGAAAAGCAGGCAGGAGCAATAACCAATTGAACTCTCATTCAACACAAAACATATTTACTGACTTAGTAACTATAAATTCACCGTGGGTATTAAAAAACATGCAAAAATATATTGAAGTTGAAAAACATATTTACATATAAACTGCATGTATTTTTTTAATTTCATATTTCATACTAAAATATTATGCATAAAAAATTACAATAAGGAACTGCTCCTGTAAATGCAGATTAACTACCCTGAAGAAAATGTGCAAAACTTTTCAATGAAAAGTTATCATTATTTATGTACAGCAGCTCAATCAGATATCAGATAGACTGGACAATATCATGTTCCTTAATGAAAAAATGCTATTCTATTATCTCATATACATATTTATTGGGATGAAACAAAATGAACACATCATGCATGCACTTCATACTGGAACAAATGTATGTGCTTCCACAAAATAACATAAGCTAGGAAATGATTCAGAGAAGCAACAACCAGCAATGGAGGTACCAATAGCACATTTTATCACGGATTACAAAAAATGGAGCATAAATCGGTAACAACAAAGTTTCATGAAGGAGAATTCAGGTAAAGCTGCATACCAGCAATGACTAACAAAAAGCAGTACATACCTTGTTCACAGCAAAATCACATATTTATGAACACATGATTAAGAAAGCTCCCACCCTTTCTCTGATCAAGCAGAAGCCACTATGAAAGGAAAGCAATGCAGCAAAAATTTTGTTTCGAAATAGCCGAGTATGACGGAACAAAAGACTGGGGATTGTCTCTCTACAGCAACTTCAAGTACCTTGTTAAACCCTTATAAAAAAGATGCATAAACTTAAGAATGTGACTAGAGAGCTGTGAAATGATTAAAAAATCTGGTAACAGAGAAAGAGTCATGTACATAACACAATTAAGAATGGGAAGAGCGGTTAAAATAGAAAGAAAGAGATCAGAGAATAGTAATGATACAATGTAAACAACTGAACCGAATAGTATGTCTTCACCAATGAAATTCATACAGAGTTTAAAAATAATTACAGCAACCCCCTGCCAACCATGGTTTTAGTAATGTATCTATGATTGCCAGACACTGTATATGGTTTTACGTAACAACAGTTCTTTTGCACACACACATACAAATAGGTGGATTCTTGTACTAAAATACTTCCTAATGGTTTGGCTCTAATAACAATTGAACCAAATTTATAGCTCCCTAATTACCTTTGCACTCCATATTTTTGTCACACATTAATATATGATGTTTCATGTTACCAGACCCACATAACACAATTTATTTAGTTTCTGATATGTATTAACAATAACTACAGTTCCAACCTTGAATTTTATACATGACATTGACTTTGCAAACTACACTGTTTTTGAGGACCATACCCTGGTGGTTGGCAAGTGATTGTTGTATCTCAATAAAGTGACACTAGCACTTTCTGTAGTGTTCTTCTGGATCTTCAGAGGTAAGTGCTCCTTCTCTTCTCCAATATCGCATGTGCGTACATGAACAAGAGTACACAAAATGAATTTGAGCCACACGAAAAAAGATTTAAAAGCAATGATGAAAACTGGTGCCATTTATAAAAAATCCATACCAGAAATCTGAATTGTTCATTTCATTTAACTGGTACAAAAATGAAAAAGGGGAGGGCAGGAGGCAATATGGCTACAGATTCATTATGAATAGTGTACAGCACACTTCTCTTTATCTCCTGAACTCTCAAAGAAGCCTATGCAGCATAAACTGTACATTACTAACACAAACGTTAACAACTGTTACAATGTAAACTACCAAATGTACGCACTTCATTATAATTAAAATCATGTTTTCATACACGTTAACTGCTACACGTTTCCTGCCTCACTGGTCCATCATCAGGGACTGCATAGGTGTATAAAACAATTGTTACACCTTATTATCATCTCCAGTATGTGGTACTGTCATAAATTCATCAATGTAGCATTGATAGACAGGGATATGTGAATTGAAAATTATAAAATTGTAAATTATAAAAATTATAAAATATTTGGCCATTAAAATTTTTATAATTTAAAGATTTATAATTTTCAGTGCACATATCCATCTCTAGAAATGATACATTGATGAACTGGCGACAATTCCACATACTGGAGATGATACTAAGGTCGAATGATTGTTTTACACAACTGTGCACTCCCTGATGGGCCACTGAGGCCCAAAACATGTAGGAGTTTACTGTACTTATAATGAAGTGTGTGCATTTTGTTGGTTTACTTTGTATCAAATGTATCATAATGCACAGAAGTGGGGGGGGGGACAAACAAACAACATTAACATTCAACAGTGAAATCAGTCCACATAATTCTGACATTCCACAGCACAGACCAATCAGCTAATTGGTTGTATAATAATAATAATAATAATAATAATAATAATTACTATCAAGAATTCAGAGACTTGGACCATTCACGGACCTATTGCAGCCTCACTACTTTTCAGTAACACTCATGGCACTCCAATTACCTGAATGTATTAGGTAATTCCAAGCAAATCTAACATACAAATGATTTTACCCCATAAAACTAAACTGAATGCAGTGATGAATTCCCAAAAATCAACATGAAGTTACATACTGCCAAGGAAATGTCTATTAAAACTGTGGAAAAATTACTAAGCCATTCAGTATCACTGTTACCATCTGGTCAACTGACACACAGTGGACACCTGATTACACCACAGTTTCAGCAGGAATGTAGGTCAAATAATTAAACCCTATAATGGTATAAGTAGATCCACAATACTGTATTTCAGCATTTTAAAGATTTTTTACACTGTACTATAGGCACAAGTGTGATCAGAGCTGTTTAAATGACTATCTCAGACCTTATAAGAAAATCATCACCTTTCTTTAAAAAAAAAAATACTAATTACACAGACAGATAAAGGTACTTAAGTGGCAACAAACAGTACCATGAAAGGGTACCAACAATAACAGAGAACATACACACCAACAACGCAAACACACAATTATTTATGTTCATGAAAAGAGCCATACCTATGAGCGCCTCAATATCAAAGACCAATATATGGGATTCTGGATCTTTGGGGTTTGTGCGCAAGCCCTGGATCATAAGAGGCAATGCTCGACTTTTCTGCTGATCGCTACCATCCTGATTAGTGGCATGGTGAAGCTGCTGTAACTGGTGTAATCCTCGCTAAAATAAAAGAAATACATACAGATACCCGTTCAACCTAAGCAGCCAATTATCAACCACCCATACCAATGAGAAGTGTTAATTCATCAATATTATCAACATTCATTTCTGTCATCATTGTTATCAATGTCGTTATCATCATAATATGCTTCAAAAAAGTTTGGTTAGCATCCCTCTACAGTGTTACAGATACTACTAAAGCCATATGTCTGTTAAACCATTAGATGTATTCTATAAAGCAGGGTATGAAGAATATTTAATTAATTGGGATCATAATGTCAAGATCCAGTGTATTTAAAGGCTGCAGCAAAGGATATATATATATATATATGTATCCTTTACTGCAGCCTTTAAATACACTGGATCTTGACATTATGATCCCAATTAATTAAATATTCTTCATACCCTGCTATATATATATTAATACCTGTTAGCCAGTCTGAAGCTGCTTCAGAGAGACAGACAAACAGATAGAAGGACGGTCACAAGTGATCGAAACAGGCGCTTAACATAGATCCAAACACATCTAAAACCTGTATACTTTGAAAAAGTATCAGTTGCAGAAATATTCAGTTACTCCTGTACCTGTGTAGCATGTCTGATTGCAGACAGGTTACGATGGCGAAGGCCACGAAAGAAATGGACCGCTGGATTAGCAAGACCAACATCACCAGACCTGGAAGCTGCCGGGTTCTCATCACATGCATACAGCACCTCTTCAGCACTGATACCATGAAGAACTCTGTCCAAATGACCTACAGATATAATACAAAATTCAGTTAATAAAATGCTATGTTTCTAAACTAAACATCTGCAACAAAGGTTATAAGATGAGGAAAAATGTTAGAGATAATGTATATTATGAACAGTGGCAACTGGGTTGAATCAGGAGCACATAATTTGAGGAAAACAATAAGAGGAACAAATCAGCCTTTCCAATTTGCAAAACAGATAGTATGAATGTATGGTAAAGACAGCATACTGAGTTCTCACATTCAGTATTAATAGGAGTAGGAAATTCTGACCGAAACTTAAGAGGGGAAAAAGATATGTTTATACAAACACAATAAGCATGACTATCTTTCTCCTCATAAAACTTCAAATTCCATTCAATTATTTCCATTATATTGAAAACTGTATTCAAAGAATACAAAATATATTTCACTTTATTCTTTTTTTTTTCACAATCGTACCATGCATCTTGATATTATCAAAGTTTTATTTATTCACCAACTGATGCACTAGTGAGTTGTCTTAAAAACAATATTAAAATTTGCATTAAAATTTACATTAAAACAGCTCTGACATGTTTCGGTGTTACAGTTACACCACCATCAAGGAGCGCATTAATTTGTGTTTACTAATGTTACGGTTGTTAAAAAAGTCCATTGAAATACATTTGTGTGTGGTTAATACAGTGGTGGTGTGGCTGCATATATTAGGTCCTTACAAGGGGGTACTAATAAGTTCTTAGCCCGAACTACTTCCCAAAGTCGTAGGACGGAATCGATAGTGTCATTGGAAAGAGGGGTCTGTTCATGTGCCAAATTGCAAGTCTTTTCTTGTTACAGAGGCTGAAAGGAAGCATGTCAGGCGACACGAGCGATTTCAACATGGACACGTGAGCTGTCATCAAGTTTTTTTCCTGCAAGGCAAGGCGCTGAAGGAAATACACACCATTCTCACAGAAACATCAGGGGAATATGCACCATTGTATGCCACCGTCAAAAACTGGATGGCCCAGTTTAAACATGGTGATTTTTCCACCTGTGATGCACCTCGTCCTGGATGACCCAAAACAGTGACCACCCCAGAGATTATTGAACTAATTCACGAGCTAATCTCGGAAGACCGCCAGATTTCGGTTAAATGAATAGCTGAACAACTGAGCATCTCACGTGAGTGGGTTGGGTCCATCATTCATGAAGATTTGGACATGCGGAAGCTCTCCGTGAAGTGGGTCCCAAAATGCCTGAACAGGGATCAAAAACTTCAACGGTGCCAGTCATATGAGCAACTTTTGGGATTTTTTCGGTGTTATCCAAATTATTTCCTGTCGTGATTGGTGACCATGGAAGAAACCTGGTTATATCACTATGACCTAGAGAAGAAGCAACAATCAAAGGAGCGGTGGCATAGCAGTTCACTCCCACCCAAAAAATTCCAAGTGCAAAAATCCACTGCAAAAGTTCTCACCTCAATTTTTTGGGATCAAGATGGCATCCTCCTCATTGATTATCTTCCAAAGGGCCAAACTATGAACGCGGAGTATTACTCATCTCTGCTGGTGCAACTGAAGGACATTTTGAAGGAAAAATGCCAGGGGAAGGTCAGCAAGGGGGTCTTGTTCTTGTATGACAATGCCCCGGCTCACCGGGCAACCCAGAAGAAATTGGCTTACCTGGGCTTCCAATGTCTTGATCACCCACCCTATTCTCCAGATCAGGCCCCATCAGACTACCACCTGTTCCCTGGACCGAGAAAACAATTGAAAGTTCGCCATTTTTCATCCGACACGGAGGTCATTGCTGTTACGGACACCTGGTTGGACGGACAACCTTCTGATTTTTTTTTCTTTGAGTGGCTTTTAAAAGTTACATCAATGTGCTAAGAAGTGTAATGAGCTTCGTGGGGAGTATGTTGAATAAATCCTGAGTTTGTTTGCTGTAGCTTGTTTCCTCCCTGGTCGGGCTAAGGACTTATCAGCACCCCATCGTATTGGTGTCTATATGTTGCAACATACAGACACCAATAAGGACCTAATATATGCAGCCACACCACCACCGTATTAACCACACACTGATGTATTTTAATGGACTATTTTAACAACCATAGCATTAGTAAGCACAAATTAATGCACTCCATGATGATGGCGTAACTGTAACACAGAAACATGTCAGATATGTTTTAATGTAAATTTTAATGTAAATTTTTATATTTTTTTAAAGACAACTCACTAGTGCATCAGTTGGTGAATAAATAAAACTTTGATAACATTTTTCTTGTTACACCTGATGCAGTATGTCACACAGTTAATAAGATGTCATTAATATATGTAATAAAATAACAGTTCTGAACATTACTAGCTCCAGACACTCATTTTGTGCATCATGAAACATAACTTCACACAAAATGAAGCAGAGGAAAAGGCACAAAAAAAACTGCACATATAATGAAGTATGAAACCAGCTGGTGCAGGTACCATACAAAGGAACCAAATAAAAGAATATAAGAGATATACATGTCATAACAAATAAGTCACTTGTATTAATCAACCCCATACAGCAAAGTATATCTTGAGAAGCTGCAAATCGCTCTGTAAGTTGGTCAATTAGTCAGTGCAAAAACTTTTCTGCTTTTACTAAATGCAATGCATAATTTTACATTTGCAACAGCCTGTCACCACATTCTACCCTAACCCAGACCACTCTAACTCACAACCTCACAACCTATGTTCACATGGTCATTTTTAATATTATCCTTTCAAACAGTATCATCCTTTCATGTTATCTGACCTAAACTTTGTGTACACTATTCATTTCTTCCACGCACATATACTGTCAATCACATGTACATAAACCAATGGGGAACATCAGTAGAAATTCTCACATAATAGATCATTTGCGATCAGACATCCTGTACTACATCAAGCATGGCCAGTTTTACATTTCTGGGCCCAATGAAAAAATAAATTTGGAGGCTCTACTTATACACAGTCCTAAAATGACAATGCAGAGACAGCTACATAAGAATTTTCACACTAAACATGTATGACACAAAAACTGCAGTAAGAACAGCCTTCCTTTCCCACATGACCCTCTAACCCACTCAGAATAATGTGGCATCAAACAGCCCTGTAAAATGTGATAGCCTTAAACCAGTGTTTGATGCAACTGAATATAATAAGATGTTCTGTTTTCACATCTCTTCGAACCTACTACAGTAAACCCCCGATGTTACACTTATGTACAGACAACATAAAAATGGTGGAAAATCCATGACATCCACAAAACATTGTTCTGCCCAGCACCATACAAAAATATATAAAATCAGGAAAAAAATAAAATGTGGAAACATAAAATTAGAATTTAATTTAATTTGCTTTTTATAACCCTAATGTGACAAATATATTCCTCATGTATCCAATTTCAGCAGCTTAGAATTTATGATCATGTTTTTTTGCAAAACATACCCCTAGGTTACTTAACTGAATGTAACACCAAACCACAGTAACTTTAAGCAAGCTGAAGAAGTAACCTTGGAAATGAGGTAAAGAAAGTGAAGGTTCCATAGTGCAAAACTCAGACAATAACTTCAAAACCCATAACCTATTTCAATTCACCTGTTTCCATCTGCCAGACATACACTGTTCCATCACTGCAACCAACGATCATAAAGTCATCTAAAGGACGCCACTTGATTGTCACAACTGGGAAGAGGTGTCGAGATGCCAGTACAACACATTTCCTCTCAGTAAGTCCCAGAAGTGTAACAGAATGATCACTTGCAACACTGCAAACACATTTCTGGATACGTGGCTGAAAATGAACACAGAAGTTAATGGAAGACAAACTAAATTTTCACAAGGATTAAATGCTATTTTTGGAACTCTATACTAAGTTAAATATGACAGGACACATTTTAATGTTTCTCATTTCTCTCATTACATGCATATTAATGTAAATGAACAAAATTAATTTTTATGGATTTGTTTTACTGTTCTCGTGTAATGAAATAATGTTACATGCAGAATGCACTTCCGAGAAGAATAAATTTGTTTCAAAGTAAGAGCCCTGTATAAGAACAAACACACACAACAATGGAAGTTAACAAAGAATACATATTACAGGAAGGCTTCCAGGGACAGTGGCAATGAAGTAGGATGAATTCCCTGTGTTCAGATGGGGCTGAAATACAACCAGTGACATTAGAGTAAAAAACCCCATAACCTCCAAGGAAGGAACAGAAGAGGAACAGAGGTATAGCTCTATGTTTTCTTTAACTGCAGTGCTAGATGGGGGAGGGTGGTTAATGCCAGCCCTGGCCACTTTATCCCCAGGAATGACGTGGTACCCACTGTAAGGCTGCTATGGATGGGCGCAGAATATCTTGACCCCCACTGGGACTTGAACCCTGAACTGTCCAGCCCGTAGCAAGTAACTCTACTGACTAAGCTGCCCCGGGCCACAAAATAACAGTAGTAGTAGTAGTAATGAAACTCGGTTCATGAATAACAGAATGCTACTTATTCTTGCAAGATTTTATATTCTCACACAGACTCTGATGAAGATTCAAGTCTTCTGGGACATAACACTGTGTCACCTGCTAAACATTAATTAACATTTCAAAGAAGCATAATTTCTTGGATTTTTTTTTTCTACAAAGTTTTATTGCGCATTCGGTGTATACAAGATGTACCAAGATAAATTACAAAATTGTTCCTGAAACCAATTTCAATAAATATTTACACTATGGCACAAGTGGAAGTGAGTAATACGTATATTGATATGAATGTAAATAACGGCAGTGAAAAATGAACAGGAAAAAACACTGCGACTTCTGATAGGCTAATTAAAGTGGTATATGTTTTGCGTGTTTATGTTTATATGTTATGTACAGGGTAGCCAGGTGAGTTAGAGTGTAATTCTGTATTTAGTGGGCTAGGGAGTGATTTGTCAGTTGGGAGAATGGTTAGAGGAGAAGGTACTTGGGTCATTTGTGTATTTCTTATACTGGTGGTGAAGGTCAGCTAGGGTGTAATCTCCTATGGAGCGGACGAGGGGATTGGGGTGGGCAGGGCAACTGTTGAAAAAGTTCGCGGTTAAATGATAAATGAAGCCACGGATGGGAGTAACGTGTAAGGCGGAATGAAGACGTGGGATGGGTGTGCACCTAGGGTAGTTGCCAATAACGCGGAGACATTTAGATTGCAAAATTTGCAAACGACAATAGTTGGAGGATGTGTTGCTCCAAACGGGGGCAGCGTATGAATTTCTTGGATGGCTTGAAAATGAAGCAATGTAAAAGTCAGTGTTACATAAAATCCCAGAAAACTTGAACCTTGCACTTACAAGGGAATTAATTTGATCTGCCACTGACAGGACCAGACAAATGCTGGACTTCAAATACTCTGGATTATCAAACAGCATCTATACTGACAATATTTCTTGGAGGTATTTTTTTTTCACAGCCAAGCAGGAGACAATGTGCACTTGTGAGTTATTTTCATTTTATCATAAAAAGACTTAGCTTTTTTAATTATCATAGGCTTAGTCACTGGGTTTTCTTTGGAACACACTGCTGTAAAAAAATTATAAAACACCCTGTCCAACTGCTGAAGTATCAGGATTTCTGGACTATCAACATCCAGATTGAAAGCGACATCTACATTTTAGCATTTTCTCAATCAGGAAAACCTCAAATAAAGTTGCAGGACATGTCACTGATGTGCCAGGAAGCTCTGTACATTACCAAGAAGAATGTAGTCAATGTACTCTTCTTGACAGGTGGTGCAACACTGAACTCTGTTTCTTTGTTAAGTGAGACTGAAAGAGTCTAAAAAGCACTGATGGTGCATTAATTGTATCACATAAAACTCTGTTACACACTGTTCCGTCATTTTCCACAAATTTTGAATGTTTCATTACAATGCTTATAAACCAAACAGTTATTTCACACTGCTTACACATGCTGTAGTATGTGGTTCTTTAACAAGACACTAACTAGTTAATAATTTAAAGAAGTTATTTCTCACAATTATCCTTTACATATGCAGGCAAAAGTGGGTCACATTTCATGAGGAGAGGAAGGCCACAACGTTTGAACAGCCATTAATACGGTCACCTCTCTTTAATAATTTTAATAAACAAATTTCTTGCATCTTTTCATAAACTGTTTGCAGCAATACTTACACTGCATGAATTAGGTGGCACAAGAAGCTGAGTGATCTCACCAGCATGAACACAAAACCTGTGAATCAGTGTGCCAGAATACAAATCCCACAAACACACAGCAAAGTCAACACCACCAGAAACAAGATGGGACTTCTCATATCGCTGGTGCAGATGGTGAGGATATAGTAGGCAATTCACTCGTCCTGCATGCCCCAACAGCAGCTGGTGTGGTGGCCAATCTGTTAGTCATAAAACAGAAAAATACAATACATGAATACAGCTGTCAAAAATAGTTATCAGAAACCAAAGATGAACTTGACAGCAAATAAAAATAATAAATTCCCTGGCTCTATGAACAAAGCAACTACTCAACTTTTCCAACAAGCCTGGCACTTATAGTGTTCTGTCTTCAGGTTCTGCATTCCCAGTCTTAGCAACTTAATTTCAATAAAACTGATTCCAATCATTTTTTAACTACCAATATGATCTCCTGTCTTTGAGAAAAATGTGGGTAATGCACAATGAAAAAGCTTCTCATCATGCAACTGAATTTGGAACCCCAGAAAACCAGTTGATTTAATGCAAGAATGATTTATATCTACAATACGTTAGAGGAAGAATCTTGTGTCTTATACACTATACTGTTACACTCACAACTCTCTGACCTACGGTGATGCTGCACTTCCATTATCTTTTAATATTACTTTAGAACATATCATCAGCCCATTAATGCTCAATGGCATATTTATAAATTGTAAAGAAAAGCTGTGTCTGTGCACACCAAAAAGGCATGCAAGTGTGTGGCAGTATAGCTCCACTCATTCCTAAACTTGACACTGGACAGGGGTGAGTGGTCAGCTGCATGCCTGAGCCACTTTGGTATAGGGTAAAACACCTAGTAGTCACTAAATGGAAGGTTGGGAGGGCCGCAAAGCCAGACTGGATGATATGGAGAAAAGAAAAATCTCTTGCCATAGCTGGGAGTTGAACCACAATTCCTTCATCATTCAGCCAGTAGCCTGGTCACTATGCCAACTATGCTATCCTGGCTCTCACTTATAAATCATAGAACTTTTATTTTCAAGATATTAATTCTGTATATTCAGTGGATCCAGGTTTTATGGGGACTGATGCTTATACAATTTTTGGGGTACTCTTTCAGGGGGGGGGGAAAAAAAAATATATATATATAAGAATAATAATAATAATAATAATAATACAAATTGTGAATACAAAATTAAGGACAAATGTGAATATTTCTTTAGGGCCTTTGCCGTGGCCTTGAAAGGGGCCTGTAAGCTTAAGCTCCATTAGCTTCATGGTAAAGCCATCCATTTGTATATTAAATTCTAAAGTGCATGGCCTTGCATTTTGCAAGGAGAAGACTAGGACACATACTACCATTTCTGTCAGAAAACCTCATCTTCTTGAAGATTACTGTCTTCTGGAAAGCAAAGCCAGGTAATGTTTAAAAAGATAGGTGTCATCATTTTTGGAGAACATCCTCTCTCCACCTTAAAATACACGATGAAAACTGTATCAGTATGTTCACACAAAACATCTGTAACTATCTAACAAACTAAACAGTGTCACATCCCAGAAGAAAATAACCTGATATTTTTTATCACACCAGTGAGAACTGTCTGGACATCCACTTACTCATTCATGAAGTAGCACATGCCACAATGTCTGTGCACTGCCATGCCCACCAGTCAGCATCTGAACAAAGAGCAGTGAAGTCCTTCATACTTTCTATGAAACTGTACATTAAAGACCTTAAAAAATAAAATAACACCAACCATCATACTGTTGGTGTTTGCCATGTAGCAATTGCAACAACACAGTCTGTGTAGCAGGCACAATGATGATTGAACCATCTTCACGCCCCACAACCAGGCGACTCTGCTGAGGAAGGTAGATGCTTGCAGTCAGTCGCACTCCTGGTTGGTCACCAGTGTCCTTTAATGATACATAAACAGAATGGCTCCAAACGATAATCCAGTTGTTTTTCACTGTCCAACCAGCTACAATAATCATTCAAATAAAACAACATCTTGATGATACAAAAGGTTTCAATGTGATGGGAACAGGCACAAGAACTATGTGCAGGATATGAAAATAGTAAGAACTGCACCACTAAAAAGTTATAAATATATGCCCAATGCAATGTGATTCCAAAATATATTAAAGAATTGCTGATGAGATTTATAAAATGCAATAATTACTTCCATTAACATTATAATAGTTTTCCTGTTCTAAATACTAATTTCTCGTTTCCTCCATTTATGCTACATGTTCTGCTAATCTCTTCCCTTTTCATTTTATCATCACAATAATGAAGAATACAAATTATATTGCTCCTCATCATTCAGTGTTCCAAATCCCCTCTTATTTCCACTGTCTTGGGTCCACATAGTCCCATCCCTACTTTGCTCTCAAACTCCTACAATAAATTAAGCAATTTCCTTGTGCATGAGAGAAAACGTTTCACACCCATGCAAAACAACAGACAAGATCTGCCGGGGAGACATGGTTAAGGCACATAAGCATAAGTAATGCCTAAACAAACTGTAAGCAGACTTCAGCTTCCTTCTGTACAGCTACCATAAGGTCTACAGTTCTTCGACTCTTCTGAAATATGAGAGTTACTTCCTTTTCTGTTTGCCACCTAATTCATGTTCTCAGAAGAACGGAAAAACTTACCAGTTGATCAAGTATTCCTACAGGTGGAGGTTTCATCCCTGCCCATGCCTTGACCAAACTGGTCAAGACAGTTGGCGGCATTGCTGAAACACACAACTTACATGATTTTACAACTATCATATATAGATATCAATATATAACTAATCTGCCAGCATGTTATAAAATCGCAATGATTACATCCATATTAAAGAACACAACAAGACAGGCAATAAGCATGCTATGTTACAATGAGGTGCATTCTTGCAACCACTGTTGCAGTGGACAAGAAATAGGTATTACATAACCCTGTTGCAGGGGATGAAACCCTGGAACACCATTTGTAACCAAATTAAAGTGGTAGATGATGGAACAGTGTTGTATAATATCTCCAAGGAAGAATAAGTTCAATAGTGTACCATAGGCGGTAAAAGCCATGGCTAAAGTATTGTGGAATGAGCAAGATATTCTTGTAAACTCTTTACATAGAAGGAAAACAGTGATTTATTACCGATATTTTGAAACACTGAAAACTTTCACTGCCTGCCTTTGTTACGTTAATCCCACAAGGAAAACATCAGGAGTGTTGCTTCTCCATGACACCTTGCGACACACAAGTGTGTGCACACCAGAACGCTGTAATAAAATTTAGATGGACCATGGCACCACATGCATCCTAAAGTCCTGACCTCACACTTTCAAATTTTCACCTGTCTGTTCCCTTGAAAGACAGTCTGTAAGGACAACACAAAACAGATGATGGAGCACTAAACACCATGTGCCAGTGTCTACAGAGGTGGGACAGCAACTTGTATCAGACATGAATACATGCACCTGTTCAAAAGTAATGACACAGAACAAAAACAGGAGGCATTATGATTTAACCTATATATGTATTTATACTGAAATATCAGCCAATACACCTCCCTGAAGAAGACCAACTAGGAGCCCAGTCTTGAAGAGAGATTAAATAAAAAAGCTACAGCATTGCAGCACACTAAAATATCACTTAATTTCAGCTAACTCCATGCAGCAGAGTCTTTGCTGAGGAGCTAATAGTAACACTGTTGGTGAAGAAAATCTGTGCAAACAGCCAGAAGAATGTGACTCATAACGCACTCACCAGGTGGTTTTGAAAAATCTTCTTGCTTTATTTGTGCCAGCTGACTGTTAGAGACTTCAGGAATGTTCCAGATCAGCACACAACCCTCTGAATCGCCTCGTATTAAATACTTATACATTTTGCCCTGGCGTGACACAACATGATATCTCATAGCTGGTGGACATGACAGAAGCTGAAATGATAACATGCCATACAGCTTTTACTCCTGCAAATATAATGGATTAGATTCTTGAACCTGTTTCAGTTTCATATCTTAACAAAAGGTTCTCTTCATTTGCATTTAGTATTGGATGACAGGCCTTCCTTGATTGAGACTTTTTAGGAGCTAACAGAGGTTAATAGTGCCAAACTGGAAGACTCTTGTCCAGGATAGAAGAAGATGGAAGGAAGTGGTTGGGAAGGCCAAAACTCTGCACTAAGAGTTGTAGAGCCATACTAAGAAGTACTGCATGACAGGATTTACACATTTTTAGGTTACTAGTTTCGGTCCATCAGCCATGTCATCAAGAAAAAGTTTCTATTTCATTTCCTTTAGGCATATATCAAAATGTTAATATTTTGTGCCAGTTCCATATATAAACGGCACTACAGGGCTTGACTGATAGACTAAATGAAATAGGAAAATTCAATGGAATGGAAAGGAATGTGAACAAAACTAAGGTAATGATACACTCAAGGCAACCATCCCCAGTACAGATTATGACAGATCAAAACCAACTTCAGAATACGGAACATTTGAACTATCTGGATAGCATGATAACAAATGATGCAAGATGTACGTATATGAGAAATTAAATCCAGGATCACTCTGACAAAAGCAGCATTCAACAAGTAAAAGACTATCTTCACCCGCAAATTAGACTTAAATTCTAGGAAGAAACTAGTAAAATGCTACATCTGGAGCATAGATTTGTATGGTGTTAAAACTTGGACACTTATGGAAAAGAGATCAGAAATATTTGGTAAGTTCTGAAATATGGTGCTGGAGTAGGATGTTGGACCATACATGTAAAAATAATGAGGTACAGTCAAAAGCTGTTAAAAACATCAAGAAAGGGAGTGAATATTTTGTGTCTTTATAAACAAGTGTTGTCCTAACCAAGGTAATTATGTTATGGCTAACAGTAAGGAATTGGCTGGTACCACAAAATATCTGAGGCTACAGACAAGGTGACACATTAATCAATGTTGTTATAACTGGGTTTGTCTGTACTACATGAAGTCAAGGAGGAAAGCATTATCCTACATACAATACAAAGAAGAAAGGCCAACTGGATTGGCCACATCTTATAGAGGAACTGCCTTCCAAAACACATTGAATGAAACACAGAAGGAATGATCAATGTAATGGGAAGACAAGGAAGAAGATGTAAGCAGCTACTGGATGACCTTAAGGAAATGAGGGGATACTTGAAAATTGAAAGAGAATGCACTAGATTGTACTCTGTGCAGAACTTGCATTGGAAGAGGATATGGACCTGTCGTACAACAAACTACAGAGGGAATGACCATGCATGCCTTACATTCCTTAAATATGGTAAATCCAATTAGACATTATAATCCTCTAATATGTATTTAGTTAGAATTATTAAGCTCTAATATTAGCATCTTCTGGGGTGTGACACTGTACAGTGTGGTAGAAATATACTGATTCCATCTTCAGAGCAGTCTCATGGAAAATACTGCCTCCATCCTCAGGTTGGAAGATGATGCAGGCATTAAGCTTCTATAAAATGTAGGTAAGTTTCTTCCAGACTACATGATGTCAGACTCCACAAGATGGTAATGTTCAGTCACTTCCACAAGAAACATATACTCATATCATTTTAGCCAGTACGTCATCCCAGCTACATGTATGAGAAACTTCAATTCATTATTTCAAGTTACCTTTTGTATAACTTTATCTCAATACTATTCTGAATATGTACTTAAGGCAAACATGTGTACACAGTTCATGACTTTATTTTGATGTCAGATCTTGGTAAAGGTTTTAGGATTGCAAATAAATGCATTTCAAGTTCCAAAGTTCTTACATGGCTAAGAATAATTGAAACAAACCTCAAGTTTGCAGATGCCAAAGCAATTCTACAGCATTTTTGTTCATAATGTTATTTAGTGATATCATTTTATATATATATATATATATATATATATGAACACACACACACATATAAATACATGTGTGTGTGTGTGTAACAGAACTGAAGCACTACATGTGTAAGAGATATTTCAATTGTCTCATGGTTTCACCAACAAAGTCAAGAAAATTTTGTTTCACATCTTCTAAGGGTCAAAAAGCAACTTTTTCACTAAAAATGTATTATGGCATACAAACAGAACAGAAAAGTTCCTTACTTAGAAAACATAAGTGAATCAGTCAAAGAACTACTTTCTAGCTAATGGTCAAGAAATTTATATATAATTAAAAGCACAAATCACATCATTCATGGCATCCTCTTGTTTCCACTTCTGTATAACATAACACGAGGCACACACTGAGCTTTCCACCTACCTTAACACAGCAAAACACAACAAATATATAATATAAAATTAATATAATAAAAAAGGCCTGCTTATATCAGACAGCTGTGGTTAAAAACATAATGAACCAAGACTTAAAATATTACCTAAATAATGTTCTAATACAAATTTACCTTATCAGATGGAACAGCCAGCAGACAATACAGGAATGGATGGTCATTTTCCACTGACTTGCTATGAAAATCCTTGCTGTCAGCAATGCTACTGTAAGGAAGGGTAATGTCATATCAAAATTGAGATCAGTGACCTGCACTGAGAGAAAACCTTCAGGGAACTTATATTTTCTGACGCTAAGATTATGACTAAAATAAACCAACCCATTACACTAACAACAGAAATTTTTAAATTTAACCAGACAGTCCCTGTTAGTCCTAATTATAACTGCACTGAAATGTTTCATTTCAAAATACCTGTCCTTGCATGCTTATTGTTGAACTAGTAACCTACACATAATGCAAACATATGATGTTACAATTTGTGCTGCAAATTCAGCTCTTACTAAACTACTTTTCAGCTACACAGTTAGAGTGGGAGATTAGTTGATGTTATGTTTAAACTGTGATTAAAGTCAAACACAATACTACGGAAGAATAAGATAATCTAGTCACTGCCTACAAATATTCTTACAACAGAAGCAGAATCAGTATTTTTACTTGCTGAACTGAACATAAACCCAAGCAGCCTAGATGTTGCTTGAGAATGGATACACCATATTTAATCCAAATACTGTTGCACTTCTCATACATTCTTGGATTGTTTTCCCAGGATAAATTACATTTTGTAGGCAACATTCTGAAAAGACCTTAAAGGTAAAAAATCCATGTGACATGATTGCATTTCCTTTGAGTAAGTATTTTTGTTTTCATTTCATTCAGTGAACAATAAAAGAGGCTCAAAATAAATCTGCATAATATAAAATCTGCAGTTCAGCTGTGGTTAAAATTTTTTTGTATGTTCAATACATACATATTTAATTGTGTATATGTGACCATCCACAGTTTTAACTCTCACATATTCCTTGTATTAAGCTTAAGAATGTGTGTGCAAGTAATGATGAAGTATAAACATGGAATAACATTATCACATCTCCAGTGTCCCAGAGGAACTCTAAACATAAACTTCAATAAACGAACATTCACACATACAATCAAGAAGTCCTGACTTTCATTTAAAAAGAATGAAAATGAAGACAGGAATTTCAACAGAAACATTTCAATTCACGTTTTGTAATATAATATAAATTTGATGAGTAACATTTGATTCACATTATAATACAAATGCAAATCAATTTTATTTAAGGAATCAGTACTAGGAGAGGAATATATTCATAAACTTACAATGAATTTCATGTAAAATCTCACCACTGAGTACAAATGAACCAAAGTTTTAACTCAGTACAATGGCCAGCATATGGGCTGGAAAACCAAGGAATCTGGGTTCAATTCCTAGCAAGGGCTAGAGATCATTCTCTCCTCCGAAGTGTCTAGACAACCTCTGGGGCCTCCTCGACCTCCTGTACAATGGACACAGTGGATCTTTCCTCCAGGGAGTGAAGCTGACCACCCACCTCCAGCTAGTGTTGAGGTTAAAAATGTGCAGAGTATACTGCCACTCCCCAACATGTCTTCACACCATTATGCTTAATTAACCACAGGGCTAAATTTCAATCTACACTTTAAAAATACTAGCTGAAAAATGTTTCCTGAAATTTCAGTCTTATAATTTAGATGTTTCAAACTTAATGTTATTCCTTCCTGTTTGTTTTAAATGAAGTCAGGAAGGAGTTTTATGATGTGGAAAAATATATCCAAACACAATTTCATTTGGATCTCTGTTACTACGAAGAGTAAAGGCACTGAATCTCAACACCATCACTGTACGTGCATAAACCACATCACTGATGTTGTGAAATAAATTTCATTCTATATTATTTTTACTTAAAAATAAAACAAACATCCCTTGAATTTTTAAACATTTTTATCACAGCTCAAACACAACATCAAAGCACATATATGCCAGAAATGCAAAAAATGCCACACAGTATGATCATGAACTGGGAGTGCCAAGTTACCAAGATGACCTACTACACACAAAATTACAGCCAATATTGCTGCATGTTTTCACCCAGTGCTAGTGGGTTGCACTGCATCTCAGATATTCAATTAACTAACAGTGTTATCAACCAAAGTTGGCATGAATCCTTCTCTACACTGTCCCAGTCCTATTGTGTGAGCTCACTTACAATTTTGTCACCTCAAGAATTACTTTATGTATCCAAGTAAATATCATCTAGCTCCAATATGAAAGGTACTTCATTTGAGGTGCAAAACTACTGAGGTCTAAGTCCCAGATAGAAAATGCATGAGAGACAAAAGATGGCCATGGTAGGTGATTTAATGACCTCTCCTTTAATCTACTGCTTTCTATTCTATTCTATTTATGTTCTGTGAGAGGTGTACACATAGGAAAACTTTGACATTACTTACTATACAACATACTTTTCATTCACTTCACAATGAAACTGTAAATGTTAAAGCTGATAAAAACTACTCTACATTTACCTTCACAGTTACGAACTAATGACTTATTGTTCCAAGACAAAATATGTTACTTTTATTCATTTCTAAAAATGCAAAATCTGATTTTATTTGCTGATGTTAATTCACAGTGTTGCATGTTACCATGAAGAATGCCAGGTACTGTGTTCTGTATTACTAACTTGTATCACAAAATTAAAAATACACAAAAGTAAAGCAAAAGCAAGAAAATAACTAAATATTAACACACGACTACTTGCACAGCCATGCTTTGTTAACTACCATCTGTGATACACATACTTACCCCTCAGTAACACGGAAGGTACAGGTAAGTTACAATGGGCAAAAATTGAAGGAGTTAGTTTGGATGAAGAAATATATACATTTTAAAACACGCAAATCCCTGCAAACAGCTATGGTCCTCACGCTCGACCTACATCAAGTAACTGTATAACATTCTGCACAGAAGATTAGTAACTGCCTATTGTCATCCATCCATATCATTCTTCATTCAAGTATAATAAAGGCCTGACATATGAGTACAACCAACAAGTGCAGCGTTAAAAACGAGCAATGATACAAGTATGACCTATTTATAAAGGAGTTAGTAACTTCATAAGATAGTAGAGAATGTTATATACACCAATAAAGCACATACCTTTAAAACCCAATTTAAAAAGAAGATAGGCAAACAAACATATCAACAATGTCAAAAAAGGATTAAACTGATAAAGTCTGAATAATATTGCCATGCACATGGTAACTACAATAACACAATCAGTGAAGATGAAGCAAATTCAGCACTGAAATATGTAGAAAGAGTGAATTGTATAATGTGCAGAATGGCTGTTGGCAATTGCATTATTACTGTATTATTCAAGATCACTTTTCTGTGAACAAGTTTTCCATGTAAGAGTCAGCAGTGTATTACAAACTGCATCTGCAAAGAACTATATAGCTTTCTCAATTACATGCACAAAATTGTTGATGATTATGAATCATTATAAACCACTTATTTTTAATTCATAACTCAAAATTCTTTGTAATTTAGGGATGTTTACTGTCATTGTGATACACTTATCTAGAGGAGTCCAGTGAGTTGTCTTCTACCAAGTGAGACATAAAACTGTACATAAAACATGAAAAACAGAACAATACCAACTGATAGACTATCGACAAGTTCAGCATAAGCTGAGAAATGTTACTTAACACAGGCAGAAAAACAAGTACTGTAACCAAATGTGCAGGACTTTGTAACTTCAAAGCATGGTGTAAATTTACCTGGCAGACTGAAATACACCACCATTTATGAGCCAAAATTCACCAGTAAATTAATTTTGATTGTCAATTAGTAATAACATAATGAAGTGTCACTCTCTAATGGTAAACACCCCTATTACCTATAAAGGAGATTCTGATATAAAATCATGCTCCATAAACTAAACATTCTAACAACATAGTTCTGCATTTTTTCTCAGTACTACCAATACCTCCAAACATGCAATTATCAGTTATTTCCACATACTTTACAATTTATCATTCAATGTCACATTAGCACTGTATGAAATATAAAATATTTTGGTTAAAAACCCAAGAATCAACCAGTTATGGCCTACACATATTCCATATTCCTACAGGATGTCCAGCATATTTCTGCACCACTATATAGTAAACCACATGCAGCTGTACATGCACACTGTATGCCTTTAGTAAACAGTGAAACTTGAAAATGCGGCAGCGCAACCCTCTATTCATCACACGAGATGGTTAGGTGTAGTTCAAGAGAGTTAAACATTTGAATCTGAAGTTGCATCACCTGACATTCAAACATGAACTGTCCAACATGAATCAACACTGTGATGCATGTCACATTCTCCTCAACACTTTCCCTAACACCATATTCCACTTAAAAGTTCTCTTCACCAATGAGTGAGAAATTTATGACGGAACTCATGGCAAAGTTTGGGATTTTTGGTTAACGGGAATGAGCATATCAAGATGGAGTTTGAACGCAACGCAACACATGTGATGCTTGGGCCAGTATGAGAGCAACTCATTTGATTGGCCCCTATTTCTTCAGTGGACCTGTTAATGCCACATCTTAAGTAGAAATGTTAAAAGTTGGGTTAATACCACAGCTTACAGACAGTGGACTCATGTAAGATGTATGTCTGCAGCACAGTGAAGTACCTGCACATTTTGCACTCAATGCATGTGACATTTTGAATGAACAATTTCTGGATTGCTGGAATGGCTGTGATTCAACATCTCACACACCATCACCCTGCAAACCACATATTCCTGACCTTGCAACACTGGAAAATTCTTTGTGGGCCAATATCAAGGGACAAGTGGCTGCAAACTGGTGTAGCAACAATCACAAGTTGTGCAGAGCTGTGTAACAGGCTTTCACCACCATTATAACACAAACAATTCAGCTTGTGTCACACAGAACATGGTGGGCCATCAGGGTACATTTGGAACACAACTGTACACAAACAGATCCACTTGATGTACAGCAACTCTCAAAAAATTGATACAGTGAAGCGAAGTGCAGTACAGGTTTGGTGACTTCCTGGCTATTCTGTTTATAAGATATACAGTATTAATTTCATAAAATTCCTAGTTAATTCTGATGTCTAAATTAGAGTTTGTTCACAGAATAAGTGACGATGATGAAGATGATGCTGAGGAGGGGAAGGAGGTGAATTAGAGGACATTCACAAAGCTATCTTTTCCTCCAGTTACCTGCAAGTAAATGTACCTGTTAGTTCATGCAGTGCTGTTTTCAAGGAATCTGTTAGAAGGCACTATAACTTACTTGTAAGTGTTTGACATTCACACTGATACACACTGAACCTGACATGACTACAAACAAATTATTTTGAACTAATGTATTACAGACCTTCTCAACAAAGATTCAGACTGTTCAGCAGTATGCAGTGCAGCATTCCTAATGTGCTCATACAAACAGGGATGTGGTAAAATTATAGCACAATTATGCACATGATATTACAATGAGGGCCATGCACAGACTGAAGCAGTTGGGAAGCCAGGCAATACAAGAACTACGGAGCTCTTCACAAGTGTTACGCTGTTTTACAGTGCTGGTAATCTACTACCCTCAGGCAGGTTAACACTGCAGTATAAAATGCAGTGAAGTAATATACTTTAAGCAACAAATGTATCTTATACATATAAGGAAAACAGATGCAAAGTGACAGAACATTGTGTGCAACAAGAATGTAAGGTCTAATATTACAAGTCACTCACTTCTCTTTCCCTCTATAAAATATTTTTAGCCGGTAAATTTAGTTTCTGGGCTCCTGAAATTAAACAGCTTGTAGTCATGACTAAATTAATTTGGTTGCAAGTCTACAATTCTTTTGGGAAAGATTCATACAATTTTCTACATAAAAAAACCCCAAAATAAAATACATTTCAAACTGTTCAACACATTGGGCAACAAAATATAGCTCTCTGCCATAACTTGTCTCCATAAACATAAAATTCATTCTACTTGGAATGTAAGTTTGGAAATTACAACTAGCTACTTTGATTCTATGAAGTTTCTAAGATGTTAGTTCCTGCAAACTGATAAATTAATACATGTTCAATTATAACAGAGTAATAATTATCCAAACTATCAATAACAAATGTTAACCTGTTAAGTGCCTGTGGCAATGCTGAATTTTCCCCAAGTATGCGATCTGTAATGCATATTTACCATCCAACAGTACTATGTTACTTACAAACTACAGAGAAAAGCAGCATTTCAATATCCTTTTATTATTACATTTACAACCTGACACCAAGAATGTTTCAGAAACACAGACTGCCAACACAAATTAATGTCTCATACTAAGTATATGAAGTGTAAGAAAAAACTGTAGTCAAAACTGAATAACTCATATATATATATATATATGAGTATATAATGGGACACCCTTGTATTGCCTGGTTTGCAACAAACATGTCAGTGACAGAAAACAAAAAGGGGCTGCCTGACAGTTATAAATTAAATATGAAGTCACAAAAAAAAATCCAGTAAAACAGCTGTTAAAACATAACATTCAATACATTATGCCATGCATAATTAATCTTATTACCAATAAATTATTAATGAAGAGTAAGTTGAAAGTAAAAAAGTAAGTTATTATTGTAGTGTAAAAAATATAGACTGCAGTTGTAAAACTCTTTGACTCCAACAGTACCCTGCATGATGCATTAAACAGGAACTTACTTTATTTCAAAATTGGAAACAGGAGCATGCTGCTATGTTGTTCAATCTGCATCATGCACTGTATACTTATAGAGGCTGTTCAAAAAGTTCTCAGACTAATTAATAAAATACAGTATGTAAGATATAAATTTTACTGAAGATTATCCCCTTCAAAGTAGTCCAATCCCACACTATGCACTGATTCCAATGATATTTCCATTTTTTCCAGTATTCCGCATATGATTCTGAAAAAGGTTTGGTTAGCCACTCCACCGATTGTTCCATCTTTCCTTTACTGACTCAAACTGATATCCTTTCAAACTAGCTTTCAATTTTGGGAAGTCGGAAAAGTGTGCTGGAGAGGCAACAGGGTTGTAAAGTGGCTATAGGGCCACCAATGTTTTGTTTTTCACGAGAAACTTTCACATGGAGAATACCACATGCACACGAGCACTGCCATGGCAAAGAAACCAGGCATTTCCTGTTAAAGTACCATATATATATTTCATACTAATTTTTTTTCAGAAGTCATAAAACAGTCAGGTAGACTTTCTCATTCAGTGTTTGACCTCCATTAAGAACACAACGTGCAGTCCCCACATTCAGGTGCACAGTCTTCACATTCAACCTGGTCCTGAGGCAAATTTTACGTTCCACTGTGAAGACTGCTGCTTCATTTCGATCTCATACCTGTAGATAATGTCCTATAACACCTAACAACCAACTTTATACAACTCTTGTACACTTCTCCTAGTTTCAAACGGTCGTTGCATATGGTCAACCAGTTCTCTTTTTCTTCAACCATACGAAGTCACTGAATGAATTTTGCAAACATGCTGTACGTCCATATTTCTGATTAAAATTGTGAAACACAATCCTACAAAACTTCATATGTCTTTCATCATTTCTCATTCTCTTAACCATCAATTTCAATGTTCCAAGTATTGATTGTGCTGAGTTTTTCAACAGCTAGTGATGTGGATGGGACTGGGACAGGCATCTTTCCCACAATTCTCAGCAACTTTTAAAATGTTTATGCCATTCACAGTGTTGATCAGTCCCATGCTTCGTCATGAAATGTCACTTTTAACAAATCACGTGTTTCCCTAGTAGTTTTCCCCGTTTTGTAATAAAATCTCATACCATAGCACAGTTCCGTAAACATATGTAAAAAAACTGTCAATGCACAATTTCCCTAAATCAAATAAATGTCTTCATGTTACAACAAGAACAAGTTAGGACTGAACAATAAAAAAAGGATCAGGATTCAGGGAGTCTAATCAACCACACCAAATCACTGTGCGTCCGTCACATTATTTTAAAAGGGGGTGGCAATCGCTATCCCAGAACTTTTTCAACAGCCATTATACGTGCATCATGTGTGATCATACTTCAGTCTCTATTCCACAATGTTTTTATATAATGCAAATTATAAAAAGTAACATATTATTTCCATCCCTTCTCATAACGACGAGCATGTCCAAAGAAGTGGGCCATGGTACAAACCAGATAAATCTGCCTTGATATGTGTAAAGAAAGCTGAACTTCAAGAAAATGAAAGAAGCAACTTCTGATCATAATAAAACTGCTTACAAGAGACAACTGTACAAGTAAGACTGATAGCTATAATCACAATGAAGATGACCATTTTCTGGGTAATACTGAGCAGTCCACAGAAGTGCACTAATGATTCACATGAAACAGCTGTTGCCATTATCTGATGATCAGGTGATGAGTGAAACAGCAGATTCCTGTAAAACATTAGCACACACTGCACAGCATCACTTACTAGAGAACAGTCACACTTACAATCACTGCTGTGAGAACCTGAAATATAACATCTGATCCCAAAGTATACATAAAAATCTGTATTCAAGCAGATGGCTTTGCTGCATCTAAACCGGCTGGATCATAGTCACATCTACCACCAGTCTGCCTCTAGCAACATCATCTCAACATATCACATGCAGAACAGAACTTTTACAGAGATTCTCCAAAGCTGGTAATGGTGTAACGCGGGCAGCGAATGGCACAGCCCTTCACAGCAGCAATGCCACAATTGCATGGACTTGCTACATGATGCTAATAGCACCATAGCTATGAGAAAAGATGATGCTGTAACAAGTACAGTAACTGAAGTGTGGGAGAGTCAGAGTACTGGAAACTGTTCACTTTTTGTGTTCCGTACCATGGCAGATTTATTTTATGCAAATTATAACATCACTGGATCTTGTTACATATCAGGCAAGTCAAAGAGTTTTTACAGAAATAAAAAATTCAGAAAATGTTTGAGAAAAACGTTACAGTGGACCTTTCATTGTCAGTTATGCTGACAAACAATTATCTAGAACATTTCCAAGTAGCTGATTAAAATCTTTAATAAAATCATGAACTGTCATTATTTATCTCATTTTCAATAAAAACTTGCAGGTTTTGCACTAGCAACAAACAATTTTACATGTAACATACCAGAAACACATGAATATATTATATAGCTCACGAATGTAGTAGCAATTACTCGATCTGTTCTACCTGGCAGTTGATACACTCATGACACAACTTAAAAAGAAAATTGCAGCCGGGCACAACAATGCGCCTGCTACCCTACATAATAAAGTCAGGAAGTTAACATGGAAACTGTAAGTGAGGATGAAGGCATCAGTTTTTGTGAGATACAAGCACTATTTCTATTGAAAGGAACTAAAATCATGTGCTCTAGACATGATGACAAAATTTTCCTGCTAAAAACATAACTAGGAATTTTTGTTTCCATTTTAGTATTTAATTTGTTTCTGTTTAAAACTTTCACTTTTTATTTTCACTGACTAACTAATATTCTAATGTGTCAATTCTTCTGTGACATTATGACCACACTGAAGACAATACCATGAAGTTTTCTCAAAATGTTGGGTGCCAATCTCCCAGTGCCACGTGCCACATCCCACAAGAATAAAGACCTCCCAAGTGCACTGTTGCAATATCCTACAAAGACACACGATATCCTGTGCTCTGATGGACCCTACTCTCTGTATCTCCAAGGCAAATGAACATGAGTTCCTTTGCAACACCCCACTATCCACCAATAGTACCTTCTCAATGCACAAGTTTTACTTGTGTATTGCAGCAACAATTTGTAACACGGTATAAATCCCAGTTTTCAAGATACAATACTGTCCTAAGTCTACTGTAATAATATGATACACATACTTATGTATATCTGTAACATACCTTAAATATGCAAAAAATTCATAATGCACAAACTTTACAAGATGGGAACATGATACCTGATACAGCATAAGATCATCAAATGAAACACAAATGTATGAAGTGTCCGCTGTATGCAGGTTATCACCAGGTACTTTCGGTCTTTCGCTTCAGATATTATTAGGTGGCAGAAAAGGCAAATGCTAGATCTCATATAATTTCATCTCCTTGTAGTTTCTTGGAGAGCAAAGCATATTTTTAATCACATTTAAAGTATCCAGCTTCAATGCTACCTTCACTTTTTACAGTAACTTGATAACTGCATTAATGCATTTTACCTTTCCTAACTAAACTTCGTTGTTTTCCACTCTTGTATCGTCTGCTGTCACCATGTGTTGGCCTACCAGGTGCCAGATTAAAGGAACTCCACTATATATACATACCTATACATTAGACCATAGTGGAAAGCTTACAGTATAATCAGATTTGTAAATACAGTGCATGAACCACAACGCACATGAATGTGAAACCGTGCTAACCATAAAATTTGCAGTAGATACTGATGATGACATGAACATAAACATAGAAACACATCTGTCATAAGCAAAACAACGATTGTGACAAATGCAGTTGGTATTCTATAACGACATTATGTTACTAGATAAGCCAAATGGAATGCACAACATGAAGTTCGTATAGCCGACATGTGGAAGTTACCATATTATGGACTTCTAAACAGACTTCAATTTCTGCAATGTTCTACAAAGAATTCTTGGCAAACAACTTGAACAATAAAATGTCATTTACTGCCACATATCTTTCTTTCACAATCATGAAAATTGCAAATGCTACCACAATCATGTTAGATTTTCAGCCACAGCCATTTGTAATGATATCCTCAAAGACGTAATTTAAAAAAAAAACATCAAGAATTTATTTTCCACTACAAAAGGAAACTTAAAGATCCACTGTGTAATATTTCAAACGTGTAAGGGTGTTAACAGAAATGAAGGAAGGTTTAATGAAAAGCATGAGAATAGCCAAAATACACAATTAGCTAGACAGCCCCATCTACTGGCAGATGCTGAAGTGTATGTGCTAAATGAAAGGAACACAATGTTCCTACCAACCTAGAGACCATCTTCCCTTTCAGCTTGCTAGTGCAGGGTACAGGAACAGTTCACCATTGCAAGGAAACAAGGAGTGGGGAGTAAAGGTGTGGAAGAAAGAAAAAACAAACATAAATAAAAATTAGTTATATGGCCACACTATGGACCTACACACTAGCAAATACCATAATAAGCTTAAAAAAATTTACTTAAAGTATACTGATTATCTGTATGCTCTTTTGGAGAGTATATCTGGAACCACTTCTTTTAAAAATAACGGACCTAAATTTGTGTACAGCAGCAGAAGAGATGCACTACTTTGTGGAAACCCAATGAAAAGGTAAATCATTACTCCTAGGCACAACAATGTGAAGGTGTGTACACAGAGTGCAGGTAAAATACAGTGCACTCTTGTCTTACATAAGTGTTCAGTTTCAAACTTGGCTATGTCACCTTAGGGAAAATGCTCTGCATACTGATTGGATAGGAAGTGGGCTGAGTCTCAAACTTGCTTATACCGATAAGGCAGGATAAACTAGGAAGTGGGCTGAGTCTCAGACTTGCTTATACCGATAAGGCAGGATAAACTAGGAAGTGGGTTGAGTCTCAAACTTGCTTATATTGGTAAGGCAGGATAAACTGTCCCTACTCAACATCAATGCCTGGTCATCTAGCCAATAATTAGCAAAATAAAAACTTTGTTTTAATTCATTTTACTCATTTTACAGCACTCACCGTCCCTTGCTGTCATTATACCGTAGTGCATCTTACTGTACTGTCATTAGGAAATATGAGACTTAATGTATAGCACACAAACTGTTACTACGTCAACAGCCTACTGTACCGTCATTAGCAAATATGATATTTGATGTACAGTACACAAATTCTTACTATGTGAACAGTATACTGTACTGTCATTTCAGAAATGAGAGATTTACTGTCTAGCATGGAACTGTTACTATGTACCTGCATACCTATCTGCACCTGTCTACTGAACCCATCCACAGCCTTAATGAATTACATATGTACTTAATTCAATCCCTATCTTCTTATCCTCTTAGCAGTACACAGACTCATGGATAATGTAACACATATTGTTCCTGATATTCTCTAGCAAAAAAACTTACAGATTCATGTATGCAATATGTCTACAGATAACACAGTTCAATAAATATGATATAATAAATAAGTAAATCATAAAACACATTGTACAACAAAGTGATGCAAAACAATCAATGGAAAAGTGCTTTCTAGAAGCAACTATTTGTGAAAAATAAGCTGATTAATACAACTACATTGCAGAGCAGCAAATAAAACAACTCTGCATTCATATGTTTTGTGTGAAGACATTTTGTGACATATTTAATTTAAAACTGCAAATACATGTATACAAAAATGCCAATACTATATAAACACATGACAAGGCAACTGTAAGTAATTTGTTATGACAGGAAAATGATAAAATATGCATCATTCCATAGTGATCAAGTTAAAAAGTTTCATTATTATCGACTTCCATTCCCACTGCTTTGGAATACAAGAAAATAAAATTTAGGAGAATAAGAGACAACTTTTCTCTAAATTCTGAATAACATATCACACACAATCCATGATTAGGGACATCAATAAAATAAGTTCAACACAGAATTTTACAAACAGCTGTCTTCATATGATAATTTTATTTTCTAACACATTCATCCTGAAGAGTGTCAAACAAGCAACCAACACTGCCTGGGGGTTTTAATGTATCAAGATGGTGAGACTTAACTGGTGAACTGAAGGCAAATCTTATAACAATCATATCAGTATGAGAAGAGTTTATTGCTAAAAATGGACATACGTAGACAGGTACATCAGAATATAGCAGTGGTACAGGATCAATAGGGAAATATTTGGAATATGACAAGCCAACATCTTATTCATCTCCACTCTCCCATCAACAGTCTCCTGCCCTCCAACAAGATAAGATGAGATAGCTTAGGAATAGTGAACATGTCTGTAACCACACCCCACTGTTTTCACAGGAAGAAAATTACAGTGCTGGCAGTCTACAGGAACATGTTAGGCTCTCCTGAGAGTAGGGGTACTTCCCTGCCACAAGTCAAATTCAGAGGCATCAATCTCATCCCAGGCTTAGGCAGCAGTTCACTAAGGAAATTAAAGGCTTCAGTTGGTGGGAAAGAGAAAACTGTTGTTCATTAATCTTTAACCTCAGTCAATCTACCAACACACCACTGCTGAATTTGTCAGGCAGGCAGTCAGGACCTGACAGACACCTGGCAATGCAGTGTCATTATCCCTCATGTCTACACACACATATTTTTAACCTTGCATCTAAAAACCAGAACTATGGTAATTCAAAGCACAGAGCTTGATACTTTTCACCACTTCAGAACGAGGTGAATGTCTGTTGTTTTTGTAACTGATGCCTAATCTCTGAAAAAGTAACACCAAATTCTGAACCTGTAAGTAAACCATCTAACTGCATGACTGAAACCATACAAAAATTAACCTACAACTCCACTATCCACATCTGGTTTCACATTATATGACAACAATCCTTCTCTTACTGTATGACCAGTTAATTATCATACCAAGACAACTGCAAGCCTAGTCTATTATTTTGCTGTACTATAATGCGTTGATCAAAACTCATAACAATGTCCAAGTTGAGAGGCAATTAATTACATCTGCTATATTGGAGCTTCAAAAACTAGCACCAAATATGCAGCAAATTCAATTAGCCACTGCATATCTAAAGGCACAATTCATATTAAGCAACTCTGGCTCCTTGCATTGTAACGTAAATGGCAAATAACCATATGATGGACCAAAGTATAGAAAATAATTCTGTAATCTATACATAAAAAAATATACATGCATGTTGCCTGTCAATTTATGCTTAAGCAATTATGCATTCATGGAATCAGCTTATGTCATAAAATAGAATAACAACACAAAGTAACCTCCCTCACATCTGACATGAAAGTAATAACGAGAGGTTGTCTGTATGCTCCTATCCAAAGGACATATGATAATTTTGTATGAAGACGATCAAACAGAATTGTGTAAACAGAACACCAACACTATCCAGATCAAACTATATCACATGAGAAAGTCAGTGTTTTATATAACAAAATACAACTTTTGTAACAAAGCACATGCTGTCCTGACAGTAAACTGTTAATATAAGACTTCATACACTGAATATTTCACACACACTTCAACAAAGAAGACAAAGAAAAAATCTTTAATATATATATATATATGACTTCACATGAAAGTTAATGAATGAAACAAATACAGACTTATGTTACCTATGTCCCTCACAAATCTTTCTTCACATTTTAATTCCCAGTCCTGTTTAATCACATCAGTCCTGTCCCAAAATTAGATTACTGTACCCTGATTCACATGTAGTGAAAGCAAATAAATCTTCTATATCTCTCATAAGATTGTTGGTATTATCAGATTAAATGCCATGAGACCACGATGTGTCATCATATTTGCAAAGATCACATATGTACACCTCCCCTGACAAAATTATTACAGTGATACCTTGGCTAACGAGTGACCCTGCTAACGAATTTTTCGGCTAAAGAAGATTTTTTTTGCTGTTTTTCGGACTCGGCTAACGAATATGGATTCGGCTAACGAATGTTTTAGTGGATGTGCGCGCTAACATAAAGCAGCAAACATGCGGTCGGGCCATTCCAGGAGCTTAAGAGAAGTTCAATCAACTTTGGACAGATTTTTGACTTCTCCTTTAGCAAAGAGATAGAGGCCGGCTACTGAAGAAGAGGAGACTTACCTTCAATAAACTTTGAAAATTTGGAAGAAGAATAGTAAAAACGTTGTGTACATATTTTCAGTTTAATAGTATAAAGTGTACTGTATAATATATTTTCAGTA
>Ga0123355_10000697_pt1 | contig 45585 bp, 38 predicted proteins | sample TergutEmb28metaG_3_FD_89872 | JGI IMG/M metagenome (GOLD analysis project Ga0123355, IMG submission 89872) | Embiratermes neotenicus P1 segment gut microbial communities from Petit-Saut dam, French Guiana - Emb289 P1 | ecosystem: Host-associated > Arthropoda: Insects > Digestive system > Gut ...
GAACGCGCCTTTGACGCTTTTGCTACGCAAAAGTGGCACGTAGTGCCAGTTTGCCACAGGCAAACCGTGGAGCCGCGCGTTTTCGGCTCGGCCGGGGACTGTTTCTCATTTGATTCGCTATAGTAGACGCGTTATTGGCGACAGACGAAGCCCAATTTCAAACGAAATCGCTATGCCTAAGCAACAACGTCCCAAATAAAAAACGCCACTGATAAACTCAGCGGCGCGCTAAAAAAGACCTAGGAAGATATGAAACGACTATATAAGCGTCTCGTATAAGGCCGGTGCGGACATGCTGAATTTATCGATATAATTATCGATTGCGAGATATCTTAGCGTTTTCATTTTGCCCGACCTCCTTAAAATGATTTATTTTGTGGCGGTGGCACGCTGCATAACGGATGACGCCATATGCATATTACCTATCGCCAAAATAATTATTGCACAATGCTGTGGAATATGCAAGCACCGTGTTGCGTCTAGCACGAGAGTCTAATTCGCCTACTTCGCCATCGGCTTACAGCGACAAGAACAGCGTAAGCGGGTTCGATAGACTGTTACGAAACACTATCATGGAAAATTTAGAGTTGATCCAACTAAAAACCTATCCAAGATTTGCGAGGATTTTTCACACAATCGCGCTGATGGCAAAAACAAACAACCTAAACACTAGTTCATTGCATAAATATGAGCAATTTAATTGTAATTTTATGGCGAATTATGTAAAATAATGCTCGACAGGTATCAAAATGTTTGCTACCATAAATTTGCAAAGGGGTACCCCTTTGGTGAAGACTCACTCTTCACCGACACTTACAGATGCGGGAGAGGACGATACAGCAAATTATGGCAAAGCTTCGTTGTGGATATAAGGTCAGTGCTATAACAGTTCATGGCCTATCAATTATATTTCCTAAGGAGGAAGAAAAATGAAAAAAAGAATGTTTAGTTTGTTTGTTGTGTTGGTAATCGCTCTTAGTATATCAACCACAATAATTGCTCAAGAGGACTCTACTTATAGTAATGACCCGTGTATGTATCAAGTTGAGTGGCAAGAGGAGCATTACTGCTATTTGGAGAATGACCCATTAGATATTGATTGCGAAACGGCAAAAATGCTGGAAAGGGATAGATTGCTTTTACAGTGTCCCGAACACCAAGCCCTACTTGCGCAGCGTGAAGCGGAGTTCCAGGAATGGTTAATACAAGATGAATTGGAAAGGAGTACAAATCGTAGTTCATCTAGCTCAATGACCCTACCTATACCTGTTTTTCAACAGGAACGAGGTTATTGGTGTGGGCCGGCTACGGCAAGGCAGGTAATACATTGGTCAAATGGTACTGCTCCGACACAAGCAGTTTTGGCAGGTAGAGATGAAATAGGTACTCATAGCGGTGGCTCTGACGTGCATGTTGTCGGGAGAGTTGTACGTAGTCACACCGGCATTGCCTATGTTGCTACCAACCTAAATAGGGATAGGGACACATGGGTTCATCAAATTCGTAATAGCATACACAGGCATCGGCCTGCACTGATAACAATAAGAACAATTGGTATTGCCGCGTTCCCTTACGACACTTTTGGTCACATTGTTAATGTAAGTGGGTATGATATAAGTACAGCTAATTTTGGTGGAGGATCTGTCTTGACTGGTTTCATCCGTATAACAGATCCGCATCATGGTGCTGGTTTAGGTAATAGATGGTACTCTATTGACGCGCTTCATAATGCTCACATTACAAATCGTATTGGAGGCGGGATTGGTCAAGGAGATCATTTTGTGGGTAGGGCATCATGGTAAATGTTAAAAGGGTTATCTTTGTAATAATCGTAATCTGTATGGGTGCAATGCTTAAAGGATGCGGCGGTCATGCCTCCGCATCCTTTAGCAATGAAGAGGAACTATGTCAAGAAAACGATGTCGTTGAAAATGAGATGCCCCAAAATGATGATATGTCTCAAAACGATGTTATGACTTATGGAAATTGGATAATCGAGAGAATAGTTGTCGATAGCAATTATTTATTTAAAAAACGGTATTTTCAAACTTATCCCTATCAAGAACTTTCATTGCGTCTTGTTGAATATATTGACTGGGCAAGCTATGAATCTTCTGGGATAGCCCCTATGACAATGAGTGAATTTTTAGATACTGTAGTTGATTTAGTTGCTTTTAGGGACGGAAGCATATATGCAATAACACATGTGCCTACTAAGGGGTTTTATGATTACGTGGGATTTACCACCGGGGTATCCGTCTTTAACTATATTGACGAGAATGTCCGCTACCAAATTGACTCAGGGGCTGGCCTATGGTTTGGTGGTATTGATTTTGCCCATCATATACATTTTGACCATGACAGAGATACTACGTTTTCATTCCATGTTGATTCTAGAGAGTCTGGGCGTCATGATGGCGGTGTTTTTCGCAATCAATTAATAAGGAATAGTTGGGCTACAGACCTAAGCATGCCCCCACACATCGACATTCATAATATTTCAATCATTACTACCATATACTCCACAATGCGGCCGATAGTGTCGTATTCCGAGGGTTACGTTATTTTCAACTATATTGATGAGTATGGTAGAACTTATGTATTGGGATATTTGGATGCCGCTATTGTCCCACAGAGTTATCGGACTCAGCATCCTTTAAACGAAATTACAAGAGAAAACTTTATGGTTGATGAACACGGGCTTATGACAGGCAGGATACCACTATATGCTGCAAGAGATGAGGATGGCATATTTTTTCAAGTCATCACATTAGATGGCGAGTTGTTAGATTTCGGTGGCACAAGCTCGATTTATTTTTATAGTTTTAATACTGGCCAATATACCCATGTATTAGATCTAGACGATAGCATCACATATATAAATGGCAAGAGTGGTGTAATTGTTTACAATTATTACTCTGTTGATAATCCTAGAGTAGCAACTGGCCGCATTGTATTTTTAGAAGATGGGCATGAGGTTACAATCCCTCATATATCGCCAGTAAATGATATTACCTATTCAAGTATCAGTGATGAATATATTTTTATCATATCAAGGTATCATGCCCTAATCTATAATGTAATGCAGCAGTCGTTTGAATACTTAGATGCAAGGACTTTATCTAACAGACAAATATCTAATATTAGATTTATGGAAGGGCAATTTGGCTGGATATGTTTTAGCGATGACGATAATATTATCTTTTATCGGGCGACTTTGGAATAAGTTTTGCTGCCAAAAACATGTCGAGTGTCATATTGCACTTGGTTGTGTAATGCTATGGCGGCATTGTAGCTGGTCTGTCGCAGCTTCTATACAAAGGCCGAATGCTTTTACCATTCCAAATAAGGCGCAGTATAAGTAAACTTTCCCACAGCAAAAACAAAAAGCCTTACCGCCATGACGATGCCACGGACATGGTGGCAAGGCTTTTTAAATTTTTCCGCTCTTTGTTAATGAAAACCCACATGCAACGTATACCATATTGTAAAGCTTGCAAGGTTTATAAGTGACACTTTGAAGTTATGTTCATAGAAGCGATGCTCAAAGCTTTATAAGAAAGGGGGTATTATGGTTGGTTGACATTCTTGGCAGGAAAAATGTAGCCACAATGGCCGAGGTTGGCTATTCTATTGAAACGATATACCACAAGTATCACAAAAATGTGTACAACTATATCGCCTTTCGAATCAATAATCATCACGATGCAGAAGAGCTGGCAAGCGATGTTTTCGTTAAGGCAATAATGGGTTGGAAAGGCTATGACCATAGTTTTCCAATGGAGGGCTGGCTAATTGGTATAGCCAAAAATGTAGTCGCGGATTATCTACGCAAAACATTGCGTAAAAAAATCCTACCTATTGACAGCATAATGGCCGTTATTTCTACCGAAAGGCAACCGGAAGAAGTTGTGGTTATTAACGAAGAAAGCAAGAAACTGATGTCGGCTATGGTAAAGCTGCGAGATAAAGAGCGGCAGATTTTATCCATGAAATTTGCCACAGATTTAAAACACAGCGAAATAGCAGCGATACTAAAAATCAGCGAGTCCCACGTGGGTGTAGCTGCCCACAGGGCAATCAACAAACTAAAAAAATTGATGGAGGTGGATGCCATATGACTGACAATCTAAGCGATGGTTTGAATAATGATTTATGCATTGATTCGAACAATGATTTTTTGGCTAAATGCAGAAGTATAAACCCTTCGGCCGAGATTGACCGCAACAAAAACCTCGAAACAATAAAAGAAGCACTAAAAATCCGATTATTACAAGAAGAGGAGCAGCTTGCTATGTTAAGGAATAGAAGAATAAAAAGACCGGCAATTGCCACTGCACTTGTTGCAGCAGCTACAATGATGCTTTCGGTTGCAGCATATGCCGCGGTACCCACGATTTGGCGCTACTTTGATACCCGTGTGGTCACCGGTGAAGAGTTTGTAAACAGCTTCGCAATAGGCGAGTTTGACCTTCCAGACGGAACAACATCCACCGGCGGCGGTATAGACATCGACCGCGCGGCACTAGAGGCTGCCGGAGGCGGGGTTGTTATTGTTGAAGTAGAAGGCGAAGAAATGATAGCTCTAGACGAACTACACTTCGACAATTTGGATGAAGGCCTTGCTTTGCTTAAGCTGGACAATGTGCTTATTCCAAGAGACCTTCCGGAAGGCTTTGCTTTTAGCCGGCTAACATTTCCTGTAAACCCTATATATCATCAGTATGCGTGGGGGCACTTGCCTACCGGTGAAAATGCGCATGTTTTCTTTAGCAATAATGAAGGTGATGTCATTCAGATGATGATCGCGGCTATGTGTGATTTTCATTCGCTGGCCGTTGCATGTGACCAGCAAGGGCTTGTTATTAACGACAAATCGGCGGTACTAAGCGGCATTCCTCTCAGCGATGAGCAACTTGCGGCAATGGAGGGGGTTACTATATTTGACGGTTATCTTTTTGAAGAAAGGCCACGGTCGGTTATGGCTACGCGCAACGATGGCAAACCTCATCTTGTTGTGGAATATAACGGGATTGTGTATAGCTTTTCGGCCGAAAGTCACAATGTTACGCCCTGGGACTTGGTTAGGATGGCTATGTCTATGAGGTAAATATTTGCAGCTTTGCCAAGTGCTTTCAAGAAGTAAACATTTTTGCGTATAGTTTGCGTATAAATAAAACCCGACAAATAAGGCATGAGTCTTTAGTTGTCGGGTTTTGTGATTTAGGGCTAGGGCGTGTTCCCACTACCGCCAACAGCCATCTTTTGTCAATTTTGCACCGCTTTTCGTCGGCACTTCCTAGCTTGCCTTCGGGTAAGCGTCGTCAGCACCTCCTCAATCGGCACAAAATTGCCGCAATATCTGGCTATTGTCGTTAGTGGGAACACGCCCTAGTTCCTGATTGTTAGCCTGCTTTCATTACATGTACAATACTTGCTTTGAAAAGGGCATTGCAAAGGCAAAGAAGCTATCAAAAAAAGAGTATTGCAAGTGTAAAAAGTATATGTTAAATTAAGCATGGTTGAATAATTGTTCAACTATATTACAGGAGGGCGATATGAAACAGACGCAAGATACTTGTGATTGCAATGCGATTCATGAAGATGTAATTGCGCGTGCGAAAATTGGAATGCCAGGTAGCGGCCAATTTCGCACATTGTCAAATCTTTATAAAATGTTTGCAGACCCTACCCGCCTTAAAATCATGTGGGCACTGTCAAAGGAGCGCATGTGTGTTTGCGACCTTGCGGTGCTACTTGGCATGACAAAGTCTGCGGTTTCTCATCAATTAAAATCTTTGCGCCTAACAAATCTTGTCCATAACGAAAAAGAAGGTAAGAATGTTTACTACTCTCTCTTGGACAACCATGTGCGCGAAATGTTAGAAAACGGATTTGCACATAGCGAAGAGTAGAAAATGAGTAGACGCTGCGCTAAATTTCACCCAAACGGTTGAATAATGGCTCAACTATAATTCAAGTGACTTGCACGGAGGAAGCCTCATGAAAGAAAATTTCGCAAATACATTAAAACTCACCCGCTTTATCTTACGAAAAGAGCGTATGTTTATCGCCTTTTGGATAGGTGCTCTTCTGGTTATTGCCGGCGTGATGCTTGTAGCATTTGAAAACCAATTTACCCCGGAAGAACTGCAAGGGCTACTTATCATGAAAGATAACCCCGCGCATATAGCACTGCAAGGCCCTTTTTTTGCGGTAGCGAGTTTTCAAGTAGGGCATTTTTACGCGGTTGAAATGCATCTGTTTACCCTTATCGCGGTAGCAATTTTAAACATCTTCCTCGTTATGCAAAATACACGCGGCGATGAAGAAAAGGGACGATATGAGGTGTTGCGCTCTCTCCCGATTGGCAGATTATCTGCTTTTCATGCAACACTGATAACGGCGGTAATCGTAAATATTTTGCTGGCGATTTCTCATGGGGTATTGCTTTCTGTTTTAGGCATAAGCGGCATAACTACGGCTGGGGCATTTACATATGGCGCGAGTTTGGCGGTAACTGGTGTTTTCTTTGCGGCACTTTCGGCACTTATTTCGCAATTTTCCCATTCGACGCGGGCTGTAACGGGCTATGCTTTTGTTGTGCTTATTATTTCGTATTTGTTGCGTGCTGTTGGTGATGTAACCTCTGAACTCCTTGCTTTGATATCGCCCCTTGGCTTGGCCCTTAGGGTGGAGGCGTTTGTATCTAATTTGCGTTGGCCGCTTTTTGTAATGCTTGGGATGTCTTTGGTCTTGTTTTGTGTTGCGTATTTTCTGTGCGCTAGGCGTGATATTGGGCAAGGTTTATTGCCAGAGAGGCGCGGCAGAGGTTATGCGTCTGTTTTTCTTCGGACACCTCTTGGGCTTGCATTGCGGCAAAACCGTAATATATTATTTTCTTGGGCTATTGGATTGTTTGGCTTTGGGGCGGCACTTGGCGGCATTTTGCGTGACGCGGAACATTTTGCTGGGGAAAACGGGGCATTTCAAATGCTGATGCCTACATCTGCGGATTTTTCTGCTATAGAGCTTTTTACTATGTTTCTTAATGTTGGTTTTGCTGTGGTTTGTATCGCGCCTGTGTTGGTTTTGATTTTTAAGGCCTTGCGCGAAGAAAAAGAAGGGCGGGCAGAACCTATTCTTTGTGGGGCAATCTCGCGCTCTCGCTATCTTATGGGTTTTATCACCCTTGCCTTTTTTGCTAGTTTGCTTATGCCAATTGTAACCATTGTTGGTATGTGGTTTGTAAGTTCTTTGATGATGGAAGCCCCACTTGTATTTGGGGCGTTGCTTCGCGCTATGATGGTGTATGTACCTGCTTTATGGGTTATGTTGGGGCTATGTGTTTTTGTTGTTGGTGTTTTTCCTCGGGCAGCTTCACTTTGCTGGGCGTATTTTACCTATATTTTTATTGTCGGGTTTTTTGGAGACTTGCTTAATATGCCCACGTGGGCAATGGGTTTGTCGCCTTTTTATCACATACCGCAGCTTCCTTTGGAGGATATGCGGGTTTTCCCTTTGCTGACTTTGACTGGGGTGGCGTTGGGTTTAGCTGTTTGTGGGCTTTTGTTTTATCGGCGGCGGGATATTGGGGCTTGAATGGTTTAGAAAAGTCTCGAATCAATTTTGGAACAATTTATAGTAAATAAAGTTATCCTTCGTAAGGCGTTTGTGCCAAATAACAAACCCACCATACACCACAAAAATCATATTTACTTCACAGTGCTTTTGGTCTATGATGTTGTAAAGTGACATAAATCGTCTTCTGTTGCCATAACATTGCCATAACATCTTCATGTTAATGTCACATTCCAAATTTTCATCCGTTCCGCGGAAAGGAGCTTTGCACAGTGCAAAAGATAACCAGAGGGAAACTACTACTACATACCATGTGCGCGTTTATGCTTGCCATGGTATTTTTTGTGTCCACCCAGGCGGTGTACGCAAATCCGATACTATTCGAAGACAGAGAAACCTTCGAGCCTGCGCCGGGGGTTGTATACGAGCGTATTTTTAGAATGACTGAAAGAGGAATGCTGGACATCCATGTGCTGACGGTGCCTTTGGATGACCCAAATATATATATCGGCCCCGTTGCAAGCGACCGGGAGTTTGGCCTTAGAGATACAACCACTAATTTGCTATCCGATGCCGGTGCTGTCGCGGGTATTAACGCGGATTTCTTTGGCATGGCCGGACGCCATTCTGTTCATTTTGGGCCAATGGTAATGGATGGGGAGATTCTTGGCCTTAATACCAATACAAATCACACTTATAACGAGTTTGCTACGTTTTTCCTTGATGAACACAATAACCCTTTCTTTAATTACTTGCGTGCTGATGTTCGTTTGTATATTAATGGCTACCGGGATTTTAATATCGCGGCCTATAATGTGGTGGGGCATAGGTTAGATTATCCTGTGATTATAAGTAGCAGCCTAATGGAAACCACCGCGCCACTTCTTGAGCGTTTTTACGGCCTTACTAAGTTTGTGCTGCGGAATAATACCGTCACACAAATGACTACGGATGTTATTACTGTGCCTACTGATGGGTATATTTTTGTACTGCCTTATGGGATGTATGAAACCCATGGGCATCTGATTAATGTTGGCGACACTGTGCGTCTGCGTATTGGCAACAGCCTTGGGCTTGACTTTTCTCGTATGCAGGCGGCAATCGGGGGCGGGGCTATTCTTCTTTCTGAAGGGCAGACTGTTCATGGCCGGGGTGTTGCGCCAAATGCACGGCATCCTCGTTCTGCCCTTGGTATCAGCCAGGACGGCAATACCCTTATCATGATGGTTGTCGACGGCAGGAATCACTCCATCGGTGCCACTAATGCAGAGATGGCAAGCCTTCTTCGCAATTTTGGCGCATGGGATGCGATGCATCTTGATGGTGGTGGCTCTTCAACTATGGTTGCAAGGCAGCCGGACGGTAGATACAGTGTTCAAAACACCCCGTCGGACGGTGCGCAGCGTCGTGTTATAAACGCCCTTGGTGTCTTTGATACAAGGCCTTTTGTGCCAACGCCGATTGTAATAGATGTGCCGCCTCTTGCGGAGCTTAGGGCAAACCCGCGGACGGTTGCGGTTTTTGCGCCCGGCCAGGAAACAAGGCTTAGGTTTAGTGGCGTTGCAATAAACGGCAATACCGTGCCATATGTACCGATTTCTGCAATCACTGCCTTTGAAGTTGTGCCGGCAAGCCTTGGCACAATCGAAAATGGTGTCTTTATCGCCGGGTACGGGGTAGGGCATATTATGGCCTCTGTAAACGGAATAAACACCTATATCCCTGTGACTATAGGGGGCGGGCCTCAGCGTGTAAGTATCCACAATTCACGTCTTGACACTATCACTTACCCAGCAAACTATGTAACAGCCGCCGCAAGCGCGGACGGATATGTTCTTAGGCTTGACTATAACTTTATCGAAACCAATGTCACCCAAGCGGCGCATATGTCTTTATACCCGCCGGTGGCATTGCCTGCAAACACAATGGCACTTAACCTTGAGGTCTACGGCAATAACTCCGGCCATTGGCTGCGCGGGCGTGTCCGCGATGGAAACGGGCGTCATCACAATGTGGACTTTGCCGCAAGCGTAAACTTCTCTGGCTGGCATATGGTTACCGCAACCTTGCCAGCAGACGCACCGGGGCCGTTTACATTGGATAGGCTGTATACTGTACTGCTAAACTCGCCTGCGGCGGCGGCCTTTACCATGCGGTTTAGGCAATTTGAGGCAGTTGTTGCCCCGCCACCACCGCCAAATGTGCCCCAAGGCCCTGTGTTTAGAGACCCGCTTTGGGCACAGAGGGGATTCCCAGGCTTGCCGGAAGGCCGCAACTTTGCGTTTGCGCCGCCTTATGGGGACTATATTGATTACGGTTTTCGCACAACAGGCGGTTTTGCCGTAGTGACAATGTCCATGTATGGCCGCACAATAAGCACCTATCAGTGGTCTAGGTTCATACCGGATATTAGGTCTACAAACGCCGCAAATGTGGTAATACTTTTGGATGATAACCCCCGTACCGGCTTTAGCCAGGCTATGGAGTTTGACCTTTTCCATAGGGCAATGATACAGTTTACAAATGAAGGCCGTACTGTGTTTGTTGTGTCCAATCAAGGGGCTAACACCGGAGTTTATATACGAGATGGCGTAAGATATATAAACATGGCAGAAGGGCGGGATATCCACTTCCGCACTGCCGATGATAGCGTTTGGTGGACTGACTAAAGGTTTGACGGAAATGACATCCTGCACGGTTAAGAAGGTTTGGCCAAAATGACATCCATCTACAAAACTAAACACAAAGTTGACATTGAAGCAACTAAAAAAGTTGACATTGAAGCAACTAAAATTGATGCAACTAAAATTGATGCGACTAAAATTGATGCAACTAAAACAGAAGTAGCCATGATAGAAAAAACAGACGCACGCCCAGCAAGCACCGTTATTGTGATGATGGTAATCATGATAACCGGCAAGCTTCTGGGCTTGCTTCGTGATAGTATGCAAGCGATGTACTTTGGGGCCGATACCCCAGAGAGCATCGCTTTTGTGCAGGCAAGCGCGTTACCTAGGAATTTCTTGGATATAATGTTTGCGGCGGCCCTGTCCGCAAGCTTTATACCCGTGTTTACAGCAAGGCTTACAAACCAGGGCAAGCGAGAGGCCTTTGACTTGGCCTCTCTTTTTATTAGTATCGCGCTGGTGCTTATAGGCGGCGTTACGATAATTGCGGTGGTTTTTGCTGGGCCGCTGTATAATTTTGTATATGTATTTCTTCCGGGTGTTTCTGGGTCAAACGCCGCCGCAACCCAGCAGCTTGGCACAAGGCTTTTGCGTATGATGTTCCCGCTTATGATACTAAGTGGCCTTGCGTTTTCTTTTACAGGGATATTGCAGTCTTTAGGCGAGTTTAGGCTGCCTGCGGCAATGAGCGTTGTCTCTAACGGTATAATTTTGCTGTATTATTTTTTCCTGGTGGACAGGTTTGGGATATATGGCCTTGCTATTGCGTTTTTAATTGGCTGGGCAATGCAGGCTGTGATACAAGTGCCTTGGCTTGTGCGGCATAAGTTTAAGTTTAGGTTTCGGATAAACATACAAGACCCAGGCTTAAGGGAAATTGGCGCGCTTACATTGCCTGTGCTTGCGGCATCGTGGATGCTTCCGGTAAACTTTCAAGTAAATTTGATAGCGGCAGGGGGCTTATACGGCGGCCTTTATGGTGTGCCGTCGTTGCAATATGCCTATACTTTGTATACCATTGTAAGCGGGGTATTTATACTTTCGGTTGCTAATATAATTTTCCCAAAACTGTCGCGGCAGGCAGCAAAGGACGATAGCGAGGGTTTTAAGGCAAGCCTTGGCGAGACTGTACGGGTACTGTTTTTCTTTCTTGTACCGCTGACTTTTGGCCTAATGGCACTAAGCCAGCCCCTTGTTAACTTGATTTTTGGGGTGGGCTACTTTGGTGAAACTGCCGTGGATATCACCGCAACGGCACTGTTTTTCTTTTCGATTGGCATAATTGGCTACGGCCTGCAAGTGATATTATGCCGTGCCTGCTTCGCCCTTAAAAACGGCAAAATCCCGTTTATAGCGGCGGGGTTTGCAATTGGAGTAAACGCGGTGCTTAGCTTTGCCTTGTTGCGGCTTGAGATTGCTGGCCCGGCACTAGCCAGCGCGATTGGTATAACCGTAGGCTCGGCGGTGCTGGTTGTTGCGCTGACAAAGAAGGGATATCTTACCTGGCCGCGCGGGTTTGTGGCCGATATCTGCACAATGCTGCTGCTTGCGGTATTGATGTTTTTTGCTGTAAGGTTTATCCTGTCACAGTTAGAAGATGCGCATCAAGTGTTGCAGGTGATTATTCCGGCGGCGGCAGGCGGGGCAATATATCTGGGCGGCTGCGCACTATTTAGAATGCAGGAGCTTGGCTGGGCCTTGCGCATTATAAAACGGAAATAAGTGAAATCGCTAAGGAGACTTCATGACAAAACAACGAGATATGACAGCACAAAGCCTACACTTGCGACGGCTAATAGCGTCTGCCATTTTTTTGGCTATTTCTTTGGTGTTGCGTGCAACCGCATCGGGTTATATTCCATTGTTTGGAATCCAAGGCCAGCGAATAGGCATCCATGGCGCGTTTTCAATTTTACCGGCGATACTATTTGGCCCCTGGTACGGCGCGGTTGTTTCCGGGCTTTCTGATGTTTTAGGCCATTTTACCAACCCAACCCCAACCGGCGGCCCATGGCTTTGGCAGATTACATTGGTAGCGACCCTTGGCGGCTTTGTAAGAGGCTGGGCGTGGCGGCTCTTGAAAAACCGCAGCACACAAGGCACACGGGGTGTAATAATTGGGCTTACTTTAATCTTTTTGGCCTTTGGCAGCTTTGGTTTTGTTCAGCTTAGGCAGGAAGGCATTACTAGGTATTTTTATGACAATATCGAAGACCCAAGCACAGTTGATACAACCGATATGAATTTCATCGGCAGGCTGTTGATTACCCGTACACAAAACACACAGCGGCCTCCTGTTCAGCTTGCGTACAGGATTAATGAAACCGTATATGCCCCCATTGCCGCAGGTGTACTTGGGCTGCTGCTTTTAGTCGTTGACCTTGTTTTGTCCAAAAAACTTGAAAAAGACAATCATTTTAGAATAATGCCCCTTGCAATCACAATTATCCTGGTAAGCCTTGGGATAAACACCGCAAACTCTGTGATACTTTGGTCTTTTGCAGCACCCGCATGGGGTGCGTTTCCATTTATGTATATTTGGCTTCCGCGGGCTTTGATTTCCCTTTTGAATAGCATTGTTAATGTGTTTGTTGTGGCACTTTTGCTTGGGGTTTGTTTTAGGCATCGTAATATACGGGCTTGGGTGGAGTGGTGGTAGAAGGAGCGAGGCTGAAACCCCATTCCCATACCGCGCTATAGCCGTATCATCAAGTGTATGGCATACACTTATAATCACCGATGACGGAGGCCTATGGGCTTTTGGCGCGCCATGGCGCAGCGGCCTTGGCGACGGCACACGGGAATCCAGCCAGATTCCCATACGGATTCTTGATGATGTAATACACGCCAGTGCGGGGGTTGACCATTCACTTGCAATAACATCCGACGGCGGACTATGGGTATGGGGCGCGTGTATGGGCTGGCGTACCGATGAAGAAAATATCCGGCTGTTTCCTGAGCGGATACTTGAAAATATAGTCTACGCGACAGTGGCACCATACCAGGCCAATAGCCATACATCAGGCTCTGCAAGAAGCTATGCCATTTGTGCCGACGGGGTGCTTTGGGCATGGGGCGAGGGCATGGAAGACCAGTGGGGTTTCGCGGCCCTAGGCGACGGCACAAAAGAACATCGTCCGCAGCCGGTGCCTATTTTAGAGGATGTAGTGTCAGTTATACCCACGGCAGGCGGCGGTTTTGCCATCACCTCCGATAGCGGACTTTGGGGTTGGGGGGCAAAACGAGACGGGGCATCTGTATACCCTCCAGAGCATGTGCGGCTTGAGCCTGTATTACTGATGCGGGATGTAAAGACTGTGCATGTGGTGTATGACTACACTTTTGCAATTGACATACACGGTGTACTGTGGGCATTGGATGATAGGCCACAACCGGTTATGGAAGATGTAATCTATGCCACAGGTGTGCTTGGCGCGTATTTTGCTATTACAACACGCGGCCAGCTATGGGGATGGGGTGAAAACCAGCAGACGGATCAGTGGCATATCGTCCCGATGCTTGGCACAGGCGATACCGTCTGGCATGACGAGCCGGTTTTGCTGATGGAGGGTGTACAGCATGTGGCTATATCCGCTGATATCGCGCTGGTTTTAAAGGATGATTACACCATCTGGCAGCTTAACGCATATGGAAACGCGCCCTATATGCTACTTGAGGACGTAGTAGATTTTTCAACTGCTTATTATATCGACCATGGCTGGGTCAGCTTTAATCATACATTTGCCGTCACAAGAGATGGAATGTTGTGGGGCATAGGCAGCGGCAGAGGCCCATGGCATGTGCTTACTGGCTTTGGCGACAACAAATGCCATACGCCGGTTATAATAATGGGATCAGCCAGCCAGAGGCATATTGGTCCACGGCAATAACTTTACAGGGTATGATGATTTTGCAGGCTGGCGTGATGTATTTTGGGAGGATATCAGGTTCTAAAGCGCAAGTACCATCACTTCTTCATCTTCAAGCATTTCTCCTGTTTTAACAAAGCCCAAGTTCTCATAAAATCCTGTCGGGCCTTCATCGCCGGGCACAACCGACGTTGACAGCAGATTAATCTTGCCCTTTGGGGATGTTTTTATTTCTTGGATTAATAGATCCAGTGCCGCTTTACCATAGCCTTTCCTTTGATGGTTATTGTCAATCATCATGCGCCATAGGTAGTAGAACGGCTTACCGTCGTTATCATCCTCTTCGTGACAATATTCGGCCATAATAAAGCCTACGGGTGTATTATAAGAATAAATCCCGTAGGCAAGGGGCCCTTCGCCATTTTCTACATAGTAGGCATAGGCCTCGATCATGCTTTTTTCGTTGGTCGCTACAAATTTCTCATCCGCTTTTAGTTTGCAGATTTCAAAACAATTTTTTGATGTTATCTTTCTTAAGCTTATCATTTTAATCATCCTCACAACAATACCCGCATTACTGGGCTACTGCCCTAACACAACAGCCCCAAACCCCGGAACAGTCAATTTCAACTCGCCACTGGTTACCGTATGCCAGATGCAATCTCTGTGAAACTCATCGTCGCATGTGACAAGCAACTGCATCATCTGGCCGCCTACGATGCCAAGCTTCCAAACAGGTAGTGCCACCTCAATTGGTTTGGCATTGTTATTTAACGCAACCACGATTTTCTGCCTGTCGTCCCAGCGGCCATAGGATATAAAGCCGTGGTTATTCCAAAGAAACTCGACGCTGCCGCTTTTTAGCACCGGATACATACGCCTAAGGCCGATTAGATTACGATGCAGCTCTGTTAGCACTGCGTCTTCCTTGCCCCATGGGAAGGTTCGGCGGCTATCCGGGTCTGTCCAGCCCATTACACCGGCCTCGTCGCCGTAGTAAATTGTTGGCGCGCCTGGCCAAGTCATCTGGAAAACAACGGCCTCCATGAAAATATTACGGTTAATGCCAGCCTCGGCGGCACGGGGGCCTACGGTATGAACACGCCCGGTTTGGCTGTTGGTGCGGGTCATAAACCGGGAATGATCGTGGTTGGAAAGTTGGTTCATAGAAGATTGCAGCGCGTGTATATTAAGCCTTGCCATATGGTAGCGCATTGCCTGCTCGAAGGCCATAGCATTGTTTTTAAGGCATGGCCGGGATTCGTCGCTGTGTTTGTTTACGCCGGTTAAAAACCAGGTAATCGGTTCCATAAAGGCGTCGTAATTCATGATGGTGTCCCACTGGTCGCCACAAAGCCAACTGGAAGAATCGCCGTAGTTTTCCGCAAGGATTATTGCATCGGGGTTTGCGGCCTTTACCACATCCCGAAACTTGCGCCAAAATGTATGGTTAAACTCTCTGGTTTTGCCAAGGTCTGCGGCAACATCAAGCCGCCAGCCGTCGGCGTTATATGGCGGTGACACCCACTTTTTTGCTATTTCAAATACATATTCGCAAAGCTCCGGAGAGTCTTCGAAATTAAGCTTTGGATGGTTGGTATTGTCCCACCAGCCGTCGTAGGTTCCGTCGTCGTTCCAGATAAAAAAGTCGCGATAGGGGCTTTCCGTGCTTTGGAATGCGCCGGGTGGGTAAGGTGACCGGCCTTGTGACGCGTCTGTGTTTGTTTCGTCATTTTTATAAAACCCTTGGGTATCCATCCACTTATTAAAGCACCCACAGTGGTTAAACACCCCGTCAAGGATTACGCGCATACCATGGAGGTGGGCGGTTTCGATAAACTCTACCATTAGGGCATTACTTGCCTCAAGGTTTGCAAGGCTTGCGGTGCGGTGTTTGTACTTTGACGCGTGTTTGTTATGCACCTTTTCAAAACGCAGTGGCTCGCCTCCGTCATCGACTATTGTGCCAAAATGGGGGTCGATATAGTCGTAGTCCTGTGTGTCGTACTTGTGGTTGCTTGGGGATACAAAAATCGGCGTAAGATACAAGACCTGTATCCCAAGGGATTGCAAATACCCCATTTTTTGCATAATACCTCTAAGGTCGCCCCCCCTAAAATTGCAGACATCAAATAGGGCAACATCGCTGTCCCAGGGTGTGGGCTTTGCGGTGACACCGAGATATGCGTACTCGTGGTTGACCACGTCATTGGTTGGGTCGCCGTTTTTAAACCGGTCGACAAATATCTGGTACATTACAGCCCCGCGAGACCATTCTGGGATATTTATGCCAGGCGCAAGGCGGAAGTTGTAGGCCGCGTCTGGGCTTACAGTAAGCCCGGCCTTGTTATAATAGTACACCTCTTCCCCGCGCTGTATTGCAAAATAGTAGCGCAGTGGCTGGTTTGTTGCCGCAACAGTACCGGTGTAATAGTCAAACAAGCCGTCTGGGGCTGTGTTTTTATCTGGATTTGCGGCGTTGTCTTCGAGTTTATGCATGGGACGCACGGTTTCGTCTGCTGTGCCGCGGATATGTATCCTGGCACTGTCGATATCGTTTTTTAGGACACGCAGACGTATTTCAACGGTGTCTCCTGGGGCTGGGTTGTATGGGGTTACAAATTGTCTGGTTTCGTCGCTGAATATTGCTTCATGATTAATATGGGTCATGGAACTCACCTTTCGAAGTGGATGATTTGGTACCAGCCGCTTTTACCCGTAAAACCTCAGCGCAAGCCTCTCGGCATACACCGGAAGAAGGCCTATTATCTCCAGCAGCCTCCAGGTCGAAAACCGCTTTCGCAGCCGGTTAGCATAAAGCACCCCCGCAACAAAATTTTCACGGCTTATACCAAGCTCTTGAGGGGTTACAGGCCCCCCAATTGCTTTGATTGTCTCTATTACAGGCGCGGCAAGCCCGGCATTTTGTGCTAATATTTCCATCAGTTTTGGCCAGTGCTTTTGAATGTTATCAAATTGCTTTATACGGGTTTGGGTAACATCGTCGCTCCATAGGGGAAGTAGTTCCTGTGCGGTATTGCCGTAAATTTGATAAAGCTTGTTTTCCCAAGATTCTCTGTCAAACTCCAGCACTTGAGTCCTTGCGTAGTCCCAATCACCTTGAGTTAATTCTTCGTCCAGCAGCCACTGATGGGACATAAGCACTGCAATAGTTGCAACCCCTACCTTTGCGCCGTGTAGTACAGGGGGCTTGCCTTCATCAAGTGCCTTCATTTCCCAAAAATGTGAAAGATGATGCTCGCTACCGGACGCGGCGCGGGAATGTCCGCATTTTTGCATTATTAACCCAGAGTCTACCAAGGCGTCCATTATGGATTTTGCGGTTTTTGCCGCAAAACATTCCTGGGTTAGCTTTCGCATGTCATTGGCAAGTTGCTGGCAAAAATTACGAGGGTCTGGGCAGATTAACTCTTCCATTTCCCAGTCGCATACACTTGTAAACTTGCCCATAATATCGCCAAAACCCGCGGCTGTTAGTACACTTGGGGCATCTGTGTATATTTCTGGGTCTGTTAGCACCCCTTTAGGTGCGTCGGCTTGAAACGTTTGTTTTAGATTGTCAATAATCGGGGCTGTTACAGAGGATGTATAGCCGTCCATTGAGGCCGCCGTTGCCATTATATAATATGGAATACCCAGCCTTGTGGCGACATACCGCACAAGGTCGCAGATACTGCCCGAGCCTACTGCAAGCATTGCGCCTGGGTGTGTGGTATCACATGTGTCGGATTTTGGATCAAGACTCCTATGAGTGCTGACATTCGGGCTAAGCCCAAGCTCAGCCGCTGCAATAAAAATACGACCGATTGCGGTCTCGTCCGGTATAAGCATCGGGCTTTGTGGGGTAGGGGAGAGGGTAAGCAGGCTGATATTTAACCGTGAACTTGCAGGGTTATCAACTGAACCCCGTTCTGATATTTCCGCTATAAGTTTTTTAGCAAAGGGCGCGGTATTTGTATCAGCCACGGCAAGCATCTGTGCATGGGCAGCCTGCATCTGTGCGATAAAGGCTTCCTTGTCATGGGCTACACTTGTTATCACTGGTTTATAGGTCATATGCTCTCCTTGGTATGAAATTGTGCAAATTTGAAGATTCATGTTATAAATCACAGCAGATATAATACCATACATTCAATAGCAGGCGAGACAAATTTCAAACTGGGGTGTGTTCCCATTTTTGAAGAAAACTCACTCAAATGCACTATAGCGATTTCGCTTGAGATTGGGCACGGAGGCAAATATGCGAGAGTTTAAACAGCTTAAAACAAAAAAAGGCCGCAACGAAACCGGCCTGTTTATGATTGAAGGAGAAAAATTCGTAACAGAAATCCCAAGCCACTGGGAGATAGTGAGATATATAATGGCACACCGCTTTACAAACGGCAAAGACCTGTCTAATTATACACGCGCCCCAGTAGAAATTGTAAGAGACAGCCTATTCGACACTCTAGCCGACACAGTATCACCCCAAGGGATAATTGCCATAGTAAGGCAAAAGCACTGGCAACTAGACGATGTAATACACCCAGCCTCACAAACCTCAACAGACAATAACACAAACTTTATACTAATAGGCGAAAACCTAAACGACCCAGGCAACATAGGCACCCTAATCCGCACAGCAGCAGCGGCAGGCGCAAGGGGCGCAATACTAACCCAAGGCAGCGGAGATTTCTACAACCCAAAGGTACAACGCGCAGCAGCAGGTGCCGCGCTAAGGCTACCAGTAGTAACAAATGCCCCCCTAACAAGCACACTAACCCAGCTAAAACAAGCCAACTACGCCATCTACGCAGCACACCTAAACGGAGAAATACTACCCTATGACTTAGACCTAAGCAGCCAATTCTGCTGGCTAGTAGGCAACGAGTCCCAAGGCCTAACACCAGAAGCCACCGCACAAGCTGACAAGCAAGTGCGCCTACCAATGGCAAGCACAGTAGAATCCCTAAACGCCTCAATAGCAGGCGGAATATTACTCTACGAAGTCGTGCGACAACGCCACGAGCTAAAAAAAAGCCAAACAAACTAAACAAATTAAAGCAAACCAACGCCTTCACTATAGCATGCGAAGTGGTAGCGTAGGTGGGTAAGAGCCCTTTGTAGCACATGTGAAGGCGCACAAGAGACTTTTGCAAAAAGAAAAACGCCGTTTTTCCGGATGAAAATCCGAGAAAAACGGCATTTTTCAAGCAAAAGTCTCTTGTGCATAAGCCGTAACCGGTGCTACAAAGGGCTCTTACCCACCTACGCGGCCATGCCCATATCCAGCAAAGTGCACCCCAAGGATATTGCGCAGTGTATCAAGTATCAGCCTGTTTTCGCCTACATACAGCACAATTATATTGCCAGCTTTAAACCAATGGGGCAAGCTAGCCCATGAAACCTCTGTGTGGATGGTATTGCCATAGGTATCCGGGCAAGCGCGCGTTATAGAGAACCCGTTTGGCTGTACCCCTTGAGCGTCTTGTACCAGCGCGTCAGTAGACTCATATTCATAAACAGAAATAATCTCATCGCCGACACGTATATGCCGTGCTACAACAGATAGCATTGTCGCATTTAAGTCTGTATCAACGTATTCAAATGCAATGTCCCTATCCGTAAGGGCGGCCAGAAAATTTTCAAAGCGCATAACAGGGTCGCCATTAAAAGCATAGTCATCATATGGCTGGTTATAAGTGTCATCATTGGTAGAATCTCCGCCATACCCATCATGGTCATACATATCCTGGTCATACGCACCTTGGTCATATATATCCTGAACATACGCATCGTGGCCTGCCGTATCAGTATCATCCGGTACCGCATATGCCATCCCTGCCGAAGGCTCTTCACCGGCAAAAAAATTACCATCGCACCCGCTTAAAATTAGCAGGCCAATGGCAGCACACAACAGTAATACAATTTTTTTCACATTAATCACCTCTATAGAAGTAAAACGCAAGTGCATAAAAATTGTTGCGGCCGCAAAACTTAAAGACATAAAATTTTACGAAAACCAAATGCATATTTTTTCTCAAATTTGTAAAACTAATCACAAATACACCAGAAAGGGGCAAAATCATGCCAGGACCAGGACTTAAGCAATCAGAACTTAACTGGATACGCGAGGTTGTGCCGGGCCATCAAACCATGGCCGGTAAACTAAGCGACTACGCAAACCAGGTTCAAGACCCACAGATTAAGCAAATGTTTACCCAAGCCTCAACCCAGGCCACCCAGGCCGCCAATAAACTGCTACAAATGCTATAAGCAGGTAGCAGAAAGGAGAGATTTGTCATGAAAGAAAAAGACATGGTACTGGACGTGCTAAGCGGCGTAAAGTCCAGCCTATCACATTATGCCACATTTATAAGCGAAACCGCCTGCCCAAACTTGCGTCAAACCTTCCAGCAAATGCGTGACGGCGACGAAAAGTTTCAATATGATTTGTACAAGATAGCAGACACTAAGGGGTATTATGCTTGTTCGCCCCCGGCTACCCAGCAAGACATCAATACAGTTAAGTCGGCTTTATCTAGCGGCGTTACTGCTTCTATGTAATTCATTTGTAATATTATTTGAAAACCCGTAAGGGTTTATTTTACGGCAATGCATCGACTAAGGGCAGTATCCCCGCATTTGTGATGGAAAATAATCACTGATGCGGGGATACTGCTCTAGAGTACATACATAATTACATTGCGTCGTATATAAACCCTCATGTCATGTTTGCGGCATTATCTTTCTTCTGGAAGCAGTAGGCACAGTTGATATTGAATTGTCTGTGCGGATGATTCTTACAAAAAGGGCGGTTGCAGCGGCTCGACCTAATCCAGTGTAAACTCTGCGCCTTCATCGTCAACCCATAACGCTACCCGTTTGGTTGTAAACTTGATAAAGCAGTAATTTGTGTCAGATGCACCCGCTGGATATACATCAGCCCCCAGCTTAACCCACTCTTGCCAATACTTGCTTTTTGTTTCTTGGTCAAAAAAGATTTCTGTTTCGCCAACCAGGGTTATATTATTCATAGTGGTGTAGCAGTTAATGCTTGCTTTGTTATTTTTCTTAAGGCGTTTTGCCTTGTTTGAATCCATGGTTGTGGTGAAGTAAAGTTCGGTAATGTTTGTAGGGTTTACAAGGGATACAGCCGAAACAGACGGGTATCCGTTTTCGTCAATTACACCAAAACTGGCGTATTTGAGGGTTTTAATCAGTTCATTTGCTTTTGCGTGTAGGTTGGGATTCATGTGTTTCTCTCCTTTTATTACGTTGTCTCGCTGTTACATAATCATTACGGCAAAAGACCGTTGTCTCGCTGTTTTTCATGGGGAATGATTATACATCGTCGAAGCCCCATTCTTGATTATTTCATATGCTTCCTTGAGATTGTATACGCGAATCATCCCGTTTGCATTGGCGTCATAGCCATGGTTATTGGGGTGGTCGAATAAAATTTTTAGGTGGCTTCCCTGTAGCAGATTTTTCACTTCATCGTCAATCAATACATCGCCTATTATTTTATGCTTTTTGCGTGTAATGATTATATCGTCACGGGAAATGAAGGGGAAATGAGTCGTTATCCATTCAAATTTCATGCCAGCGGTTTTATTGTTATGGGCCGTTACAATAGAAATCTCATGCCCATCGTCCACCATTTGCTTTAAATATTCATAGCTGCCCGGCTTTACACTGTATGACCCGCCAAATGCTTCATCTTGCAGCGGAAACTTAACTTCATCTCGGGATAGGGACGGAAATGCTTCATAGATTTTATCATGACTTATGTGCTTGGGATTTACAGATAATCCATGCTTCGTATTTAGATACATGACCCAATCTTCGGATAGGTTGTTTAATACATTGTCGCAGTCGACCATGATATGGAGTTTATCTTGGTTAAGTGAGTCCATATTTTCCTCCCATTAGAGTGATGTTGTCAATGGTTATATCCGACTTTTTGATACCGTTAAGCGTTGGTATGCCGTCATCCGTTTTGCCAAGATCAAAGGTTTCGTCAGTCCACGTATGCTGCAACTCTGTGTCGCTAATCGGATAAACAGTGAATACAGCTGGCGCATTACAATACTTATTGTAAATCAGATGCAATTCATCGCCCACTCGCTTTAGCTCGTAATCAATATTCACTTCTTCATATTTGCCGATATACCCATTAAGCAAATTGATATCTATTTCATGCACGGGTGGCTTTGCGGGCATTTCATACGGATTGCCTAGCGTAATATCTCTGATTGCATTATTCAAAACCAACTCGCCACAACCAAAGCCGTAATTGCTGATTGTAGCAGCGGCAAAATCATCATCAAGCCGCATTGAAAGGTAAGCATAAAATCCTTCGTAGCCGCCACCGTGTTCAACAATGCGCTTGCCGTTATCCTCAAGAACCTCAACGCCATAGCCATAATTGTTCATATTGTCTGTATTCATTTTGTCGATAGATTCGCGGCCAAGTAGTTTATCACCCATAAGTGCTACGTGCCATTTCAGCAAATCTTCGGCGTTTGAATACATGCTTCCGGCTTCTGCACCTAAATCCATATTTACATAGTTACAGCGGATAATATCATTATGATTAAGATAATATCCCGTAGCCAGCCCTTTAACAATGGGCTTATCCAAATCCACGCCTGTATTGTGCATATCCAGCGGCACGAAAATATTATCTTGCATAAACCTAGCATAACTCATGCCAGAAAGCCGCTCAATCAGCTGCCCCAAAAACCAATAGCCTGTATTGCTATAATTGTATTTTGTTCCAGGCTCAAAATCCAGCGGAGTTTCTGAAAATTGTTTTAGCAAATCCGCAGTTTTTTGGGGGAGTACATGGAAAGAGCTATCTCGGATATCGGAATAGTTAAACAATCCCGATGTGTGCGTCAGTAAGTGGTGAATCGTAATGCGCTCATCAAGTGCCGGACAGTCTGAAAAGTATTTTTTCAAACTATCTTCAACTTTTAAAAGCCCGCGCTCCTCCAACATAAGAATAGCGGCAGCGGTGAATTGCTTTGTCACCGACCAGATTTTATACCTGGTTTGAGGTGTGTTAGGGACATCATGTTCAATGCTCGCAAGGCCATATGCCTTGTTAAAAACAATCTCGCCCTTGTAAATAGCAGCGACACAGCCACTAAAAGGATATAGGCTAAGATATTTTTCCATGTACTCGTCCATTTGTTTTTCGATTTTTTCTCTCATAAATAAAAACTCCTTTTCCAAGGTGTGGAAAAGGACAACGAAAAATCACAACAAAAGGACATAATCCGCCCATGTGCGATAAATATAATCGTTAATCCAATTCCAACACAAATTAAGCCATATTAGGCGTGTCATTTTGGCCAACCCTTTCACCCACCGGGGGGTGTCATTTCCGTCAAACCTTTCTACCCAACCTCTGGCTGTATACTTACACCCAGCAATTTCTCCATGATATAGGCCACTTGCAGCATCTTGCCTTCGTCCTGCCTTCTTGCCGTCAAGCTTGCGTGTAGGGGCATTTTACATTCTTTGCGCTGGCCGGTTGGTATTGTCATGCTTGGGTGGCCTGTGTAGGGCGCAATATATACGAAGTGGTCGCCTAGTAGCACGTCCAGGTTATTGGCTTCGAATAGGCAATCCATTTCTATGATGGACTTTTCCCGCTTAGCAAGTGCTTCAAGGTATGCCGGCTCTGTTAGGTTGCCGCTTACTTTATTTTGAGCGTCTGTTAATAGGGTCTGGCCGTATTTTAGTGCTATTGCCGCGTTTGATTGGTTGTACTGGATTATATCCTCCAGGCAGCGCATTTGTTTTGACCTTGTTATTCGGCCTCTTAGGTAGTGGTTCATGCAGGCTTTAAACTCATGCTGCATTATGGTCATCCTAACGCCAAACTTGGGATCCATATCCAGGTTATCTATAAGCACTGCACCTGCGGATTTTAGGGTTTGGCATAGGCTTTCGAAATTGGCTATTGCGTCCGGGTCGTCTTTTAGGCTTTCCAGTTCTTTTGTTAGGTTTAGGCCTATTCTTATCCCTTGTAGGTTGTCGCCTGTTAGGTATTTTGAGTAATCCATGAGGTCTGGCCGGCCTTCGCCTTCCCAGTCCATTGGGCATCTTAGGGTTTTTGTGGCTTCGTCGCTATAGTCTTGGCCTGTTAATAAGCCCAGCAAAATTGCCGCGTCGGTTACGTTTCTTGCCATTGGGCCCGGTGTATCAAATGTGCTTGAAATTGGGATTACATTGCTGCGTGATACAAGGCCAATTGTTGGCTTAATGCCCACAACCCCGTTAGCGGCGGCAGGTGCCACAATCGAGCCGGAGGTTTCTGTGCCAAGTGATACCGTAGAAAGCCCCGCCGCAACGGCCACCGCCGACCCACTACTTGAGCCGCTTGGGTCTTTTCCCCGGTTATATGGGCAAAGGGTTTGCCCGCCTCTGGAGCTGTAGCCGTTTGGCATCCCGTCCCTTGTCATGTAGTTTGCAAACTCTGTCATGTTGGCCTTGCCAAGGATTACCCCACCGGCCTCGATTATATCGCTTACAATTGGCGCATCATAGGTATAGTTATCGGAAAGCGCAACAGAAGCGGCACTTGTGCGCATTTTGCCCGACGTGCCGATATTGTCTTTTACAAGCACAGGTATGCCAAAAAGCGGTGGCATTTTTTTTGTTTCCCGCCACTGTCTATCCAGTGCCTCGGCGGTGAATAAGGCGTCTGGGTTTACTTCGATTACAGACTTTAGGCCATCTTCCGGCGAGTCGATTTTTGCAATCCTTGCGAGGTGGCCAAGCACCACTTCCTTGACTGTAAGGCTGCCTTCCCGGTAGGCCTGTTGCAGCTGGCCAATTGTGGCATAGTTCATGTCTAACATTTGTGGGTTCCCCTTTCGTTTGTAAAATCACTAAATTTTCGTGCCACATAAAAAGTACATATACTCCGTATCGTAATTACATTTAATAAATAGAATTTTCCTCGTTTGGGTATATTACACCACATACCCTTTATTCACAATTCCAATAAACCCAAACAAGAAATTATAAGGAGCAAAGCATATGCCACATATTAAAAAAATAACCATACTTGCCCTTGCGTTAATTCTATTAGCGACAACATCCATATTTAGCACCGCCGCAAAACCAAGCGCACCAAAGCCCTACACAATAATGATTTACATGAACGGCTCTGACCTAGAAAGCGATTTCGGCGCCGCAACCACCGACCTTGTCGAAATCCTGGACTCCGGCCTAGATTCCCGTAACGCCAACGTAGTGATACTAACCGGCGGGGCCAACCGCTGGCAAAACGCCGTTATCCCGGTAGGGGACTGCATTGTATGGGAAGTATCAGACGGTTGGCTTACCCAGGTCGCAAACTTTGGCAGTGTAAACATGGGCAACCCCCACACCCTTGCAGACTTTATCCGCTATGGGATGGACAATTATCCATCAAAAAAATACGGCCTAATCATGTGGGACCATGGCGGCGGCACAATTGCGGGCTTTGGCCATGACGAGTTATTTAACGACGACGCCCTAACCCTACGCGACATGAAGCTGGCCTTCGAAGAAGCAGGTCTGCGGGAAAATAAGCTGGAATTTCTGGGCTTTGACGCCTGCCTAATGGCCACAATAGAAATGGCCTACCTAGCCGCCGACTACGCCCATGTAATGATAGCGTCAGAAGATACAGAGCCGGGAGACGGCTGGGACTATGTATTCCTATCTGCCCTAAACGACGACCCAAACATGGACGGCATCGCCCTAGGAAAAATAATAGTAGACACCTTCATGGATTTCTACGGTCCCGACAGCGATGAAGTCCTAAGCCTAAGCGTAATGGACTTAGCCCGTGTGCAACCGGTTATGACCGCACTGGGACGGCTGATGGCACAGGCCTCAAACAGCATAGCCACGAGTCTGCCCCAGGCATATCTCGACTCGCAAATGCATCACGGTACGCACTCATCCCACAATCTCCATCTCTATCCGCCCCATATTCCAGACTTCCACGAACTGGCCTTCCGCCGCGGCCTAACAAAAACCTTCGGCGAAGGCAGCCCCAGGGACAACTACTGCGATATGGTAGATATCGGCGACATGGCCGTACTGCTAAAAGAATTTTTCCCACGGGAGGCCGAGGCATTAATCCGTGCCCTTAACCGCTGTGTAGTCTATAACCGCCATAACTCCGACATAGACCTATACGGCCTAAGCGCATTTTACATCTACGGCGGAAAATCCGAAGGTGTACATTCCTTACGCATCTACTCAGACCTGGATATGAACCCCGAATACACCCAATACCTGCATCACTTTTTCAATGGCCTATTAAACCGGAGACAAGCAAAAGACACCCACCCACACCTATCCGTAAGATCCGAGCTGGTGCTGTGGCAGCCGGTAAATCATTCCGTTACAGACACAACACCCACCCGCTACCGCATGGCAGGCCTACTACAAACCGAAATCCCCGCGGATGACCTACTATGGCCACAAATAAACGGCCAGCCTGTAAGCCTGTTTCCAATAGCCACAACATCCCGCAACCGCCTATACGCAGTCCCCGTACAAGTCAATGGCAGGGACGGCGATATAATCATAGTCTTTAACCGAGTTACCCCCCAAGGCCATATCAAGGGCATACGCTATAACGACGGCCAAGTAATCCAAAAAGGCCACGACCCAATAGAGCCCGGCGACAAAATCGCAATCTACGCCCTGGAATGGGATATTACAAAGGACTCTCACAAAACCTGGCATAAAGGCGAAGCCTTTACAGTAAATGACCGCCTTCGCCTAACCTGGCACACCGCCCCTAAAGACAACCGCCTAGGCTACCGCCACACCGACGCCTACCGGGATGTCAGCTATACCCCGCCGTTTTGATGGTTTGACAAAGAATGAATCCGTACTAAACGCATATGAGGTTCGTCAAAATATGAAAAAAAATGGATTATAATTGTCGCAATTATGTTTCGATATGTAGTTAAACCAGCCTATGCCGCATAAAACGGGGTTTTTCTCCAAATGCCAAAAGCATTCAGCCTGAATTTTAGCAAATCCTACACAACCATAGCGAACGACTTTCGAAATCGTGATTGCGCGTTGGGTAAAATCGGCCAAAAACGTCAAGTACGCGTTTTTAGCTACCCTCCTTCAATCACGATCGATGTAAGCACCTGTGGCAGTAACTTCACACAAAAGCTACGCATTTGGGGAGGAAGATAATGCTTGACATAATAATCTGCGAGGACGATATCGGCCAACGGACATACATGGAGACTGCCATCGACAAGTACATTTCACAAGCAGATTACGAAATATAATTAGCCCTATCATCTGGCGACCCGACGCAGGTACTGGCCTATACAAAGGCACATCCAGATACAGGGCTATATTTCCTTGACATTGACTTGCAGCATGTCCAGATGAACGGCATAGACCTAGGCACAAAAATCAGGGAAGCCGCCCCCCCAGCAAAAATCGTGTTTGTCACAACCCACGCAGAACTGGCACACCTAACCTTCAAGCATAAAATAGGTGCGCAGGACTACATTGTAAAAGACAGACCAAATGAGATTAAAGCGCGGATAGACGAATGTATCGCAAGCGCATACAAACAATATCAAAAAGAAAAACATGAACAGATGAAATGCTTCAAAGTAGACGCAGGGGCGAAGTATGGAATATCCCCTACGATGATATTTTATTTTTCGAAACCCATGTAAACATACGCCACAGGGTTATCATACACAAAAAAAACGGCAAAATAGATTTTCGCGGATTCTTAAGCGACATAGAAAAACATATCCCCGAGTTATCCGCTGCCATAAATCCTATTTAATAAATGTCAGCAAAATCAGCTATATCGACAAGCAGACAAAAGAGGCCGTTATGCCAAACGGGATGCGTGTCCATATTGCCCAGAAGAAGATGCCACGGTTAGTGGCTGGGGAGTGAGCAATAGGATAGAGAGCTCATATCAATAGCTCTGTATGTGTCCATATTTATTTGCGTGGTGCTATATGTCCATTTGGCCAAAAGCGATTTTGCTAAGATTAATGGGTGTTTGCATCGTTGTATGTTTCACTATTAAAATCCGCAAGATCAAGTTCTTCTTCCATGCTTGCTATTTCATCAAGGTCAGCATTGTCATCAAGTTCAAGCACTTCATCAACCCCATTATCTCCTGTTGTGTTAGGTCTTTGTCCCCTTCGCCTCTTGCCTCTATCGCTGTCGGGCATGGATATGTCAATTTCATTCTTATTATTTATTCCTTGCATTTTCGCCCTTAATTCATCGCTTTTTTGCTTAGACTGCATCAATTGCCATAAGCAGTTCAACAATGTTAAAAACGCTAACGAATACCATAAAATCCTGTTATCTAAAAAAGGGTACTCAAGCAGTTCATCTGATAAAAAAATCATAAAGAAATATAGGGCTACAAGAACAGCCTGTCCGTAAATTATAAACGTACGGCCTTTCTGTGACAAATACTTTAGTTTGCTACCATATTGAAATTTAATTTTATTCGGTGATATTTTATTGCGCAATGTAGCAGAGCTATTGCTAAAAAGAGACGCGAAGTTAAATAACATCAGAATTAATACGGATAGCTGGTTTATCTCAGAATTTTGAATTGCGCTAATTAAATAGGTTATAGCAGATAGAAATAATGCCGCTGCTAGCATTCGGAAATAATTTATCTGAGACCTTATACGCACACCAATAAACATACCATTTTTATATTCATTGTGAGTATAAGTAGGCTTGCTTGGTATTCCATCGTCTATTGCGGGGCCCGCATACTGACCATCCAAGTCGTTTTTGTCCAAAAGTGTTATGGGCATGATATTATTTGTGTCGCTGTTTGCAAGTGCTCTCAAATTATCTGGAATTTGTGCTGTTGTTATATACATATACATGATTGTATACTCGTCTGAAATTGCTTGCTTTAACTGGGCTACTAAATTAGAATGCAAAATATTATCGTAATGTTTTTCCGCACTATCCACACAAATAATATCGCATAGTTTCGTACTATTTGATATAACATTAAGCAAATATTTGTCCGGTAAAATAGTTTTATCGATAAAGGTGCAGCATATCAAATAGATTTCCTTTGTTCTTTCATTTGTGCATATAACCTCAATATGCTTATTACCAGTATCAAATATAACTGTGTCATCATTTGTACGATGCAAGATTTTATCTAAATACCACAGTGGAAATTTTTTTCGATAATCATACTCATAAAATCTACTCGCATTGTAGTCTGCATTGATATCTTTTAGTATTCTCGTGTAAAATGTGTTTGCCACTAAACCACCGCCTTCAATGATATTTAGATATGATTTCATTATACATTATGATACATATAATGGCAATATGCGACATCTCATTGTCACATGAGGATATTCTATCCATATGGTCAATGTCGCCGTATCCTGCCTCATGATCTATGTAATCACTGATTTGATGCCCGCTACTTCCAGAGGCGAGATGTTGACATAACAGGCTAAACAGTTGTTGCTAGACAAAAGTTTATAAAAGCAGTTACCGTAGTATCAAGACGCTTATTAAAGCAAAAAGGTTGATTTTACTGGAAAAACCACTAGAATCAACCTTATCATATAACAGGGGCAGTAGGACTTGAGCCCACGATATCCGGTTTTGGGGCAGGGTAACCGTTTGGCAAAAAAATCAGCAAAACCAACCAACTCGGCACCAGCAGATGCTCCTCTCGGCGACGTTTCAGTGACGCTGGGTTTTGGAAAATTGGCAATTAATGCCGACAAAAGACAGAGAAAAAATGTTTCTTAGCTGCCATTACGCTTGCAGTGCTAACTCCCGCACATACTCAATGGCTTTCACCTTGCTAGACTCTGGTAGCTTATAGAAGTCCTGCATGAATGTATGGTTTCGTATTATTTCTTCATCGTCAATTGTAACCGTAAATGTCCGTAACTGTATCTCGCCCCTAGCGTGAGCCAAGGCCTCTTGTAGTCCTTGTTTCGTATCCTCAAATACACTACTCATTATTTTAGCTCCTTCCCTATTTGCTTAACTAATCCTTTCAATGCCGCCTTTTCTTTATCTGACAAAGAATCTTTAACACTTTCTGAAAAACAGTTTAGCAAAACAATCATTTTTTGATGTACAAAGTCAACATGCAAGACTCGCACTCCACCGCTTTTGCCAGCGTGCGGCAATTTCCAGCGTAACTTTGTAACCCCACCTGTGCCTTGAATAATATCCCCTGCTTCTGGATTTTACAAGATGAAGTCTTGTAGTTGTGTTAGTATATCATCATCTAGTCCTAGTTCTCTCCAACGCTTTGCGAATATTGTTGTTTCTATGAATTGTCGTGTCATTGGTTGCCGTCCTTTGCTGTCTTATGCACATAGCCACGTATACGCCGATTTTACAGAGCATCCAATACATTCTACATCATCTTAAAATTACTCGTCTATATCATATACTTCTTGTTCATAAGCGTATTTTGTTAAAGTCCGTTTAGCTACCCATCCGCAGTATGTTTCATCTGCCTCAAAATCATTATGCTCTATCCTGTACCAATGAGGTCTGTCTTCGATAGCTATCACCAAAGCATCTTTTGGGATAGTGGCGATTTTTTCAGCATTAGTAGATGGCTCTGCACGTAAGCTGGCACTAGTTCTTGTAATAAATTGGTGAGCTAATATGCTCCCCATAATAGCTATAAAAATCCAAAATAGTGCTGATAAAATATGTTTCACAATAGGGTATAATAGAGGATTATCGTTTTTGAAACTTGCTAATTTCGCAATCACCGTATTTTGCCAACCGGCTGATTTATAACGACATCTACAATGTCAGTAATCTCTAATTGCTCTACCTCCGTTAGTTCATACTCTGATTCTCCGTAAATAAGTGTATCATCATTGCGGTCGTCAAGGTTTTGCCCTAATATACCTACACCGTCAAGTATTCGGTTTAATGTGTCAACAAAATTATATTTCTTTAGTCTAGTAAAATAGTTCAAGGATTGACTTGATGCAAGAACAGACTTCAATGTGTTTGCAATTGGCATAATATCTAGGTTTTTGTATAAATCAAAGGTTGTAGCAACATTCTTAATATAATCATTATAAATATGCATTGACTTAAATTCATTTATCAGTGGTGATTTTATCATTTCCCTTATTGTATTAGCCATTGGTGCAATGTTCCTTAAATGGTGCGCTCCTATGCCCTCGTGCAAGGTACGCACTGCTTCCACCATGTAGGTCACATGTGGGGTTCCACTATTACTTAGCATTTCGGAAACGACAGCGGTACTTTTCAAAAGATGATTTCTCGTACCTATATCTAGCAATATATTTGATGTCCGAAAAGCCTCTAATATACCAGACGATTCAAGCTCTCGATATCTTTCCGATACTGCATTGTAACTCTCCAGAAAATCTGTATCTTTTAATATCCCAACGCTCATTAAATTACGCCCCTCATCTTCAATAGTTATATCCGTAGTATACTGGAAATATTAGCATAGAATCAATTAAAGTAATTCCTACTAACCCAAATAACGACGTCGCTATTGTCGTCGCTTGCCCTCAATCCTATGTACTCACTGGCCTGGTGTCCACCTCTTCTAGCGGTGAGATGTCGCCGTAACAGGTAAAACAGTTGAAAACAAACACAAATACATGATAGTGATTACCATATATTTCCAAAATCCACAGAACGAAAAAAGGCTGATTCCACTGAGAAACCCAGTAAAATCAACCTTTTCAACTTCCAGGGGCAGTAGGACTTGAACCCACGACATCCGGTTTTGGAGCAGGGCAATCGGTTGGTGAAAAAGGCAGCAAAACCAAAGAAACCCGCACTTGCCGAGGTCAATTTCGGCGACGTTTCAGCGACGAAATGTTTTGGGAAGATGCCAGCCAAACCGCTCGCTAACAAAACGCAAGTCAAGAACAATCTTGGCAGTTGCATAACTAACTTGCGTATATCATAGGTGCAGGGGTTAACATACCCTTGTCATGCATTACTTCGAGCTGTAATTGCATAGCTTCTTGTATTTCTTTCATAGCTTCTTCTCTTGTGCTACCATGTGCCATACAACCTTTCAATTCAGGTACAGAAGCTACATATATCTTGTCGATAACATCATATTGAATCAATATTGAATATTGCATTTTTACACCTCCATGAATAAAAGACCATGTGCGGATATTATTCCACGTAATTGTCTAACTTGATACCCTTTTGCCTTACTACCATCTGGTTGAATGTTCATAAACTCATCTATCCCATCATGGTAATAAACCTCATGTGACCCTCTTTGACGCTCAAAGACAAACCCCAAATCCGTGATAAGATTCTGAAAGTCGGCATATCTAATATTATTATCAGATTGACCACTTGTTACTGCATTGTATACCTTACTTTTCATTTTATGCTGTCCATTCTATAACAATCAACGCCTCAGCTTTATTATATTATCATTGGTGATTGGAGGTAACAGGTATCCCTTGTCTAAAAAACAGTATTCCTCTAATTCGTCATAATTTATTCCAGTATCCTCACGAAACTTATATGCATCAATTATTTTATTGTCAATAACTAGTTCAACTGCCTGTTTAAAGGCAACTGGTTTTTCAATTGGCATATTGTCCAACGGCTCATTTTTCCAATAACCCCTGTTTGTCATTTGGTCGCTTAAATACCTAATTTGTCTCTCAGATAGTAGACCCAGAATTTCGCACCTTTTAATCATTGCATAAATTGGGGCCTTCCACTTTGCTTTCAGTTGTATAAAGTGGTCAATGGAAGACGAATATACATCTTTACTGAACGATTCTTTTGGCATAAGAAATGCGCCAGCAAAGATATCCGCTTCTTTTTCAAGCATACTTGCAGTTTCTTTGTTTTTCAAATCCTCTCTGGTGAACATATCGGAATGAAGAATAAGATGCAGAAGTTCATGGCTGGCAGCAAACCTGATACGTGTGTTGCTTTTCCTGTCATTACTAATAACAATAGTTGGTCGTCCGTTATTCCACAATGAAAATCCATCTATCTTGCTTAACCGTAAGGTAATGCTAGAAACAGAGACCCCATTCCTCTCAAGTGTCCCAAGGAGATTAATAATTGGACCAACCCCAAGTCCCCAGTATCTTCTAACTTCAAGAGACAAGTGCTCTGTCGAATCAATATCTAATGATGTTGATTCACAATCAATCTTGGGTAAATTTACTTTCGGCAAATCAACGGATCTACTTAAATATGCTTCGATTTCACCAAGAAGTTTTATTCTTTCAATTGAAGCGTTATATGTCTTTTGCAAAGTAGTTTTTCTGCTACGAAAAAAAACAGGACTGTTTGCAGTGGATTCAGATACGGGCTCTTTGCTAAAAAAGCTAACTGGATACTTTAGTACATGCGAAAGACTATTTAATACCGCCATGCTTGGTGTAGTTTTGCCAAGTTCATACTGTGAAATTACCTGCCTTGAAAGCTCTAACCTATCAGCTAAATCGCCAGCAGACATCTCTCTTGAGACACGAGCCTGTTTTATTCTGCTTGGGAAAATATCTTTTATTTCCATTTCATCACCCATGCTTTAATTTTGTTTGAAGCTCATCTTTAAGAGTTGATAACTGCTCATCGGTAATCGCATCAGGCATTACGACAAGATTATCATCTCTCAATATATTAACTGATAAATCCTTGATAGTCCCACTATAATTTGGTTCAGGCGTAAGTATGTTTAAATGTGACAACTCAAAATTAGCATCACGACCATAAGTGATAATTGCATATTTGAACTCTTCATCAATTACATACCCATCAAAGTCAAGCCGCAACTGTGTAGCAAGTTCACCATTCGTTTCTGATAATTGCTTCCTATATTGAGAAATAGGTGGAAGCGTCATAGGTTTATGAGTTTTAGAAAGTGTGACAACAAAATCATCTGTACGTAAAAATAACCCATTATATCCATATTCGTTTAATTTTCCAACAAGCGACTTATGGCTTGACGCTGGTGTAAACGCAGAGTTTGCTACCTCTTTTTCAATCGCAAACTTAAGCAAGTGAGACTGTAGAGCGTTACCTTTATCGAATCCATCAAAAAAGGTTCTGTTTTCAATCTTAAGCCTGTGAAACATAGCAAACCCTGTCTTAACATGCTTGCAAACCAGATTGTTAAATTGCTTGGTGAAATTTCTCTTGAACAACCCACTAATTTCGGAATTTGTAATGCTCAATGCGCGCCACTCCTATCTGTTCAATGTCGTTTATGCAAAGTATTTTGTGCGAAACAGCAACAAATGTCAAGTGGCAGCATTATATTCTATTCAATTTCATTCTATTCTATATTCCTATGTTTGGTCAAATGGCATTAGCACTGTGATGACGTCGCTGTCGTCGTTGCTTACTCACAGCTCTATGTAATCACTGGCTTGGTGTCTATCACCTCTAGCAGCAAGTCATCGCCATAACAGATACAAACAAGTAAAAACAGATGCAAACACATGATAGCTACTGCCGAATTTCGCCAGAACCCAAGTAATGAAAAAGGTTGATTTCACTAGAAAACCCAGTAAAATCAACCTTTATATCTTCCAGGGGCAGTAGGACTTGAACCCACGACATCCGGTTTTGGAGACCGACGTTCTACCAACTGAACTATACCCCTATACGCCTTGGAAAGATACATATTAAACACTCACATAAACGAAATATATCTCTCACTCGCAAAGCTTATTATAATAACGTGAAAATTATCTGTCAAGGCAAGAAATTTCCTGTAGAAATAGCAGCCGTAATATCCACCACCAACAACCAACAAAAAGCCGCCAGGCAACCAGATTCCTCAACTGCAATTTCAAGTTTCAACACAGTTATACAAATTGCACCCAACATTGACAATCGCAGCAGGCACATATTAGACTAAAGCAGAAAATTTGCACTATATGCCGTTATCGCTGTGCAAAGTAAATCGGAGGTAAAGATGTCAACCCTCACACTATTAAATGGTATGGAAGTCCCGCAAATTGGCCTAGGCACTTTTGGCGGCACTCGCTACTCACCGGAGCAGGTAGCCCAGGCGGTATATGGTGCCATAAAAACTGGGTACCGGCTTATAAACTGTGCCGCGTCTTTTGGCAACGAGGAGAAAATCGGCGAGGCCCTTGAGCAAGCAATGGAAGAAGGCCTGGTTGCAAGGGATGATTTGATTATCTCATCGAAGGTTGCAAGCGATATGCATGGCAAGGGCGATGTGCTGCTTTCATGTGCGCAAACACTAAGGGACTTGAGGCTTGACTATCTGGATATGTATGTAATCCAGTGGCCATTTTCCGACACTGGGCCCTTCGATGTGGGGGAGTTTATGATGGTGTGGCGTCAGATGGAAAAACTGCTATATATGGGGCTTGTAAGGTCTATTGGGATGTCTAATATGACAATAACCAAGCTGGATGCGGTGTTGCCGCTATGCCGTATTCGTCCGTCTGTACTGGAAATGGAGTTGCACCCGGCATTTCAGCAGCAGGAACTTTTTTACTACTGCTATGCAAAGTCCATACAGCCCATTGGCATTTGCCCACTTGGCTCTCCAAATCGTGCAGACAAAGACGATGACGATATTTCTGTAATAGAAATGCCAGAAATCGTGGCAATTGCAGAGACACACAAGGTACACCCGGCCATAGTATGTATAAAATGGGCAGTACAGCGTGGGCAGATACCGGTGCCCTTTGCAATAGACGAAATACAATATACAAATAATTTGCGCTGGGTAAGCAAGCTACCCCTAACAGAAAGTGAAATGGAAAAAATAGAGGTCGCCGATAAAAATTGTAGGCTGTTAAAAGGCAAAGAGTACCTATGGGAAGATTCTGACGATTGGCAGGAAATATGGGATAACGAAGCATAAGATGATCAGAATATGATGGATGTCATTTTTGACAACTTTGTCAACTGCGATATTTTTGACAACTCTTTCAAAGGTTTCTATGCCCGCAACCGCGCATACTGCCTGGGTTTGTGGAAATACAATTGATATAAGTTTGCAATGCAAACGTAACAAAAACACCTTCCAATCTCCATGTCCGCCTTGATATAATAGCAACACAAAACCACTGGCGGGAGATACCGAGGAAAATACCAAGAAAAATATCAAGGAAAGTTTCGAAGGAAATGCCAGGGGAGATACCCAATGACACAGTGGATTGCAGTTGGTACTTGGTTTGGCGTTGGGTTGTGCTTTGGTTCGCTGGCCAATGTTGTTATATACCGGCTGCCCCGTGATATTTCCATAGTGTCGCCACCTTCGGGATGTCCGGCTTGCAAGACTCGACTAGTTTTTTATGATTTGATACCTATTATAAGCTGGGCATTACTACTTGGGCGTTGCCGCAACTGCAAATCAAAGATAAGCATCCGCTACCCATTAGTAGAATTTACATGCGCACTGCTTTTCGCCTGTATGGTATTGTTTACGCACAGTTTATCTGCGATATTTCTGTCACTGCTTGCCTTTGTACTGCTTGCTGTGTTTGTTATCGACTATGATACACAGCAAATACCCGATAGTTTGCTGGTTTTTGCCGCGATAGTTGGGGTAGGGTGGGTGATACTTGGACAGTTTTCGCCCCTTTTTTCGCTAAGTTTTCCAAATGCACCCGGCTTTATATCCGCGTTTTTGGGAATACTTGCAGGTGGGTTGCCACTTCTTGTAATTGATAGGCTGGTGCTTTTACTGTACAAGAAGGACGGTTTTGGTTATGGCGATGTGAAGCTTATGGCTGTAAGCGGGCTATTCCTTGGTTGGCAGCTTATCATTGTAGCATTTTTTATTGCATTTATATCCGGTGGGGCGTTTGCCGTTTATCTGTTAGTAACGGGGCGTGCCAGACGGGGAGAGTACATAGCATTTGGCCCATTTCTATGTGGTGGAGTAATTGTCGCAATATGGTTTGGGCAGGGGATTATTAGTTTTATGACGTAAAAAATTAAGGAAAGGACGGATGGGCTATGCAAGCAACGATACCTCGCAGCGAGCGTATATGCATCGATATCAGCGATAGCGTAGTAAGCATAATCAAGCTTGACCCGGAAGGCATTATGATGCGCGCCGGCTCTGCAAAGGCACCAACCATGCCCTCCGTACCAGATGACGCATATGTCACTGACCTTTCTGCCGCGATAAGAAAAGCGGCCTGGGCAGCCAAGGTATCAATGGGCTTTGGCGTATCTTGCGTTATTTCAACGGGTATGCCCGATATTGTTTTGCGGCGTTTTACATGGCCGGATATGCCGGAAGAAGCACTTGCGTCGATTATCCGCGAAGAAATGATGCCATATTTGTCCGGGGACCCGACTCATTACACCGTAAGCTGTGAGGTGCTTAGACAGTTTGGGGTTGACGGTTATTCCCCGCCAACTATTGAGGTGCTTGCGGCGGCCATTCCAATTGAGTATTCCGCCGCGATAAACACTGCCTGCCGCTGGGCAAATTTTAAGCCAAAGCGCATGGATGTGCGCGAAAACGCGCGAGGCAGGCTAGTTAACTTTTGGTGCGCGCCGGTTGAGGGCGAGGTACCATCTACTTATGCCGTGCTTGACGTAGGCCCCGGCCTTGCAAATATCGCGTTTTATTATAACGGAATGTTCCATAGTAGCCAGTATTTTTCGCCGGAACTGGTTAAGCTGGAAGAGGTTGACGATTTCGAGCTATTAATGACCGTCAAAGCCGGTGGTGTCGATGACAACGAAAACGCTATGCGGTACGGCCCGGACAAACTGACCGGTGATATTGTTTCGGCTATACATCACTTTACAAATTCTGTACCCGGCGCAAGGCTTTCTTGTGCCTTGCTTATGGACGAAGAAAATATACCCGGCATTGAAGACAGCCTGCGCGCTGCTATAGGTATGCCGGTACTTAAACCAAGCCAGTGGGTATCCCCCGGTCTAAAGCGGCCAAACTTGCGGCGTGTAGAGCAAGACCAGTTTCTTGACGCCTTTGCCGTGGGTATGCCGCCCCTTTCTGGGCATGGTACCCGTATGGATTTACGCATGTTAGACGCACCTTCTGCTGTGCGTACAGATTATCAGCCAATCGCAACCCTGCCTGCCGCGGCACCTGAGCCTATTATGGCCAAAGCAGAGCCTGTATCGCCCCACGAAGCAACCTTTACCGGGGTAGCACAAGAGCCTGTTAACTATGATGATATACTCGCCGATGCTTTACATGAGTCGGCATCATCGTCGGGCTTAAGTGACCCATACTCTGTAATGCCATCAGACGCGCCGCCACCTGCTTTCGGAATGCCATCTGACGCTTCACTTGATACGCCACCATTTGGTGGTTTGGGCGACCCGTACGCAGCCATGAAACCCGCCCCCCTTGGGGAGATTCCTCTTGGGTCTAGTCCTCTTGGGCCTAGCCCATTTGAGTCAACGCCATTTGAATCAAACTTATATGATTCAAAACCATTCGACCCAAGTCCTTTGGCGTCCGGCCCATTCGAATCAAGTCCATTCGAGTCGGATTTGCACAAACCAAGACATGAACCCAGCCACGGTATGCATGAGCCATTTCCACCAATGCCTGGCCAGCCAGAGCCGTTTGCTGAACCATTTTCTGAGCCATTTTCTGGATTGCATCCAGAGTCGCATCCCGGAACGCACACTGAACCACATCCAGGAATGCACTCAGACTCAACGCCAAAACATCACGAAGTTCCTTTTGACCCAGTCCAGGCACACGCCCACGAGCACAAAGGCTTCCCATACGCAATGCCGGAAGACCCGCGCCCGCCTCGTTCCCTTGTGCCTATATTTATCGCCCTAGGCATAGCCGTGTTTGTATTCCTTGTCGCGGTGCTTGTGCCTTCTCAAGAGACCCGCCGCTTGCGTAACGAGTTGCAATATTTACAAAGCAGCATTGCGGCACACGCGTCTACAGAGGCTTTGTTTATGCTTGAGAGAGAGCGTGGCAATATTGATATGCAAATAAGGGCAATAAGAAGCGACATTGACCGTATCAACGAAGAGCGCGCAATAGTAAGACAATTTTATTTAAACCTCCCCGCACAGATTATGATACCGGAAATAGTAGAAAACGCAGGCTTTCATGTAGACTATATTGACGCAAACGAGCATCATATCCAAGTAAGAGGCAGAACCAACGCCTTTCGCGCCTTGCCATACGGGCAAAGATACTTGTCAAGATACGCACAGTTTAGCTATCTGTTAAGTGTGTCATTCGATCTTGCGGATATACCAAACAACCCCGACGATTATGGGTTTGTCAGCTATATATTTGATATCACACTGCGTCCGCATACAGCACCGTTCTGGCTTAACGGGCACATGGAAAGGAGATGGCAATGAAATCATCTCTTGTGAGGGTACTTATATTTACCGCGCTGTTTCTTGTAGTTGGTGCTGTAATATATGTTTTTGTGTTTTTAAGACCCAATGCCAATAGAATCGAAGCCTTGGAGCATGAAATCGAAGACGCCCGGGCAGAGCTTGTTGCCGCCCAACAGCGGGACTATCTTCGCCCACAGCTTTACTTTGATATCGAAAGGCTTAACGACGAGTTACTCTTTGAACAAGGCGCGTATGCCAACATGGGCCAAGTGTGGCAAGATGGATACCAACGCTTCTTATTGCCATTCTTCGATGACGCTGAAATGTATCAGCGTATACAGCGCATTGTAACGCCATATGGCGAAGGTTTGCACGTAGACTTCCCATACAGCCAACCTCTAAGCATGATGCGATATACCGACCCAGGCGGCCTGCCGGTAGGCATTTGGATGACACCTGTCAATATTACGTTTTCCGCAACATATGACGGGCTAATTTCGATTATGACCGCCTTTGCCAATGAGGGCATAGATAATAGAATCATAGAGTATTCCATTGCAAGGCAATCTGACAGATGGCAAGTTAATATCCGTTTAGACGTGCTGTCTCAAACACCGCCACATAATAGATACAATGGATACCTCGTACACGAGGATTCACCTGGGCATCATGTACCCCCATCAAATGAGACTGATAATGGTAACGGGGCACATGCACCCGGCGATGACTATGACCACTACACCCCAGACTACGAATATTATCACTACACACCGGGTTATACCCCCGATTATAACAATGGTGCCGGAGGCAACGACTTTCTGGGAAGTGACCATCCTCTAGTTGGCCCGTGGTACTTCTTATACGAGCAATACTACTACTTTAACCCAGATGGCACAGGGGTTATGGCAGGCGGCGCGCTTCCATTTCATTGGCAGACAAGCGGGGGGATACTTTCAATTTGCCTTAGCCACGAGTTTTGTTCAGATGGCACCTGTCTTGCGCCACTGGAGTGGTACTATACAATGGAAGGGTGGTCCCATCTTACATTGATAAGCCGCGATATACCGGACTTGGTGATAGAGTATTTCAGATAAAGTTTGCATAAACACAAATTTTGACATAAAATCCACAGAGCATAAATACGGGATTTTGTTAGGATGTGTGTTTTTGTCTAAATCGCGATACTTTACTGTGTTTAAAATGATTTTTCTGGACTGTCTTTTTAGCTGGCTTAGCTGGATTGGCTCGGTCTTTGTGTTCACGTATCTATTTGTAAATGATTTCGAACTGGTGTACTATGTTAACCGGCACATATGGGTTATTGTACTTTCATGTGTTGTTCTGCATTCGGTGTGCGGTGTGTATAAAAGCCTGTGGCAGCATCCGGGCTTTGGTACGTTTATTCGTATTACTACCGCAATTGTATCAAGCTCTTTTATTGTATATGTATCTTTGCGTCTAGCGCGGGGCTATTGGTCTAATCCTGGGATTGGCATGATGGCCTTTTATTTTACCTTGACACTTTCCCTTGCCGTAAGGCTTCACAAAAACCTAATTGGCATTATATCTTTATATCTGCGACGATTTCTAAGGTCAAACAAATCCCAACCCCAAGAGCCTATCCGTACCCTTGTAATAGGTGCGGGCGATAGTGCCTCGGGGTTTTTGCTGCATCCAAGCCAGCATGGCGGCCGCCCAAGGAAAATCCTTGGGATACTGGATAATGACAAGCTCAAGCATGGCTACCAGCTTCACGGCAAGCCCATATTAGGCAGCGATGAGTTAATCCCTCAAATGGTAAACAAATATGATATCAGCGAAATAGTAGTAGCAATCCCCTCCATGAAAAACGAAGATTTAAGGCGAATAGTCCGCCTAACCCCCGTTAACCGCTGCAAAGTGCGTATGCTTTCTGGGCTTTCAAGCGACAAGGCAACGGATAAACTGCGGGATATTAATATAAGCGACCTACTAGGCCGCCCGGAAACCGCCCTTAACGAGCAAGGCATTAACGCATGGCTAAAGGGCAAAACCGTGCTTGTAACAGGCGGCGGCGGGTCTATAGGCAGTGAGATATGCCGCCAGCTTATACGTCTCAACGTAGAAAAAATAGTTGTCTATGATATTTATGAAAATAATGCGTACAATATAAAGGAAGAGCTAAAGGCAAAGTTTGGGCAAGCAGGCAGATACAAACTTGCGGTAAGAATCGGCTCGGTACAAGACGAGACCCGCTTAGCCGCCGTATTTGAAGAGTTTAAGCCGGCAATTGTATTCCACGCGGCGGCATACAAGCATGTCCCCCTAATGGAAGAATGCCCGCGCCTTGCAATTGACAACAATGTAATTGGCACCTATCGCACGGCACTTGCGGCAATAAAGTACGGGGTAGAGCGTTTTGTTATGATTTCAACAGACAAGGCCGTAAACCCAACCAATGTAATGGGCGCGACAAAAAGATTAGCCGAGATAGCAACCTTGGGGCTAAATAAAGGCGGAGAATCAATATCCGGAGGCAATCTCAAAAACGCACAGCTAATCAAAAACGGAAACACAGAGTTTGTATGCGTGCGCTTTGGCAATGTACTGGACTCCAATGGCAGTATAATCCCCCTATTTAAGCGGCAAATTGAGGCCGGGGGGCCTGTAACAGTTACCCACCGGGATATTATCCGCTATTTTATGACCATATCAGAAGCGGCAAGGCTGGTGCTTGAAGCAGGTGCAATGGCGGTTGGCGGAGAGATTTATATATTAGACATGGGCGAGCCGGTAAAGATTGCAGACCTTGCCGAAAACCTAGTGCGCATGGCAGGCCTTACCCCCGATGTGGATATTAAAATCCATTATACCGGCCTTAGACCTGGCGAAAAACTCTACGAAGAGCTGCTGCTAAACGAGGAAGGCCTAACCACAACCTTGCATGACAAAATCTTTGTAGTAAAGCCAGAGCCTGGTGAAGTTCTGCCAAGGCTGCTTGAAAGCCTGGAAGACGGCCTGCCAACAAGCGGCAATGAAAGAGAAATGCTTATATCTTTTGTACCGGAGTTTGTGCCTGCCCAGCATGGCGAATAGGAGGTGGCGTATGCATGATACGGATTTAATTGCACAGGTTTGCGATGCTGCAAAAAATTACTCATCAATAGTAAGGTTGACCCTTTTTGGCTCACGTGCGCGAAAGACTCATGGGCGCACCTCTGATTTTGATATATGCGTCTCGTGTGCAGATGATAAGGATTTCGTAGGTTTTTCATTTGATATAGAAGATATTAACACCTACTACTCAATTGACTTGCTAAGATACGAAAACGTAAACAATGACCTGCTTAAAGATGAAATATCAAAAGATGGGGTGATCTTGTATGAGTCTGCGTCAGAAGAAATATAATAGCCTAAAAAATGCTGTTACGCGTCTGGAAGCGATAATTGATGAATATTTCAAAGAGTTTATGCAGCTTGTGCAATGTGCTAACTTGGCTTAGATGCTGTCGGTAAAGCTATCTATCCTGCGGAATACATGCAAATGCATTTGCGTAAAAGAAAGTGTGACTATGTATATCCATATAAAACGATTGTTGGACATTATACTAATACTATTATCAAGCCCCATATGGCTACCCATTGGGGCTATTTTGGCTGTATTAGTAAAATCAACATCCAAGGGACCTGTGTTTTTTAAGCAAAAACGAGTAGGCCGCAACAAACAGTTCTTCCAAATATACAAGTTCCGCAGCATGTACACAGATGCCCCAAAGGATGTACCAACCCATCTGTTGACAAACCCAAAAGCCTATATCACCCCAGTAGGCCGCTTTTTGCGCAAGTCCAGCCTTGATGAGCTACCTCAGGTTATTAATATACTAAAAGGTGAACTGTCCATAGTAGGCCCAAGGCCCGCCCTATGGAACCAAGACGATTTAATCGCCGCGCGGGATAAACTTGGCGCAAACACAGTCCCTGTTGGCCTAACAGGCCTAGCCCAAGTACGCGGCCGCGACGAACTGCCAATAGACATTAAAGCCGCATATGATGGCGAGTATGCCAAAAATATAGGATTCCTGCTTGATATAAAAATAATATTCATGACCATGCTTAATGCAGTACGAGGCCGCGGAGTAATGGAAGGCGGGCCTGGTAGCGAAAATGATAAAAACGAAAATGATAAAAACCAAAAGAGATAATGTGTGAATAGTCAAGCTTAACTGGCATATATATCCAATAGCTGTTGCTGGTATGCAAAAATCCCCGAGATTTGGGGTTTTTCCATTTTTGACAAAGGTTATCACGCGGCGTTTTGTACCCACTGATATGAGGTGTAAAAATGAATCAACAGCAAGACAACATACAATCTCAAGCAACAAGAAATGTGAGGCGTGTGCTAGTAGTAGGCGCGAACAGTTATATCGGCGATTGGTTTGCGAAATACGCCAAACTCAATATCGACATAGTAGACTCATACAACCAATGGAAAACCACACCCTTTGAAGGCTATGACAGCATATTATATGTAGCAGGCATAGCCCACAGATCTCAAAGACCCAGAAAACACGAAACCAACAAAGAAATACAAGACCTATACTTCGCCATAAACCGCGATCTTGCCATAGCCGTAGCCAAAAAAGCAATAGCAAGCGGGGTAGGGCAGTTTATATATTTAAGCAGCATGTCAGTGTATGGCTTGGATGAGGGTGTAATAACAAGTGAAACCATTCCAACCCCCCATAAAAATGATTTCTATGGGCAGTCAAAACACGAGGCAGAGGCAGCACTACAAACATTATTTCACACAGGTACACCTCATCATAACTTCACCAGCAACACTACCAACACTACCTCTATTTCTGCCCCCAACAATCCATCCCTATGCATACTTCGTCCACCAATGGTATACGGCCCCAATTGCCCAGGCAATTTCTCAAGACTGGTGCAACTGACAAAGCGGCTGCCGTTATTTCCAAAAATTGACAACAAGCGCAGTATGATTTATATAGAGAACCTTTGCGCGTTTATAGCATATGTAGTCGAAAATAATTGCGCCGGTATATACCTCCCACAAAATAAAGAACATATCAATACCACCAATCTTGTGCAAACAATCGCCAAAATCTTGGGTAAAAAAATGCGTACAACAAGGCTTTTAAACCCGCTGGTACTGCTACTATCAAGAGCTGTTTCACCCGTAAAAAAAATGTTTGGAAGCCTGGTATACAAACACTGCAAACAGGTAAATACTATTGACATGATTGGTTTTGAAGAGAGTATCGCTCTTTCTGTAAACGATGACTAAGTCCTATCCCACTGGGAAAGCGATGATTATTAAAGCATACTACAACAATATTCGAACAAAAATCTGGTAATTATCAGGTTTTACTAGGGGGCGTGCGTGAAGCACGTTTTTTTTGTTGCATATGTTCGTGTAAAATGTTGCTATTTTTGTATATCCGTGTAGGATACCAGATGATGTTTGTACTATTTGTAATGAAGGAGGAGTTGGACATATGGCACTATCTAAGAAGCATTATGCGGTTGCCGCTATCGCCCTAACCGCAGTGCTTACGGTGCTGTTCTTCCTTTATTTGCCGATTGAGGTTGCCGGTCACAGGCCTGGTAATGTGCCGCTGTTGATGGTTCATGCAGGGTTTCTTGCTATTACTGTAGTAGTCGTTGCAGTTATTATTTTGATTTTGCTAACAGCGCGGGAATATGTAGTTAGTCAAATAAAAACTTTCCGCCGGTTTAGACACTTGTTATTTTTGATGGTTAAACGGGATTTTGTAACCCGGTATCGTCGCAGTGTACTTGGTGTGCTTTGGTCTCTGTTGAACCCGATTTTTACCATGTTGATAATCACCATGGTATTTTCCCAGTTTTTTAAAATGGAAGTGCCGGACTATACCTTTGCGGTTTATTTCTTAAGCGGCCATTTTATTTTTGGTTTCTTTAGCGAGTCTACAACAATGGCAATGGGTTCAATTGTAAATAATGGGGGAATAATCAAGAAGGTATATGTACCAAAGTATATCTTCCCGGTTTCACGGATATTTTCATCCTTGATTAATATGTTCTTC
>Ga0123355_10000698_pt1 | contig 45529 bp, 31 predicted proteins | sample TergutEmb28metaG_3_FD_89872 | JGI IMG/M metagenome (GOLD analysis project Ga0123355, IMG submission 89872) | Embiratermes neotenicus P1 segment gut microbial communities from Petit-Saut dam, French Guiana - Emb289 P1 | ecosystem: Host-associated > Arthropoda: Insects > Digestive system > Gut ...
AATCATTTCGGTAGGTGAGGCTACCTTAGGGATACGGGTTACTGCCGCAAAATCGTGGAGACACGATGAGAGGGTCAACAGTCCATGTCGAAGCCAAGGCATGGAATAATGTAACTTCATTAAGGAATCGGATGTGGTGTCCGATGGCGAGAGCCAGTTTTGAAAAACAAGATTTCCAAAGCCCTAAGAAGCTAAAACTCAAACGATGATGAGATACGCTGAGTTTTTGTGTGGCGGCATTTTGTGTAGGGTTATTGTATCCCTTGTCATCGTTTGGAAATGATGGCAGGGGATTATTTTTTTATACGCAGACAGGAGGTGGTAGTGTGGATATAGAGGGTAGTTGTTGGAAATATTTAGATGATGGTATGTTTTTTGATATGTTGGTTTGTTTTTGTTCATATACTAAAGCTTATTTTTCCCATATCTGCACATTACATGTAGGGAGAAGTCTGTGCTTTTAATTTGTGCATTTAAATAGGGCTGATTATAGTTACTTACGCCATCGTCAGAGACAGCAACTCTTGAGAACGATGGCTTTTTATTTTTAAAAGTCTCAGCAATTACATAAATAAAGGAGGCGAAAACGATGATGCTAGATGAAAAAATTGTACACAGCTTGAAAGAAAAAAACATGGAAGTGCTTAAGTCACTGCTTGTAGGTTCGGGAGAGGCAGAGGTGCTTAATGCGTTTCATAATTTATCGGCGAATGAGCAAGTTATTGTATTTAGACTGCTGCCAAAAGACTCTGCTTTGGCGTTTTTTGAGCAGTTAGACACTGATGAGCAGCAGAACTTGTTACGCTCATTTACAGATGAGCAAGCAATCGAATATATAAATGAGATGCCGCCTGACGATAGGGTTAGACTCCTAGACGAGTTGCCTGCGACTGTGGCTAAAAAAATGTTGGCAGCACTTTCACCTAAAGAGCGTGAGATGACGAACCTTTTGATGGGATATGAGGCACAAACAGCAGGCCGTATCATGACGCCTGAATATGTTCGTTTGTACAAGGGCGTAACCGCCGAAGAAGCGTTGGAGCGAGTAAAAATTGACGCGATTGACAAAGAGACGATCTACACCTTATATATAGTTGATGGAACGGGAACGCTTGAAGGCGCACTTTCTCTGCGCGACTTGTTAATTGCAAAACCTGATGTTAAAATCGAAGACATTATGACAAAAATAAGTGTAACCGTCTCAACAGACACAGATCAAGAAGAAGTTGCAAGGCTCTTGCAGAGTTTGGACTGGCTAGCTGTCCCCGTTGTGGATAAAGAGAATCGTTTGGTTGGTATCGTAACGGTTGATGATGCGATGGATATCTTGGAAGAAGAGGCCACGGAGGATATGTTAAACCAGGCTGGTATTTTAGCAAGCAAGGAAGTCAACCGTAGTGAAGTGCTTATTAACGGCAGCCTATGGACGATTTGGAAGGTGCGTTTGCCATTTTTGTTTATCACTATTGTCGGTGGCACGCTTGCAGCCCTTGTTGTAGAAGGGTTTGAAGAGGTGCTTGAGTCCATTGCGGCAGTTGCGTTCTTTATTCCGCTTATTATGGATATGGGCGGGACTGTGGGTACGCAGTCCTCGACTGTTTTTGCAAGAGGTGTTGTAATTGGGCATATCCACATGAAGAGTTTTTTTAAACACTTTGCAAAAGAGGTCGGTATTGGAGCTAGCCTTGGGACTGTGAGTGGAATTATAGCGGGGACAATTGCCGCGCTCTGGCAAGGCATGCCTATGCTTGGTGTGGCGGTAGCGGTAGCTGTAGCTGCGACTATGACGCTCGCTGCGCTTTTAGGCTTTTTAGTTCCGTTTATTCTCATTAAACTAAATGTAGATCAAGCGGCAGGCTCAGCTCCTATCATAACATCTATTAAAGATATATCGGGACTTTTGATTTACTTTGTTGTGGTTAGTTTGTTTTTAGGTTACTTGATGTAGGGAGTTTATAGATTTAGCGACTATATATATTGCAAAACGGAGGACTGAAAATGGAAAACAAAGCATTTAATGTGTCACTGAAAAAGAATCCGCGAATAACCATGAAAGTAATTCCTGGACATTTTACTGCAAGCAGTACACATACCAGCCACTATCTTGATTTGAGCGCACTTAAGTCCAATGCGGCTATTGCACAAGATGTGGCGAGAGAGTTAGCGATTCCTTATTTATCAAGCACAACTGTGGATGCGATTGTTTGCATAGGTCGCACAGAGGTTATAGGGGCATATTTGGCTCAGGAGCTTACACAGAGCGGGATAAATGTTGTAAATCAAAATGCTGAAATCTATATTATGACGCCGCTTGTTAATGACGTTGGCACTTTAAGTTTCCAAAGCAGTATGGTTAAGCAGATAATTAATAAAAACGTGATTCTACTTACCACTTGGGCGCTTAGTGGGCATACTCTGGATAGGCTATTTAATGTTATGTCATTTTATGGTGCAAAAATTGCAGGAATCTCATCTTTATTTGTGGTAAATCCTGATAGTCTTGAGCAGGATGCTCACGCTCTATTCACCTCCGACGATATCGAGGGTTATAAACTTTATAGTCCCCGTAACTGCGAGATGTGCAAAAATGGGCAAAGGCTGGACGCGCTTATTAGCAGCGAGGGGTATACGAAAATATAGATTTTTTGAACAATGGTTTTTAACGTGGAGGAAAATTAATGACATTTTTAGAAAGCTTTATTTCCGGTGTAGGTCTTACCCAAATGACACCGCAGCAGTGGGCGATGCTTCTTATAGCGACTTTGCTTTTATATCTTGCAATAGTGAAAAAGTATGAGCCGTTACTTTTATTGCCCATAGCCTTTGGGATGATGATTGCGAATGTGCCTATAGCAGGGCTTTCAGCCTATGACGAGGGCGGGCTTCTGTGGTTTTTGTATCAAGGTATTGAGCGGGGTATTTATCCGCCTTTGATTTTTTTGTGTTTGGGAGCTATGACAGACTTCGGACCGCTTATTGCCTCGCCTCGCACTGCTATTGTGGGACTGGGTGGACAAATAGGCATATTTGCGGCCTTCGGTCTTGCTATGCTTTTGGGGTTTGACGCTATGGAAGCGGCATCCATTGGTATTATAGGAAGCTCTGACGGACCAACCGCTATTTTAACCACAATCAACCTGGCTCCCGATTTATTGCCGGTTATAGCTATTGCCGCTTATTCATACATGGCGTTGGTACCTATCATACAACCGCCCATCATGCGGGCTTTAACCACGCATAAAGAGCGTATCATTATAATGCCAGAACCTAAACGAGTCACAAAACTTCAAAAAGTTGTATTCCCTATTGCTGTAACGCTTGTTGTCCTGTTGCTTGTTCCTGAGGCAGGGGGACTTATATCAATGATGATGCTTGGCAATCTGATAAAGGAAAGTGGTGTAACGGACAGATACGTCCGTACCCTGCAAAATGATGCGCTTAATATATTAACTTTGCTTATAGGTGTCTCCATAGGTGCCACAGCAACAGCAGAGAGGATGCTCCAAGCGCAAACGATAATGATTATCGTCTTGGGTCTTATGGCTTTTTGCTTTGGTACATTAGGCGGAGTGCTTATAGCAAAAGCCCTCTGTAGGCTGACAGGTGGAAAGGTCAACCCTCTGATTGGTAACGCTGGTGTTTCTGCAATGCCGATGGCAGCTCGTGTTTCTCAAAAGCTGGGGCAGGAATATAACCCCAGAAACCACTTACTCATGCACGCCATGGGAGCTATAGTTGCAAGCACTATAGGCTCTGCCATCATCGCAGGAATTTTTATTGCAGCGTTTGGAACGTAAGGACGCTTATAGTAAAATCCATCCTATGCTTGCTGCTACGGTTTAGGATAGATTTTACTATAAGCATAACTAATCGAAAAACGGAAAAACAAATGCGAACGCCTCTCCGACAAAAAAGCATCGGGGTGGGTTCGCATTTGCTTATAATACCGGAGAAAGGGGGATTCGAACCCCCGCGCAGCTATTAACCACCTACCCGCTTTCCAGGCGAGCCCCTTCAACCACTTGGGTACTTCTCCAAATTAGCTATTATATTCTATAATAGCAGAGACTGTAGACAAATCCACTTGCATGGCAAGGAAGGGTTCGGGAAACCTTTGGTTTCCTGAATAGAATCCGCAAGCTGGGCTATGCCCAGTTGAGGGAAATTCGCTGCCTGCAAGGAATTGCGAAGCAAAGCCTTGCAAGCGAATTCGCACACTAAGTACCTCGAAAAAATGGCATTGCCATTTTTTCGAACAGAGTGAAGACTTTGTCTTCACTCTGAGCTATTATATTCTATAATAGCATGCCTTTTTTGTCAATGTTTATGGTCAACAAAGCTTAATATTGACTATAATTGAGTCTTGGAATACTCTTCGGGTGAGGAGTTTGGCAATATGAACATTCAATTAACATTTCAAATATTTTACTAATTTACTTGAAAAAAGGAGATTCTTTAGGTAAAATGAATAGGATTGTAAAATTAGTTATATATTTTACTTTACGTATTTTCAAAAACAAAGGAGATTGGTATGAAAAAGATTATTGGTATTGTTCTTTGTATTGTTATGAGCATGAGCCTTATGGCTTGTAATGTGCAACCGCGTATGGGCGCGGGCGATATAGTACTTGGCAGCAGTGAAAGTGGTGGATATGAGCTTATGTTGCGTGACTTTTTGTATTTTACGTCTTTGCTTAGAAGCCAGCATGAACAGATGTTAATGCAGTGGGGTCTCCCTGCGGACGCTTTTGATGAGCATTGGTCCGAACCGATGGATGAGGCAGGACGCACTATGTTTGATAATGTAAAAGAAAATGCACTAAGCGAGTTAAAAGCACATGTTATATTATATAACATAGCTAGAGCGCGCGGCATCACTTATGACAGCGAGCATATCGAAGCGCAAAGAGAGCTTTTTAACGAAGAAGTTGCTTGGGCTCATACACCCGACCGTATAGGTGCACGCGTTTTCTATGAGTTCTACTTTGTTACTGCGGCAGAAAGAGTAGAAGTGCACAAACTTTTTAATATAATTGATAGATTGCAAATGGAACTTTTTGAGTCGATTGAAGTTAGTGACGCGCAGGTTATAGAGTTCTACAATAATCCTGAGAATTTTGATGTGATTGAGTCTCAAAGGAGCTTGAGAGTAGCTCATATTCTCCTTCCTTTTGACGGTGAAGCTGAGGGTGCAGAGGCTGAGCGTGATCGTGCTGAGGTTTTTGAAAAAGCTGATGAGATTCTTGGACGTATTAGGGGTGGCGAGAGCTTTGCATCACTTGTAGTGCAATATTCGCAAGATTTTGGTTCCGTAGATAACGATGGTGAGTATATAATCACGAGAGATACGAGCTTTGTTCCTGAATTCTTGAATTGGACTATAGAGGCGGCTGTAGGCGACTTAGGTATCGTTGAAACATTTCATGGTGTTCATATCATGAATTTGCTTCATCGCGACAGTTTTGAAGATATGCAAAATATGCGTGAAACAAGTCTTGATGGTCCGCTATTTTCACTTGATGAAGCCGTTCAGGGGCACTTGTTTTTGGCAGAGTTAGATCGACTCTTAGATGAATATGATGTTGATGATTGGACTATTGATATGGAGCTTTTTGACAGTATTACGAACAATGTTTATGATAGAATAAGAAGGAATTAGTTGAGTATTGATATTGTTAGGGTGCGCCTTTGATTGAGGGCAAATTCTTGAGTCAATAAAAATAAGAGATATAGTTTTAAATCACAATGCGGTGGGTGAACACAGTTCGCCCGCCGCATTTCGACTTGGACATACATGCCCCTGAGTGGAAGGATATAGTGAAATCCATTCCAAACAGTAACAGAAAACACAGGATTTTTTATGCACATCAAGGAGTCTGGTTCCCGTCGTGCCTAAAGGCACGAACGGGGTTCTGATGACGAAGATGCGTGGGAAAAAGACAAGTTTTCTGTTACTGTTTGGGGTGGATTTCACTATGTCTTCAGTCCGTAGGAGGCTATAGTAAAGCTACTCCCTGCAAAAAACAATGCAATCGCCTACTTCCCATACTATACTCCACCATTGACATCCCTTTAGAGTAGGAGTAGAATAGACAATAGTCACTTAACTCTATCATCGGAGCTGATATTATACATGCTTGAGAATTTGATTTTTAGCATCAATGCCGTTTTACCCATATTCCTTATTATGATATTTGGTATGGCACTTAAGCGTATGGGTGTCATTGATCCAACCGGCGCAAAGCAGATGAATTCTGTACTTTTTAACTTTGCACTGCCTATTCGGCTTTTTTTGGACTTGTATTTATCGGATTTTTCTAAGCTTTGGGATATTCGGTTGATTATTTTTACTGCGGGTAGTGTCTTAGTATTTTTCTTTATTTGTTGGGGGTTAGCTATTTGGCTTATGCCTAACCGTCAGATGAAGGGCGCGTTTGTGCAGGGAGGGTTTCGGAGCAATTTTGCTATACTCGGGCTTCCGCTTGTGGCGAGTATCATAGGCTACACTCCGCCCGCCGCCATCGTTATAATTACTGTAGTTGTACCTTTGTTTAATATTTTATCTGTATTCATACTCACTGTATATTCAGGCGAAGATGTTAGCCCAAAAAAAATAATGTTGTCTTCTGCCAAAAGCATCGCGAAAAATCCACTTATTTTAGGTGTGGCTACGGGATTTTTATTTGCTTTGATACAGATACCAATCCCTGTGGTGCTATCAAGTACACTATTTCATATAGCAGACTTGAGTACACCGCTTGCGCTCATTGTAATAGGTGCTAGCATGAACTTTTCCAAAGTCAAAGAGCGCATTTCGCCAGCACTTATAGTTTGTGCGCTAAAGCTTATCGCGATGCCACTTTTATTTTTACCGCTCGCGTTTTTATTCGGTCTTTCGAATGATGCTATTATTGTTTTGTTCGTGATGTATGCAGCTCCTACCGCTATCGCGAGTTATGTAATGGCGTATTATATGGGTTCGGATGAGTACTTCGCTTCAAGTATTATTATGTCTACATCGATGCTTTGCATTTTTACATATACCATCGGCGTTTATATCCTACGCATGGTTGGGATTGTATAACTAAAGAGCCCGACAGATAAATGGTAGCGTTTCCATTTTATCTGTCGGGTTTTTTTAAGCTTAATAATTAAAAGAAAAAGTCCTGATTATGAATAGTAAATGCAAACGGTCGATTCCTGGAGATCCATGAACTCCGTGCAATGCTCGGATTTTTGAAGAATAGGACACCCTCTGCATTTTGTCTCCCTTCAAGTACTTCAACCGCCGCTAAAAAACTTGCCACGGATGGTGTATTGTTAATTGCGCCGTTTACTGTAGGAGTGAATTGCACACCATGATTGCGGTCAAAGATTACACCTCTGATAGTGTCGGGATAACTTGGGTGTGCCCTACGATTAAGGACAACATTGCCAACAGCAAGCATTGCCTCAAAAGGCTCGCCGCGCGCCTCCGCATGGATTATCCTAGCCATCCAGTGCAAATCCTCCTCTGTGTAATTGTAGAAAGTGGGTATCTTTCTTACCAACACCTCAGGTGTAAGAGAACTTGGATAGTCACTTATTTTAAGCGCGTTTATACACTCAAGAAACTCGATATAGTAGCCTGCGATTTGATAGAGGAATTTAGCATCTATATACGAACGGCTGTAGCGTAAGAAAAAATCAGGGGCGTGAGTATAACCGCCATATTCTATGCTGAGGAACTCTTCATTGCACCAAGAGACGCTTGCACCTAAGTATTCAAGCACAAGCCTCGCAGGGATATAGAGTGCGTCATTTTCTCTTACAAAATGAATCCCCGCATATGAACTGTTGATGACAACTCTACTGTTTGGAAGTCTAAAACTTGGGCACATGCCTTGCACACTAAGAGGTGCTGCGAGTGATAGTATTAAAATACTGTTCAAAATTAGTCTGCTTATAAATCTGTTGATAAAAATGCACTCCTTTGCTGAGAAAGTTTTTGCATCGAATAGTCAGATGAAATATCAAGTTTTCTTGTGTAACTTTCTAATTCATCTGGTTATATCATTGACAGATTTACAAAGTTTATACATATTTTCCAAAAATTTCCAGAAGGACAAAGCTTAACAGACGGCAAAATGCCGCCCCTACAAACGCTTACAAATGCCCTAACTTCAGCATTTTCTGCGAAACATGTAGGGGCGGCATTCTGCCGCCCGTCAAATTACAATATAAAATTATATCATATATAACCAAACAACCCTACGCCCTATGGCAAGCCGCCACATGACCATTCCCAAAATCACGAAGCTTAGGCTTCTTAACTAAACAATCTCCATCTGCACTTTGACATCTAGTGTTAAATGGACATCCGAACGGCGGATGTTGTGGACTTGGCACATCGCCCTCAATGACTGCTTCCAAAGATGACTTCCTAGGGTCCGCGATAGGCACAGACTTAAACAGGGCTTTGGTATATGGATGAATAGGGTTCTTAAAAATCTCATCTCTATTTGCCGTCTCAACTATATTCCCCAAGTACATAACAATCACTCTGTCACAAAAGTGCTGAACAACCGGTAGATCATGTGAGATGAATATATAGGTCAAACTATATTGTTCTTGCAAGCGTTTCATCAAATTGAGTATCTGCGCTTGAACAGACACATCCAATGCAGACACAGGTTCGTCACACACGACAAGCTCGGGACTTAAACTAAGCGCACGCGCTATGCCAATCCGCTGTCGTTGCCCACCAGAAAGCTCATGTGGGTATGAGTCAAATTGACTTTCTTTAAGCCCAACCGCATCCATCAGCTCAAGTACTATTTTGCGCCGCTCCTCATGGGTTTTCCCGATTTTGTGTATCAAAAAAGGCTCTTCAATTGAGCGACCTACACTAAACTTTGGGTTTAGTGACGATGTAGTGTTTTGAAATATAAGCTGTATTTTCTTAGCGATTAAAGCTCTTTCTTTGCTTGTGCGACTCTGAAGCTCTTTCCCATCAAAAAGAACTTTACCCGATGTGGGTTTTATCAAATGTGTTATTGCGTAACCTGTCGTTGATTTACCGCATCCGGATTCTCCAACGATGCCCACACTTTCACCTTTATATATGGAAAAATTGATGCCGTCAACAGCTTTAATAGGCTTGCCTCGCATAAGACGCCCACCTGAATAATATACGCATAAATCTTCAACACGAAGAATCTCATTGTCCATTACGGCGTCTCCTTTTGATAGAATCGACTATTATGACACCTCACAAAATGCCCATACTCACCGATATACTTCGGCAAGCTCTCCTCGCAGATGTCGCCCTTCATATCACAGCGTGGCGCGAACTTACACCCCGTAGGATACTCGCCTACACCCGGCACTGTGCCGCGTATATTGCGGAGTTCTTTAGCCCTGTTTTCGGGGTTGGGTATGGACTCTAATAATCCTATGGTATATGGATGCTGTGGACTTTTGAATATATCTGTGACCTTGGCTTCTTCAACGGCATATCCTGCGTACATGACAAGCACTCTATCTGCCATTTGTGCTACAACGCTCATATCGTGAGTGATTAGTATAATAGATGTGCCTCTCTCATCTCTAAGACTTTTCAAAAGGCGCAAAATTTGTGCCTGTATGGTAACATCAAGTGCTGTCGTTGGCTCATCAGCTATGAGTATATCAGGCTCGCACGATATAGCAATGGCAATCATCACTCTCTGGCACATGCCGCCTGAAAGTTCATGTGGATACTTCTGCATAAAGCTTATTGGGTCGGGAATTCCTACAGAACCTAATGCCTCTATTGCTCTGCGCTTAGCGTCTGCTTTGGAGATATCCAAATGGCTCACCATGGTCTCTATTATTTGCTTGCCTATTTTAAGCACAGGATTAAGCGATGAAATAGGATCTTGGAATATGATAGATATTTCGTTACCCCGAATTTTACGCATTTGTTCAGGATTCTTTTGTAAAACATCATGACCTTTAAACAATATCTCGCCGCTGACAATTTTACCAAGAGGAGGGAGCATGTTTATAACGCACATGCTGCTAATGCTTTTACCGCATCCAGACTCGCCAACGATAGCAAGAATTTCTCCTTGATTAAGCCCATAGCTTAAATTACCAACTGCGGGCAAAACTCCCCTGTCCGTATAAAAGTGTACCGCCAAATTGTTTACCTGCAAAAGTTTGTCCATAACATAATCCCCATTTGACTATTATATCGTATCCTCGTTCGACTTCGGGTCAAGAGCGTCTCTAAGCCCGTCTCCTACCAAACTCGTACATAAAACAACTAAAGTAATTGCAAGCCCAGGAGCAACTACTCCCATCGGAAAAGCAAGCATCATATGCCTTCCCACACTTATCAAAGCACCCCATTCAGACGCTGGTGGGTTCACACCTATGCCAAGAAACGACAGAGCTGACGAGGTAAGTACAGCTGTACCAAGACCTAAGGTAAACATCACAACAGTAATCGGCCAAATACTAGGCAGTATATGATTTATAATTATCCGTATGTTAGACCCACCCATCATACGGCAGCTTTTGACATAGTCTGTTTCTTTAACGGCTATGACAGTGCCGCGGGTCATACGCATGAAAGATGGTATGGACGCAATGCCAACCGCAATTCCTGTATTGATACCACCGGGACCTATTATCCCTACAGCAATAGTCGCGATCAAAAGACCGGGGATGGCCATCAAAATATCTATAAACCGCGAAAGCACCGCATCCAGCATCCCGCCATAGTAGCCAGAAATAATGCCAAGAAGAAGTCCAAACACGGCACCTAAAGAAACACCAAAAAGAGCAATCCCCATCGTTGTTTGTCCGCCATGAACAATGCGCGCAAACATGTCACGCCCAATTTCATCCGTACCTAACCAATGCTCACGAGATATGCCGTCCAGCCTTCTGTCAATATTAATATCCGTTGGTGAAAAACGTGTGAAGTAGGGACCTATAAACATGCCCAGCATCATTATTATAAGAATCACAGCTGCCACGACTGAGATTTTACGACTAAGGAAAATTCGTAGTTTTTTTGACTTAATTTTCATACTTGCGCCTCCTAGGGTGTGTTGTCAATAGACTTTACGGAAATCAGCCGAAATGTTTTCCATAAAATATATTAACAACATATCCTAACTATAGCTCTTGATTGTCCGAGGGTCAACCGCCACATACAACAAATCAACTATCAAATTAATTATCATGAATACAATCGCAAATACCATAACACACCCCATAAGTACAAGCGGCTGACGATAGACAATGGAACTTAACATAACTCTGCCGATACCGGGTACAGAAAACGATAGCTCTACCAAAACAGATCCCGCCAAAAGCTCGCTCAAACGAAGTGAAATAGCCGTTATAACAGGAATCATCATGTTCTTTAGCGCATGGTTAAAAACTATATTTCGCTCTGATATGCCCCTGGCGCGTGCGGCTTTTACATACTCGGTATTAAGCGCATCAAGCATAGCTGTGCGCGTAGTACGCGCAATAAAGCCGATTGATGGCAGCCCCATCGTAGCAATCGGCATAATCATGCCGTGCCAACCTTCCCCGACGCCGCGAGTAGGCAGCCATCCGAGCTGTAAGCCAAAAAAAAGCATCAACAAAACCGCTAAGAAAAACATAGGTATCGAAGATGTCAAGAGAGAGAGGGTCATTATCAAGTTATCTAACCACTTATTTTGCTTACGTGCAGCGACTATTCCAAGCAAAACGCCAAAAACAGTAGCCAGCATGATACCGCCGAATGCCAAAATCATTGTATATGGAAAAGATTCTAACAGCACTGCACTTATGGGACGATGCCGCAAATATCCAAAGTCACCCCTAAGCACTCCAGACATATAGTTTATATACATAATGTGAATTGGATATGGCATTCGTGGTCCGCCGCGCATAAAAAAAGCCGCAGGAGTAATAATCGCAGTCAGTACAAAAAATGATGGAATTATTTGCAATAATCGTTTAAAAGTATAAGTCAACATGGGGTTGATTATAGCATGCTCCGAGGCGCAATGTCAAGATTTAACCGCCCTAAATGAACGGATATCTCGAGTGTTCTCATATCCGTAATATGTTGGCAGTACACCAAATTTAGTGTAGGGGACGCTGTCTTCGGCGTCCCCTACATACAACCTACTGCTTACTGCGCCCAATACATCATATTCATGAACATGAAGCCTACTGGAGCAAGTTCCGGAGCAATAAGATTTGCATTATACGCTCTAAAAGTCATACCTACATTAATAGGAGCCCATGTGGCATTATGATTAGCCCACTCAGTCATTTCATAGAGTATTGCTAACCTTGCGTCAGGGTCAACCGAAGAGACAGCTCTTTCAATCAAGGCATCCGCTTCAGGGTTGTTCATATGGCTTCTATTCATCCCGCCTCTGGAGGCTGAGTGCATAGTCCCCCTCAAAAACAAGAAAATACAGCTAGATGTAAAATTACCAAACGCGGCTTCGTGATGTCCGCCTGATGTTTGTGCCAGCCACGTTGCTAAGTCTATCATAACAATTGTGGTCGTTATCCCAATATCGGCAAGGTTAGCTTGGGCAACTTCTGCCTTGCGCCTCATTTCTTCGTTAAAAACATACATTTGGAAGCCGAGAGTTTCCGGGTCAATATTATGTTCGGCTAAAAGCGCTCTTGCCCCGTCTGGGTCAAAGCTTCTTATGCCTTCGCTCGATATGCCAGGAAGCATAGTAGGAAATTGCTCCCAAACTGGAACGCCGCGCCCGTCAAAGCCAACCTGTACCATTGAATGCTTATCGAGAGCCATATCAATGGCTTTTCTTGCATAAAGGTTGGAAAACTGAGGCAGCGTATGGTTAAACAGTAAATAATGCATCGTTAAGCTTGGAATCCCTGTAACAGTGATGTCAGGATGCGCCTCCAAGCGCGGAAGGTCTGGGAACGAGACAGTTGTTATGTAATCAATCTCGCCTGCTTCAAGAGCTATTGTTCTTGATGCTCCTTCTGGAATTATTCTCCATTCCACGTATTCAACCCTTGCACTACGCTCAGTATCAAAATAATTGTCAAAGCGCTCAAGTGTAATAGAGGTACCCAGATTCCATTCTCTGAACTTAAATGGACCTGAGCCTACAGGGTCTGCGTTAAAGTCATGTCCCGACTCTATCAATGACCTCGGCATAATAAAATTAGGCTGAGAAGCTAAATCGCCAACCATCATAGCGTTAGGGACTCCTGTGTCTAAAATAAAAGTGTATCTGTCAACTGCTTCAATCCCTACAACACTAGCGTGCATTGCATTGCCCTCAGGCATAGTTCTCACAAAATAGAATGACGCCACAACATCGTCTGTGGTCATCTCCTCACCATTGTGGAACATGATACCTTCACGTAGTCTAAACTCGAATAATGTATCACTAAGAGGCGTCATGCTGTATGCCGCATCAAGGACAGGTACGACGCTGTCATAAGCGAATCTGAAAAGCCCATTATGGGTCATAACATTTTTCCAGTGACCGTGTACGGAGGTATGTCTTGCTGGAAGCAAAGACGGCGTCTCCATATCAGTCGCAACTACAATGCCTCTTGTTACAGGTCTATCCTGATCTGGTGCTTGTGCTGTCGTCGCTGGAGTCTGCGCTGCGGGTGCTTGTGTTCCAGCCTGCGGAGACTCAACGGTCGGTGGTACTTGCGTTGCACCACATGCGCCAAGCATACTAAGTAACAACACACTAGAAAGCAGCAAACTCAAGACTCTTTTTGTTTTTTTACTCATACAATCACTTCCTTAATTTAATTTTTGTGAAGCTCAATATATACATCTTTGGAAAGTTCAGCCAAAAGCCTTTCTCCAAAGCTAACGCCAGGGGTTTCATCTCTTTCTTTTGGGTCGGCGTTGCAGCCGTTATAAAAAATTGAAAGTATGTAAGCTTGTTTGTCACTTACAATAATTCCCGCGTCGTTTGTGAGTTTGGACAGAGTTCCAGTTTTGTGGATAACTTTTTGAACAGCGTCAGGTCCTGATGTCGGCAACAAATATGGCAGGCGATTGTTTGTTGCACATTTACCCATAATATCTAGCATTTCATCGCAGGCTTTAGCTGATACAACTTCCTTGCGATAAATTTGACTGAAAGCTTCGGTTATATCCCAGGGTGAAGTCCAATTGTTTTTGACGCTGGGGTCGGTGAAAATAGCTTCGTTTATATCGTTAATATTTGCCATGATTATATTTACAGCTTCGGCACGCGTAGCACTTGCTGGGATATTCCACGTTGCTCTGATAAGCTCTTCGCAAGTATAATCAACGGTGGTGTTTGTAAGTCCCATGGACTTAATTGTAGCATTTATCTTACCTTTGCCTAAAAGGTTGACAATGTAATCCGTTGCCGTATTATCACTCACAATCATCATTAGTGTGGCATAATCTTTGAGCGTTAAACGATTACCTGGTGAAAGTACGCTTAACACACCACTGCCCAAAGCAACACTTTCCGCGCTCATCTCAACCCAATCGTCCATTGAAAACGCACCACTCTGTAGCTGATTAAAAAGCTCAATCAAAACAGGGACTTTAAACACACTTGCCGCTTGGAATCTTACATCACCGTTAAGATAAAACTCTTCACCGTTTTGCAGATTTTTGTACCCAACGCCTAAATGTCCTGTTATTTTTTCAGCATAGGCGTTGATGATATCACTGACTTTGTTCATTTTGCTACCTCCTCTACGTTTAATATTATGGTAATTATATCGCACGAAAGTAGGAATAGCAAGTAAAAAGACTATAATCCCCCTTTACGCTTCTCCTAAAAATCAACGAATAGTTGATTAACCTTAAAGCTCCAACTTAAACTTGTTATTTTGCCGTCACTCGTCGTTGCGCCCTCCTAACTTACTCCTTTCGGTATGCGTCTCATGATTTTGCCTACGGCAAAACAGTGCTAAAGCACTGCCGATATCTTTCGGCCACTATCGGGCGCGCCTAGATTGACGAAAAACTAACTGCGTTTACTGTTGAAGTTTTAAGATTAATCAACTATAATAAAAACATGGAAAATAAAATCTCCCAAGCAATAAAAAAACACTCTCTCATCACATGTGGTGAACGTGTACTCATAGCTCTTTCAGGCGGTGCGGACAGCGTCGCTCTTTTGCATGTCCTTAAGGCTTTGGGCTATGAGGTATACGCTGCGCATATAAATCATATGATACGCGGCGAGGAGGCTCTGCGCGATGAATGGTTTTGCGTTGATTTGTGCAGAGAGCTTGGTGTTCGGCTCATGGTGTATAAAAAGAATTGCCCACAGTACGCGACTATGCACAAGCTGACTATGGAAGAAGCCGCGCGCAAGCTCCGCTACGAGGCTCTAGAAAACGCGCTTCAAACCTTTGACTGCCATAAAATAGCCACTGCGCACACCCAAAACGATAATTTGGAGACCATGCTCATGCGCCTTATACGAGGTACGTCTTCTTATGGATTGCGCGGAATTGATATGCAGCGAGGGTATATAATTCGCCCATTGCTTGAGGTAAATCGAGATGAAATAGAATCGTATGTGAAAAAACATGCGTTAGAATACATGGAAGACTCGACCAATAAAGACGTCTCTTATCTTAGGAATCGTGTGCGTCATATGCTTTTGCCGGAGCTCGAGACTTCCTACAATTCGAATATCCGCGGGCTGCTTTCAAAGTTATCGGAAAATTTGAAAACGGATGCGGATTATTTTAGGCTAGAAGTCAAAAATAGCTTTGATAAATTTGCTACAGTACTTGGCGATAATGCCATAGCTATATCAAAAAATGCTAACGATAACCTTCATCCTGCAATTTTAGATCGACTTATAAGACACTGTGTAAAAATCATTTCTGGTAATAATAAGGACTTTGATCATATTCACACTATGATTGTGAAAAGTCTTTTTGAAAAACCATCGGGTAAAAGGGTCAACCTAACAAAAGGAATCGTTGCAACAAATTCGTTTGATGATATCGTGATCTATAAAGAAAAATCGCCGATTGTGGAAGAAACGATACTTTCATTAGGTGACTTTGTACAGATCGGTGATACAGAAAACTTTATAAGTTTATCCAGTACTCCACTAGATCCAAAAGAAAATTTCATTAATACTTGTACTCATGTTTTTATCTGTGATAAAATGGTAGATAGTATCATTATCCGCGGACGAAAAAATGGAGACATGATTAAAAAAAACTGTGGTAAAATGCTAAAATTAAAAGATTTTCTGATTGAGCGTAGAGTTCCTGCTTTTATGCGTGATAATATTTATCTCGTGGCGTATGAAAATACGGTGATTATGGTACTTTCGCCTGTTAATTATACAGTCTGTACTGATACAAGTTCGGGCAGCTTTAAAAATTATATAACATTGTGGAGGAAAAATGGGTACAAAAATTGAGGTAATGATAAGCGAGGAAGAAATTGCAAAAAGAGTGTTGGAACTTGCCGAGGTTATAAACAATGACTACCGCGGCAAGGCACTAAAAATAATATGTGTTTTGACGGGCGGATTTATTTTTATGGCTGATTTAGCTAAGAGACTTGACCTTGATGTGAAGATGGACTTTATCGATTTATCAAGTTATGCAAGCGGCAAAGAGTCAAGTGGCAGTGTAAAAATAGTACGTGATCTGAAGACGGACATCACAGGAGAGCATGTGCTTGTTATTGAAGACATTGTTGACACTGGTAGAAGTTATAATCGCCTTTTGACCCACATGTCTACGTTAAATCCTGCGAGCTTTAAGCTCTGTACTCTTTTGGATAAACCATCACGGCGTGATAGCGAGCTTGTGCATCTTAGAGCGGACTACATAGGCTTTGAGATAGAGAATGAGTTTGTAGTAGGTTATGGTCTTGATTTTGATCAGAGCTATAGGAACTTGCCGTTTATAGGGCGAATGGTAAATACAGACGAATAGATGTTTGGTGTTTTAATAGACATAAAAGTCGGGGAGGTATATATTGAGAAGACATACAAGAACCATGAGCATATACTCAATGATCGTAATATTCATATTACTTATGTTTATGGCACTTCGCATAAACGAGACTACGGGACTCACAGAGATTTATTCTCTTGATAATCTTATGGATGATATCCATTCGGGTGAAATTAGCCGAATCGAGATAGCTATTAATCCTGACGTTGTAGATACAGCGTCGGTGAGAGCGTTTTTTTATTCAGTGGAGGAGGGGACTCTAGCACGCACAGAGACTGTGTATGTGCCATGGCTCTCACGCTTTGCAGGAGAGATTGAGGAGGCTAGAGTCTACCACGGGATTCAAGTGGTTACAATAAGTCCGCCTAGACCTAATGTGTTTTTACAGTTTTTATTCCCGGTACTTATTGTGGGTGTTGTTATTGTTCTTATTGTAATTGTAATGCAGCAAGCACAGGGCGGCAGTAGTGGAAACAAAGCGATGAACTTCGGTAAAAGCCGCGCTAAACTGTCCGAGCCTGATGATAAGAAAAAAATTACATTTGACATGGTAGCAGGGCTTGAGGAAGAGAAGGCGGAGCTTGCTGAACTTGTAGATTTCCTTAAAGACCCGAAGCGTTTTATTGACATTGGCGCAAGGATTCCTAAGGGCGTGCTTTTGGTAGGACCTCCGGGTACAGGTAAGACTTATCTTGCAAAAGCAGTATCCGGTGAGGCGGGTGTACCATTTTTTAGCATCTCCGGTTCTGACTTTGTTGAGATGTTTGTTGGTGTTGGCGCATCAAGGGTAAGAGACCTATTCGAACAAGCGAAGAAAAATTCGCCGTGTATCGTTTTCATAGATGAGATTGACGCTGTGGGTAGACGCAGAGGCGCTGGACACGGCGGCGGTCATGATGAGCGCGAACAGACATTGAACCAACTCTTGGTTGAGATGGACGGATTTGGTATTAACGAGGGCGTAATTATAATTGCTGCGACCAACCGACCTGACATATTAGACTCAGCTCTTCTTAGACCGGGTAGATTTGATAGGCGTGTAGTAGTCGGGAACCCTGATGTTAAGGGTAGAGAGGCTATTTTGAAAGTTCATGCAAAGGCTAAGCAGATTGCTGATGACGTTGACTTGGGCGTTATCGCTCACTCTACATCTGGATTTACTCCTGCGGATTTGGAGAATTTGTTGAATGAGGCAGCACTTTTAGCAGCCAGAGTCGGCAAAACGAAAATAGATATGGAAGAGCTTAGGAAAGCCTTTGTAAAAGTTGGTGTAGGTGCTGAGAAGAAGTCAAAAGTCATAAGTGAGAAAGACAAAATAATGACAGCCTATCACGAGGGCGGTCACGCGATTATATTTGAAATGTTGCCTGAGCTTGATCCTGTGCATATAATCTCTATCATCCCGACGGGCATGGCTGGAGGTTATACTATGCCTATGCCAGGTGAAGATAAGTCGTATCTATCCAAAAAGTTCATGGAGCAGAGAATTGTTGCACTTTTAGGTGGACGTGCGGCTGAAGAACTCATAATGAACGATATCACAACAGGCGCATCAAATGATATTGAACGCGCTACTGGAATGGCAAGAAGCATGGTTACAAAGTATGGTATGTCAGATAGACTAGGTCCTATTAATTTAGGTGCGGAGAATGAGGAAGTGTTTTTGGGTCGTGACTGGGGTTCGACCAAAAAGTACGGTGAAGACGTTGCTACAATCATTGACGAAGAGATTAAGCGTATAGTAGATACGGCTTATCAAGAAGCGATTAGAATATTGAACGAAAATATTGACGTTCTTCACAAAACAACAGATCTGCTTATGGAAAAAGAGAAAATCACGGGTGATCAGTTTAGAGCATTGTTTCCTGCTGATAGACTTGTGAGTAAAAGTGTACCAAAGATTGATAGGAGTATTTTTGATAAGTATGGTGGGTTTGATAAATTATAGATAGAATATATAAGTAGGGCTGCCTTACTAAGAAAAATTAGCGAGGCAGTCTTTTTTTGAGTGTAGTTGAAATGTCATTTGGTTTCGCATAACTCCATTTTACAACAAAAAACCGAACTTTGGCTACCGCCTTTCGCTCGGTTTTTCTTTGCTGTCGTGAGACTGCCCCTTTTTAGCGCGAAGACAAATCTCTAAGTCAAATGGTATCACAATTGACTATATAGTAAAGCTTACCACCCACCCATAGCGTCCATTATGCCAAACACGGCACCCATGAAGAGGAGCCAAAGAACCATAGAAACCACGAACATTATGCCTATGAAAATAAGATATGCTCTAGCATAGTTACGGCGAGTTTTGTTCTCGTTAGATGCTGCCCAAACTATCCACATAATTATATTGACGCATGGTATAATCGATATAAGAAAAACTATGAGCCAATCGCCTATGCCCATTTCAGGCTTGCTTTCAGGCGGTTGATTATTATATGACGCTTGTGGTGGTGTTGCAAAAGGGTCTTTAATCTCTTGAAACTTTTCAGGGATATTGTCAAAATCGTTGTTTTCCATAACTCATCCTCCTATAGATGTTGTATTTAAGATGCTAAGAACGCTTCTATGAGACGAAATATTAAAGCATTCCTATTAATTATAAGCGGCTCTGCTCCAAAGCTTGTCGTGAGCCTAAAAGCAAATATTGCTACAATAAAAATCATGACTGTCACAAAGAAGACCGCATTCTTTTTAACATAGGCATATATGCCGAATGGTACTAAAAATATTGAGGGGTTGTAAGTAAATGCCCCTACAAAATCCAGTCGCATAAGTCTAAGACCTGCGCGCGTGAGTCCGCAAGCAGGGCAGGGGATTCCAAATAGCCACATAGTCGGGCAGATATAGGAAAATATCAGTTGAGCTGCCAAGACATAAGTACTAGCTAATAAAATCCCTTTTTTGTTATTGATAAGCGCTCGTTTTAAATCGTTTAGCATAAGTGCAGTTTACCATAAGTAGACAAAATTTGCAACTGTTTAGTTATATGGATCATCTTTGTTTTTCTCTTCTTTGCGCAGCTTATGATAGGCAAATGTTCCTACAATCCCTTGGTAGTACGCATAAGTGAAAAATATTAGCATAGGAGTATTTGCGCCACCCACCTGAGGGTTATTTATAAGCATAGAAATTTGCCCAAACAGATAATAAACAAGTAAAATAACCGCAGCAATGCGACTCTTAATCGTGACAAGTAAAACTGCCAATATGAACACAAAAATAACATCAACTATCGAAAATATATTTATAAAATCCTCAAGATCTGTAAATAAAGATGCAACTGCCAAAGCAAATGTTATCACCGCAGAAAAAAATGCTGCGCCATAAGCTGTCTTAATCTTGTCCTCGGCTTTTTTCATCGGCGTTTTTTCTGATTTGACTTTTTTGTCTGCCATAAATAGCCTCTTTCCCTACATTTGCTCGATGTGTTCGCCAATTTTGTTCATAACATATTCATATCCATTGTCCTCATGCGGCAAGAAGCAGTGGCTGCAATCTTTTATGTTGTCGCTAACTATTTTAAAATTACCACCGCATTTGTCACCTAAAAAATAGAGGGGACAATAGCAGAATAAGCAGTTGAGCTTATTCTCGTCGATATTTGTGTGGCATGGAAAGAATGCGCATTCGGTGTTTTTGAAGAATTTATAGCTGTTGTTCATAGTGTCCTCCTATTTCAAATACCTATCCATCCATTCAGTAATTTCTTTCAGCCTTCTTGTTCTATAGTCAGGATTCCCAGAGCGCGGCATTTCATGATCACAGCCATGGAAAACAACCATCTTAGTTTCGACTCCGTGCAATTTTAGTGCAGTATACCACTGATATGCCTCAGGGATACAGCAACGGAAATCTTCGCACGAGTGAAGCACGAGAGACGGTGTTTTCACATTTGGCGCATACTTGAGCGGTGAGTGCCACCATAGCTTTTCATAATTGCTCCATGGGTCTGCTGCCATTTGATCAGCACCGTAATAATATCCTATGTCGCTGGTGCAATAAAATGACGCCCAGTTTGAAATAGAGCATTGCGAGACAGCCGCCCTAAACCTGTCAGTGTGTCCGACAATCCAGCTGGTCATAAACCCACCGTAAGATCCGCCCGTAACACCTAAACGCTCTGTGTCGATGCCCTGATATCTCTCTATACACTCATCCACAAACTGCATAAGATTATCATAATCAATGGTGCCATACTTGCCACGGATATCGGCAAAGTCGTTACCTTTGCCGTCAGAACCTCTTGGGTTTGCATAAAGTACAAAGTAGTTTTGATTAGCCCAGTACTGCATCTCGTGAAAATAGCAGTCAGTGTAAGAGAGTTTTGGTCCACCGTGGATATTGAGTATGGCTGGATATTTCTCTCCTTCTTTGTAGTCTACGGGCTTCATGACCCAGCCGTCCACTTCAATGCCTTCTTGGTCTGTGAAAGCGAAATGCTCAGGGGCTGAATACTTACGTATAGCCAAAAACGCATCGTTAAAATGACTCAGTTCTTTAATAGCACAGTCTTTTAGCTCAAAAACTTCAGTTAGCCGCCCTGGAGTCATTGCGGTGTATACAATACGCCCATTTTGTATGTCAAAGCAGGATATATCTGACTTTGCATCTGTTTTATTCGCGATTTTTCCCGTGTGCAGGTTCAGTTCAAAAATATCGCAATGATAACCTTTTAACGCTAAGAAAAAAAAGCTGTCGCCCACGACCTTTTTCATAATGCCGCCTTCGAACCTTGAGTCAGAGAAGCCGGGTTCTAATATAGAGAGGTCGAACTTTGCAATTTCACGCACTTCCTTATTTTTTGGATTGACTATATAGAATGGACCATGGAAATAGCGATGCGTATCAGGCTCTGCAAACGATACTACAAGCTTATCGTTCCAAAAGTCGAATGTGCGGATTCTTTTTGGGTCTTTTAGGGCAATTTCTTCTTCACGTGTAGTGAGATTTACAACATGGATATTGCACTCGAGACTTCTAATTTCAGCAGGGGCAGGGTCACAAATATATGCGAGGTGATTGCCGCATTCAGAGAGCCTATAGTCAACAACATTTGTAAGCGGTTCGGTGATAGGATCAAGCTCGCCGCTCTCATTGAGAATACTTAGACGCACACGCTTTTTGTTGGTAACGCCTCGCCCATCTGTCCAAAAAGGAAGCTCGTCAATAACTTGGAAGCATTGTTCCATGCGAATCTCTTCGAGGATTTTTTTGATTTCTTCATCCGATTTCCCCTTAAGGCAAGGTCTTGTGATGTCAAAAATAGTTTCTGCCAAGAATTTGCCGCACTCTAAAAGGTGAAGATTCAAAACAATCGCATCAACTTTAAATGCGGGATTAACAATGCCGTCCTTGACATTTGCTTTATAATAACATGTGAGTTCGTGACCTTCGTTTATTTTCTTTATATCATCAGGTTCACAGGGTTCGCAAAAGAGTATATTTTCATCGTCTAACCATAGAAGCTGTGATGCATTTTTTATATCAGGAGAAAGTGGCTTAAACCCGTCACCACAGTCTATGAAAATGCCTATGTCGTAAGTGTTTTGAGCATTTGCTGCTCGTCCGATAAGTGCAATGTTTTTACCGCTAGGCGAAAGTTTTAAATCACTTATAAAAAAATAGTTTCTAAAATCGTCCGGTTGAAGGTATTGCATGTGTAAAGAGCCTCCTTGTTTTTTCATATAGCCGTTCAAGCTGTGAATTGTGTAGCAGTTTGCAGCTTGAACGACTATGGCTTTCATTATATAACTAAATTGTGGTTAGAAGCAACTGGTTTTTATCTTTGAGCCAATACCCACGCTATTAATATACAAGTTAGTATTACAAAAGTTGCACCGATTATAACGCCAATGTTCGTCTTGTTTTTTTGCGGTTCATCTTTGGTGTCTTGTAGTATTCTTGCGGCATTTACCGCTCGCCTAACAGGCTTATATAAAACCATCGCAAAAGCTGCATTTAATCCGCCTTTAAGCAAGTTAAATGGCGCAAAAATCGGCAAAAGCATTCCCGAAACCACATGTCGCGGTACTTCCATATAAAGAGGCACGATAAGAAAATTCCACAAAAGCATAATAGCTGTAGTGAGAATAACACCCACTAAAAGACCTATCACAGCACCTCTCAAAGAGCGCATTTTTCTGTAGATAATAGCCGCACTGCACGAAAATGTAGCACTTGCAATCACATTCATCAACATACCAATTAGCCCTGTGTCGCTCACCGTTATCATCTCTACAAAAGCCACAACAATGCTCATAAGAAGTGCCGCAAGAGGTCCGAATAAAAAGCCGCCTATGACAATCACAACATCCTTAGGGTCATATGTAAGAAACGGTGCCGCAGGAATCAGCGGTATGCGGATAAGCAGCACAGAAATGATAGCAAGTGCACTTAACATACCTAGAGTACTTAGTTTTTTTGTTTGTTGGTTCATGGTAGAATCCCTCCTTGGTTTTAGGGGGCTTGTTTTAAAACATAAAAAAGCCCCGAATACAAAATCGGGGTGCAGAGAATAAGCAAATACGACAATCGGACATGCGCCGTTGCCACACCTAAAGTATACAGGTCAAAAGACCTATAGTTAGGCTGCTTTGATATCTTCTTTCATCCGGACTTTAACCGTCGGCATCGGAATTTCACCGATTCAGCATGTATTTATAGTCATGGACTATATGCACGCTCGCGGACTATCACCGCCGATAGGGAATTTCACCCAACCCCCGAAGTATATCAAAATTATTCTATCATTAAAGGTGAGGGATTGTCAATATTCATTATACATGGTGAAAATCACGACTTCGGGTCTTGCGAATATTCTTGGTATTGAATAGTAGATGCCTATGCCTCTGCTTACAAACACAGAAAGCAAGCCCCTATACCACCGCAAGCTAATAAAACACTTTACTATATATAGCAATCGAGGTATACTTAGGTTGAAGGTACGTCAAAAACGATTGGAGATGGGAAGATGCGTAACATTTCTTGCTAACTTTTCGGCATGATAAAAATTATGAGCGGCTACGCCCGCCTGTTTTGTCGTGCTTATGCAAGAAAGTTACAATTTTGCCGCTCTGAAATATTTACGGTATGCTTCCAAGAGTTTTTCCTTGGTGTGTTTGTGAGCTGCAAGAATGAACTTTCTTGTAGCTTATTTTTTTACAAGGAGGACAAAACAATGTCACTAATTAATATTTCAAATCTTACATTTGCCTATGAGGGCAGTTACGACAACATTTTTGAAAACGTCAACTTTCAGATAGACACCAACTGGAAGCTGGGTTTTACGGGAAGAAACGGCAGGGGCAAGACTACTTTCTTAAATCTGCTTCTTGGCAAACATGAATACCGCGGAAAAATATCCGCAAGTGTGAAGTTTCAATATTTTCCGATTATGTCCGATAAAACAAAAATCACAAGCGTGATTATTCACGAAATGTCCCCTGGACACCAAGATTGGGAGCTTCAAAAAGAATTATCACTCTTGGCCGTTTGTCACGATGTGTTGAGCCGTCCGTTTGAAACATTGTCAAGCGGAGAGCAGACAAAAATCTTGCTTGCAGCGCTCTTTTTGAACGACAACAATTTTCTACTGATTGATGAGCCGACAAACCATCTTGATGCGGTGGGGCGTGAGATTGTAAGCCGCTATCTGGGCGGCAAAACAGGGTTTATCCTGGTATCTCACGATAGGGCATTTTTGGACGGATGTGTTGACCATATCCTCTCTATAAATCGTGCAAATATCGAGGTTCAGCGAGGAAATTTTTCGTCATGGCTTGCCAATAAAGAACGGCAGGATAAATTCGAGTTTGCCGAAAACGAAAAATTGAAAAAAGACATAAAGCGACTGAAAAAGGCAGCAAGGCAAAGCGGAGAATGGGCTGATAGGGTTGAATCTACTAAAATAGGCAAAGGCAGCGCAGGGGTTGAAAAATCCATAGATAGAAGAGCATATATCGGTGAAAAATCGCGACGTATGCAGCAGCGACGCAAAAACCTTGAAAACCGTCAACAATCAGCCATTGAGGAAAAATCCAAACTATTGAAAAATGTTGAGCAGGCAGATTCGCTAAAGATAACGCAAATGCTGTACCACAAGCAGCAGCTTCTTTCCTTGCGTGATATTGGCATTCTCTACGGCAAAAAAAGCATATGTGAAGGCATCAGCTTCGATGTGAATCGTGGCGATCGTGTTGCGCTATATGGAAGAAACGGCTCTGGCAAGTCAAGCATAATAAAATTGATTTGCGGAGAAAACATTTCCCATCGTGGTGAATTTGCCATCGGGAACGGCTTGCAAATATCCTATGTATCGCAGGGTACTTCGCATTTAAGCGGGAATCTGACAGATTATGCTCGACATCATGACATTGATGAGAGCTTGTTCAAAGCTATTCTCCACAAATTGGATTTTTCAAGAGTTCAATTTGAGAAAGATATGAACGATTTTAGCGGAGGGCAAAAGAAGAAAGTCCTTATCGCCCGAAGTCTTTCTGAAAAATCTCATTTGCTTGTTTGGGACGAACCTCTTAACTTCATTGATGTTTTGTCTCGTATGCAAATTGAATTACTACTGCTGGAATACAAACCGACAATTTTGTTCGTAGAGCATGACAGCGTTTTCTGCGGCAAAATTGCAACAAAAAAAGTAATGCTTTAACAGGTGGCACTTCTTCGGAAGTGCCTTTGACATAAAACCACTCCTTCGTAAAAGTATTACATCCTACACAGGTAACAGCATAATTAGCTATACTATATCTCTTTTTATGCCAATTTCTATATTTTTTTTGATTTCGTCTATGTTTTGACATTTTTTTCCATTTAGTCTTGCTATAATACCCCCAAAAGCTTGTCCGAGGTTTAATCAATATGGAAAAAATTATTCATTTTTGGAAAACAAAAAACATGATAACAATCCTTAATAGGGTAAAAGAGATACAGCGATTATGCGTGCTGGCTTTTGTCAGTTTTTTTATAGCGCGTGTTGTAGTGTTTGGGTTTATGAACCCGATTATGATTGCGTTTTTGGCAAGCTTTCTAGGCACTAAGCGAAAAATATACATAGTTGCAGTAGCCATGACAATAGGTGCAATCACGCGCTTTGAAGGGATTCTGTTACTTAAAAGCCTTTCAGCTATAGTACTTATTGTTTTGGCAAGCATGTTTTTAGAACTATTTCAAATAAGGCCGAACCATAGGAGCGTACGTATAGTTGCAGGAGTTTCAGCACTTTTGTCGGGGCTTTTATTTGCGTTTTTGATGGACTTTGGAATGTTTTTCTTTTTTATGGCAGTGGGTAGTTGTGCTTTTGCTGTAGTTTTTGCAGCTTTTTTAAAAGATATAGATGCGTTTTTTGACAGACCAAAAATAGATGTAATCGATAGCCAGCTTGCTATAAGCCTCACGATAATCCTTGGTGGAATTTTGGCGGGAGCTGTTGATATTTATATCGGATTTTTTGCGGTTAAGTATGTGCTTTGTGCGCTCATAATACTTACTGCGGCGCGGCACGGAGGGGCTGCTCATGCAGCTTTGTACGGGGTGTCTTTGGGTACTGTGCTTGTTTTTATGGGTTCTCTTAATTATTTGCTCATGGGTGTCTTTAGTTTGGGTGGCGCTGTGGCGGGGCTTTTTAGAGTCGGAGGTAAGAAGGCAATGGCGCCGGGGTTTCTTTTCGGCGCTTTTTTGGCGGCACTTTATCTTGATCCAAGCATTATGAGTACATACTTTATTCTCTCGACCATAATAGCTGCAATTTTATTTGCGTTATATCCAAGCCGATTTGAGCTGAGCCGTACTAGTGCAAAACGAAACCTTATAAAAAGCGAAGCCGACCAAATAAAAACTTTAATCGAAGGGCGCTTATCACGAGTCTCAAGCTCGTTCAAAAGCATGGGACAAACCCTAGAGTCAAGCTCTGAAAAAAGGCAAAGACTGAGCCAAAGAGAACTTGCCCAAATAATAGAAGATACTATAGCTAAGGCGTGTATAAAGTGTCCAAACCACGACAATTGCTGGAACAAAAACTATTTTATGATGTATCATACAAGCCTTACTATTCTTGAAAATTGTGAACACGGTAGAGATTCCTTTATAGATGGCTATGCAGGACCATGTAACTACATTGCCTATTTTAGCAACTGGATATCGCGCCAATACGATATATACAAGCTCAATCTAAGTTGGCAAAACCAAATGGTGGACGCAAAGCGTATCATGAGTCAACAGCTAATGGGTATCTCTGAAATAGTCGATGGGCTGCTGTATGAAGTGGGACAAAAAGAGACGATAAAGAGCGAATTTTCGCAAAAAATAATAAATGGGTTTGCAAAAAAAGATATTGAGGTGAGAAATGTGATTATACTTGAAAATGCTCATGGTAAATACATAGTTAGCCTGGAGCGTGCGGCGTGTCGGATGAAGTCACGTTGTTTTAAAGATGCGGCAAGAATAGTTTCACAGGGCATAGGGCGTAAAATGGTGCCTTCTAAAAGGACTTGTAACCATAGCTACAGCCCTCATGCAAAATGTACTCTAAACTTTATAGAAGAGCCTAAATTTCGCATACGTTCAGGGGCAGCCTATGCGAAAAAGGACGGTTCGGAACATTCAGGAGATTGTCACAGTGTTATGGAGATACGCGGCTCAGAAGCCATCCTAGCGCTCTCTGATGGCATGGGTTCAGGTGAGAAGGCGAAGGCTGAGAGTGAGGCTGCTATGGGGCTTTTGAAAGACTTTTTGGAAGCTGGATTTTCAAGGGAGCTTGCACTTAGGTTGATAAACTCTGTGCTTGTGTTAAAAGATGGCTCTGAACGATTCTCCACAATGGATATTTGCGCCATTGACATACATACAGGGCTTGCACAGTTTATAAAGTTTGGTGCAGCATCCACGTTTATAAAGCGAGGCACTTTAGTGTCACAGATTGCTAGTGAAAGTCTGCCAATGGGCATATTGAGCGAGGTTGATGCGGAGGTTTGTAGACATGATGTAGCGGGCGGCGATATCATCGTCATGATTACAGACGGCGTATCTGATTGCGGGGAGACCAAAGAGGACACCTCAGCAGAAAATAATTGGGTAGCAGAAGCACTCTCAAACTTTGACAGCAAAGACCCGCAAGATATCGCAGATTATTTAATCAAACTCGCCAAAGAACGTTCGAACGACGAGATAAAAGATGATATGACTATATTGTGTGCTAGGGTGTATAGTAAGAGTGCGTAAAAAGTATAGACCTTACTTGTTTGGAAATAATTAGGTTGTATTGCTAATTCTATTTTCGACAAGGAGGTTTTTTCATGGAAAATAAAGAAAAATTGACGCCAGACCTAGTCGCAAAAGCCGAACAAATAATAAATGATAAATTCAACAAAGACTATACTCGCAAAGGGGCAAGAAGATATATATTTACAAGTGTGCCGCTGAATGTTTGTATGGTGGTTGGGTGCTTGTTTCTTTCGCTGATTGTTTTTAGGTGAGGAGAAGGGGAGTGAGGGTTTCATTAATGGCAGCGTAAATAGGCGGCATCCAAAGCAACGGATTGCCGTCTCTACTTGACACATAACCCCACTCTATGCTACTCTTAACACACAAACCAAATAAGTACGCAGAAAAAGAACAGTAACCACAAAAGCGTATTCAAAAGCGAGGGAAGGATAGTGAAAGCTTCCTGTGGATATGTTGCGGTGAAGGCACTTTGGAGTACATTCGTTTAGAGAGGGTGCAGATAATATCTGCATCAATTAGGGTGGAACCGCGGAGAGAGCTTTTAGTCCTTCGTCCCTTGTGGGACTTAGGGCTATTTTTTATGTAGTTTAGCGAACTAAAAAAGGAGGTACATTATGGAAAAAACGATGGAAAAAATTGTAGCATTGTCTAAGAGTCGAGGATTTGTTTACCCCGGGTCTGAGATTTATGGCGGGCTTGCAAACTCGTGGGATTATGGACCGCTTGGTGTCGAGCTTAAAAACAATGTGAAGAAACTTTGGTGGAAAAAGTTTGTCCAAGAGAGTCCGTACAATGTAGGGCTTGACTCGGCTATTATCATGAACTCAAGGATCTGGGAGGCAAGCGGTCATGTAGGCGGCTTCTCTGACCCGCTTATGGACTGCAAAGAGTGCGGTGAGCGTTTTAGAGCAGACCAGCTTATTGAGGAGTTTTTGACTGCAAAAGGCGAAGCTTCGCAAAACTTAGACGAGTGGAGCAATGAGCAAATGTCAGGCTTCATCGCAGAGAAGGGTATCAACTGCCCAAGCTGTGGTAAGCACAACTTCACAGACATTCGCCAGTTTAATTTGATGTTTAAAACCCACGCGGGAGTTACAGATGACTCTAAAAATGCAGTATACTTGCGACCTGAGACTGCTCAAGGTATATTCATAAACTTCAAAAATGTAGCGCGTACTACTCGTAAGAAGCTACCGTTTGGTATAGGTCAAATAGGCAAGTCGTTTAGAAACGAGATTACTCCACGTAACTTCATCTTCCGTACGAGAGAATTTGAGCAGATGGAGCTAGAGTTCTTCTGCAAACCAGGAGAGGATATGGAATGGTTCGAGTACTGGAGAGCTTTTTGTATCAATTGGCTCAAAGACCTTTGTATCAGCGATGAAAGTATGCGTATACGTGACCACGGTGCGGATGAGCTTTCTCACTACGCGGCTGCAACTACGGATATCGAGTACAAGTTCCCGTTTGGTTGGGGCGAGCTTTGGGGGATAGCTAATAGGACTAATTTTGATTTGAAACAGCATACAGAGCATTCGGAGGACGAGTTGACATATTTTGACCCGACGACGAATGAGCATTATATGCCTTATTGCATCGAGCCTTCACTTGGTGTGGATAGAGTGTTGCTTGCGTTTTTATGTGAAGCTTATGATGAAGAAACTGTGGGCGATGATGATGTGCGAACTGTTCTTCGTTTCCATCCAGCACTTGCTCCTGTGAAAGCCGCTGTTTTACCGCTTTCTAAAAAGCTTAGCGATGATGCTATGGGTGTTTATACAGAGCTTAGTAAGCACTTTAACTGTGAATATGACGATACAGGCTCAATCGGCAAAAGATATCGAAGACAAGACGAAATAGGTACGCCGTTTTGTATCACTTTTGACTTTGATTCTCTTGAAGATGCGGCGGTTACTGTTCGCTTTAGAGACTCTATGGAGCAGGAGAGGGTTAAGATTTGTGAGTTAGTCCAGTATTTGGGGGAAAGGGTTTTGTATTAAGTAAATATTTCCTTGAATTTAGCGGATACTTGTGCTATAATCACTTGAAATATCAAGCTGGGAGGGTTATGTATGTCAATAAAGGATCAACTAATTATGATATCAAGCTTCTTCCTGAGAGTATCGTGGAGGTCATTCGCATAACTGTAAAAGAGTTTATAGAGCGAAGCTCTGAGGCTCAAGAACTTCCGCGCCCCGTTTTTGGTTCGGTCAGAGGCAAGATGTAAATTGCGAACGACTTTGATTGGTCGCTTGAGGAATTGCAAGACTATAAATGCAGTTAATTAATTCAATAAAATATTTTTGATTATATACTTAGGAGGTTACAAATGAGCAAAAAATACGTTTACATGTTCACAGAAGGCAATGTTAAGATGAAGGAACTTCTTGGCGGCAAGGGTGCTAACCTTTGCGAAATGATACAGCTGGGTCTTCCAATCCCTCCAGGCTTTACTGTGACAACTGAGGCTTGTACGGTTTATAACACAGGCGGTAGAGTGCTTCCAAAAGAAATAGTTGACCAAGTTGATGATTCTATCGTGCAGCTTGAAAAAGTGACTGGCAAAAAGTTCGGCTGTACGACAAACCCGCTGTTGGTTTCTGTACGCTCAGGCTCAAGAGCTTCTATGCCTGGTATGATGGATACAGTCCTTAATTTGGGTCTTAACGATGAAGCTACTGTAGGTCTTGCAAACAGCACAGGAAACGCGCGCTTTGCATATGACTCTTACAGACGTTTTATCATGATGTTCTCTGATGTTGTTATCGGCGTTTCTAAGCATTCTTTTGAGCGTGCTTTTGACGAGTTCAAAGAGAAAAAAGGCGTAAAGAGCGACCTTGACCTCTCTGCGGATGACCTTAAAGAAGTAGTTGACATGTTTAAGAAAATATATAAAGATGACCAAGGCAAAGATTTCCCAGCTGACGCTAAAGAGCAGCTTTATGAGTCGATCGGCGCGGTTTTCCGTTCATGGGACAACCCTCGTGCGTTCTCTTACAGAAGAATGAATGACATCCCTTATGATTGGGGTACGGCTGTTAATGTACAGAGCATGGTATTTGGCAACATGGGTTCAACATCAGGTACGGGCGTTGTTTTCTCAAGAAACGCAGCGACCGGTGAGAATGTTATCTACGGCGAGTATATGATAGATGCGCAAGGTGAAGACGTTGTAGCTGGTGTTCGTACTCCTAAGCCTTTTGGAGAGCTTGAGGCTGAGATGCCTGAAATTTTTGCTGAATTTATGCAGATTTCTAACAAACTTGAGAAGCATTATAAAGACATGCAAGATATGGAGTTCACTATTGAAAATGCTAAACTCTATATCCTTCAAACAAGAAACGGTCAACGTACAGCCGCGGCCGCTCTTAAAATAGCAGTTGACATGGTAGAAGAAGGTCTTATCACTCCTAAAGAAGCTATTATGATGATAGAGCCAAAGCAGCTTGACAGCTTGCTCCACCCAGCTTTTGACCCAGCTGCGATTAAAGCTAGTAGTCCTATCGGTAAAGCTCTTCCAGCGTCTCCAGGGGCAGCGTGCGGTAAAGTTTATTTTAACGCGGAAGATGTTAAAGCAGCAGTTGACAAAGGTGAGAAATGTATCCTTGTGCGCCTTGAGACATCTCCGGAAGACATCGAAGGTATGGCAAATTCTGAAGGTATTCTCACTGTGCGCGGCGGTATGACGAGCCATGCTGCAGTTGTTGCGCGTGGTATGGGTAAATGCTGCGTTTGCGGTTGCGAAGATATCAAGATTGATGAAAAAAACAAATGCTTTGAACTTGGCGGTAAGAAGTTTGTTGAAGGTGACTTTATCTCCCTCGACGGCTCGGCGGGAACTATCTACGGCGAGGCACTTAGTACTGTAGAAGCTGAAATTTCTAACGACTTTGCGACGTTCATGAAATGGGCAGATGAGTTTAGAACGCTTAAGGTACGCACAAACGCGGACACACCAGAAGATGCGGCAAAAGCAATTGAGTTTGGCGCGGAAGGTATCGGTCTTACACGTACTGAGCATATGTTCTTTGAAGGAGACCGTATCATGCACTTCCGCTCTATGATTTTAGCGGCATCTCTTGAAGAGCGTGAGAAAGCACTTGAGAAGCTTATCCCGTATCAAGAGGGTGACTTTGTTGGTATTTACAAAGCTATGGGAGACAGACCTGTTACTATAAGACTCTTAGACCCACCGCTCCATGAGTTTATGCCGCATAACGAGAGCGACTTTGAAGCTGTTGCAAAAATTATGGGCAAAACTGTAGCCGAGCTTAAAGCAAAAGCGGAAACTCTGCACGAAGTAAACCCAATGATGGGTCATCGTGGCTGTCGTTTAGCTGTAACGTACCCAGAGATTACAAGAATGCAGACAAAAGCGATAATCCAAGCGGCTATTAAGGTTAAGAAAGAATATGGTTTTGACATCAAGCCTGAGATAATGATTCCTTTAACTGTTGAGCTTAAAGAGCTTGCGTTCGTTAAGGACATCGTAGACACAACTGCAAAAGAGATTATCGCAGCAAGTGGCGTAGCAATTAACTACATGGTAGGTACAATGATAGAGATACCAAGAGCATGTATCCTCGCGGATAAAATTGCCGAAGAAGCGGAGTTCTTCTCATTCGGTACAAACGACTTGACCCAAATGACTTACGGCATCTCTCGTGACGACGCTGGGAAAGTCCTAACAGACTACCTTGAGAACAACATCTTCGAAGCTGACCCATTCGCAAGACTCGACCGCCAAGGCGTAGGTGAGCTTATGAAGATGGCAGTAGAGCGTGGTAAGAAAGGTCGCCCTGACATCAAGTTAGGCATCTGTGGCGAGCATGGTGGAGACCCATCATCAGTAGAGTTCTGCCATATGATAGGACTTGATTATGTATCTTGCTCACCGTTTAGAGTACCGATTGCAAGACTTGCGGCGGCTCAGGCGGCTGTGGCTAGTGTGGCTAATACGAAGTAGTAATACAAAATAATTAATCCCCGCTGTTTTTAGACCGCGGGGATTTTTGTGTTGGGTAAGAAGTAGATGGCTGAAGACTAAAAAACCTTTAACCTTCTTCTTTTTTAAAACCAAGGCTAATAAACAGCTCCGATAGGTTCGTACCCGGTTCATCAATAATTTTGTTTAGTTCCGTAGCAAAGCCTTTTGAGCGCTCTATCGCGTTTGGGATATTAGGGTAGTATGTAGTGTTGAATGCTTTCTCACTAACTTTCTTTCTTTCATGCACTAAATTTGACACCTCTAAAGTAACCGCTTTACATACCGACAAATCTACTGACCCATTTTTATAAACTGTTCTAACATCACATAAATGCAACAATAGCCAAAATTCAAAACAAGGGCTAGTAAGATATAATTCGTAACCATTCTTTTCACATTTTACGATACATTCTTCAAGTACGCTCCGTCCATTATTATCTTTATCAATAACGGCAGCAAAAATATCGTCATCTCTTGATAGCTCTTTCAACTTCTTTCGATAAATCAAGTCTATACTTTCAGCTTTTAAAGCTTCACAAATAGCCGCTTCTTCGCTTGTCAGTTTATCGCTCGGGTCTTTTGCCAATAAATTTTTTAGAGCACTGGTCGAATATCTTTCTTCCAAGCGTAGCATTCCTTGCCATTCAGCAGGCAATACTCCTCTAACTTTTACATCCTTAAACTCATCAAGAAGCTCTATCACCTGCCCGAGCGTAGAATCTCCAGCACTACTGCGACCTAGCACTGCTATCTCGAAAACGGTATTGCTTCTGCTTTTCATATGTTTATTAAGCCTATTGAAATACTGCATCTCCGTTTTACCTTCTACAGACAAAAAAACCAATCTTTTTTCGTCGATAGGATTATTTTCTTCCGTTCTTTCATGAACGCCATTAGATGAAAGCCTGCTAGTCTTTGGTTTAGACACTTACTTCACCATCCTCATCCTCCAAAAGCGCAAGGCTGTCAAAAATCGGCACCGCTCCATATCTTCCAATAAGATAGTCTTTCTTAACATCTTTATCAAAACGCGGCTTATAAGCACTTAGGGGCTTTAGGGTCGATTCCCCCTCATCCGTTTTTTCTACAAGCCATATTTCATCTTGCCTTAGGAGGTCAAGGTCAAGTATATTTGTATCATGTGTGGTAGCTATCAATTGAGAGTTTTGCCCCTCTTTTGCATCATAGAATAACCTGATAAACTCTAAGGTAGCTTTGGTGTGCAAGCTTCTATCTATTTCATCTACTACAAAAACTCTATCGAAAAATATCGAACGGTACATAGGCAGCAGATTGAGTAAGCGCTGAGTGCCATCCGATTCATCCGTGTACTTAAAAAGATCGTCGGAGTTTCCATGGTTAAACAGAGTCTCCACTGCTTTAATATCGCCATCTTTTAATGCAATCGTATGGTGTGATCCATCCACTACTTGAGAAAAACCTTCATTGTTTTTTAGCCTCTTTCTAATATTTTCTTTGAGCTTTTCAACTACGTCTTTAGGCTGGTTCGAGAATAGAGAGTCAAAGTCTTTTTCTATTTGCTCAATTGAAACCACACCTGTATCTAGATGCTTTAAATGGCTCTCAAAAAACTGCCGAATGATTTTATCACTAAGCAGGCCGGCAATGTTACCATATATACTATCAGGATATATAATTTGGAGCTTTCCAAACCAGTCTAAAACCCTGTGAAAATGCATATAATATTCCGATTCGCGACTGCTCATTTCCTCCATGCGTTGCAGAAATGTATGCCCTCCCATATTACCTTTCTCAAAAGCTTCAGCAAGCACCTCAAATCGTTTTTTATCAGATTCGACTAAAGTATTTTCTTCCCCGCAAACCACAACCATCTTGCCCGACTCATCTCTGCCGCGTTCAAATATGCGAACATCCTCATCGTCTATTAAATAAAGCCATTCTTCTTCAACTTCTGCTGTTCTATATGATATAGCTAGTCCGTATGAATAGAAATGTCCATCCTCAAAAATATCGAACTGAAAAACCCCCACCTTATCTTTGTAGCTGCTATCAATTCTAAAATGTTTATTTATGCAATCACCAGCGTTTACTCCTTCAAAGACCATATTTTGCACAAACTCCATCGCATTGATGAGGTTACTTTTACCACTTGCATTCGCGCCAAAAGCAAAAGCCCCTTTTAACACTCGTTTGTCATTTAGTGTTGCGACGTGCCCTCTATGTTTCTGCACTTTTCCAGCAGCCATTTTAAATTCTGTAACTTCCTTGAACGACATAAAATTACCAACAGCAAACCTTACTAACATAATATCAACCCCCTCGTGTTTTGCATTATATGTGATTTTTTCACATTTAGCAACTGTTTTTTGAAATTATTCCAATAATTGAAGAATTTATACCCCGACATCAAGTTAGGCATCTGTGGCGAGCATGGTGGAGACACATCATCAGTCGAGTTCTGCCATATGATAGGACTTGACTATGTATCTTGCTCACCGTTTAGAGTGCCGATTGCAAGATTGGCGGCGGCTCAGGCGGCTGTGGCTTCAGTGGCTAATACGAAGTAGGTTTTAATTTATTAAGAGGCTGTCTCGCAACAGCCTGAAGAAGGGGCTGTCTCGCTAAGCTCCTTTACGGATAATTACAAAAAAATATGTAGGGGCGGATTCTCGTTGACGACGACGCATATCCGACCCTACAATATTATTTTATAGATTGCAGAAAAACTTTACTCTTTCTTTGTTGATTTTACATTATTCTTCTATTATCTTCTCGCCCACACAAAAAAAAGCCTTGACAGGCTGCTTTATAATTGATATAATATCTAAATGTATCTCCAAATCAGCCTACTACGGCAAGATAAATATAGTATAGCACACTTTTTTTGAAAATTCAACATGTTTTTACAAAATAATTTTGGAATAATTTTCTTTCTATGAAAAAAAGCTTATTCTATTATATGTAAAACGCACTTGAATTATAACAAAAGATGAAAGTTCCAAATTTTTACAATAACAATAACTATATCAAGAAAGAAGCGTAGCTAATGACAATTTCTTTCGAGCTATAAATTTTAAGCAGATGCAAAAACCGAAATGTTGAGAATCAATGTATCGGTGCTTTTTTGTGTCTACAAGATACATAATATCGAAGCAATAACTTAAACCGCTAAGGAGTGTGATTTTATGGAGCGAAACCGTGTACATCTATCAAGTCAGGATGAGTCCGGACGCGTCAGTTATTCCAAGATTGATGAAGTTCTTTCGATGCCTAATTTAATTGAGGTGCAAAAGGACAGCTATCAGTGGTTTTTGGAAGAAGGTCTAAAGGAAGTATTTCAAGACATTTCTCCAATCACTGACTACAATGGCAATCTTGTGTTGGAATTTATTGACTTTAGGTTGGACTCTGAGCCTAAGTACAGCATCGAAGAGTGCAAAGAAATAGATGCGACATATGCTGCTCCCTTGCGTGTAAAGACAAGGCTTAGAAATAAAGATGTTGATGAGATTAAAGAACAGGATCTGTTTATGGGTGATTTTCCTATTATGACAGATACTGGAACTTTTATTATAAATGGAGCAGAGCGTGTTATAGTAAGTCAGCTGGTCAGATCCCCCGGTGTCTATTATGATATGGCGCACGATAAAGTGGGTAAAGAGCTTATTACAACAACGGTTATACCAAACCGTGGTGCTTGGCTTGAGTATGAAACGGATTCAGCCGATGTTTTTAGTGTACGTGTTGATAGGACGCGTAAAGTTCCTGTCACTGTTTTATTGCGCTCTTTGGGCATCGCTTCAGATGAAGAGATTATAGAGCTTTTTGGTGAAGAGCCTAAGATTTTGGCTACTATAGAGAAAGATATCTCAAAGACCTATGAAGAAGGTCTTATAGAAATATATAGAAGAATTCGCCCCGGCGAGCCGCCTACGGTGGAGAGTTCTGCGAGTCTTTTAAACAGTATGTTCTTCGACCCTAAGCGTTATGACCTTGCGAGGGTTGGCAGATATAAATTTAACAAAAAATTGAGCTTTAAGAATCGCCTTAGAGGTTATGTGCTTGCGCGTGCTGCGGTTTGTCCGATGAGCGGTGAGGTACTTGCATCAGAGGGCGACTTGATAACAGCTCAACTTGCCGATGATTTACAAAACGCGGGAGTGGACGCGCTATTTGTAGACATTGACGGTAGAGAAGTTAAGGTTCTGTCTAATCAGACGGTTAAAATAGATGCGTTTATAGAGCCTTTTGGTCTTACGGCGGATGAGTTTGGAATTTATGAGAGTGTGCTTTTTCCTGTGCTTAAAGAGCTTTTAGAAGAGCATACGGATGCGAAAGAGCTGAAAGAAGCCATTTCTATGAACATTGGCAGGCTTCTTCCGAAGCATATTACGGTTCCTGATATCACAGCGTCTATAAATTATGTACTTGGACTCGACTATGGTATCGGCAATATTGACGATATAGACCATTTAGGCAACCGACGTATACGTTGTGTTGGTGAGCTTTTACAAAATCAGTTTAGAATAGGTCTTGCGCGTATGGAACGTGTTGTTCGTGAGCGTATGACAATCCAGGATATGGATATTATAACACCTCAAGCTCTTATAAACATTCGCCCTGTGACGTCTGTCATCAAAGAGTTCTTTGGCTCTAGTCAGCTCTCACAATTTATGGATCAGACAAATCCTTTGGGTGAGCTTACCCATAAGCGTAGGTTATCGGCTTTAGGTCCCGGTGGACTCTCAAGAGACCGTGCGGGCTTCGAGGTGCGTGATGTTCACTCGTCTCATTATGGTCGTATGTGTCCTATTGAGACACCTGAGGGACCTAATATCGGTCTTATAAACAATCTCGCGACTTACGCGCGTATTAATGAGTACGGATTTATCGAAGCACCATATAGAGTTATTAAACATGAAAATGGCATATCAAGAGTAACTGACGAGTGCCGTTACGTTACGGCCGATGAAGAGGAAGAATTTGTAATCGCTCAAGCAAATACGGAGTTAAAAGAAGATGGAGAGTTTGTCAATCCAAGGGTTGCGTGCCGTTTTGGTGAAGAGATTACAGAACTTGATGTATCAAGGATTGATCTCATGGACGTTTCGCCTAAGCAGATGGTTTCTGTGGCGACCGCGCTCATTCCTTTCCTTGAAAATGATGACGTTACGAGAGCTCTGATGGGTTCTAATATGCAGCGCCAGGCTGTTCCTTTGTTGAAGACTGACTCGCCTATTATAGGCACTGGCATGGAGTTTATCTGCGCGTATGACTCTGGGGTTTGCGTTATTGCCAAAGAGGGCGGCGTTGTTGAGCGACTCTCAGCCGATGAAATAGTTATAAAAACCGCAACAGATCGTAAAGATATTTATAAAATGACCAAATTCATGCGCTCAAACCAGTCAACTTGTATCGATCAAAAGCCGATTGTAAACAAAGGACAGAAAATCGAGACAGGGCAAGTTATAGCCGACGGACCGTCTACTCAAAAGGGCGAGCTTGCGCTTGGCAGGAATCCTTTGATTGGCTTCATGACCTGGGAAGGTTACAACTACGAGGACGCTATTTTGATAAGCGAGAAACTCGTAGAAGAAGATATCTACACATCAATTCATATAGAAGAGTACGAAGCAGAGGCCAGAGATACGAAGCTAGGTCCTGAAGAGATGACAAGAGACATCCCCAATATCGGTGATGACGCGCTTAAAGATTTGGACGCTAAAGGCATTATCCGCATAGGTGCTGAAGTTGGACCTAACGATATCCTTGTTGGTAAAGTAACGCCAAAGGGTGAAACTGAGCTGACAGCTGAGGAACGTCTGTTGCGCGCTATCTTTGGTGAGAAGGCGAGAGAAGTAAGAGACACATCTCTCAGAGTACCTCACGGCGAGTCCGGCACAGTCGTTGATGTTAAAGTATTTCTGCGTGAGCATGGCGACGAGCTTCCGCCTGGAGTGAATCAACTTGTGCGTGTGTATATCGCACAAAAGCGTAAAATCTCCGTTGGTGACAAGATGGCAGGCCGTCACGGTAACAAGGGCGTTATTTCGATGGTTCTTCCGGTTGAAGATATGCCGTTTTTACCGAATGGTAGACCGCTTGATATCGTTTTGAACCCGCTTGGCGTGCCGTCTCGTATGAATATCGGTCAGATTCTTGAGGTTCACTTAGGTCTTGCGGCCAAGGTTCTTGGCTGGAAAGTAGCGACTCCTGTATTTGACGGTGCGAACGAGTTTGATATTATGGATACGCTTGAGCTTGCTAGCGATTATTCAAACATGGAATGGGACTCGTTCAAAGAAAAATGGAGTGGCATAATCGATGAAGATATAATGCGCTCGTTTGAAGACAATAAAGAAAATCGCGAGGAATGGGCAGATATGCCTATCACTCGTGACGGTAAGATAGAGCTTAGAGATGGTCGTAGTGGCGCAGCGTTTGATAACCCGGTAACGGTTGGATACATGCACTATCTCAAACTGCACCACCTTGTTGATGATAAGATTCATGCGCGCTCAACAGGTCCGTACTCGCTTGTTACTCAACAGCCGCTGGGCGGTAAAGCACAGTTCGGTGGTCAGCGTTTTGGTGAGATGGAAGTGTGGGCACTTGAGGCATATGGAGCTAGCTATACACTGCAAGAAATTCTCACTGTCAAGTCTGATGATATCATAGGTCGCGTTAAGACTTATGAAGCTATTGTAAAAGGTGATAATGTACCTGAGCCAGGTGTGCCCGAAAGTTTCAAGGTGCTTCTAAAAGAGCTTCAAGCTCTTGGTCTTGATGTAAGAGTGCTTTTGGAAGATCATTCTGAAGTTGAGATCAGAGAGTCAGTTGAAGATATTGAAGAGATTCCTGTTAATATGGAAGGTAAAGAGGTCGACGATGAGAACTCATCTCCGTTTATTAAAAAGTCATCATTCTTTGAATCAGCAGATGATGAGGACGATGATGAGGACGACGATGATGATGAGCTGGATGACGAGCTAGATGATGGTTTTGAAAGCGATGATGATATCGTAGAGGATGAGCCATTTGAGGATGACGAGTTTTCATTTGAAGAAGAACCTGACTTTGATGAAGAGAGCTTTCCAGATGAGCTGGATGAGGAAGAATTGTTAAAATCGGACGATATAGTAGTTCTTGATGAAGAGCTCTTTAGTGACAATTTTGATGACGATGATATAGACAAAATTTAAGGAGGGCTTTCAAATGGCATATCAAACGAATGAACAGTCAATTACTTTTGACTCCATAAGAATTGGCCTAGCGTCTCCTGAAAAAATCAGGGAATGGTCTAGAGGCGAAATTAAAAAGCCCGAAACTATTAACTACAGAACCCTAAAGCCGGAGCGCGACGGGCTGTTTTGTGAGCGTATTTTTGGTCCGTCTAAGGACTGGGAGTGCCACTGTGGACGCTATAAGCGTATCCGTTATAAAGGCGTTATCTGCGACCGTTGTGGTGTTGAAGTGACAAAGTCTAAGGTTCGCCGTGACCGTATGGGTCATATTGAGCTTGCGGCTCCTGTGTCGCATATATGGTATTTTAGAGGGATTCCTAGCCGCATGGGTCTTATTCTTGGACTCTCGCCGAGAGTTCTTGAGAAGGTTTTGTACTTTGCATCTTATATAGTGCTTGACACTGGGCGCACAGGTCTTGATTATAAGCAGCTGCTCTCAGAAAAAGAGTATAGAGATGCTATAGAAAAATATGGTCATACTTTCCGTGTAGGCATGGGTGCAGAAGCGATAAAAGAGCTTCTTGACAACATTGATTTGGAGAAAGAAAGTGTTGAGCTTAAGGCAAGTCTCCCGGACGCGGCAGGTCAAAAACGTATTAGAATTATTAAAAAGCTTGAGGTAATCGAGAGCTTTAGAATCTCAGGGAATCAGCCGAGCTGGATGATTATGGATGCGATTCCTGTTATCCCGCCTGACCTTAGACCGATGGTACAGCTTGATGGCGGACGTTTTGCTACAAGCGATCTCAACGACTTGTACAGAAGAGTGATAAACCGTAATAATCGCCTTAAAAGGCTACTAGAGTTAGGCGCACCTGACATAATCGTGCGTAATGAAAAGCGTATGCTTCAAGAAGCGGTGGATGCGCTTATAGACAACGGTCGTCGAGGTCGTCCTGTAACAGGTCCCGGTAACAGACCACTCAAATCTTTGTCAGACTTGCTAAAAGGTAAGCAAGGACGCTTCCGTCAAAACCTTTTGGGTAAGCGTGTTGACTACTCGGGTCGTTCAGTTATCGTTGTTGGACCGAATCTTAAGATTCATCAGTGTGGGCTTCCAAAAGAGATGGCTATCGAGCTGTTTAAGCCATTTGTTATGAAAAAGCTTGTTGGTGTTGGTTTTGCTCATAATATTAAGAGTGCCAAACGTATGGTTGAGCGTCTTCAGCCTGAGGTTTGGGACGTTTTAGAAGAGGTCATCAAAGAGCATCCGGTTATGCTTAACCGCGCACCGACTTTGCATAGGCTCGGTATCCAAGCGTTTGAGCCTGTACTTGTTGAGGGTAAGGCACTTAAGCTTCACCCGCTTGTATGTACTGCGTATAATGCTGACTTCGACGGTGACCAGATGGCGGTTCACGTGCCACTTTCAGCTGAAGCTCAAGCGGAGTGCCGCTTTCTATTACTTGCACCTAACAATCTTTTAAAGCCATCTGACGGTGCACCTGTTACCGTTCCTTCTCAGGACATGGTTTTGGGTATATATTACTTGACCGTGGCAAAAGAAATGCCGCTCTTAGAGGGCGAGGCTTTACTAGACGATGGGAGCAAGCATAAGAAAATATTTGAGAGCGATACTGAGATACTTGAGATGCTTAATTTGGGTAAGATTAAGATGAACGATAAAATCGTCCAGAGGCGTCAGGTCGAGTGTGAGTATCACAATGAAGAGCACCTTGTTTCGACAACCCCTGCTCTTGTTGTTGAGCGATTCTCTATGATGAAATATTTCAAAGATGAGAATGAAGCGATACTGGCCTATGACAATCACGAGATATCGCTTCATGACAGAATTCGTGTAAGGCGTGAAAAAGAAATAGACGGTGAGCTTGTCACAGGTATCATAAATACGACTGTTGGGCGCATTCTCTTTAACGAAGCGATTCCCCAAGACATAGGGTTTGTTGATCGTTCCAAACCTGAGAATAAATTACTGTTTGAGATTGACTTCTTGACCGATAAAAAGGGGTTAGGCAGAATTATAAGTCGCTGCATAAACAAAAACGGTTCAACCCAAACAGCCGAAGCACTTGATAAGATTAAAGCTCTTGGATTTAAATACGCGACAGTAGGTGCGCTCACTGTATCGGTTTCTGACATGGTTATCCCCGGTAAGAAGGATGACATGCTAGACGAGGCAGACAAAGCGGTTGATGAGATTACGAAACTGTTCCGTCGTGGTCTTATGACTGATGATGAGCGTCGTGACAAAGTAATCAAAACTTGGGAAGAGACAAGTGATAATATCGCACGTGAGCTTCTTTTGGGTCTTGGTCAATACAATAATCTTTTCATGATGGCAAACTCAGGTGCTAGGGGTACAACCAGCCAGATTAAACAGCTTGCGGGGATGCGTGGTCTTATGGCGAGTCCGTCTGGTAAGACTAATGAGCTTCCAATAAAGTCTAACTTCCGTGAGGGTCTGTCGGTTCTTGAATACTTCATCTCAAGCCATGGCGCTAGAAAAGGGCTCTCAGATACGGCACTTAGAACAGCCGACTCTGGTTATTTGACAAGAAGGCTAGTTGACGTTTCACAAGATATTATTGTACGTGAGTTCGACTGTACGCCTGAGGGCGCAGAGGAGCCGGGAATGTTCGTATATGCGTTTATGGACGGCGAAGAGACTATTGAACCATTAACTGACCGTATCAGAGGACGTTGGTCGATTGATGATGTGGCTCATCCTGAAACGGGTGAGATTTTAGCTCCAGCTAATAGCTTAATAACTCACGACCAGGCTGACGCAATAGAAAAAAGTGGAGTAAAAGAAGTTCATATAAGAACGATACTCACTTGCCGTTCTCAAATAGGGCTTTGCTCGAAGTGCTACGGCTCGAACATGGCATCGGGAAGAATCGTTAGAATAGGCGAGTCGGTTGGTATCATTGCCGCACAATCTATCGGAGAGCCCGGCACACAGCTTACGATGCGTACTTTCCAAATCGGTGGTATTTCGAGTAATGAGGACATCACGCAGGGTCTACCGCGTGTTGAGGAGCTTTTTGAGGCGAGAAAGCCAAAAGGACTTGCTATAATCTCAGAACTCCCAGGAACAGTAACAGTAAGCGACACAAAGAAAAAGCGTGAAGTAATAATCACAAACAATGAGACAGGGGAAGCGAAAGAGTATCTCATCCCTTATGGTTCAAGGATAAAAGTATACAACGGCGATGTAATCAAAGAGGGCGATGAGCTAACAGAAGGTTCGGTTTACCCACACGATATCTTGAAAATCAAAGGCATCCGCGCTGTTCAAGACTATATGCTCAAAGAGGTTCAAAGAGTGTATCGCTTGCAGGGCGTTGATATCAATGATAAGCATATCGAGGTTATCGTCCGTCAAATGCTAAAGAGAGTCAAAATCGAAGAAAATGGCGACACTGACTTTCTTCCGGGAAGTCTTGTAGACTGGCTTGAGTTTGAAAGAATAAATGCACAGATGATAGAAGAAGAAAAAGAACCTGCGCAAGGCAGCCGCGTGTTCCTAGGAATTACAAAAGCATCCCTTGCAACAGACTCATTCCTATCAGCAGCCAGCTTCCAAGAAACAACTAGAGTACTCACAGAAGCTGCGATAAAAGGTAAAATTGACCCACTCATAGGGCTCAAAGAAAATGTTATCATCGGCAAGCTGATACCTGCGGGTACGGGCATGAATCTGTATAGAAAGATTGATGTATCGGCCGTTAAGGATGAATATGATTCGCAGTATAGTGCTTATTATTCGGCTATGGATATGGACTAGGATAAAGAGATTTTGAAGGGTCACCCAAGTGAGTTTGCTTGGGTGGCTTTTTTATTATTTGATAGTTGCGCTCATCCTCATGTTTTGCTATAATTAATGCAGTTATAGTCGTTATAGGTCGCCGAGTTTTAGTACTCTCATGATTTTTGCCTACAGCAAAAACGGCACTTCACCACGCCCACTGCGTGTAACGAATATCTGTTGACCGCATTTTTCGGTCACTGTAACACAGTGGGGCTGTGATAAAGACCTCCTAACCTGACAAGAGCTATCTGCGCTTTTTTGTACGCTTTTTCAGTTTAACGACTATAAAACTATTTTAAACCATAGGAGCTGACACCACAATGAAATCAAAACTACTAACAATTTTTTTAGCAACAATTTTCGTGTTTATTATGATACCATTTGCACTTTATGCCCAAAGCGATATAACCGTAACTATTGATAATGTCGCTGTAGATTTTCCAAACATAGGACCGCAAATTGTCCAAGACCGCACTTTAGTCCCTGCTCGAAGCGTATTTGAAACGTTAGGCTTTGAGGTGGATTGGTATGCACCTGCACAGCGCGTGACTCTCACGCGATATGACTACACAATTATTTTAACTATTGGAAGTTCTTATTTCACGACCAACGGTGTTGCACATAGCTTAGAAGTTCCAGCGCAGATTATCTCGGATTCCACGTTTTTACCACTTCGTAGTCCTTTGGAGTCGGTTGGATACTATTTGGGATGGAATGAAAATATTAGGACGATTGTTATAAGCACGGAAGGGGAACCAGCACTTACATATATTATCGATGAGCCGCAAGAACCTACTGCGGATGATTTTGAACAGAAAGTATTTGAATTGACAAATATAGAACGGATAAGCCGAGGTATAGCCCCGCTTGCATGGAGTGATAGCTTAGGTCAAGCTGCGCGTTTGCACAGTGAAGATATGTCATCAAATGGCTTTATTAGCCATATGGGTTCTGACGATTCTACTCCGACAGATAGGATGGAGCGCGTAGGGTACAGATTCATGCGCGCCGCAGAAAACGTTGCCCTCGGACAACGTACACCAGAGCAAGTGATGGATGCATGGATGAGTTCGGAAGGTCATAGGCGAAATATTCTTGACCCTAACTTGACAGAAATAGGTGTTGGTTTTTCCAATTATGCATGGACGCAGAAGTTTGGAACGCCTAGGTAAATGTAGATATAGTCGTTATAGGTTAAACACCTATAACGACTATATTTTCTTGTAGCTTTAGCGTGCCAAAAACCCCCGGCTATGCCGGGGGAGTAAGAAGCTTTAGCTTTAAGCAAAAGATCTCCTCTGATAGAATTAATACAGGTTTGCCGACCGTATTAAACAGAGGAGG
>Ga0123355_10000699_pt1 | contig 45528 bp, 49 predicted proteins | sample TergutEmb28metaG_3_FD_89872 | JGI IMG/M metagenome (GOLD analysis project Ga0123355, IMG submission 89872) | Embiratermes neotenicus P1 segment gut microbial communities from Petit-Saut dam, French Guiana - Emb289 P1 | ecosystem: Host-associated > Arthropoda: Insects > Digestive system > Gut ...
AGCTCATGCTCTGCCCTATAGGTATTGCCAACTTTGAACTGTTCATAGCCAATATCCAAGAGGGACAAGTCCAGTGCACTGATTGAAATACTGTTGGATAAGGCACGGTTTCTGATCCATGTAAGGCCTTTACGCCACAATTCATCACAATCTGTAACATCATCCCAAATCATAACTTTTTCAACGATGGTACCAAACAAGTTTCTAGCTGAACCTGCATATGGAGAATGTGGATTTCTTAAGTTTAGAGACTGACCTGTCATCCAAAGTAACGCCACAATATCCCGAGAAGTATACCTTTCCTTCCAATGATCCGGGTTATGGATAGCACCAACATCAGCTAATCTCTGAATCCCTTGAAACCATTCTTCACGTCTGTTTTGTGCGATATGATCTATGGCAGGACCTCCCATAACCTCATCTCGTGCTGCAGCAACTCTATCCGGAAGGTAATTCAACACGGATAAGCTAAGTAACAGTTGTCCCGTCCATGTGGAAAGTGTACGTCTGAATCGGTCTTCAAATAGCTCATGCCAATGTCCTCCCGGCAGAAGGATTCCTGCTTCTTCCAGGCGACTAAGTGCCGGCTCAATGTCCACTTCTATCCAATTGGGGCTGCCGAGATTCAGACGTGCATTGACTTCATCTGACCCTTGAAATCTGGGTACGCATGTATTTAGTTCACGTTCAGCTTTGCGAACTAACCAACGCAAACGCATTAGAGATACTCGCTGATCTTGATTCAAATCCTGCAGGATGTCATTAGGAGGTAGTATGCCCGCCCTTCCACTTGCTCGCCAATATGCCGGGTTGTTTATCACACCAACTGTGTTAAAAACTGATATAGCTCTTGAGAATTCTTCTGAATTTCTTACATTATTCACGTTCCAAAGATCAGCTGTAGCTGCACTATCAAACAGATCTCCCAAGGTTTGCCCGCTCCTGCATCCGGGATTTTCACAATCTATTCCATCACATGGAATGTAGTTCAATCTTGACAAGTTAATCAAAAGCTGGAACATCCAAGGATCGATCTGATTGTAGTTATTCATCCACCACCGTACATTATCCCCATAATCTCGTGTCGGATCCCCGCCCTCGCTATTATTGATAATTCCCGCTGCCACCAGACGGCGAATGGCGTTTCGTGGTGTATTCAATTCAATCCCCAGTGGAACAAGACGTGTGATGGCTTGACTGGAGAGATTTTCTGAGCGAATACTTTCTAAGTTCTCTGCCAGTCTGATAGGCATATTGCCTGGTTTCCAGAATTCATTTTCACGCTGTTCGTAATATAGGACACGCTGTTCAGTGCGACCGTCAGCACTCATGCGATAATCCAGCCAAACATATCCACCAAATTCATCCAATAAGTTATCTGTTATGTTTTTGAATGTGGAGTCATAGGTTATGTGATATCTATCTCCTAACTCCCCTGCACCCTGGCTCTCCGGCAAATCCGGGTTATGATCCACTCCATTTACATTGACCATATGGATTTTTTTTGCTTCTTCCACACGATCATTATGACGTCTTATGATCCTCCGCACATATTCGCCTGTTGTAATACTTGTCTCACCACTAAACTCTCGCACTCGCTGCACACTATCCAGAAGAAATGCAAGTTCACACTCTACGACAAACTCTTTGACCATTTGACCGCTATTGTTCATTTTGGGTGTGTAATCTATTACACGACCACGGAAGATAACCTTATTTTGAGAGTCTCGAACTCGAACCATAGATGCATAGGGTCGTATGTCCTCTTTAAACAACGGATGGGTGTACAACATTTCAAAGCGAAAATCGTTAATGGCATTTAACATCCGTGTAATCTTGCCCTTGTAAAGCACACTCTCTTTTGAATGTGGATCATGCAGGACTTTGGTTTCTGTTCGGTTTCCGATGCGGATATCAATTTCAACAAAATACACTTATATCCGCTCCTTCCGCCAATCAAACCCTACAGTTCCTGAGCCTGATATATTAAGTTCATTCATGCCCAGTGCCAATCTCAGACCCGGATATTGACGTGTCCCGCTTTGTATCTGATACTCTCCACTATCTTTTTCGATTTGCATATTCGAGGTGCTGTTAATTGTTGGTGTCAGCACCTTTTGGCTGGCATTGTACAACATTACTCTCTCTTGCCCTTGTATGTTGTATCTCAAATCGTTATGGAATGCATCAATATCAAAGTTAAACGGGTCGAACAGATCATCAGCTTCTGTATGGTTAGCGATTTTAAAGGGATATAGATCAAACGTGATCTCTACCCGCAGCCTATTAAAGGCATACTCGTCTTCCACAATTATCTCCTTGCACTTGCCTATATAGTGAAAGTCAGGCTCATAGCTGTCATTTAGCCTTTGACCGAACTCACCCATCAGCAAATTTTCTATGGTTGTCTGAAAATCCCGTGCTGTATGAGATGAATTCTTTGGATGTGTATTTCGTGCTGTTGGTTCATGTTTATCTACGCCAAAGCGATAAAACACATAGGTGATTTCACGGTTTTCATAGATACGATTGCCCAGTAATTTGGACATATCCACAACACCTTGCATATAAGGAATGCTTGCAATTACTTCTTTTTCCGGCGGCGTTATGGCTGCACGATCATGGAGATGAAGCCGAAACCGTTTGGATTCAAAGAGCCCAAATTCAATGCCATGTTGCGGCAGCTTGTCCATAGTCATTCCATATATTAAATCATTTGTTGCTGTCATTTGCTTTTACCTCCCCCATCTTGAATTGTATGATATAGCTTGTCCGGCAGCATTGTCATAGTGTGGATATGTTGCACCCACCAACTCTCCGCTATCCATTACGATATGCTTACCTGCTTCTACTGCTGCAATTAAGCGTTCCATCATGCTGCTTTGCTGTAATGCATCATGTGGTGTGATGTCAAGTTGTAATTGATGTTTGATCTCTTGCTTCGTCAACATAGTTTGCAGTTGTTTTTGCATCGACAAGGCATGTGCAACTCCATCCTGCATCAACGAGCTTATACTTCCGGCAAACCCTTTCTGTGCCAAGTACAGTGTCTTTGTCATGGTTTTGAGCTTTTCCTGCATTGCCATTGCATGTCGGAAGCTTTCCTGCACTGAATTTGCTGCATTTCCCGCAACATTTTCGACTTGTGCTTCTTGTCTTTTCTGCTGTTTTGCCAGCATCATTTGAAGCTTTTGCTGCATATTAAAGGCTTGCTGCACTCCTGTTTGTACAAAAGAAGCTGCACTTTGAGCAAATTTCTTTTTCGTTGCAAGTAATTTCTCTGATACTTCATGAAGCTTTTTCTGCATCATTACTGCACGCCCAAATTCTTCGGGAATTGCATCTCCTGCACTTTCTGCTGCTTTTTTCATTTGTGTCTTTTGCTGCTTTGCTAACATACTGTGAAGCTGCTTTTGTTTGAGCATTGCATCTTTGAAACCATCTTGTACTGAATCAGCCGCATCCTCTGCTACGCCCTCAACATTTTTCTGCTGACTTTTCATTCCATCAGCAAAGCCTTCCATTGTGAAACCACCTAAGCGATGCATAACACGGGATGGTGAATTGATTTGCAGGGTTCTTCTAATGCGGTTCAATGCACCGTTAGCCAGGCGAGTAACAACATTATTCAGTGGACTTTCTTGACTCTCCATACCCAGCATCAGACCTTGGACTACAAATCTACCTATGACTTTCATTGCACGAGATGGTGAAGCAGTTTCAAAACCATCATTAAATCCAGCTAGCACGTTTTCAACGATATCATCCACTTCATCATATACACCCGGTGCACCATCAGCCAGTCCCTTTTCAAGTCCAGCCATGCAGCGTACTCCAATTTCTTCTCCACCTTGCTCGGCAACTTCTATACCAGCTTCTACTACGTATTCAAGGGGATCGGTGACTGTAGAACTATCAATATTGTTCATTCCGTCACCAAAACCATCACAATATGCATCAGCAGCTTCTGCTCCATAAGGAGGCATTGTTCCTTTGGCATGTGCTGTAGCATCTGCTACACCGGCCTCTAACTGCTGGATTACCGCCCATGCTGCTTCGTATCCTTCGCTGCCGGGGTCCAGGGCATCTTGTAGTAGTTGACTTCCGGCAGTACCTAGAGATTCGAGCTGATGTAATACTTCATCACAGACTTTATCACCAATCGCCACGATATCTCGACTCCATTGGTTGTAAATTTCCCTGTTGCGTTGAAGCATTGCTGCGATTTCCTCATGAGACTTGTCCAACTCATTTGGCAGTTCACGGAAATTGTTAACGATACTACCTGTATGGCTGCGAATGTCTTCCTGTAGTTGTGCAAAAGCCTTGTCTTGATTTGCAGCCCACTCTTCGAGAGACAAGCCATAGTGCTCCATCTCAGCGAGAATGTCATCTGTAGACATACCCCACTGATCGGCTACTGCTTGCAATGCTTCTGTCTGCTTTGCTTCCCATTCAGCAGTGGTGAGATTGTATTCTTTCATTTCGGCACGAATTTCATCTCCACATCGATTCCATGTATTTGACAGTGATTCTACTTCCCTATTTTTCCTTTGAGCAGCAGGACCAAAACGCTGAAAAAGCCTTACAATTCCCACTATAGCAGCTCCTAAGGCTATAATTCCTGCAATAATCCAGCTTATTGGCCCTAATGCAAATGTCATTGCAGCACCTAAGCCTTTGGCGGCGGCAGCAAGAAGCCACTTTCCGGCTGTTGCAACCGTCATTTTCTTAGTAAACAAGCCTGTTATAGCTGTTGTTGCCATGGTTTTTGCTGAAAGCTTTTGCATTGCTCTCTTTGCTGTTAATGTACCACTTGCCGAAAGTGCCAGTGCTTTGTTTACTTTCTTTTGCATAATCTCCTTTTTGCCTAATGCTGTAGTTTTGGCACCTGTTGCTGCAGCTAGTGCACCTATTGCTGTAGTTTGGGCACCTATTGCTGTAGTTTGGGCACCTATTGCTGTAGTTTGGGCACCCATTGCTGTAGTTCGGGCTGTCATTAATGCTGTCACTTTCTCATAGCCCTTTTTCAAACCATCTATTGCATTAACAACCTTCGTAACTTCACTTGCACCACCAGCTATCACACTGAATGCACGTGCTATTTGACCGGTTGCATTACCAAAAGTTCCTCCCATATTTTCTGCAGAATTCGCAAGTTTATCCAACAACCCTTGCGTATAAGCTAATGAACTGCCAATCTTCTTTAAGTTGTCGCTTGCACTATCTTGTACCCTTACGGTAATTACTTGATCTTGATTCATAGGTCATCTCCTTTTCTTTGTAATATTCTTGTTGTTGTTTTATGTCTAACAACAAGTAAAACGACAAATGCAATTAAAATGTGAATGCTACCCTTAATGTTGAAATTTTTCCTCTAATGCTGTAAAATGGTTAAATATTAGATTTTTTCTAAAAAATATTTGGGAGGTATCTTTATGAATATTTGGTGGATTGCTGCTATTGTCATTGCCATTATTTCCGTTCCTGTATTTTTCTTGGTTCGCTGGGTTCTTTCAATTAAAAAAACACAAGAAGAAATTGAACGTGCTGGTGGATTCGATCAATGGTCTAAAAACATAAAAGACCAAATGGCACATAATGATGAAAGAATCCGGCATAACGATGAAAGAATCCGGCATAACGATGAAAGAATCCGGCATAACGATGAAAGAATCCGGCATAACGATGAAATCATCCAACAGAATGATGATTTCATCCGACGAAAAGATGAAGCAACTAGAAAAAGCAATGTGTTTTCTAATACCCTTAGTACTCTTGAGCAACAATTTGAACAAAGTTTATTTTCTGATGCTGAATTAGAAAAAATTGCAAAAGACAAGGAACATTCAAATGATCTTGCATTGTTTTCATCTGAAACTTTGGAACAATTAATTGAACCAATAGAACAAGAAATAAAACTGACAGAAAAACAGACAAATCTGATAGAAAAACAGGCAAAATTGATAGAAAAACAGACAAAATTGATAGAAAAAGGAACAAAGTTGACAGAAAAGCAAACGATATTAATCAAGAAACCGATTTCAAAAGAGAACGATGAAAAAATAAGAACATTTGATGCTGAAATGAAGGCACTTGATGCTGAAATGAAGGCACTTGATGCTGAAATAAAGGCACTTGATGCTGAAATAAAGGCACTTGATGCTAAAATTAAGATATTTGAGATAGAAATTGACGAAGTAAATAAAAAAATTATCACTTGTACTGAAAAATTATTTGCTTCCTACACCAAAATAGAGCAATGGGTTGAACTAGGAAAAATTAGGGCAGCTAAGCAAGCCCCTAGTGCTTAACCTCCACATCGGTTAACTATGTCATATTGATTCTAAGCAACCCCATCAAGGTTGCTTTTTTTCTGTCTAGCTATCCCTAGACTCTGACTTCTGATTTCCGACCTCTGACCTCCGCTAACCATTAGCTTTCTCCTTTCTTTTTCATGGATTTTGTGGTATTTTATATTTGTGGAATATTTTTCTTTATAACAGCTTGTAAATACTAATAAAAAGGAGTCTTATATATGCTGCTGATGGATATAATTATTGTAATTGCTATAGCTGTTGGTATCTTTGCCCTTGCTTTTATTTATTTTTTCATTCAGGATATTCGTCTAATGAAAAACCCTGAACTTTTAGAAGAAATTATTCGCCGAGATGAAGAAATTACTCTCCGAAATGACAAAATTGTTCGCCGAAATGACGAAATTATTCGCCAAAATAACGAATCACAACAAATAGTAAATACCTTAGAGAGATATATAGATCGAAGTGTATTCACAAAATCAGAAGAACAAGAAATCATGGATCTTATGAAAGATTCAACCGGTATACACAAACGTATCACTGAACTTCAAAACCAATCAACAGCACTTACAGATAGCCTAACATCTAAAATGGGTAATGCTTTTGCTGATCCTGCAAAGAACAATGTCAAGATTAAAAAGCTGTCTGCTGAAATCGACGAGGTACAAAAACAAATCATACTTTTATTAGTTGAGGATGCTGCTATCTTCGATAAATTCAAGAACTGGCTTGCCATCAGCAAACAAAGACTTGGTAACAGCAACCAACATCCTTCTGGTACTCAAATACAGAAGATAGTTTCCACTTGTAAAAACTGTGGAGCTAGTAATAATATGACTAAAGAGCCAGTTATTCAATGTGAGTATTGTGGCTCCTACTTTCAATAAATAACAAAATAACTTATGCAGGATAAAGGATATTTTTGCTCTAGCCCCTCCCATTGAATGAAAAGACCAGGCCATCTTTTTTACTTAGATAGCAAAAAATACTGTCAAAGCTTTGCAACCATTGAAAATATTTTTTGTTACCTCCACTTCTCCATGAAAAAATTGTAACTCTAGCCACTCCATCGCTTCGCACTGAAGTAGAGATACTCAGGAGTAGCTGCCAAGTTTTTGTTACTATGGCGGCTGCGGGATATATCAGCCGCCACTGGCCGTATTGGCCTGTAATATTAATGCTTTTAGCTGGTTTTGTTTTTGTTTTTGCTTGTGCTCCGGAATATCGGCAGCTTTTTCCTCTTGTGGTTTAAAAAACTCGTCAAAGGAACCGTAATACGGTACAATTTTTTTCCCCTGCTGCTTTGTCGCTTTCGCCTGTACGTTAAGCCATGCCTGAAGATGAATATCCCACGCCTTATCGGTCAGCTGCAAACGGATAGCTTTCATCATCAACGTGTATTGCCTTAAGGTAACACGCCCAATCAAAACCAAATCAAATACCCCGCAATATCGCATGATGTTAACTTTTAGATCATCAATGGTAATGGAATTTTCCTCTACTTTTTGCTTTCCTTCTCCATCAACAGCCCCAACTTCTTCATGGTGAACTTCGTCGAAGGAGCTGTCTCTAATGCTGACAAAAAATCGCTCATCAGCACCTCAATATCTGCTTCGTTTTCAATAAACTTCTTAATATCCTCCGGCTTCGGCTTTGCTCCTGTGATGGTACCGGCTGTAATTAAATCCAGTAAAATAAGAGGATTTCCAAGTTCGATCTGTGCTACAGCATAGGTTAGGCCTTGACCTAATTGAAAACCATTTTGAACTATATGGTACTTTTTATCCAGAGATGCAATGAAATCCAGGCCAAAATAAAGTTCATAATCTTTCCCATTAATTGTTATTATCATATTTATATCTCCTCGTTTTTTAGTAGTCAGGGGCGGAAGTACTCCGCCCCTGCATTTTAGGTTTTTTAAACTACTCTTGTCGTATCTGCGAATTCGTACGTTACAGCTTGGCTCTGCTGAACAGTTAAAGTAGCGTTGTTACGTACACCTGAACCATTGATAGCAGCGGTTATGGAAATTTCTACGCTATCTTCCGCACCGGCAGTTTCGCTCCACTCGGTGATATAACCTTGGAAATATCTTGCGGGGAACTGATTACCACCTGGAGTCGTTGGCTCAGTTTTGTCAATATCCCAAAACTCAACAAGTTCACCCTCAAGGAAAGCATCTTCCAGTTTTCCACGTATGTCATCATTACGTGCCATAAGGGAGGATAGGGAATATCCTATAACTACCTCAGATAAAGATTGGATATTACCATCCTTTGTAATTGTAGATTCTGAACCTCTTGTGCTGGATTTTTCGTGGTTAGTTTGAAGTGCTAAGCGTCCTGCATCAATCTCTCCTCTCAGTGAATATGGACGCATCAGCATGATGCGATTTGCACCTCTAATTGGTTCTGTCATGATTGTTGTCTCCTTTTTTAGATAGATTTTTTATAGATGTCTTGCAGTTTTCACAGCTAAATCCCCATTGTGCAACCCACGCTAATTTTATTTTTATTTGAATATTTTTCGTGTGCAACAAAGTACGAATTAGCTATGATATTTTGTAATACCTCGGTTGTTGTTTAACGTCTAACAACCGAGCAAACGACGGATATATACAACTACATCTTTTGCCTGACTAAGCCTCTCTAATATCCCGCCCCTGCAGGTGGCAAGAAGTACGGCTAAGTCATGCATGAACTCATCTAACACTCAGTGGTTTCAAATCCCCGCTGAATGAAGATTCGTTCTACCCTGTTCAGTCAGGTATCATTGTCTTTGTGTTTTACGCCCACAAATACCAAAACGGCGAAATATACAAAAAAGCACTCCATGCCGGGCTGTCCGGTTGGAAGTGCTTTTCTTATTCAAGACTTTTCATAACACAACATAACAATGTGCCTTTTATTGGCTATTTTTGACTCCTAACATTTTTAACGCTTTAGTATGGCATTTATGTATCCCTGCCAAGCTATAATTCATATCCAAACAAATTTCTTCCCACTCCCTGCAATCAATGTACCTGGCTCTGATCAAATATTTCTCTAATTCCGGAAGATTTCCTATAGCTTCTTCTATATTCCCTAAAGTTACATATGATTCATGCAATTGAATCTTAAGTATTTCTTCAACATCTGCCAGTTTTGCAACTATACCGGCCATTTTATCATGCTCATTAGACTTCCCTTTTGGTTCATTAGAAATAGTCGTAGTAATTTTTTCAGCTGCAGACCTTAGTTCCAGTATTTTTTCATCAAGTTTTTGGATATTCCTTTGTAACCATCCGTAATTCTGAAGTTGTTGTTTTGTCAATCCAATTACCTCCTTTGGTGCAACCAGTCTATAAACTTTATTTTTCTAAATTCCTTGCATCGTATGTTGACAGATCGGTTGCTGTTAGCAACTCATTTAATGTACTGAGAAGGATTTTTTTATAACCTTTGGGTAAATCTTTGATTAACTTAGCGATTTCTTTAACTTCCTCTTTTTGACTAATGTCCTCATTTAACACTCCCTTATTATACCTTGTTAACATATTTCTCCCTCCACTTCTTGACTATGCCAATATTTTATTAAATATAATTGTCTATGTCAATAAAAAATTTAACAAAAAATAACTATGCTAAAATTATATGGCAATCTTTCTTTATTATAGCCATATAGTTTCAATCTTCCTTAAAGTTATCGGTATATTATCAATACTAAAAATGACAACATAAAAAAGCACCCCAATTCATACTCATTTGGGAGTGCTTTTCTCGGTCACAGCTTTTCATGATACCATAATATCACATAATGATGTCTACTGGAGTCTACTCTTTCTCATTTTCATAATTTTTTTAAGAATACTTTTCCTGCTCACAACTTTTCATAATGCCATAATACCACATAACGATATCTACTGGAGTCTACTCTTTCTTATTTTCACAATTTTTTTATCAAACTGTAATATAACACCTGACAAATAGCATAATATGCCAAACATGCCGCCGCTCTCATTCAACCACACAACTACAACAGTAGACTTTGAAGTATATTGTTCATGAAAAGCTCAAAACTTCTAATACAAAAACAACTGCACCGGACATTTATACCAGTATAATTTTTTATTATGGTGACAATATATTTATTATCTATTTTAATTGATTTTTTATCAAATATTTACTATATTGAAATTATGTGGATTGACCACTTGGGGGTGAGCAGCATTGAACCAGCGTGTAAAGGAAATTAGAAAAAGGCTAGGGTTAAATCAATTAAAATTTGGAAAACGTCTGGGAGTGACTTCTGCCGCTATATCAAAAATTGAGCATGGTGAAAGAGGGTTAACTGAACAAATGCTTCTTGCTATATGTCGTGAGTTTAAAGTTAATGAAACATGGCTAAGAACTGGTGCGGGGGATGTTTTCAAAGATACAAATGTTGATTTAATTTTCCAGCTTTCCGAACAATACAATCTAGATGCATTAGATTATAAAATTATAGAAATGTACATAAATCTAACTAAAGCTAACAGGCAAGTATTCAAAGATTTTATTTTAAAGACAAAAAAATAGAGAAAGTCTTTAAAAACAAAGCTGAACCATCACCCCCTTGAAAATAGTGATGGTTCAGCTAGTATACATAACCAGCCTTTCTAAGGAACAGGCAGCCTTTCCAAAAAATCCTTGACAGGAACTGCCAAACCTATTATCCTAACACCTTCCAGATCAGCTCGCAAAGTAGCAAATACAACAGCAACTACATTTCCTTCATCGTTAAAAACCGGACTACCACTGCTCCCCTGATGGATATCCCCTTCAATCATCAAAACCTCACTGTCCCATCCACCTAACCTGGTAGTTCCGATAATTCGTCCCTCATTGATAATTCGCACAAAACCCATTGGGTTACCTATAATCAACACTTCATCCCCAAACTGTGGGATTCTTTCAGTTTCAAGATAAACAGTAGGAATATCCTCACCGTCGATCCTTAGTATGGCTATATCTATCTCAGGAAAACTCTCGATCTCTCTAACATGATATAAGCTGCCATCAATAAAGCTTACAGAAACCACCCTGGCACCACTAATAACATGATAGTTGGTTACAATTAAACCTGTTGAATCTATATTAAAACCGGTACCTCGACTACCCACAGAACTTACAACCACCACTGATTCTCTTAGTTCTCTGATTTCAGGATTCTGTGCCAATTCCCTTGATTCAGTTAAAAATTCAAGTGGAGGCATACTGAAAGCTCTAAATCCGGTTGCTACAATCAATAGTACAAAAATACAAACTGTCACAAAACCGATTAACTTAACAACCCAAGAAGTCGGCTCTATTTCTTCCTGGTCATCATCTTCCTCTTCTTCACCATAATACTCATTGATTTCTTCTATTAATTCAAGATCTAGCTGCTTTGATGTCTTTTCATCCAAAGGGACTTTCCAATACTGATTTTCTTTATCCATTGTAAACGCCCTTCTTAACCAATTTGTCCGTCCTTTTTTTCCAATAAATCAGCACAGTACCCTATAATGTCACTACGTTTAACAATCCCAATGAAAACATCTTTATCATCTACTACCGGAACAAAGTTTTGCGATATGGCAAGCCTAATTAAGCTATCTATTCTATCAGTAATCTTGCCCGCTTTATTGATAGTATGCAGTGAAAGTTCAGTCAAAAGTATCTTATTTGTATTTTCAAAGCTTAAGCCAGGAGTATTTTTGATTTTCCAAAGTAAATCACCTTCTGTTATAGTGCCTACATATTTACCTTCATCATCAATTAATGGAACAGCTGAGTATCGATGATACTCCATTTTTTCCAATGCCTGTCTCATTGTACTCTTAGAAGATAAAACAACAACCTCCTGCTTAGGTGTAAGGAAAAATGAAATAAGCATGAGCAAAACCCCCCTTCCTCTTCACTATAATGATACTGTATTAGACCCCATATAACAACCTAAGAGATAAAAATTTCATAAAATTAATCCACCAAATTTAAACAAATAAAAGAAAAGATGCTCCTCCAATGCAGTATATTGGAACAACACCTAATTATACTTTTATTTATCTCTGTAATGAGAGCCGCTTAATCATCTCCTACCTCGACAAGTTCACGCTCGGTCAGATTAGTTTTTCCTGATTTTACATCAGAAATAGCTCTTCGCAATCGGCTCATATTTTCTTCGGAATAAAATGGATCTACTGCTACCTCAAAAGGTATTCTCTTTTCCCTACTAACCTTAGTTGCAAAAATTGTAAAAGCAGCAGTCATACTCAAACCCATTTCCTTACATGCTTGCTCCATATTCTTTTTTAATTCCTCATCCATACGAAAATTAACCATAGCTTGTGCCATACTAATCACTCCTTCTGTAACTAGTATATCACATTTGTAAAGCGTTAATCAATGTATCGCTTTACAAAATTGCCTTATCTCATTTTATATCAATATTACTCTTTTCGTTCAATCAATCCATACTTAACTTTGACTCTGTCTAACTTCTCAAGCATGGGTCGGGCAATAATCAAGAGGAATACTGCAGTGGCAGTGGCATGGATCAAATCAAAGGGTATGCCCTGCAAATATGCTGCAATAAACATAGCAGTGGTTGGATAAGACTGAAATATCAAAACAGCTGCCGGATTCATAATGCCGCCAAAAATAATAAAGGCTGCAAACGCACCAAACACAGCAAGAGGTACAGGAGCAGGCTGCAAGAATCCTTTACGGAACAAAAGTCCCGCAAGAAACCCAATAATCCCAAAAGCAAACATCTGCCACGGTGTCCATGGTCCTTGTCCAAAAAACATATTACTGACAAAACCCGTTATTATTCCCACGAGAAAACCAGCCTCGGCACCAAAAGCAACACCTGAGATTATTACAATAGCTATCACAGGTTTACATTGTGGTAACATAAAAAATGCTATACGCCCTGCCACGGCAATTGCACACAGCACAGCAATAATCATAAGTTCACGAGCTTGTGGCTTCCGACTTTCAAATATGAGAGCAAAGGGCAGCATAGCTTGCAAAATAATCAACATAGAGACAAAGTAATATCTACGATCCCCGAAAAAATATGTACCAATATAAATGGTAAGAGGGATAGCAAGCAAAATCAGCACTGCCGCCACTATTAGTCGGTGATCGGAAGTCAGAGGTCGGGACTCGGAAGTTGGTGTCACAATTATTGCTTCCCCATGCTTCCATGTTAAAGTTAGAGTTATACCGCCGACAGCTAAAAAAAATGCCAGCATTATGCCTACATAAAGAGCAGCACCTTCCCCAGCAATAACCGCAGCTTCATGACCGCCACTGATAAAGGACATGAAGCCATCGAAATTTACCCATGTAAACACAATGGCAGCAAACAAGCAGACTATAAAAATTGATAACATTATTTTACGCAGCAAAGATAATTCCGGCTTTTTGGGTAAAGACGATATTTCTCCCACCCCAATTTCATACTCCACGTCAATATCTATACTCCCCGATCCATCCATCAACTGACTTACAAGTAAACCTGACTTCCGACCTCCGACCTCCGACTTCTGCTGTATTTGCCATCCCAAAGCAATTACAATATCTCCCGCAGTCACAGCCTCGGGCAAAATATGGCGTGCCATACGATTAGCACCGGTGGTGTAAAAACTGTTGCCACTAAAAAACTCCCGTGGTGTATTTTCAGTAACAACATTTCCATCAAAAAACAAAGCACATCTGTCTACATGTTCAGCACAAAACTCTATATCATGGCTAACCATCACCACAGCTGTCCCAGCCTCAGCCAATTTCTTCAATATGGCTGCAAACATTTGCTTAAACTCAGCATCAAGTCCTTTAGTAGGCTCATCCAGCAAAAGAATTTTTGGTTGCAGCAAAAGTACCTTGCCAAGGGCTGCACGCTGCTGCTCACCACCTGATAAATCATACGGATGGTTATCCAAGAGATTTTCAAGACAACACAACTTTACTATAACAGCAAGCCTGCACATTTTTTCATCTTTTGATATCTTTTGGTCAGATAATATCTCAAGCAAATCTTCCTTAACGGATTTGGCAGCAAACAGGGATTGGGGGTTTTGCGGCAACATATAAACCTTTGCATCTGTGTGAACTTCGCCCCGATAAGGCTTATGCAGATCGGCAATAAGGGACAGGACCGTGGTCTTGCCTGTGCCGTTGCCGCCAAGAATTGCTGTAATTTCCCCATAATTTGCTTTGAAGGATAAACCTTTCACAATATCAGGCAGCTTCTTTTCATACTTAAACCATATATCATCCAGGGTAATGGCAGCCTTTGTGGACTGCGTATTCACAAAAGTATCCTTAGGAAGTTTGCTAACATCAACTGCTTGCTTGGCTAACCAGTCCGCTCCATCTCGAACTGTGATAGGACAATCATCCTCCCCTGCCAAATTTTCTTTGGAAGCCCATACACGCATAGGTGTAGGCATGGCCAAAAACATTCCATGACCTTGCCCTTTCAAGGCAAGACCAACTTTAGACGGTGCTCCTTCTGCAATGATCCGTCCTTTATCCATAACAATAGCTCGAGTAGAAAGAGGGAGAGCCTCCTCCAAGCGATGCTCCGTAAGAACTACTGTTACTCCAAGTTCACGATTTATCTTCCCTATCGTTGCAAGGAATTCGCTGGCAGCAATTGGGTCAAGTTGGCCGGTAGGTTCATCAAGGATCAATACCGATGGTTGCAGTGCCATGACCGATGCAAGGGCAAGCAGCTGTTTCTGCCCGCCTGAAAGTTCCGTCACCGACTTGTGAAACCATGTTTGTATACCAAAAAAGCTGGCCATCTCTGCTACACGTAAACGAATCTCCGATGTCTCCATGCCAAGGCTTTCTAAGCCAAATGCCAGCTCGTGCCACACCTTATCTGTGACAATTTGGTTATCCGGCGACTGCAGTACAAAACCGATTTTAGTCGCTGCATCACACTCGGATAATGATTCCAAAAATATGCCTTGAAAATAGATTGCCCCGGATTTTACACCATGGGGAGCAATTGATGGTTTAAGCTGTCGTAAAAGGGTAGTTTTGCCGCAACCTGAAGGACCACATAGAGTAATAAATTCTCCCTGGTCAATGGTCAGACTAATCCTGTCCAAGGCAGGTTTTTCCCGGTCTGGATATGTAAATGTCAAATTTTCGATTCTATAAGCTTCCAGGTTAAATCCTCCTTCAAGTTTACCAGCATAGGCAAAGCAGCCAATGCAAAATATGCAACAAACACTATGATTGTATAAAATCCGGTCCATGCTCCCTTGACCGAGGGAAAGTAATGAAACTGGTAGACACCCGTTACTGCTCCTGTGATTACAATGGAAACACAAGCGAAAATATATGCTAGTGCATAGCCATCGCGTTGACCAAAGTGGAAAATCGAAAATGCCGTACGCCCCGGTAATCCATATCCACGGCCTTTCATACTGTCAGCAGTTTCGATTGCATTTTCCAATGCCCAGGTCACCATAATAGATAGAATTCTAATGCCATTTTTCATTTTTTGAAGCAAGCTGCCATTTGACACATCCCGTCCGATACATCTCTGTGCATTGGATATGACCTTGATCTGCTCTTTAAAACGAGGCACTAATCGCAATGCTATTGCCAGTATCAATGATAGAGCAGGGATAATACGCCCAAATAAATAAACAAATTTATCACTTGTCATAACTTTATTAAAACATGCAAACCATGAAATCACAGTTATAAGCATTACCGCTGCCGCTATACCATACAGAATAGATTCAAGGGTCAGAGGATTGCCGCTAGGCAAGTAAGCCAGAATTGTAGCCCCTCGATGGTTAAACAAAGGGTTCAGCAACACTGTAAGTATAAGCATAGGCAGCATAAATACCAGAGCAAAATACACAGCCTTTTTACCATTGAGATATATTGCATATATAAAAGCACAAATAAGCGACAAAGCAAGGCAAACAGGATGCATGAAGAACATAGTAAAGCCGATTACCGCAGCAAAATATGCTAAGTTAACCACAGGATGAAAGCTCGAAAAAGCATCATTCATCTTCCTGCCCTCCGGCCAGCCAATATTCGCCTACATCACGACCCAAGTCAACGGTATACACCCACTCAATTACATCATCAGGGCTTAATATATATCGGGAAGAACCGAAATTTGGAAATCGGCTATTGACCTTGTACATCCAACCCGATAACCTGCCCACGTCAAATTCATAAAGATTATTGATTCCCACAACGTAAGCCGAGTTTAATACCGGTGTATTGCGAAAGGCCATATGGATACCCACACGCCTCATCTCTCGCTGAAGCACATTGAATACACTTTCCCCTTCATAAACTCTCACAACAGTCGGCGGGAATATTACACCGTCAGCAGGGACGAGATGATGCTTCTCTTCACTTAGCAAGTGCATATTATCCAATATAGTATCAACTCTCACAGAAAAAGTGACGGTAAAAGAACCATCATCTGCTACTACATTTTGAGATACCGAAATCGGGATAGGAATAGTGGTTTCAACGCCACTAGAGGAATCACTAATACTTGGTATCGAACCATTAATAAAATGCTCTGTAGGCTCACCTGCTGCTGCCTGTCTATCCTCTGCCCTTTCCAGATCCGCTGCTAAAGGTACATTTGGCATTACATCCTCATTGTTTCCATACCCATTTGCATATAAATCCACATTTTCATCTGTATATGCAAAATAAGAATCTACCGTTGCTGCAGCATTTAAGTTCGCTGTATAAATACCTGTATTGTATCTCTCTCCTTGAAACCACGCTACTATCAAAACTACCAAGACAATGACAGCTCCAATAATTTTTGTCCTATGTTTTCTCATAGCAATCCCCCACTCAATTCACATGATGTAAATGTGCATATACCCGAACCATAATTAAATTTTATAGCAATTGTTGGTTCATGGAGGCAAAAAAACCGTTATGGATTGCACCTGTTTGAGCAAAGCGAGTTTGCAAGCCATAGGTTTTTTTGCTGGAATGAACCGTAAAATTGCTAAAATTTAATTCCCGGTGAGGAGGATATGTACATTTACATCTATCCCAACTCTTGCTATAACAAGTTCGACTTACCAAGCAATCGATATAACATTTCCGCAATCTCACCTCGGGTAATTTCAGCTAAGGGCTGAATATAAAACTCAGAATCGTCTAAAATACCCTCACGGTAGCAGAAAGCAAGTGCATCTTGAGCCCAGCCCGCTGCTGTGCGATAATCACCAAACTGAGCCAATATATTCAATATCTCTCTTTCATTAAGACTGGTATCCATACCACACAACCTTGCCCCTCTGGCAATCATAACAGCAGCCTCCTGGCGTGTTATAGTGCCATTTGGATTAAAGATAGCTGCTGATGTACCCGTAACTATTTCATAATAATAGGCCGTTCCCACTGCTCTCATAAACCACGCAGTCGAGGGTATATCTGTAAACACAATAACCGTCCTTTCCGGCAGACCCAACCCACGAGTTATAATAGCAGCAAACTCAGCCCGGGTCATTGTTGCATCCGGATCAAACAATGTTTCACTCTTTCCGGTAATAATCCCTCTGGCAGCAAGAGCCTCAATTGCCCCTTGATTAGAATGATTTTGCACATCGGTAAAAGTTCTTCCAGGGGAAATAATCTCTGCCCTTCTAACGTCTGCATGTTTATTTGGTAAACCAGCAGTCTCTACAGGTGGTATTTGTGTAAATTCACCACGCATTACTGTATCGGACATTCTGTATAAGCTATTTTTCCCCGCAAGCACTCGTTGAGCCGCAACGAGACCATACAACGCCTGTTCCGTTGACATTAGGTTTCCTTCTATACTGCCAAGGGAGTGACTAAAACTACCGTCCGGATTTCTAAAGCTCAAAATATTATCAACCAAAGTATTACCGTTTTTCACAAAACGATGGTCGTCAATGGGAATACCCAGCTCACTCAGGGCAACAAGAACTTGTACGGCACTTTCAACAGCCGATGAACCTCCCGAAAAATCACCGGAAAACCCTCCACTATCATCCTGAATTCCCGACAGAAAAACCAAACCTCTATCTATGGCTGTCCTTACTTCCGAATTATCCCGATACTTTGCTAAAGCTTGCAGCACTATACCTGTTATATCTGCATCTCCTATTTCGTTATTGCCAATCTGGCCATTTATTCCGGCTGTCAGAGACCACCCGCCATCAGACGTTTGTCGCTTTAAGATTTCAGCTATATACATTTCTCGGGTAGCTTGGATTTGTGCATTTTCATTCACCGGGATTGGATAGTTCAAGCTATCCAAAGCAAGTAAAGCAAAAATCGGACCATTGATACCCTGCCATATTGTTCGTTCAAAATCTCCAAGATGATGGGTTAAGTCAAAGCCTGCCACATTACGAGGATCAAACCCTGCTGCTGTCAGGCCAAGAATTACCCGGGCATACTCCGTATACCTTACCTGATCCAAAATACCGTTACGTTCTCTGACATATTCCTCAACTGCTCTATAATAGTTTTCAAAAAATGCATCCGGTACGTTATACCCGCTTCGTGCAAGGCCAATAACTACCCATTCTCCTCCAACAGAGCCGACTTCGGGATTTGGCACTGTTCTTAGAATAAATGCTGCAGTTTCAGCTATGACAGTGTCAAGTTCTGATTGAGTGACAGCCTGAGCGGGTCCGGTACAGCCAATTATTAATATAAATGCTATCAAGATTGCAAGTAATTTGTGCATTTTTTATTTCCCCCTATTTAATCTCCTCAACAAACCGTTGCAAAATTGTCGCAGCTTCTGCACGAGTGGCTGTACCGTCAGGTACAAGTGTAGTTAGAGTACGTCCATTGATCAAACCGTTTCCATTAGCCCATTCCATAGCATCCACAGCCCATTCGGATATAGCACTCTTATCAGTAAATTCAGCTGTAAATGAACCATTGGTAGTATCCAGCTCTTTATACTCTGTATAGTTATGGAAAATAGTCGCAAGCTGCTCACGAGTAACATAGTCGTTTGTACCAAACAGCCCGTTGCCATAACCTCTGACAATTCCTCTCATCTCGGCCCAAGCAATAGCCTCAGAATACCATCGCTCAGACTGTACATCATCAAAAGCACTACTCCCGGCTACTATCGGCTCACCTTCTAATCGCCACAACATGGTAACAGCCATTGCACGAGAAAGGTTTATGTTGGGTGAAAATCTATCCGCTGCTGTACCGTTCATCAAATCCTGTACATATACAAATCGTACAGCATAATAGTACCAGCCATAGTTTGTAACATCCGCAAATGGATTGACCCATTCGGTGATTAATACACTTGAATCCTCCCCAGTCTCTACACTGTCATTTTCTGCACCTGTTTCAGTTCCCAAGTTTATATCCGGAGTCTGATTACCACCGGATACACCACCACCGCCAACATCTTGTCCAAGGTTGCGAGTAAACACCCACTCAACCTCATCACCATCCTGCAACACACGTAAAGAAGAGGAGTAATTCGGGAATCTATTGTTAACACTATGCACCCAACCACTATGGGGACCATCACTAAATTCTCCCCATCCATTTATGCTCACCACATACATACCACCAAATTCCATATGACCACGTGACCTAACGTTTAGACCGGTTCTGCGTAAAAGGCTATATGCTGTTTCACCGGGACGAAGATCAAAGTCTTGTCTGGTAAAAAATACATTCGTTTGTCCGGCCCTTGCACCCGGATCAGTGACACTGATAGAAGCTCTGGCCTGCTGCGGCTGTCCTCCTGTGCCAATTCTAACAAGGGCATTTATTGCTGCCACCAGACTATTCCTTGCCTCATTAACTTGAACTTGAACAGCATATTGATTATCACGAATTTCTCTTGCTGCTATTAGTGCTATTTCCATTGTCGCCCAAGTACTTGAAGTATACTCACTTCTTATTAATCCTTCGGCACGCTCAATCTCTCTGATTAACTCATCTTTATTGACAGGTATATCAACAGCCTGTCTATCACCTGCGTCACTCATGTTATATAGAGAATTCATATCGTTGACAAAACGCCAGTATGCAACAAGAGCGTATGCAGCTTGTTCCGTTGCAATAGTATTAACCATCCCGGTACGCCTAAAACCACCTGTCACCGGGTCATAAAATTCCAATAATGCATCAACATATTCCACCGGATCTATCCCCAGTGCTGTCAGAGCCACAATGACCTGTGCATTACCTTCCACATCTGCTATATCCTGAATATCCAGCCACGCAAATCCACTATCAACAGCACTCTTAACAGCAGCATTATTATCATAATAAGGAGCTAGAGCTTGCATTGCCATGGCAGTGATCTCTACACTAGGCATATTACTAACCAAACCCCAACCACCATTTATATACTGCACTCCAAGAATTGCATTAACAAACTGCTCTCTATCACCATCATAAAACTTGGAATCAAGAGCAATCAATGCAAAAATATCGGCATTAATGTTTCTGCTATGATTTGGCCTATCAGCAGTCGGGATGAATGTGCTAAAAGCTTCTGTCAAATCATGGCCATTGTAGTCTGAGGCATCCAAGCCAAGGGACGTTAGAGCAAGCGTCACACGCTGAAAATCTGTCCAACTCACCAGATTACCATTGTCTCCGGCTTCAAGGGCTGCATCAAGATTCTTTAAGTAGATATTGTCCCACTCTTCATCTTTAATGTTTGCTCTTGCAAGAGCAAGTATAGCCCATTCACCACCGGCAATACTTACTGTCGGATGGGTTATATTATTACGTATCCATCTCAAGGAGCTGTCCATAGCTTCCGCCCAATCGGGAAGAAGCGAAATATTTACCAAATTATCTATTGCTACCTGAAGAGCACCTTTAGCTTGATCAACCTCTACTTGAGTGGCAGTAGCACTTCCGGCTACTATTCTTGCTATATTTAATGCATTTTGTAATACAGACCAACTAACAAAAGTATATTCTTGCTGCTGCAAAGCCTCTGCTTGGGTTATAACAGCATTTAACTCGTCCTTGCTGCCCGGAAGATTTTGGCCAGATGTAAGGGCTTCTAAAGCTGCCGCTACTTGCTCCGGTGTAGCCAAGGGGTCAATAATAACATCCAAGGCTGCTTGCCTTGCCATGCTATCAACTCCGTCCACAAATAAAGCACGAATCAATTGGGTTTTATCCGCATGGTCATACAGGGGATCAGTCCAAAAACCTCTATCTATATCAAGTCCAAGGTCTGCGCCCCAACCTTCTACGGAGAACTGCCAGCGGATTACATCACTATCACTTACGATAAAATCATCAGCACCGACATCAAGCATTAGATGGTTTACAGTATTCAACCAGCCACCAGCAGGTGAATAATCAAAGGAACCAAGGGAACCATCGTCTCTACCGGCTTCTAATATTATATTAATATATGGCGGAGGATTTACCGGATCACCCGGATGGATATTCTGAATACGATCTAAACCCCACGTTAAAGAATATTCATAACCCATTTTATTCAACAATGCACTGGTAGCATCCATAGCTGATGAATCAGCAGGTACCCTCACTATAGTAGGCTCTATATAGAATCCATGCCCCAAGTTATAACCCTCGAAACTAATATAAACTGTGATGTCATCATTTGCCGCTAATCCCTGCAGGGGCAAAGACCCAAAAACCATAATCAATACCAATAATATAGCCAGTAACCGCGAACTAGTCCTTATTCTTCTCATCATAACATCCCTTTCAAAATAGTATTAGTTGCAGTGTTTTTCCCCGGAAAATCAAAAACACGTCCCGTCTGTAATGACGGAACGTGTCAAAAATGCATAGAATGAATAAACACCCTAAAAATATCGCTCCGTTCGGGGAAGCAAGTATGTATCACAACGTATCTGACTTATCGGCAACGGCTAATTGACCGCACCGCATCACAGTGACCCGCTCGCAGGGATTCTCACCCTATTCCGCAATTATCTGAGGTTTACCTCAGCATGATACAACCTGTCTGCTCTATCCAAATTATATCATGTTTTTTAAGTTTGCCAAGAAAGTTTTTACCAAAACGAGATTTTTGTGAAACAAATTATGATTTATACAACTGACAATATTGCTAACTTTTAAACTTGACTTTCTACTAAGAGTTGTGTAGGCTTAATTATAAATTAATATTGAAAAAAGGTGTCGGCATTGCCGGATAATAGGGAAGATGGTGAAACTCCATGGCAGCCCCCGCTACTGTGACAATGACAAGCTTTCTAAACAGCCACTGAGCAATCGGGAAGGCAGAAAGCAAGGATGATTTGAAGTCAGGAAACCTACCTTTTTTCGCCAGTTACAAATTCTCGGCGGGAGGATATTGTAGTGCAATTGATTGTAGACAAAGTCTGCATCTTGTTCATTACAACCGCCGCTCAGGCGGTTTTTGTTTTCTCCTGTACATAATGCTAAAGGGGTTTTGCACTATGTTTATATCAATTTTCAAGAGGGATGGAAGAGTACAAGAGTTTCATGAAAATAAAATAACAGATGCTATCTTCAAGTGCCTGAAAGCTGCCGGTGAGGCAGATCGGCAGCTAGCTATGGAGCTTACCCTGGAAGTGATCAAAAAAATAAAGCATCAATATCAAGAAGATAGCTTTTCAGTGGAAAATGTACAAGATATAGTAGAAACGGTCTTGATAGAACATGGACATGCCAAAGTAGCAAAATCATACATCTTGTATCGGGAAGATCGTTCACGCTTAAGGGAAGCCCGCAGTGAATTAATGGATGCTGTTTGTACAATATTACAAGAAACAAACCGTGAAAATGCCAATGTAGGAAATTCTCCCTCAGCAAAGGTGCTGCAAATATCAGAAGTAGCCTCCAAAAACTACTATTTAAAACGTATGCTCTCTGAAAAAGAAGCCAATGCTCACCTCAATGGCGATATATATATCCATGACTTATCATGGTATGGCAAAACATTAACTTGTTTGCAAGTACCTTTGGATCGCTTGCTGCGAGAAGGTTTTAACAATGGTCATGGCTACATACGCCCTCCCAAAGGCATCAAAACAGCTTCTGCACTGGCAGCTATTATTTTGCAAAGTAATCAAAATGATATGCATGGCGGACAATCTTTTGCTTATTTCGATAGAGATATGGCAGCATATGTCGAGCTTGAGAAGAAGCACCAAGACAAGCTCATCCGTCGCAACTTAGAGGAATTAGGGCTATCTGCTGATGAAGCAAAAATTGCAGCATTAGTTAATGAAAGAACAAAAGAAGAAACCTATCAGGCAATGGAAGGATTTATCTATAACCTGAACACTATGCATTCAAGAGCAGGAGCTCAAGTCCCTTTCTCAAGTATTAACTTGGGTACAGATACTACATCTTCAGGTAGAATGGTTACAGAATGTTTTTTGCGTGCTTATGAAAAAGGGTTGGGTAAAGGTGAAACGCCCTTATTTCCAAATATATGTTTTAAAATAAAAGAAGATGTTAACTTTGAACCGGGCGATCCAAACTATGATTTGTTTCAATTAAGTATGCAAGTTGCTTGTAAACGACTTTTCCCAAGCTTTTCTTTTCAGGATTCCAGCTTTAACAAACCATTCCGTGATGAAGAAGTAGCTTATATGGGATGCCGAACTCGAGTTATTGCAAACTGCAATGGGCCATCGGTAACAAACTCCAGAGGCAATTTATCCTTTACAACTATTAATTTGCCACGTATCGGTATACGTGCAGATAAAGATTTATCCCTGTTTTGGAAATCTCTTGATGAAATGCTTACCTTCTGTATTGAGCAGCTCTTAAACCGCTATGATATACAAAAAAGGATCAAAGTAAAAGATTTTCCCTTTTTAATGGGACAAAAGCTTTACCTTGACAGTGAAGAACTATCTCCTAATGATGCTGTTGAAAAAGCAATCTGTCATGGTACTCTCAGTCTTGGATTTATTGGATTAGCAGAATGTCTTGTGGCACTGACAGGAAAGCACCATGGTGAAAACCCTGAAGCACAAGCTCTTGGTATTTCTATTGTCCATCATATACGACGCAGGTGTGATGAAGCTGTAAAGAAATATAATTTGAATTTTTCACTGCTTGCAACCCCGGCAGAACAATTAAGCGGTAAGTTCACCAAGCTCGATGTTGAACAATATGGTGTAATTCCTGGTGTTACTGATAAGGAATGGTATACAAACTCCTTCCATGTTCCCGTGGAATACCCTATCACTGCTCTGGATAAAATTACAATTGAAGGAGCTTACCACAAATATTGCAACGCAGGTCATATATCATACGTTGAATTACCGTCTGCCCCGGGACACAATTTGGAAGCCTTTGAATCTTTGGTAAAGGCTATGGCAGAAGCTGATATGGGTTATGCCTCAGTTAATTTTCCTGTAGATATTTGTTGTGACTGTGGATTAAACGGTGTTATTTCAGAAAATGAGTGTCCTAAGTGTAAAAGCAGCAACATTACTCGTGTACGCAGGATAACAGGCTATTTATCTACTCTGGATAGATTTAATGATACAAAGCTTGCAGAAGTGCAAAACCGTCAAATTCATCAGAAATTTTAAGGAGATAAGAAGTTTATGCGTTTATCGGGAATTACACCGGAAAGTACTGTAGATGGTCCCGGATTAAGATTTGTTATTTTTACACAGGGATGTCCCCATCAATGCCCTCATTGCCATAATCCTGAAAGCTGGGTAAATGATGCAGGTAAAGAGTTTTCGGCTCGGCAAATTATTCGTTTATTAAGGCAGCAAAAGCAAACAAAGCGGGGCATTACTTTTTCAGGAGGTGAGCCATTTTTACAAGCTGCTGAGCTTGTGGAAGTGGCATTGGCAGCCCGTCAAATGAATTGGGATGTAGTAACCTATACAGGCTTTACATATGAGCAGCTGATTGAAGATAACGATAATGACAGAAAGGCTTTACTATCTGTAACAGATATTTTGATTGATGGTAAATATCTGCACGAGCTTCGAGATATCAGTTTACAGTTTCGTGGCTCATCGAATCAGAGAGTTATTGACATGGCCGCTACACAAAAACATGGACGAATATGTATTTTACAATCGCTGTAAGGGCAGTTCGTAGGGGCGGCTAGTAGCCGCCCGCAGACCATAAATAACCACCCCTACATTTTTATGATGAAACCCCAACCTTGGAAAATAACAAGATTGGGGTTGCTTAATTACATATTCCTTAACCGCTCCACTCTTTTGTTAATAGAAGGATGCGTACTGAAAAAGGATTCAGCATTTATATTTTTGGCAAGAGGATTTACTATAAAAAGCCCTGCATTAGCCTCATTGGCAAAACCATCTTGTGCTGCTTTTGCCGGATTACTATGTCTATCCAACTTTTCTAAAGCCGAAGCTAAACCTAAGGGATATCCCAACATATTTGCAGCAGTGGCATCGGCCAAGTATTCCCTGTTACGAGAAATTGCCATTTGAGCAGCTTTGGCAGCCAGGGGAGCAATCACTGCAGTTACGATGCCAACAACCAAAAGAATAACAAGCTGTCCGGCTCCTCCTCTACCACCGCCTCCACCTCTTCTGGCACCGGTGAAAAACATCCTGCTTAAGGCTCTACCCATAAAAACCAACATTCCTGTAAAGACAATGGCTAAAGTAGTAAAGAGGATATCGTAGTTTTTAATGTGGGCCATTTCATGGGCTACTACTCCTTCCATCTCTTCCCTGTTAAGGACTTTCATCAATCCTCTGGTAACAGCTACAGCAGAGTTTTCAGGGTTACGGCCTGTAGCAAAAGCATTGGGTACATCTGTTTCTATTACATAAGCTTTGGGAGTTGGGATACCTGCTGCAATTGCCACCCCTTCAATAGTATGGTATAAATGCGGCTCCATCTCTTTAGACACCGGTCGTGCATCTGACATTTTTAAAAGAATTTTATCACTATGATAGTAGGAAAAAAAACTGCCAATAAAGGTAACAACAAGAGCTATGGCAGCAAAAATATATGCAGCTCCGGGATCAAGGAACAATGCTATTGTATAAACAACGGCAACTATCAAAAAAATAAAACCACCAAACAACAATATTGTATTTCTTTTGTTTTTTTGTATTTGCTGATAAATACCCATAAGCATAATTCCTTTCTATGTTTAGTAGGGAATGATGCACCCTACCTAAAATTGAACCTTAACAACCTTGCGGACCTCTTCATTTTCAACTTCAAAAAACTCTGATGCTGTAAAATTAAAGATATTGGCAAAGATATTAGCTGGAAATTTTTGAATTGCAGTGTTATAATTCATAACAGCATTATTATATCTTTGTCTTGCAAAACTAATTTTGTTTTCTGTTCCAGCAAGTTCTTCCTGCAGCATTAAAAAGTTTTTTGACGATTTAAGGTCAGGATAATTTTCAGATACAGCAAAGAGACTTTTTAAAGCTCCTGCCATCATATTCTCTGCCTGAGCAGTATCTTTTACCGAACCTGCATTTAAAAATGCAGTCCTGGCTTTTGTAACACTTTCCAGAACATCTTTTTCGTGTGCCATATAGCCTTTTACTGTTTCAACAAGATTGGGTATAAGATCATACCTTCTTTGCATCTGGTTATCTATACCGGACCACGCATTTTTCACATAGTTTCTTAGCACAATTAACCTATTATAGATAAATATTAGGATTACTGCAAGAACACCTATTATTATCCACGGAGCACTTACTACTATCCACGATATTGACATAGTTAGTCTGCAATAGGACTTTTTCCCTATTGCTACCCCCTCTCTATTTCAGTATAATATTATTATTTTACCACAATTATTCTAACTTGTTTCATAGAGAATGTAAATTACTTCATTGCAAATTCATATACCTCTATAAGGAACTGTATGTTTTTTGCAGCATCTAATCTATACTAAGCAAACTTTCGTACATGTTAATTACTATTAAAAACTTGAAAGGATTGAAGGAAATATGAAAAAAATATTTATAATAGTATCTTTGATAGCATGTCTGCTAGTATTCTCAAGTGGATGTGGATGTACAAATCCCCGACAAGCAGAACCAGTTATTACCCTGCCTGTTAACCTCTTTTTTGCCAATAGTTATGGTGAAATGGCAACTGAGATGCGAGAGATAGCTAATATCCCAGATCATGAGCAATTCTTAAAACTTGTTATAGAAGAATTAATTAAAGGTCCTGAAAGTGAATCTTTAATTGCAACTATCCCCGAGACAGTAAAAGTGCATGCTTTAACAATTGAAACCGATCTTGTTCACGTAGATTTTTCTCGGGAAATGCATACAGATCACTGGAGAGGTGCAGACAGCGAAGTCATGACCATCAATTCAATAGTAAATACTTTGACAGAGTTTCCTTTTGTTGAAAGAATAAAAATGACAGTAGCTGGCGAAGCAATGAATATTGAACACATGTTTTTAGATGAACCAATAAGGCGTTACGAAATATATTAAAAATAACTAAAGGGCTATTTCTCAAAATTTTGGGAAATAGCCCTTTAGTTATTTGGTTACAGTATAAACTTGCTTATGCTTTAAATCTCTGCAACGATTTAAAAGCTGCTTTTACATCAGCATACTCTTCATCATAGTCAGCACGTGCCGCCTGAATAACTTCATAAGCCTCTCTTTTACCATATATGCCTACTATCTCCGATTTGTTTTTCTTTCTATCCGGAGATTGTTTATATGTAAGAAAGTAATGTTCCAAACGCTCAATTACCGGTGCAGGACAACTTTGTATATCTGACCAGCTTTCATGAAGAGCATCATTTTCCATCACAGCAATTATCTTATCATCAGCTTCTCCACCATCAAGCATACGAAATCCGCCTATGGGTCGGGCTTTAAGTAATATGTCACCATGAGGAACTATTTTTTCAGTCAAAACGCAGATATCCAAAGGGTCCTTATCGCCTACTATATCTGTTCTCCCTGTTCTTTGTCTGCATATTTCCGCTACTCTTTCCCCGGAATATGTTTGAGGAAGCATACCGTATAATGTAGGACAAACGTTTGAATAGGTTTGAGGCCTGTCCACTTTTAAATGTCCACTATATTTATCAATTTCATATTTAACAGTGTCACTTGGCACTAGCTCTATATATGCTGTTACAATTTGGGGTTGGTCATCACCGAGAGATACTCCATGCCAGGGGTGTGCCCGAAAAAGCATACCCAAGACCTCCCATAGCTCTCTCTTATCACTAACTTGTACCATTTATGTCATTCCTCCAGTAACAATTATGTAATTGAAATATTTTTAGACACTTTTCTTCATCTGCGATATATGTTCAGGAGTAGTGCCACAACAACCACCCACAAGATTTGCTCCTGCCTCAACACATTTTTTGATACCTTCTGCAAATGCTTCCGGTGACATATCATAAACTGTCTTATTATCCACCAATTTAGGCTTACCTGCATTTGGCTGAATGATTATTGGTATTTTAGATATCTCTTTTATAGCAGTTACAACCTCAGCCATTTCAAGAGGGTCTAAATCCCCACAGTTAGCCCCTACTACGTCTGCTCCTCCATCAACTGCCTTTTCAACACAATCTTTAAGGAAATTACCCATTATAGTAACAAAGCCCCTGGGATTATTTGCAAAGGTAAATGATACTATTACAGGCAGCTCTGCAATACTTTTGCAAGCTCTAAGTGCACAAAGAGCTTCTCGCAAATCGCTTTGGGTTTCAATGATAAAACCATCAACTCCACTATCAGCAAGTATCTTTGCCTGTTCCTTAAAGGTATTGTAAACCTGTTCTTCTGTGTAAGTGCCATAGGGTTCCAGTAGTTGACCTGTTGTACCTATATCACCCAACACATAGCCGCCTTCTTTACAAATACTTTTAGCAATATTTACACCAGCTCTGTTAGCTTCAACCACATCAGCATCCATGTTATGGGTTTCCAAGTAAATTCTATTTAATATAAAAGTATTTGTGGTGATAATCTCACTCCCTGCCCTAGCATATTCCCTTTGAATATCTTCAATAACTTCCGGACAGGTTAAATTTAGCAAAGCTCCGGGTTCTATTCCTCTTTTAATCAATTGTGTACCCATACCACCATCTAAAAAAATTGGTTTTTTTGATGCTATATAGTTTTTTAAATCCACATTATTTCCCTCACTTAGCTATTTACTTCTATGATACTTTTTGGATTCTTCATATCTCAGACACCCACGTAGGGATGCCCCTCCAGATTATACTTTTTCTGGTTCTTCGTATTCTACCTCAAAAGTATCCACAGTGACTTTGGCAATCTTTTGATCTTCTTCGGGCTTGTCTCTATTGTCTCGTTTAACACTTACTATCCTATCAATTTCTTCCATTCCTTCAATAACCTTTCCAAAGGAAGCATAATCCCTATCTAGATGAGGAGATTTTTCTACCATAATGAAAAACTGGGAACCGGCAGAGTTGGGTGCCATAGTTCTAGCCATTGAAATAACTCCCTTTTCATGAAGTAATTCATTGGGGAAACCGTTTTTACTAAACTCTCCTTTTATGGAATAGCCGGGGCCACCCATACCTGAACCATTCGGGCAGCCGCCTTGTACCATAAAGCCGGGTATTACTCTATGGAAAATCACTCCATCATAAAAGCCTTTTTTTATCAAAGACACAAAGTTTCTTACCGTATTGGGAGCCTCCTCAGGATAAAGCTCAACTTTAACAACATTACCATTTTCCATTTCTATTGTAACTATTGGATTTTTTGACATTTTAATCATCCTTTCATTCCCTATTTTATTATTTTATTAGTTACAGCACTAATTATTGAAAGCAAAATCGTAGCAACAACTGCAGAGAAAAAACCATCTATTTGGAACCCACTAACTACAGATGCTACCATATATAATATAAACCCATTTAAGATAAATGTAAACAAGCCAAGAGTTATCACATTCAATGGCAAGGTTAATATCAGCAATATAGGCCTAATAATAGCATTGGCTACTCCCAGTACTAAAATAGCTACCAGGGCTGCACCAAAACCATGTAAGCTAACACCTGCAATGATATTTGCAATTAAAACCAATCCAAGAGCATTGATTACCCATCGTATCAACAAACCTGTCATCTCTACATTCCCCCTAAAGTTTTATATACTTGATATTCTATTTTATGCAAACTAATCCTTCTGTGATAAGTAACTTTAGCATAATAACCTTATCAAGGTAAAATAGCATAAAACACGTATACGTTGACCGCAACCAAGATAATACTAAGCGTTAAAATTGATATTTTTGATTTCGGTACAAATGAACCTTCCGAATCTTGGTTTTCTGGCATAACATAATACAATAACCCATAAACAGATATTTGCTGTATTCCCAATATAGACAGCATAGACCTGGCATCCAGCAATAATACACCGTGTTCATTATAAATTGGATATACAAGTATAAATCCTAAACCAAACAGCCATGATATCGGTATTGCCAATGCTTTATCGTTTTCTATAAGAAAATACGACAGTCCGAAAACAGCCATTTTCATCCCCAACAACATCACAGGCAACCAACTAACTGGCACAAAATTTATTCGTGCATTATAAACTTCATACAATGACCAAACAAGCAAAAACAAAATACCAAATATCCACGATACTCGCATTGCTTTCAATCCTTTGGGATTTATGATTGCTTCTCCCTTGTCAGTTCCTTTTCTCATTTTATCCTCTAAAATAACACGAGAAGCTTCAAAAATTCCCACCCATAAAAACAGTGTCGGAAAAAGTATAGGTATCGGTTCTCTAAAGCTTAAAAAGAACCATGCAAATAAAAATACCGTACCAAATATCCAAGATATCCTTATTGCTTTAAGCCCTGTAAATGGACACTCTTTATCTTTAATCCTTAGGATAATATACGCTAATCCAAGAATTGCCGTCTGCAACACAAGCCATATCCCGGGAATCACATTCATTGGTACATAGTTTATACGTGCATTGTAAGCCTCATGTAGTGACCAAGCAAGCAAGAACACAATGCTAAATATCCACGATATTCGCATAGCTTTAAGTGCAGCTTCCATGCCTATCTCATCACTCTTGTCAAACCCCCATGCTTTCAATAGCCGTCCCAATGCCTAACCCCCAATTGTGTATAGTACAAAAGAAGCCATAAATTATTTCAAATTTTCTTGAGCTTGCTTTTTCCCATGTAATTGATTCAAAAAATCATATAAATACAATAATGCACAACCAACAAAATACATCACTATGTCCCACACATCAAATGTCGTTCCAATAACTATTCTTGCAATCTCAAAGTCCTCTAATCCAAGTAAGCCAACTAAGTTAAAATATTGTAAAATTTCTACCAAAACAGCAAAAACAAATATATATACCGGCAGCCATTTTAGCCTGTTTCTGATAAATGACTTAATAAAGCAATAAATTAAAATAACAATTAAGATATCCCCAAAATGCCACCTAATAAAGCCACCTGGTACAAAAACTGCTATCAGCACTATAACAACAAAAAGTATCAAAAAAGCCCATAAATATCTAGAACTTAATCCTATTTTCATACTATCTCCTTATTTTAGAAAACTTGAAACTTATTTATAATATACAGCCCGTTCTCCACCGATGAGTTTGGGTCTTGTCCTTGCCAAAGTTAAGTGAGCTTCACCTACACTCTTTAACTCTATTCGGATTGGAATCGCCACTCTTTTTAAATGCATCCCTATAAAAGTATCTCCAATATCCAAGCCTGCATGAGCTGCAATTGTTTCTACCAAAACCGGCTGCTTAAATATTTCCATTGCTCTTACCGGTAATGAGCCTCCTGCTTTTTCATTTGGATAGGCACTAACTATTTCAAGATTATATTTATCTGCACATCTATCTTCCACCACCAAAGCTCTATTTAAATGTTCACAACACTGTACCGCCATAAAGAGCTCCTCTTTAAGAATTGTCGGCAGCAATCCATCCATAATTGCCCCGGCAACTTGCAAGCTGGATGCAGAACCAATTCTTTTACCGATAACTTCACTGGTACTGCATCCTATCACAACTATCTCACCGGGCTTTAAATAGGCAGCATTCAACAACTCTTGAATTGCTTCCTGAGCCTGCTTGGTATATAGGCTTAAATTTTCCATAACAATCACCCCAAGTATCTATAATCAATATTTTTATTATATACTGGTTGTGATCTCTTTTCCAATACTAAATCAAGCTTGCCATTCCCGCAGGGCCACCGCCAACTACCAGCAAACCCCATATTTCTTTACTCATTTATCTTGTACCTCCAAGCCAATTCTATTTTAAGTATTCCTTTTATTGTTCTGTTATTATATTTTTTTAGGCAGAAAAATAATGCACAACTTAATTATTTTTCATAAATAAATTGTTGCATTATAAAGCAAAAGAGGTGCTTTCAAAGCACCTCTTTGAGTTATTTTTAAATTTTGGGGTTACTTACTTAGTTTATACAAAGCGTATTGATTAAGTGAAACTCCTTCTTTATTTGCCTCATAGGCAAGTCTTTGATGAAGAGTTTTAGGTAACCTTAACAAAAATTTGCCATTATAGCCTTTTGGACTTACTGGCTCAGGAATAGGATCACCATATTCCAATTTAACTTCTATATATCCTTCAAATGCTTCATTGAGATTTTCTAAAGCTTCTTTCTCTGTTTTACCTGTGCTATGACAACCATCTAATTCTAATACCTTGCTGAAATAGTAGTCACCATCTTCGTCTTTAACGAATTGAACAACACGACTATATGGTAAGGCTTGATAATACTTTAAGTTTTTATTTTTCATATTTTTAGGCAGGTAAAGATGGGGCTAATGCCCTATCCTAGATAATATGTCCTTGATATATGCTTTTGCCTATGGGATTGTCGTATTGGACGGTTGTCAAATCTCCATCTGCATTTCTAAATTGCCGATGGGATCCTTTTGCCCGTACTTGATAATAACCATAGTAATTCAGCACTTTCTCCGCTTCTTCAAAGCGAATACCCGAAGGTTGGTTTTTCATTTTTTCTATAATCTTTTTAACACCTGCCACTAATTCACCTCCCATCGCAATGATATCATATGCAATATCATTGGTCAAGTGAGTTTAATTAGTAGATTTGAATCGATGGCTTCTATTTGTTACTTAGAGCAAAATTGCCAAAACAATAGACCCTGCAATAGCTAGGGTCTATATATCTTGTCTATGTCCAACATTAACGATGTGTATTATTACTTCAGCATCTTTTATTTCAGCTATAATCCTATATGTTCCTACACGGTAGCTCCAGTATTCCTTTTTATCGTCAATTAAAGCTTTACCATAAAACCTGGGATTATTACAGTTTTCTAAATTTTTCTTTATCCAAGAAGCAATTATTTTTGCTTGATATTTATCAATTTTACTCATAGATTTTATAGCTTTTTCACTAAATTTAACTTTGTAGCTCATCTTCAATACCTAACTTTTTCATGGTTTCTTCAAAAGTATAAAATTTCATATTCCCTTTTTTCAAATCTTCCTCATATTCTTTGATAAGTTTCAGGTCATACTCATCTTCTAGCTTTTCAAAAAAAGCTCTTTTTATAGCTTCTGAAAGGCTTATACCATGAGTTTTTGCATAACTATCCATATAAGCTTTTTCTTCTTCAGAAACTCTTAAAGATATATTTGGCATTAGAATCACCTCTGTACTACATTGTAGCACAAATTAAAATTATTTTCAAATATGACTTTTGCAGATAAAAATCAAAAAGCACCGGAACAGCCGATGCTTTTAATCATTATATTTTTACCTTCCCAAACTCACATCCAAAAACCTTGCAAAGATGGTGGCTACTTCTGCTCTTGTTGCGGTGCTGCCCGGTGCAAATCTGCCGTCCGGGTAGCCTTCTATTATTCCTGCGGCTTGGATTGCTCTAACAGCGTCAATCGCCCAATCAGAAATATTATCTTGGTCTGTAAATATACGTAATGCTCCCTGGGGTAATGCAATGTTGCGGCTTATGACATAGTTATTTAGCATTACTGCCATTTCTTCACGGGTGATGGCTCTGCCGGGTTCAAAATTATCATTACCTAGACCTTGTGCAAGTCCTTGTCCTGCAGCCCATTCTACTGCTCCAAAATACCATGCTGTGGGAGCGGTGTCAGCAAAGGTTGGGTTTGTACTGTTGGCTTGGTATACAGTCAAGTCCACATTTTCCATGTTGGCAAGCACTTGCACAAACATAGCACGGGTCATATGCCCTGTGGGTGTAAAGGTATTGTGACTTGTGCCATCAAATAACTGATTCTCCCATACCGTTCTAACAAAAGGATAGAACCAATCTGTTACCGCAACATCTATAAATGGAAATTGCTGCTCTATTGGTATCTCGCCATTTTCATTCGGTGTCGTAGCTGCTCCATTTTGTGGATGCTCTGTGACATTTGGTGTCTGGTCATCTGTTACCGGAGGTCTCCATCCACCACTACCTCCACCCCCACCGGATGCCTGTACTGTTACGGATGCAGCTGTACTTGTTGCCGTGGCAGTTTGGTTGCCTGTGACAGTGGGATTGGTGTTCGTGACTACCACATAATAATATACCGTGCCTACTACAGACGTGGGAGGTGAAAAGGTTGTACTTGTCGCTCCTGTTATGGCTATGCCACCTGTATTACTGTTGATTGTGTTGCTGTACCATTGAAAAGATAAATCACCATCGTCTGCTACATCGGCGGTTACTGACAAGGTAATATTACTGTTCTGCGTAACTGTGCCGCCCTGCGGTTGTCCGCTAATATTAGGATATTGAGCGTGTGTTAAAGCATTTATGGTAACGATTGCATAATCACTTATGGCATATGCAGTCTGGACACCATTTACCCCTAAATTGGTATTTGTTACTATTACACGATAACGGTTTACTCCCGGCATCCCTGTATATGGATTGTGTGTCCGAGTGGTTGCACCACTGATAGGTGTAAATGTGCCATCACTTGCACCTTCTGCCCTGTACCATTTATAGCTAAGAGTACCGCCGTCAGGCGATGCTGATATTTTTTCCAGTTCAGCTATGCTTCCCACTGTTACAGTAAGGTTTTCCGGTTGAGCTTTTATGTTTGGTGCCTAAGCATGGATTAGTTCATCTATAGTAATGGTAATCCCTATAGCAGCATCAGTCCCGACAAAATTTGTTGCCACTATTGTAAAATCAAATGTTCCGGCTGTTGTAGGAGTTCCTGATAATACGCCTGTGGTACTTGCTAAAGTTAAGCCGGGTGGCAATGTCCCTATGTATGAAAATGCAGGTGCCGGATTGCCGGTGGCTACAAAGATAAAGCCGTAACTATCACCTACTCTGCCGGGTACTGCGTTATAGGTAGTTATGATTGGAGGTGTTAGAGATATCGGCTCAAATTCTACTGTTATAGTATGTGTCTGTGCTATATTGTTAATGGTATAGGTGTTTGCAGTATGTCCTGTTACTACGCTGCTATTGTCTGTCCACTCTTTAACTTGAAAACCGCTGTTTGGCGTAGCGGTAAAGGTTACGTTTGTGCCTTGTGCAATGGGGCTTGTGTGTGACATTGATACTGTGCCGCCTATGCCTGTTACTGAATAAGTTATTTCGTGCATAACAACGTTACCTGTGATTGTGCCGAAGCCCATAATATTGCCATTGTTATTTATATTGCCGTTGTTTATAATGCCAGCTCCGTTATCAAGTGTGCCATTGTTGGTAAATGTAGCGTTGTTTATAAATGTTCCTGCACCTGAACCCCACGTGAATGTTCCATTGTTAACGATTTCGCCGTTATTGGTAATTGTAATGTTGCCACTAACTGCGTCAAAAAAGACACCGCCATTGATGGTAAGTGTACTTCCCAACGGGATTATAAGTGTGGTGTTGCTTGAAAACAGAACCCATGATGTAATGGTAATGTCGCCAATGACTGTGGCGGTTCCACCTATACCTGGTACTCCTGTTATTGCATTTCGTAACTGTTGTTCTGTTGTGACATTTACAAGGGGCATAATTGGAATATAGTCGGAGATAAAGGGCAAAGCCGCGGGGCTTATTGTTTGTGTTTCCACTATTGGTAAATCGAGTGACTCTGTTACTTCCCCAGTCACAAAACCTCCATAAATCGCCATAGGTGTCATGCTTGCCACTAGCATAAATGCAACTACCATTGCAATCAGTTTTTTGAATGTACCATTTTTTGTTCTTGTCATACTCTATACCTCCTGAAAATTACCCTGTCCTAAAGGGTGAAGTTGAATTGATATGTTAAAAGCAATCTAATGTCAGATGCTTGTCTTAATTTTAGGTATTAGTATTATAAACATTGTCGTTACAGCAAGGTCAAGTGTTTTTTGTAAATTACAATGTACAAATCACAAATAAAGGTTTTGCTGTATGATTTTTATTTGTGCTCTGTGCTTTGCTATTGCTTAGACTTTGCTCCGTGTCATAAGCAAAGGTAAACCACAAGGGAGTAAAAAATATCATTCAGCCTCATTACACGCTTTCTTCCATCAAGACGGCTTAGTTCATTTTCCATCATCCAAGCAATAACTACATCCTGAGGCAAAGATTTGGATAAAATAAAACCTGCTGCTTTCAATATAACCTGTATATTGTCAATGTCTTGCTCCATTGCAATTAAAAGTGAGAGTATGGATTCTTTTTTGATATGATTGCCAAGTTTTATGTATCTTAACATTCTCTCCGATACTAATGCCGCACCGCATAGATCTATCATTTTACCGGGATACGCAGATAGTAATTTATCAAAAATTTTAGTAAATCCTTTATTATTGTACTTCAAAGACAGACCTGCCTTGTTTGCCAAATCCTCCATTTGTAAATCTGTCAGGTCGAATAAATCTCCGGCATTTAATATGACATTATATTTGAAAAATCCTTTTGTCAAAGCACTTGCCGAGTTATTATGCCAATGATTTACATGTTGGTGGGTGATGCTTATAAGCTTATAGATATCTTCTAAACAGGCAGCCTTGCTTTTTTTTATACTCCTGTGCATACATAGCAAGAGTGAACACAAAGCTTTCTTCAAGGATTAGATTTCGCTCTGCCAGCCAACTTTCAATTTTTGCATGATTCATTACACATACCCTCCGATGTACAGTCCTATATCAACACAGTAACTCTATTTGTTATAGATGCCACCCTTTATAAACCAGCATAGCAGTATTTAGTGTTTTTAATAATGCGACAATTTTTGCCAAAAATCAAGATAGAATTGCAAGAATACAATATACAATGATTATATATTATGATGTAAAAAGCCTGTAGCAATGATTTCTCATAGACACAGGCTTCTCGTAAATCTTCAAATTTATTTTTTATTTCTTTCCCTAACTTCAATAATGCCATCTTTCATACCTATATCAAACCCCAAACCCTCCACAAGCGGGCGAACATGTGCAAATGTCTTGCCATCAATTATCGTGCCGGATATATCCACCCTGCGACCTAATAAATTAAACTGCACAATTTTTGAATTGATATTATGAGAATCTAGCTTAGTAGATTCCCGTGGATTTGCAAGAGAAGCTCCATCCATTACAGCTTTTATATCCTGTCTAAATTTATCCATTGTAATACCGTAGACCTTCCAAAGATGCTCCACATCACCATGATTGGACGCAATGCCCCGTCTATGACCTTCGGCATGGGAAATGATCACTCCATCAGCCAGAGGATTGAAGTTATATTGCTTGCATAGATGAGCAAATAACTCCACAGCTACTTTATATGCCGCCTCGACAAAAGCCTTTGAGGCAACAGGGTCGTTATCTTGAAAAGTAGAACCTTTTATATATTTTATAGTTTTTGGCTCTGTAAGCTCTATACCTATATGGGTGCTGTTTGCACTCCCATTTGCTCCTTTGCCACAATGCCATGCCTGAAAATCCCAAGGCATAGTCTGAAATACCCTGCCATCATGCCCTACAAAGGCATGCACACCAACCTGCCTGCCATTTGGCTTGCCACTTGAATCATTGAATATTTTTACGAAAACCTCCGGGTCAGGCTGAGGACAACCCACAGAATGAATCATTATACCTTTCATAGTAAGCGTTCGTCTTGCTTTATAATTTTCATTATTTGTAATAAATCTTTCGATAATCTGCATGAGTGACCCTCCTTAAGTAAACTCATCAAATTCCGGCTTTTCATCCTTTGGCATTGATCTTGGCGGATAGTTGAATTTATGGTCCATAACAGATTTAGCATTATAGAAAGCTACGGTAGCACCAAATAGCCATGTTGCCATTTCTTTTAATCCGTCCGGTATAGTGCTAAAAACAAACCACGAATACATAGTCACAGCCCATGTTGCAGCATACATAAGTGACGAAAATACCATTAGTTTTTTGGAGAACTCCATTTTCTTTTTGATTTTATGCTTAGGAGTATTTACAGGCTTAGAAGTTTGAGCAGGCAATGATTCCTTTGCAGCTACAAGGTCGGGATGGCTGCCATTTTGTACGGTATCAATAATAAATTGTTTTATATCGCTTTGATTCACACTATCCCTCCCTTCTAATTAGCACTACCCTCCCAATTGCGTCTACCAAATTAATGGGTATTATGTTACCTACTTAACAAGAATAAAATATAGAATAATTATTTTGCTTCGTTGGCTTTTTCCAATGCTTTGTCGGTTGTTTCCACATCCATCATCGTGGCATTGTATTGTTCTTTATTATCGGCTAAGTCTTGTTTGGATTTCTCCCATGCATTGTAATCCTTAATGGCTTTAGTGAAATATTTTTGCAGATCTACAAGCTTTTCTTCGCCTGCAGCTTTTGCATCATTTCCTTTCAGAGATTCTAAAGTTGGTTCTTCTGCTTCGACAGCAGCAGCTGAAATTACTGTGGATTTAATATCAGTCTTGAAATCACCCCAAAAATGGCTGTTCTTTTCAATTTTATTGGTAATTTCAGTCTTTCCCTTGTCATCTTTTGCATCGTTTAGCTCTTTGTGCCGCTCCACATGAAAGTTACTTTGTTTATTGTCACCTTGTTTTATAAGATCGTTAATTGCCATATCAAATGAATCTTTGGCGGCAGTTTCAGCTGTTTCCAGTTGGAAACGTTTCTCACGAAGTTCTTTTAACTTTTGATTACGTTCCTTGCTCTTGCCTGTAAGAACTTTACCGTTGGGATCTACTGCTTTGCTTGACAAAACATTGGGAGCTACACTGGCAGCCATCATGTCCAATACACGGGCAAGACCTTCCGGTACACCATGATTTGTGGCACGTACATCCACATGATATTTTGCGGAATTGTCCGAGCTTCTTGTATTAGATTTAGAAGTGGATACAGAACCGGTGATGGAAACCTTTACCGGTCCCCATCCTGCAGTGGCAGATAATTTAGCACTTGCCGAAAGAGAGTCCTCACTACGCTCACTTGTTTTAACCTCCATATCAAAAACCACATTGACTTCATCAATTTGAAGGTTGGGAATAGGAACGATTGCCAAAAGCGGAAGCTCTATTGCCATTTCCTGATTGCTTACATTGCCGTCGGGGTCAGGAAGGTTGCGTTGATATTTAAACAGTACATTACGAGTCTTTTGCTCTGAATCAAAACCTACATCATTTATAAAGTCTGCTGTGTTTCTTGCTAAAAGTACACTAGATTCTGCGGCGGCTGTCAATGGCCCGCCAATAAGGTTTTTCATATCCAAACCTTTGAATTGGTCACCTACTGATGACATAATATCCCTCCATTCAATTTTAATACTTCAATTCAGTTATAAAATTTCATCGTTATTGTCTGTTGATACCAAGTCACCGAAGCTAAAGCCGGAATCTCCGTGATGATAATTATTCTCCCCTTGCTTAACATCACTGACATCATCTGCTTGTCCGCTATGGTTTTGTCTTACCTCAAGAGAATTTGACCTAAATGGCGTCAATTCGATTTCTCCATGAAAATTGGCAGGTTTGTCAAACTCCAACATCATGTCGTCACCGAGAGATGCTTTGCCACTGCGTGAAACATTGGCGGAAAATTTCATCTTCATATTGGATATTACAAGTGGTGGTGATAAGGTAATAAAATCACTGATTAAATCATTTTCGCTTTCTGTTAACTTTTTAGCGGTAACTACATAGTCTAAGAGCAGTCGCTCATTAGCATCAGCAGCAGTTTTTGATAGATGCTGAACTACCCATGAAAGCAGGACCTTGGTTTGCATTTGTTCACCTCCTAAATTCTACTGAATAGTACAAATAGCACAACATTTGGAGTGATTGATTTTTATGCTGAAATGGTTCATAAATTCGACAAGGTTTCCTCTGGGAATACGTACATATTGATAGTCAGCTTCTGGTCGTTTGTCTGCAAATGGATTTGAATTTCCCAGAGCAAAAATACTTATTCCGGTTTTACAATCACACGATACTATATTGCTACCAGCTATAAGTGTGGCGGGATTGTTTATTCCTGCAAAATGAGATTGATTTTTGTCACAAGCAATCATAAAATGAGATTGCTTGCCAGCCATTAGAATGGAAACCTTTTCATCATTTGGATGTACCATAACGAGTACATCACCGCTATTAAAACTATTCATAAAGTCAATTGACCACACCTGTGGCTCTGATGTTCCGTGCTCGCCCCAGTGAGTAAATTCTTGCACTAGTTGTTTGTCTACTTTTCGGCATTTTTCTCCTAAAACAAGCAAGCCGCAATTAAGTGCAAAATCATAACATACACCACTACATCCGCAATTTACAATTTTTTCATAATTTTTTATAAGGTCATCACGACTTAAAGACTTATCTCTTGGCACAATATCATCTCCCTATTCATTATTTTTCTCTTCATCCACCCACGCAGGTTTCCTAACAAAGCCTACATGATAAATTGTTCTCTGCAAAGTAAGCTCATGCTCACCCAACATGTACCGCCCTATAGCAATATCCTTGCCGATGATTACCCCCTTTGGATAGTCATTAAGACATTTGTTAAGCAGTCCTATTTGTGCATCTCGCCCCTCATCAGACGAAAGTACATTGGGATTGATGCTGCCTACGGATACAGCTTTAATAAACTTAAATTCCGAAATATCGGGCTTGGTTTTGTTATTGTTCACAGCATCATCTCCATTCTAATGACAAACAACTACTCTACCTTCTCTTCTACCATTTGCATACGTAACTCGCTTAACTGAGCTTCCAAATCGGCACTTATTGCTTGGAATTTTTCGATTTGTAGATATGCTTCTAGTATAGATTCGGTAGTATCTGTTTCTTTGGTGTGTTCCAGATGTGCCTTGTACTCATCGTAGTTCATGCCGGTTTCAAGTTTAAGAACATTATTTTGGATTCTAATTTGTTCCCTGATCTCATTTAACTTGATATTCAAGTCGGCCTCATCTTTTTTATGAGCCATAGCACGCTCGTACTCTTCAAGTGCTTCGCCGGTTAGCTTACTTCCTTTGTTATCCACAGGCATGGAATGCAACAGTTTTGGCATGGCTTGGGTATTGAGGATATCAACAAACCGGGCAAGACCTTCGGATATAGTGGAGCTATCAAGTTCTACCTCATAATTTATGAGGGGCTGCACAGCCCCTTTGCGTTGATTTGATGATGATACTTGGGTGTATATTTTTAATCCGTCTGTTGTATTCTGCATACTCCTTATTTCTGCTCCAAATGATACCTTTGTTTTAGAAACCTTTAATGCACTTAGTGGATAGATAGAAAGCAACGGAATTTCAAAACCAATGCAGTCTGCTACAGAATTATTCATGCTATCGCTGCGTAACTGCTCATACATCATTTGAATAGTACGCAATTTTATGACTTTTTCCCCCGCAGAATCTGTGCTTAAATCCCCTGTACTGGCTAAAAAATCTACGATACTGGAACTAAGTCGAATATTGGCATCTGCAACAGCACCAAGGGGAGCATATACTAAATCTTGCAACTCTATGGCATTATCCATTTGCTTTTTTTCAGACATATTTTTTCACCTTCCTTATCCAATGAGGCATTAAATATAGAAATTATGATGTTTTCGTACAAACTATGTAATAGCATAATAATCCATCAATAAAATAATTCTAAACCGAGCTTAGCAGATGTTTGTCGAAAAAAGCGGAAATAAATTTTTAGTTGGAAAGTTTTTTAAAGCAAAATTAAAAGGATCAAGTTCCGTAGAATACTGGAAGCTCAATCCTTATGAATTACGTAGCTTTCTATCCGATTTTTGGGGTCATATTCGTGCAATTTCTTTTGCACGGCTTTCTATTGCCTTAACTAGCATACTACGCCTATTTTCATCTATCATTTTAGATTTTGCAAAAATCTCCGCACATTCATCTCCAAGGTCATGCAATGCACTATGATTAAACCAGCTAAAATCCTTTACTAACTTGATTTGTTCTGCATGTGTAGAACGAAATGGCTTGCTTTTTGGTGCTCGGCCTACAAATTGCGTATCATGCCATAGGGCAGTGCCACTGTCGTAAATTGGTGAAAAACCATACCATTCTAATGTATCGGCATTCCGAATGAAACCAAAATTGTTGTAGTGGCGGTCTGTATTTGCAATGATATAATCCAATACCATCATTTTTTCAAGTGCCGACTGTACATTCGGAATATCAAGTTCCTTAGTACAACGCAATAAATGTGTAAACATGGAATCTCTATTATCGTGTTTTTTCGTTTCCAAAACACGTAAAGCAGGGACAAGTTCGGTTTCGGGTGTAACGAAAGTTTCACAAAGACTATATGGTAAACCATCATCAAAGGTTAAAATGTATGGTATGTGGGGGATTTCAAGACGTTTCATAATTGCTGTAGCAACTAGTTCATTAAGTGGTTCCTGCTGGTAATCGCCACTACCACCTTTCATTAACATACGTTTTCCGCCAACAATGACCCATTTTTTCTTGAGCCATCCATCGGATGTGTTATCCGGTGACATCAAATTTAGATTTGCTCGGTCTGCCTGCTCATAACCAAATAATATCTCACCAACATCTTTTGAAAAATTATTTTCAAAGAAATTGACATCGCTCCATTTTAAATTTGTATTTTCAGGACAAACCCAATATTGGTCAGACAAGCTAAGTCCATAACATTTAAGTAAGAGAGTTGTCGTAGAACGAACTCCAAGATTAAGCAAAGCTGCTTGGATATTCTCACGACTAACAGGTATTGAACGCCCAACCCACCAAGCATTTAAATAACCACGATTAAGCCTGCCCTTTCTAGCAGCAAGTGTTTCACTTGTACCTATCGGTAAGTGTGCCAGGTGATGAATCGTACCTATTTTATCAATAAATCCGCTGTCTTCATCAATTACCAAGTTAACCACAGGGATGTTTTTATGCATTAGAGTACAATTCATGGATATATCCCTCCCTTTTTTAAAATTACAATGTACAAACTACAAATAAAGGCTATGTTAAACGGTTTTCATTTGTGCTTTGTAATTTATACTTTGCTGTTGCACAGGTATCTGTATTTTACATAAGGTATTGCGTGGTGATGTTGAAAAGCTGGGGAAATCTAAAACAACTTCACAAATATAATCACCGGTGATTTCATAGCCGCCTTCACGGATGGTTTTAAGGAGCTTTTGGGCAAGTGTGATTTCGTCGGCAACAGTGATAACGTTTGAGCATATACATAAATACATGCTTGACGGAATTTCTTCTATCATACCTGGAACATTATAATCATCGTCCAGGAATAGAAATACTTCATCAGAATACAGCTCATCTACATCCAGGTGCTGCTTCCGCACGAATGTTCCGACATTGCAAAGATAACCCACAGGTAATTTTTTGACAAGCAGGTTGCCTTTTAGTTCACGCAGCATCATCTCATATCCGGTATCATCTTGTCCAAAGAAGTTGATATCGGTTTTACAGATGAATACCTTCCTTTGGGTAATATATTCAAAAAAGACAATTCCATCACGGGGCAGGCTCTTATATTTTTCATAATTGGAAACCATACGTGTAATGGTATTTTTGCTTTGAAATTGCCTGTATATATTTTCATTAATGACATCAAGCTGGTCTTTTAATAACTTTAGAACAGCCTCATCGTCATGCTCTATCATATCCAAATGTTCTTTTATTTTTTGCAAGGAGATGCCATGTGCCTGTAGGGACTGAATCATATCCAGCCGTGCACTTTGGTTAATATGGTAATACCGATATCCGGTTTGCTCGTCAATAATCCAAGGGGAAAGGAGCCCTGCCCTATCGTAATGGCGTAAGGCTTGGGTTGTGACATGGTTAAATGCTGCCATCTGGCTGATTGTGAGTTTTTGGATGTTCATGATTCATATACACCTCCGAACCTTGCTGTAAGTGTAAAGTTTTATATGACTTGAACCAATAAAATTACTTTAATGAATTATACCATAGGGCATTTCATAATGCCACAATCCGGGTATAAAGCAAAGGCTTCAATTTTTCATTATTTTTTGTACGCTGAAGTCATAAAAAATATTCCGCAAACTCCTTTCTTTGATTCAAAAATTAAAAGGATTAAGTCCCGTAAAACACGGAAACTTAATCCTTTTAAGCAATTTTATTTGTGCTTTGTAATTTATGCTTTGTAATCAGCTATGACCTCAAAATTTTGACATCAAGTAAATAAATCACTGTGTGTTCCTGTGCGTGTCAATTCCAAAATCAACTCTTTGTCCTTAACCTTGTATATCAAGAGCCAATCGGGAGTAATATGACACTCTCTATGCCCTTTATAATCACCTTTCAATGCATAATCAAGGTACTTTGGCGGCAAAGGCTGCTCGGCAGATAAAATTTCAAGCACTTCCTCTAACAACCGTATATCGTAGCCTCGCTTTTTAATTACTTTGTAATCTTTCTTGAACCGAGAGGAATATCTAATCGTCAGCATCTAAATCCTCCATCAGCTCTTTTACACTATTGAATTGTCTACTCATGTTGCGACCCAAATTTACATCTTTAATAGCGACAAGGGTTTCTTCGTTGGGAGTATTAAGCCGCACATCAAAAGGAATCCCTTTGGAACGGACAGTCTGACGCAAAAACACAGTAAGAGCAGCAGACATAGTTAGCCCCAATTCATTAAAAATTTCCTCTGACTGCTTTTTAAGGTCTGCATCAATACGAACGTTTAGATTTGTGGTTGCCATAGCTATCAACTCCCTCAATA
>Ga0123355_10000700_pt1 | contig 45486 bp, 31 predicted proteins | sample TergutEmb28metaG_3_FD_89872 | JGI IMG/M metagenome (GOLD analysis project Ga0123355, IMG submission 89872) | Embiratermes neotenicus P1 segment gut microbial communities from Petit-Saut dam, French Guiana - Emb289 P1 | ecosystem: Host-associated > Arthropoda: Insects > Digestive system > Gut ...
AAAGAAGTTTTGGATAGTATGGTTGAAAAATTGCACAACGGTTGGTTTCCGGATGATCCTTGTGCAAAAGAAAAAACATACAGCGGAATTGATACGCAACTTTGGTTTTTTTGGGCGTTGCAACAATACGCTTATCAAACCAAAACGCAAAATAAAATTTGGAAAGAATATGGAAATGCGATGGTATCCATATTAAACATGTACAAGCACGGTTCGCATTATCATGTTCACATGCTTCCAAACGGGTCGATTTACGGTGGCGATGAAAGGCAAGCCCTCACTTGGATGAACGCCACACCGGAAGGTATCGCCGTCACGCCCCGAAATGGCTTTGCTGTTGAGGTAAACGCGCTTTGGTACAACGCCGTGATGTTTGCTGTTGAAGTGGCAAAACTAGCTAAAGACACTAAATTTGTGGACGAGTGGGAGCCGTTGATGCAAAACTTTCCGAGTGTTTTCAAAAATTTGTTTTGGGATAAACAAAGAGGATATTTAGCCGATTGTGTGAATGGCGAGCATAAAGATTTTTCGGTGCGACCTAATCAAGTTCTCGCAACAGCACTCCCTTATTCGCCAATCAGCGAAAAAATTTCGCAGTTGATTTTGGAAAAAGTTCGTCAGGAGTTGCTTACCCCTCGCGGACTTCGAACGCTTTCGCCCAAAGATAAAAACTACAAATCTGTTTACGAGGGTAGCCAATTCCAGCGTGATATGGCGTATCATCAAGGAACAGTTTGGGTTTGGCTGTTGCAATTTTTTGTAGAAGGATATATTAAGGTGTATGACAAATCGAAATTAGATTTTATCGAAAAATTATATCACGGATTTGAGCAAACGATTTCGGAGTATTGCATTGGCACTATTGCCGAAATTTATGACGGCGATCCGCCGCATCGTCCGAAAGGTGCAATTTCACAAGCATGGAGCGTTGCCGCTTTGTTGAGAATTAACCAGATTATGTCTCGACTCCGCTCGACAACCGAAGTCACATCCTCAAAAACAAAAAGCAAGAAATGAAAGTTCTAATGTTTGGTTGGGAGTTTCCTCCGCACATCACAGGAGGTTTAGGCACGGCAAGCTACGGGCTCGCTAAAGGTTTGCTCAAGCAGGGTGTGGAAGTTGTTTTTGTCGTCCCGAAAGCCTATGGCGACGAAGATCAAACTGTGGCAAAAATTGTGAACGCAAGCGATATCGAAATTGATTATCGAAATACGATTTATCAAACGTATTGGCGAAATTTGACATATATTGAAGTTGGTTCAAATCTTGTGCCGTATATGGGTTTTGAGGATTATTTGCGATTGGAAAGTAAGTCCGAATCCGAAACAGAGCATATAGATGCAGATATGTTTTACAAACGTAAATTTTCGTTTTCCGGAAAATATCAAAGCAATTTGATGGACGAAGTGAAGCAGTATGCAATGGTTGCATGCACAATCGCACAACAGTACGATCACGATTTAATCCACGCACACGACTGGCTCTGTTATGAAGCCGGAATCGCTGCAAAAGCCGCTTCCGGAAAACCTTTGGTGATTCATGTTCATGCCACGGAATTCGACCGTTCGGGAGAAAATGTCAATCAAGTTGTTTACGATATTGAACGCAGGGGAATGCTTGCCGCCGACAAAATTATGACGGTTAGCAATCTCACGCGACAAATTGTGATCGAACGCTACGGCATTGATCCGAAAAAAGTTCACACGGTTTACAACGCTGTTGAGCCAATCGAAAACAAAAAACAAATTGTTGTAAGCAAAAATTTCAAAGAAAAAGTCGTTACTTTTTTGGGACGTATTACATTCCAAAAAGGTCCGGAGTATTTTGTCGAAGCCGCACATCGTGTTCTACAGAAAGATGACAACGTTCGTTTTGTAATGGCAGGCTCAGGCGATTTGTTGAACAAGGCTGTTCGACGTGTTGCGGAATTGGGAATTGGCACTAAATTTCATTTCACTGGTTTTTTGAAAGGATTAGATGTCGATCGCATGTTTATGATGAGCGATGTGTATGTGATGCCGTCTATTTCCGAACCGTTCGGCATTTCTCCTCTTGAAGCGATGCGGGCGCATGTTCCTGTTGTGATTTCAAACCAGTCGGGCTGTTCAGAGATTTTGCATTATGCTTTGAAAGTAGATTTTTGGGACATTGATGCTATGGCAAACTCTATTTATGCACTTTTACATTATGACACTTTACATAAATTATTCAGCGAAAAAGGTGCGGAAGAAGTAGATAGTCTCAAGTGGGAAAACGCAGCTTTGAACAATATAAAAATCTACAAAAAAGCTCTAACCCTAAAATAATCCTCGCCATGAATGCCTTGTGTTTTTACTTCCAAGTACACCAACCGCTAAGACTGCGAAACTATCGTTTCTTTGAAATGGGAGCAGTGCACAATTATTACGATGATTATCAAAATCAATATTTGGTAAATCGTATCGCCGATCGTTGCTATATTCCGATGAATAACTTGTTGCTGGAATTGATCAAAAAACACGGAAAAAAGTTCAGTGTAAGTTTGTCGATTTCGGGTGTTGCGTTAGATCAGTTTGAGTGGTATGCTCCGCATGTTTTGGAGAGTTTCAAAGCATTGGCAAAAACCGGACAAGTTGAATTTATTGCCGAAACATACTACCATTCATTGGCGTCGTTAAGCGACAGTTCAGAATTTGAAAAACAAGTAAAAAAGCATAGCGAACGCATCAAAAAATTATTTGGAAAAAAACCAACCACATTCCGAAATACTGAACTGATTTATTCCGACCAAATCGGCGCAAGGGTTGCCAAGCTTGGCTTTAACACTATGATTACGGAAGGTGCAAAACATATTTTGGGATGGAAATCTCCAAATTATTTATATTGCAATGCTATTAATCCGAAATTAAATGTTTTGCTGAGAAATTATCAGTTGAGCGATGATATTGCGTTTCGTTTTTCGGATCAACAATGGAAAGGTTGGCCACTCACAACTGAGAAATACGTGGATTGGATATTAGAACTCGGCGAAAAAGAAGAAGTTGTCAACATCTTTTTAGACTATGAAACTTTCGGCGAACACCAATTGAAAGAAACCGGAATTTTTGATTTTTTCAAAGCATTGCCAAGTCAAATTTTCAAACGTTCGAATTTCGAATTTTCAACACCCTCAAAAATCAGCAAAGCCTTAAAACCTGTGGCTCCTGTGCATGTTCCGTTTCCTATTTCATGGGCAGACGAAGAGCGTGATTTGACCGCTTGGCTCGGTAATGAATTGCAAAACGAAGCTTTTGAAAAATTATACGAACTAACACAAAAAGTCGAGAAAAATAAAAATCCGGAAATTCATAAAGATTTTGGTTTTTTACAGACGAGCGACAACCTGTATTACATGTGTACGAAATGGCTTGCAAGTGCTGATGTTCACAAGTATTTCAGCCATTACCCCTCGCCTTATGATGCATTCATAAATTACATGAATATCTTGTCGGATTTTATCATTCGTTTGGACGAAAAAACGCACAGCAGTGCATCTCAACAAAAAGCAAAAACCTCCGTAAAAGGAGACAATAATAAAACCATTAATAAACCTAATTTATCAACAAAAAAAACAAAAACAATGGAAAAAAAGAAACCCACAGCTAAAAAACCGGTTGCAAAGAAGCCTGCAGCAAAGAAACCTGCAGTTAAAGCTGCTCCTAAAACAGCGGCTAAACCTGCTGCTAAAAAGACTGTTGCTAAAAAACCGGCTGTAAAAAAAGCCGTTGCTCCAAAAAAAGTAACTAAGCCTGCGGTTAAGAAAGCTGTTGCTAAAAAACCTGCGGTAAAAAAAGCCGTTGCTCCCAAAAAAGTAACTAAACCTGCGGTTAAGAAAGCTGTTGCTAAAAAACCTGTGGTAAAAAAAGCTGTTGCTCCCAAAAAAGTAACTAAGCCTGCAGTTAAGAAAGCTGTTGCTAAAAAACCTGTGGTAAAAAAAGCTGTTGCTCCCAAAAAAGTAACTAAGCCTGCAGTTAAAAAAGCTGTTGCTAAAAAACCAGTAGTTAAAAAAGCTGTTGCTGCCAAAAAACCTGCAGTAAAAAAAGTTGCTGCTAAAAAAACAGTGGCAAAAAAATGTGGCGTTAAGAAGAAGTAATATCACTATTATTTAGTCTTTTTTGAAAGAAGGGGCTGTCTAATTTTGAGACAGTCTCTTTTTTTTGTTTTCATTTTTTTTCGTATATTTTGTAACTTTCGTATTTTTTTGTACCTTTGCAAAAAAAAAGTGGCATTGCATAATAACAACGAGTTGATTTCGGATAAACAGTTATTTCTTGCTATAAGCAAAGGAAGTCATGAGGCATTTCGTCAATTTTTTGATATGTATAAGAAGCGCATATACGGATCTTTGTACAAAATACTTCGTTCGCATGAGGATGTGGGGGAGTTGATGCAAGTTGTTTTTATAAAAATTTGGGAAAATAGAACTACGAAAAACCCTGATCTTTCGCTTGATGCGTGGGTGTTTAAAATTGCTAAAAACTGTGCTCTCAATATGCTACAGCAAAGAGCTCGCAAATTACTTTTCGAAAAACAAATAATTGATAATTTCGAACTAAGCGAAGATGGCGAGACGCCTATAATTGATAAAGATTTGAAACAATACCTCAACGATTTGATAGCTGACATTCCGGAACGTAGACGAGAAATTTTCAAACTGCGTTACGAAAAACAGCTCTCCTACAAAGAAATTGCCGAACAACTTGGCATTTCAGAAAATACGGTGCACACTCAAATCAGCCGCTCTCTAAACTACCTTCGCGAACAACTTGGAAAAGAACTTTTGGCTGTGATGCTTCCACTAATTATTTTTTTTGAACTTTAAAAGTTTGATTTTCCGCCATTTTAGCTTATTGTTGTGATTTTTTTTATTTCTCCTGTCACCGAAAGGGGCAGTTTGTTTGTCTTACTTATGTGGGGACGATGATAAACAAGCAATGAAATATGTATTGAAATGACGACAGAGAACGAAAAAGAACTATTTACTCTTCTTGATGAATTTTGTGATCCAAATGCACAACTATCAATAAAAAAACTGCATCGGATTGATTTTCTTCTCCGCAGCAAACGTGGAGATGAATGCGTTACCCAATTAATGCAACAAGGATGGAAAGAAGAATCGGAGGATTTTGGCAAGGAAAACTACGAGCGTATTTTCGCTCGCGTGAAGCAACACATAGAAGCAAGTCAAAGCAAACGATTGTCGTTTATGCAGTTTTTCTATCGTTGTGCCGCAGTCCTATTGCTCCCATTGCTGGGACTTTCCGCCTATTTCATAGTACAGGCAATTAACTCAGACCGTCATATACACACAGAAATAGTAAAGATTGTAGAACTACAAGAAACGCAGTCGAGAATTACATTGGCAGACGGCAGTACTGTAACACTAAAAGATGGTAGCCGATTGATTAAAAAAAACAATTTCAGCGGAAACACACGAGAAATTGCGTTGGAGGGCGAGGCTTTTTTTGATATTGCACACAATCCCGACATGCCGTTTATCATTCATACCGGAAATGTCAGAACCACCGTACTTGGGACTGCTTTTTCCATCAAGGCAGTGCCCAGCGAAACCTCAATTACGGTAACGGTTGTAGAAGGAAAAGTGAGAGTGGAAGACGGATCAAGATTACTCGCTATCTTGGGGGCTGACCAACAATTTATCCACGGCATCGAATCTGAACACCTGCAAGAAATGGCTGTGGAAGAAGCTGTAGAGGAAGAGGTAAATAGAATATCGCACGAATTGATTTTCAGCAATATGCCTTTTGGCGATATTGTACAATATCTTGCCGTTAGACATGGTGTTAGTATTGTGATTAAAAATGAAGAGTTAAAGCAACAACGCATTCATGTTTTGTTGGACAACCGCAATTCGATTGATGCACTGCTGAAACTCTTGTGTGCTTCGCAACACGCCACGTTCACAATTGAAGAAGGTACATACGTGATAAGAAGTATGAGATAGCGAAACAAACATTAACCCAAAATACGAAAAACTATGAAACAAAATTACAAAAACGCACTTGTTGCATTGTGTAGTATTTTTTTCCTCGCTCCTCTGTGGATAAATACAGTACAAGCTCAAGCAAGCGGCAACATTCGGACTCAAACAGTTACAATCGGTTTTGCAAATGAGCCATTAAGAGACGCACTGTTTGCTTTAGGAAGAGCCACCGGATTCCAGTTGGTATTTCCAGGCACATCAGTAGCAGATGTAACTAGACTTGTAGATCTACCCACAGCAGAACGCAGTGTGGAAACCACCTTGAACCTCCTATTGCAGGGGACAAATCTTGAGTTTCAAATGCAAGGGGATAACATTGTGTTTTCTGAAAGAAATGTAGCAACAGCAACAATACAGCAGGAGCGACATCATAGAGTAGTTGTAGGAAGAGTAATTGATGATGGCACGAACGAACCTCTCCCGTTTGTTACCGTTGCTTTGCAAGGAACAACAACCGGTACGGTTACCTCTGTGAATGGTGATTTCACAATTGGTATTCCTTCGATTGATGCAGTATTGGTATTTTCGTTTTTGGGCTACGAAACCATTGAAGTCCCTGCCACTCAAGCTCAAAATGTAAGAATGAGGTTAGCGGCGACAATGCTTGATGTTACAGAGATCATCTCAACCGGTTATCAACAACTTTCCAGAGAACGTATGACAGGATCGTTCGCTATGATTACCTATGCTCAAATTCAGGACAGGATGCAACCAACTTTAGCATCAATGATCGAAGGTCTTGCTCCGGGTGTGGTCGTAACGCCGGCAGGGCTTATCGAAGTTCGAGGGATATCTACGGTTATGACCAATACACAGCCACTTATTGTAGTAGATGGTTTTCCTCTCATTGGAGTTGACGCAGATCTTAATTCCATAAACCCAAACAACATTGAAAGCATCGTTTTCCTGAAATGTGCCGTAGCGGCCTCTATTTATGGGTCGCGCTCTTCGAATGGTGTTATCGTAATCACGACTAAAACAGGAAGTGGACGTATAGCCGGAGGAAGAGATTTTAGTATTAGTTATAGAAACTCATTCGGAATAGCGATGAAGCCGGATCTGAGCTTGATGAACTTTGCAAGTGTATCCGCCTTTATGGATGCCGAATATGATCTCTTTCTGCAAAATCCGGTTGCACCCTTTAATGCGTTCAATAATTACACGAGGCTTAATGAATTTACTTTTCTTTTAATGGCAAGAAACCAGGGGTTGATGAGCGAGGAAGAAGCTGACCGAAGAATTGCCGAGCTTAGGGGGAATAACGCATTGCAACAAATCAACGACTATTTATTTCAACGAAGAATTTCGCAGGAGCATAATTTATCAATCCACAGTCGTTCAAGTGTGAACCATTTCGGAGCTTCGATCCGTTACTTACGACAAAGGGGGGATGTTATTACCTTCGAAAACGAACGCATAACAGCAGACATCAATAATGCGTGGATGCCAAGAGATTGGATAACAGTAAGAACAATTGCCAATATTAATTTCACAACGTTTGATAATCCCGGTACGGGCTGGCATTTTACGGACTTGTTGAACTTGACACCTGTGGGCACAGGTGGTCCCGGTAATGCCGGTTGGGTTGACCCTTACACCAATATGTTTGACGCTAATGGAAATCCGCTGCCTTGGTTTGCCGCTGCACAACGCAGGCAAGCAACGTACGATATGTTTCCCGGTATGAGGCCTGTTTTGTTTCATCCGTTGGAAGATGTACACGAGATGCGAAATTTTGGCAATAACTTGACGGTTCGCTTGGGCGGAAGTGCAGAGGTAAGGTTTACTGATTTCCTTTCAGGGAGTGTTGGTGGAACTTGGATCAGGGGTGCGAGTATGAATCGCACGTTTTGGAGTGAAGATTCCTACCGTATGCGATTGAGTTTTAACGATGGAACATCTCGAACAAATCCGGTGGTACGCCATGTTCCGGCCGGAGGCAGGCTAGATGAAAGTAGAGGTACGGCGAACAATTGGGTTTTCCGTACGCAGATAAACTATCAACAGAATTTTAACAATTTCCGTCACAGACTAACCGGTTTTGCTGCAGCAGAAGTGATGCAAGAAACCAACGAGGCTGTTACTATGCCTACACGTTTTGGATTCGACCCGAGGTCGGCAACATTTAATGCGGGTTTCAATCTTCTCAACATGCAACAAAACGTCAACGCTATTCAACAAGATATGTTGTTTGCTCGATCTGCGCCTCTTTTAGGAGGACACATGGGACTACCCTATGCGGTACGCGACCAAAGAAGAGTATCATGGATGGGTAACTTCTCTTACGAATTTGACAATACCTATATCATTAGCGGTAGTGTTCGCTGGGAGTTGAGTAATTTTTACGGAACCGCCCGCGAATACCGCTACAGACCAACATGGTCGATTGGAGGCACCTACAAAATGATCAATAAGCCTTACATGGCACCATTGCGAGATATTTTTGATCGTTTCAATGTTAGAGCAACATTTGGAGTATTGGGTAGCGATGTATTGAACTTTTTGCCTTACCTCGTGTTACTTCCCGGTGCTCACCAAGTGGTGACAGGCGGAATTTCAAACTCTATTTCAGCGTGGCCAAATCCAAGACTTCGCTACGAAAGAAAGAGGAACCTAAATTTTGGGTTAGATATGAGCATGTTTAGACACAGGCTTGACCTTACGATAGACTTATACCACAACCATAGTTACGACTTGATTGCTCAAGAACCTGCCGACCCAACTACAGGCTTGGTTAACACAACGCTGAATGCAGGAGAACTAAGAAACAGAGGCATTGAAGTGAGTGCTCGTGCACATGTCGTTCGGACTAACAATTTCCAATGGACGACCTCACCGGTTGTGAGTTACAACCGTACTCAAGTTCTTAGATGGGATGTTACACGTGCCTTTATGGGTTCTATGACAGGGAATCCGATAATGCTCACAGGTCACACTGCCGATGCTTTCTTTGGACCACGTTTTGCAGGACTAAACGAATTTGGGCTTGCGATGTGGTACCTCAGAGAGCCTGAACGTCATCGAGACGACGACGGTACCTATAGATACATCTATACTGTAAATACCTCAGGACTAGACGCTAGAGGTCCTGATAATGCATTTTATCAAGGAACATCTCGTCCGCCGTTACATTTAGCGTGGACGAACTCTTTCCGCTTTTTTAGAAATTGGGAAGCATCGTTTATGTTTGTTGGTAGTTTTGGAGCAGTATATCGCAGACAGGCATTCCAAGGCAATGTGGCTACTATGAATCACAGAACGCTTGCTTATCGTTGGAGACAACCCGGCGACGAAGACCACACCATTTATCCCGTATTGTTAGCCGCAGGACAAAACGACTGGTGGCAGTTTCCAAATGCTGATGTGTTGATTACAAGTGCAAACTTTGTTAGACTTAGACATTTAACCATATCTTACAATTTGCCGGCAAACTTGGTCAGGCGAATTGGTTTGAGTAATGTAAGAATTGATGTATCAGGACGAAACCTACTCACATTCAAGCATAGAGATGCTGATATTGATCCGGAAACCAGGCAAGTTCCTGCGACCCTCAGAACGATGATGACAACAACAGTAACACCTCGCCAATTACCAATAACTCCTGAGTTTTTCTTCGGTGTTCAAATTAACCTATAAAAACATACTATCATGAAAAAGATTTTATATATCATTACAGTTGCTGCATTTGTAGCGTTTGCAGCATTTGGTTTTACATCGTGTGAACGTTGGTTGGATGAACCTCCCTCAGGACATACGATTCCCGTAGAGGGTGATGTGGAAGCTTTCAATAGACTGCTAAACAACCTACAGAGCATTGATTTTATTTTTATGGATAACAATCGCATCAGCCCGCTGGCTTTTTTGTCCGACTATGGATACATATCGGATATTCAGCTCCGCTTGGACTGGTTAGCTGGTGGCGCGGCCGCGAGACACATTCGTGCACATCTCTTTATGATGCCCTATGAAAATCCAAATTTGATTGACTATTTTTGGAACTGGGGCTTCTTCCGTGGCAATTCGTTTTTTAACGTGGTTATTGACGGTGTGAATGATGTAAGAACTCCGGAAACAGAAGAACTCGCAAAAACAGTTATAGCACAAGCCACTGTGGCTCGTGCTTGGAATTTCTTTAATGCTGCGTTGATTTATGGACCGGCTTTTAACCCTAATGGTGACAATTCAACAAGGATAATACCTTTACGCACGCAAAGCTCTCCAACAGCACCTATGGTTGATCTTTCAACTACACAGGAGGTTTTCGATTTTGTATTGGCAGAAATCTATGAAGTTTTGCCCGATATGCCGGCAAATATTGCAACAAATGCCCGCTTTGGGAGAGTATCTACTTATACATTACTTGGCGAAATTCATCTATGGAAACGCGAATGGGCTACCGCTCTCTATTATTTTGACAACGCGGTGGAATTAGCGGCCCAACAGAGAGGTGGTATGCAGAACTTGTTCTACGACATGAATCTTTGGGAATGGGCTATTCCTGCCCAAATAGAGGCTAATCCGGATTTGAGACTTAATATGGCAGTCAACCAACCTCAGACTGCGTATCAACTCAATGATACGCGTCACCGAGAAATTTTATTGTTCCGCAATGCTGCGGGCGGAGGAGCAGGACCCACTATGATGTATCCTTCGAACGAGTTTATCGCTCTGTTCGACTCAACGACCGACCTGCGTAGAGAGTTCTTCTTCTTTGAAAACCCAGGAAGAGTTGGTACGCACGAAGGGGTTGCATTTAACGATGGCAGAAGAATGGTAAATCGTCAAGCTAAGAAAGTAAGAACAGCCGGCTACTGCTTCCCCGAGTTGTTGCTCATGCGTGCTGAAGCCCGTGCAAGGACAGGTGATTTGGGTGGTGCATTAGACGATCTGAATTTTTTACGACAGTTTAGACACATTACAGGAACACCACCATTAAGCATTTTAGGATTTGATGACATTATGCAAGAAATTATCAACGAGCGAAGAAGAGAATTGAATGCTCTTGGTCACAAACGTGCTCTTGACATGAAACGTTTGGCATTGGATGTTGGCAGACCTTGGAGTATGCAAACCTTCACACGCCGAGTTGGTAATCAGTATTTCACAGGAAATATCGGAGGAACAAACGATGGAGAACATTTCACACTCCGTATCAGCAATACGATATTGCTACACAACCCTCAATGGAACTATCCGAAGGACACGAGGCCTTGGAGCAATATGGTGGTAAGAGAATTAGGGTTAATAGATAATATATAGAAAAACCGATATTTTCATAATAATCGCTCATTTTCAAAAACAATGGTTGATAATTAGCGATGGTCGGGGCGAGGTAAACCCTCGCCCCTTTTTGGGAAAAACAAACATTACAAAGTTATACGCATGAAAAATTTTATTTTATATACTGTCTTTTTGCTGATTTGCTTCCCTGCAATATCGCAAAATCCACAACAAACGCAGAGGCAGACTGAGCCTCTTGAAGGCAGCGAAAAAGTTAAATTTTGGCGAAAAATGGTAGATTTACATAGCTGTTTCAAATCTGCCTATAGTTTGTCGAGAACATATCGGCTTGGTCTTGGAGTCGAGCAAAATTTTGAAACTGCTTTTCGCTACCTGAAAAAAGCGGCAGAATCGGGACACCCTCAAACCCTGTACGGTGTGGGCTTTTTTTATTACAGAGGTCTTGGAGTAGAACAAAGTTATTCTAAAGCAATTGAATACTTCAGAGCTGCTACTTCTCAGCAACACGGCATGTCAGCCTTTATGCTCGGACTTATTTACCGCAACGGTTTCGGAGTAGAGAGGGATATTGCACAGGGTAATCTATGGTTAGAAAAAGCAAAAGAACTGGGTAATAGGCAAGCTGCTATCGAACTTTTGACAGATTTGCCTGAACGCCCTTTGTACTTTGTGGAAAATAGAAGAATACCGACAGTTTTGAGAGAAAGAAAACCGGAAGCACACGAAAAAATAACACATTTTTTCGAATCTCACACAAACATTGAAGGTCGCTACACAGGGATACTTATTACTTACGACTGGAGTGGAAGATATCCGCTAAAAGAAAGCTTTCTTGATGTTACATTCCAACAAAACGGCAGCAATGTTTTGGTGAGATGGCTACAAGAAGGTGCTACCGAAGTGGTGGCTACAGCTACCTTAACCGACTACGGATTGATTTTCAATGAGGGGGCATATTATAAATACGATCATTTTCGTAGGCAACGGGCTCGCCGTTGGAACTTTGTAAAGGCAACACTCAGTCAAATCAATCAAGAAGAAGCTATGTTTTTGCACGGAAACTTGCATTTACACACTCCGGAAACCGGAAAGCCCGGGAGACCGATGTCTTTTGTTTTACAATCCAAACAGCCCCAAAATCACTTTGCCGAAAGGTTGATTTTAGATACCGAACCAAAACCGGTTCTTAGCACAGACCTTGTTTTAGTGTATCCCAATCCATTTACCGACTACTTGAACATGTCTTTCACATTAGAGCGAGGAAGCAACTGTGTAATTGAAATTTATTCAATGATTGGTAGGTTGTTGCACAGAAAAATGCTTGGTCAATTGAGCTTGGGAGTTCATCATTACCAAATAAATACAAGTTGGTACACTTCGGGGAGCTATGTTTTAAGATTGATTTGTGGGGATTGTGTATATAGCCGTATTGTTATCAAGGAAAGATAAACAGCTATGAAAAAAATACTATTATTCTGCACATTTATCGTTGGGGTTTCACTACTTTCCGAAGCGCAGGTTTTGTTGGATAGAGACACCACTACCGCCACTGTTAGTACGATAAAGTCTGAAATTGAGTTTGGCGATGACTATTATGATGTAGTGAGTTTATGGATTCAATGTCCGGAAGGTATGGTGTGGAGTCCAATACTTGAAGACTGTGTCTGGTATCTAGATCTACCGCCGACTGATATCTTTTGTCCGATATGTGGTCCTTTTTGCGTCTGTTTCGACGACGGTGGTTCCCCTCCATGTTTGTGGTGTGGTGGCTTTGACCCTTGTTGCCACTGGTGCAACATTGGAGTTTGTTGGTGGTGCTGTGGTCTTGATCCCTTGTGCCCTTTGTGTGGTAACAATCCGATTTGTTCGTGGTGTAATGATTCCGGTGACTGGTGCCCGGTCTGTAATCCTGGTGGTGGTGAACCTCCTCCTCCGAATCACACCGTTACTGTATCTGCAAACCCTGCATCCGGCGGAACAGTTTCAGGCGGAGGTATCTTTCCAAGCGGAAGCCAAGCCACGATCACGGCAACAGCTAATTTGGGTTACGAGTTTGTGACTTGGACAGGAGATGCTACTGTAAGTAGACCATCTCATACGTTTACGGTAAGCAATAATATGAGCTTTATCGCAAACTTTATACCCTGCATAGATGGCATGACAGGCAATTCAGTTCCGTTTGGAAACATGGTGTTTGCACCTCCAAATCCTGCAAGACCAAGAGGTGCTACTTTCGGAGCAGGTGTTCGTACAGATAGACAAGGCAATCCAAGAAACCATTGGGGGATTGACCTCGGAGCTCCGGTTGGCACGCCGATACGTGCAGCGCAATCGGGGACTGTAGCCAGAGTCGTATACGAACAGCCCAACAGGATAGGGGACAGTAGAAATTATCCACCTGGATATACAGGAGATAGAGATTGTGCAGGTAATCGTATCCTCATTAATATAGGGAATGGAAGACAGGCTGTATACTGGCATCTGCAAGCGGGAAATGCCATAGCTGTGAATCCTCGAACAGGTGTTCCCTTTAGAGCAGGAGATCAAGTGTTTGCTGGTGAAGTTATCGGTTATGTGGGTCTCACGGGTAATGCAAATGTATTCAACGTGCCTCATTTGCATTTTGGAGTACGAAATTTGAATACCGGTGCCTGGGTTGATCCGTTTAATTATCTGAATGCCACACAAGTAATTAGTGGTAATAATTTCAGTATATTGGTTGACTGTGCTGATTAATGTTAATAAATTGAAAATAAAATTGTTATGAAAAATCTATGTATTTTTATTGTTTTGATGTTAAGTGTAAGCATGGCTTATGCTCAAGCTTTCTACATTTCGGGACTGAGAATAGGTACGGGGGCGCTCCATACCGATGTACAAATGAGAGCTGCTTTGGGAGTGCCAACTGATTTTTTCACTTGGGGTGACGAGTTAGAGGGAGGTCGGGAGTACCAGTATCGATTTGGACCTGGAGTTTTCGATCATGATATGTTCAGATGGCAGGCAGATAAGGGTATTAACGATATTTCTTTACGGAGCAACAGGTTTACAATGGTTTTTCCTGATGGACGAACCCTTCGAGTTGGCGATAATACCAATGTGGTGAGAACAACAGGGATACTACAATTTATTCGAACTGTCAACAACGAAATCTATCACAACGCCCGATACTATCGCTGGTCACCGGGAACGGTAATGGGAGAAGTTGGCAATATTTGTATTTTCACAAATCTCAACGGAATAATAGTGGGGCTGGAGTACTCAGAATTTAATTATTTTCTGCATAGTGAGCTTTATATTCCTAACGATCCTGTGCCGCCACAATTTCAAGTTGCTGTCTCTGCGAGCCCATCCACCGGAGGGACTGTCACAGGTGGAGGCACATTTCCAACCGGTCGCCAGGTGACCATAACAGCCACTCCGAATCCGGGTTATCAATTTGTCGGATGGACGGGTAGTGCTACTGTAAATACAGCATCTCATACGTTTACCGTTAACAACACTATGAACTTTACTGCCAATTTTTTCCCACCACAACTAAGCGTATGGTCGATTGATTTTGGTCCGGAAGGTCCTACTGCTGTTTTCCATTATTCGCACGGCAACCACATACCTCAAGAGATAGTTGTTGAAGCAGGTGCAACAGAGCATGGGCCGTTTAGCACGGTGTGGAGTTTTTCTCCCGGTATGCATCCTCACCAAGTAGAAATCCCTACCCAAATACTTTTTACGTCAGGTTTCCAGAATTTTCGGTTTGTTATGGTCTTTCAAGGAGGTGCTACTGCGGCCACCAATGTGGTACAGCTACCGTTTATGCGAAATTTAGAAGATGTTGTCGAAGAAGAATAAAAATGAGAGAGTAATAAAAAAAGAGTACATTAAACACAATAAAATATCAACTCAAAACTTAAACACCATGAAAAAAACACTAATCGTAGCACTTGCAGCACTGACACTCTTTGCTTGCGAGCGAAAAACCACTTTTACCATTACCGGTACCATAGCGGATGCCGAACACGCAGAAGGAAAATACGTCCAGATGTATCAAACTATAGACGGAATGCGCGTTCTGACGGATTCTGCAAAAATTACAAATGGAGTATATACGTTTACGGGCTCCGTAGATGCACCTGTAAATGCATCCCTATCTCTCTTTGACCCGGAAAGACGCGTGTGGATTGTCCGCACAAACCTGATCCTTGAGAATGCAAAAATCAAAGCAGTTACAGACACCGACATAAGAACCAGAGTGTCAGGAACAGCAAACAACGATCGTCTTCTAGAGCTTGCGGATTCCGAATCAGCTATTGCACGAAAAGCAAACGCGATCGGACAAGAACTTCGTGATGCCCATGAAGCCGGAAACACAGCTCTCGCAGAAGCGTTAGTAGTAAGATTTCGCGAAGCATCAAACGAAACACGTGCCAAAATACAAAAACTTAGAGTAGAATTTATTAAAAACAACATCAACAATGCAGCAGGTCAAAGTCAGTTAGCAAGTGTTAGGAGCCAACTGCCGATTGACGAACTCGAAAAACTTATTGCCGGAGCAGATAGGCATAGTCGACAGACACATGAGGTGTTAGCAGTAGTAGAACGTATTGAAGCCATGAGAAAAACAGCTGTTGGGCAACCGTTTGTTGACCTTACTATGCCCGACCCTGATGGAAATATGATTTCCATTTCCGATTTTGTTGGAACCGGATATTTGATGATTGATTTTACAGGTACTTGGTGTGGACCATGTCGTGCCGGAAAACCTGCCATGATTGAAACTTTTAATAGATTTAACTCAATGGGGTTCAATATTATTGGTGTTTGGTTTGAGCAATCCCACGATGCGTGGATTAGAGGAATGGAAGCACTAAATATGCCCGATTGGCCACAAATGTCGGATATAAGAATGTGGCAAAGTGACGGTGCAAGGCTTTATGCGGTTCCTCACGTTCCCTATTCAGTACTGATCAATCCGGATGGTATCATTATTGCAAGAAGTCTTAGAGGTGATGATTTAAATGATAAATTAGAAGAGCGTCTCGGAAGATAGCGAAACACAAGATATGCACGCTGCTATTGTAATAGCAGGTTAATATTATAAATAATAAGGGGAGGGCGTGTGCATACTCTGTGTGAAATATAGTAAAAAACTTGCATAATTTCCGTTTTTTTAGTATCTTTGCTTGGTAATTCGCCGGCTGAATATGACACAAGCAAGATATTATTTGACGACCTTAGTGCTGCTTTGTACACTTTCTTCTAGTGCACAACGTACTATGTTCAGCCAATTTTATGCTGCTCCGTTGCACACAAACCCCGCTTTAGCAGGAAGCACGACATGCGGTCGATTTGCAGTCAATTATCGTAACCAATGGTCGATGATTCCGGGTGCTTCCTCAAGCGTTAGTGCTTCATACGATGAGCATTTTGATCGGTTATCCGGTGCTCTCGGATTTATTATTACGAATTTAAGAGAAGGTAGCGGTAGTTATTCAACTACAAGTGCAGGGGTTGTTTATTCTTACAGTCTTCAATTGACAAATGCTTTTTCCGTCCGAACGGCGGTTCAAGCCGGATTGATTCATCGTAGAATTGATTGGAGTAATCTAACATTTCCGGATCAGTTCGATCTATCCGGTTTCACCGGAAGACCAACAGCAGAAGACCTACCGGAAGCTCCATCCAGCAGATTTCTCGAAGATTTGTCCGTCGGTGTCGTTGGATATACGGATAATTTTTTTGCAGGTTTAGCCATACATCACCTTTCAAGACCCGATGAAGGTTTTGTGGAGATCTCAAGACTTCCCATGAGGTTTACCGCTCATGCCGGAGCTGTTTTCGATTTGCGGCGTACACGAGGACGCTTCAGAGACCCCAATACGCCAACGATTTCGCCGAATATCATTTTTCAGCAACAGGGTACAGCACGACAAATCAATTACGGGGTGTATTTCAACAATGTCATCCCTATGATGGTTTTTGGACTTTGGTATCGACAAACCATCGCATTTAACCAACCCGAATCTATAACTTTCCTAGTAGGGATAAGACATAATTCGCTCAAAATCGGATACAGTTACGACATATCTATCAATGGATTACGTCTGTTTTCCGGTGGGTCGCATGAGCTTTCTATGGCATACCTAATCTCTTGCCGAACACCAAAAGCACCAAGAAGAAGGATGTTAGTATGTCCTGCTTTTTAACAAAAATTTGTAAATATCAAAAAAAAATCGTATCTTTGTAACCAAAAAATATTAAATTATACAATGAACATTAAAAATTCTTTCAGCATTTTCGCCATCATTTTTATGGCATTTTTAATGGGATGTGCTACTCCTGAAACGTCAAGAACTACAGGTTGGAATATTAATGACCCGAGATGGGGCGGTTTTCAAGTTCTACATGGCGTTGGGCAAACTACTCCACCGGGCATGGTTTTTATCGAGGGTGGTTCGTTCATGATGGGTGCCAGTCATCAAGATTTATTGCACACATGGGACATGATCCCTCGCCGTGTGACGGTAGCTTCGTTCTACATGGACGAAACTGAAGTTAGAAACGTTGACTACAGAGAGTACATTTTTTGGTTAGAGCGGATTTTTGGAGCGGAGTTTCCTGAAGTTGTCCGTCGTGCATGGCCTGATGAATTGGCTTGGCGTAGAGTAGATGCTTATGTTGAGCATTTGGTGGAGTTTTATTTCCAGCATCCGGCTTTCAACGAATATCCGGTTGTTGGTGTAACTTGGGAACAAGCCATGGAATACAACCTTTGGCGTTCCGATCGCCATAACGAAAACCTTTTGATTCGTTTGGGTTTCCTTGAGATCGACCCTACACAGACTCCCGGCGACCACTTCAACTCTGCCGCTTTCTTAGCCGGACAGTATATTGGTGCAGTTAGACGAGGAATACCGGATATGAACCCAAATGCAACGGAAAGAGTCCGTTCTGTTCAGTTGAGAGACGGCATTTTGGCACCTAATTTCCGATTGCCTACAGAAGCCGAGTGGGAGTATGCAGCCTTAGGTTTAACCGGAAATACATTCGATGAGCGAATTATTGAGCGTCGTATTTTCCCGTGGGACGGACATAGTGTCCGTAGGACCGACCCAAGACACATGGGACAAATGCAAGCCAATTTTGTTCGTGGACGCGGAGATTTTGCCGGTGTTGCAGGAAGTTTGAACGATGGTGGATTTTTTACTGTGAATGTGTTTTCTTATGCTCCGAACGATTTCGGTCTGTTTAATATGGCAGGAAATGTTGCCGAGTGGGTCCTCGATGTGTATCGCCCATCAACAGGTGAAGATATTATGCTGGGATTGAATCCATTTCGTGGAAATGTTTTCATGACCCAAGTTCGTGACGAAGACGGAAATATCGCACAAAGAAACGAGCATGGACGTATTCCTATGCAAGAAATGACGCCTGAACAAATCGGAGATCGTCGCAACTTCCAAAGAGCAGACAATAGAAACTTCCGAGATGGCGATTTCACATCTGTGGTTACTCACAATTGGGCGGCTCTTGCCGAAGAAGGTGCTAACGTAACCGAAATGGTTTACGACCCCTCAACTACTTTAATCAGCGACAGATCGCGGGTAGTTAAAGGTGGATCGTGGGCAGATCGTGCATTCTTTCTACACCCTGCAAATCGCAGATTTTTGGATCAAGACCAAAGTGAAGCATGGATTGGGTTCCGTAGTGTGATGCCACGCGTCGGCAACCAAGCTCCAACAACCGGCGGAAGACGATAGAAGGTAGATATGAGGTCTTCTCTCGAAAATCTATATGCTCTCTACTTGCAGCATCCTGCTGTTTCAATAGATACTCGGAACTTAATACCGAACTCAATATTTTTTGCTCTCAAAGGCGAGCGTTTTGATGCAAACGTCTTTGCTGCTTCGGCACTTGAAAAAGGCTGTGTTTGGGCTGTTGTCGATGACCCGAAGATTGCCGTTGACGATCGCTATATTTTGGTAGATGACGTTCTTCAGTGTTTACAAGATTTAGCCATTCATCATCGCAAACAATTAACCATACCTGTTATCGGAATTACCGGAAGCAACGGAAAAACAACCAGCAAAGAGCTAGTCAACGCCGTACTTTCGACACAATTTAAAACTCACGCTACACAAGGCAACTACAACAATCATATTGGTGTACCATTAACGATTTTATCGACACCAAAAGACACCGAAATTCTGATTGTAGAAATGGGTGCCAATCGCGGTGGAGAAGTTTACGAACTGTGCAAAATTTCACAGCCGAATTTCGGACTCGTCACAAGTTTAGGAGAGGAACATTTGGAGGGTTTTGGCTCTTACGAAGCGATTGTGGAAACTGAAACCGAATTGTTTCGTGCTGTGAAAGAAAATAATGGCTTGGTGTTTACAAACAATCTGTTTCATGAATTAGTGGAGCGTTCCGAAAATCAAAAACGCATCACATTTGGACGTGAAAATGCCGATTTTACAGGCGAATTGGTCTGCAACGATTTTTTCGTTGGCTTGAGATACAAATCGGAAACGATTCAGACACAACTCGTTGGCGATTACAATTTTAGCAATATTTTAGCCGCATATGTGATTGGCGAATATTTTAACGTTTCGCCCGAAGATATCAAACACAGTTTGGAAAATTATGTCCCAACCATGAATCGTTCGCAACTCGTCAAAACAGGAAAAAACACGGTAATTTCAGATGCTTACAACGCCAATCCTGCCAGCATGACTGCTGCATTGGAAAGCTTTGCCAAGTTTGATACCGAAAAAAAGTTTTTTGTGATTGGCGATATGTTAGAACTCGGCGATCAAAGCGTTCTTAAGCATCAAGAAGCAATCTCTCTCACTCAAAAACTTGGTTTGAACGAGGGTATTTTTGTCGGCGATATTTTTCAGTCGATTTCTTCCGAAAACACCTTCAAAAATGCGGAGGAGGCCCGAATCTTTTTGAGCGAACAAGCATTTGAAAACTATATATTTTTGATCAAAGGTTCGAGAGGTATTCGATTAGAAACTGTAATTGATGTGCTGTGAAGCAAGCTAACTATAAAGTTGTCGGCGTGATGTCGGGAACATCTTTAGATGGACTTGACTTGGCTTTTTGTGAATTTCATTTGGAAAATTCTCGTTGGAGTTACCAATTATCAATCGCTGAAACCGTAGAATATCCGGACGTTTTGAGAAGCCGCTTAAAAAATGCCGTAAATTTTTCAGGTTTGGAATTGGCTTTGCTAAATTCGGATTATGGGCATTTTTTGGGACAAGAAATCCAAAAATTCATTGAAAAGAATCAGTTGGAAGTTGACTTGGTTTCGGTGCATGGTCACACTATTTTTCATCAGCCTGAAAAACAATTGACGTTGCAGATCGGCGATGGTGCCGCTATAGCGAGTTATGTGAAGTGTCCCGTCGTTACACAATTTCGAAATATCGATGTGGCGCTTGGCGGTCAAGGTGCTCCGTTGGTGCCGATTGGCGACAAATTGCTGTTTGATACCACAGACTTCTGTTTGAATTTGGGCGGAATTGCCAACATTTCATTTACAGAAAATTCGAAAACGATTGCATTTGACATTTGCGTTTGCAATATGGCGTTGAATTATTTGGTATCGTTTATCCGTAGGGGCGTATCACATACATCCTCGCCATCAATTGTGGCAAATGCCAACGAGGGCGTATGTGATACGCACCTACAGTACGACAAAAACGGGGAAATTGCAAAATCCGGAACATTAAATTCCGAATTATTGACGAAATTAAACGACTTGGATTTTCACAACAAACAACCGCCAAAATCGTTAGGATTTGAGTGGTTTGAAAATAATTTTTTACCAATTTTAGATACTTTTGAGTGTCCGGTTGAAGATAAATTACACACTGTTTGCGAACACATTGCCGAACAAGTTTCAAAAATTGTAAATGAATTGGTAGGGGCGGGGTTCGCCCGCCCCGCTTGCTATGGGGGCATGCAGGGCGGGCGAACCCCGCCCCTACGTGAAAAAAACATGCTTGTCACCGGTGGCGGTGCAAAAAACGATTTTTTAATGTCTCGAATCAAGCATCATTGTTTGTGTGAATTTCAGGAAAGCAATCCACTTATCGTTGATTTCAAAGAAGCCTTAATTTTTGCATTTCTCGGTGTATTGCGACTTCGTCAAGAGACAAACTGTTTAAGTGATGTTACTGGTGCAACGCACGACAACATCGGCGGATGCGTGTATTTAGGGAATCTGTAGGGGCACGGTCTACGTGCCCCGATACCGAGCAGTGGGCGAACCCAATAGCAGACAGGGCGGGCAGCCCCGCCCCTACGTTCTGTTATTTTTTCGCAGTCTTTCTCGCAGTTGGTTTCTTTGCAGCAGCCTTTTTCATAGGCTTCTCTTCGGTATCAGATGCTAATTTCTTTCCTTCCGACAAATCAATACAATCCTGCAATGTTAAACTTTCAGGTGCAACGCTTTTCGGAATTTTGAAGTTCTTCTTACCAACCGCAACATAGGGACCAAATCGCCCGTTAAGCACACGTATTTCGGGACTTTCCGAAAATTCGCGAATTATGGCTTTGGCATCTTTTTCACGCTTTTCTTTGATGGCTTCGATAACGCGTTCCTCCGAAACTTCCAACGGATCCTCGGTTTTTGGCAATGGAAAAAATGTTTTGCCTAAACGAATATATGGACCGAAACGACCAATGGCAACCACCAAATCTTCACCTTCAAACTGTCCGACAGTCCGTGGAAGTTTGAACAAGTCCAACACCTCATCAAGTGTGATTGTTTCGAGGGATTGACCTTTTTTCAGACTTGCGAATGTAGGTTTTTCTTCATCGCCGGTTTCGCCGATTTGAGCCATTGGACCAAATCTGCCGAGTCTTACATAAATGTTTTTCTTTGTCTTCGGATCAACGCCAACCAAACGTTCTCCGGTTACACGCTCCGAAGTTTTTATCGTTGTTTCCACATCGTTGCGAAACGGATTGTAGAATTTTCGCAACATTTCCGTCCATTTGATTTCACCACTTGCGATTTCGTCAAATTCTTTTTCGACTTCCGCAGTGAAATTGAAATCCACAATCGAATCAAAATTTTCTACCAAAAAACCGGTTACCAAATTTCCGATATCTGTTGGAAACATCTTGGCTTTTTCTGTTCCGAAAGTTTCTGTTTTATCGGTCTCTTTGATGGTACCCGTTGTGTCTAATTCGAAAAACTTGTAGGCTCTTTCGTTGCCTTCACGATCTTCTTTTACAACATACTCACGTTTTTGAATGGTCGAAATAGTTGGTGCATACGTCGAAGGACGACCTATACCTAACTCTTCCATTTTTCTTACCAAACTTGCTTCGGTATATCGAGGCGGAGCCTGTGTGAATGTTTCACGAGCAGAAATTTTTTGTGCGGAAAGTATATCGTTCACATTCATTGGTGGCAACAAACCTTTTACATCGGAATCCTCCTCTTCGTCTTTGCCCTCCATATAAACTTTCAAAAATCCGTCGAACATCAACACCTCGCCTTTGGCTTGAAATTTTTCAGAACGATTGGAAATATCAATGTTTACAGTCGTTTTTTCGAATTCGGCATCACTCATTTGCGAAGCAATGGTGCGTTTCCAAATCAAATCATACAATTTTTGTTGTGAAGCATCACCCTCTATTTTTTGGTTGTCGATATAGGTGGGACGAATGGCTTCGTGCGCTTCTTGTGCACCTTTGGATTTTGTTGCGTATTGACGCATTTTGTGATATTTCGCGCCGTAATTTTTTTCGATTGCGGCTTTTGCGGTGTTTATTGCTAATCCGGAAAGGTTCGTGGAGTCGGTACGCATATAAGTGATAAATCCTGCTTCGTAAAGTTGCTGTGCAACCAACATGGTTTTTGCCACTGAAAAACCTAATTTTCGAGATGCTTCTTGTTGCAAAGTCGACGTCGTGAACGGTGCGGCAGGCGTACGTTTTGCAGGTTTTGTTTCGATATCCGAAACCGTAAATTTTGCAGTTTTGCAATCTTCCAAAAATGCCCTTGTGTCTTTCGCTTCTGCGAAACGTTTATTTAGTTCGGCATCTAACGTTTTTTTAGAAGGCAACTCGAACAGAGAAGTTACACGAAATGCTGATGTAGATTCAAAATGTTTAATTTCGTTTTCACGTTCCACAATTAAGCGAACTGCAACAGATTGCACACGTCCGGCAGATAATTGCGGACGAATTTTTTTCCACAAAACCGGCGAAATTTCGTAACCTACCAAACGATCCAAAACACGCCGTGCTTGTTGTGCATTAATCAAATCTTCGTTCAGTTGACGCGGATTTTCAATGGCGTGCAGGATTGCAGTTTTAGTAATTTCGTTGAAAGCAATTCGTTTGGTTTTGGCTTTGTCCAACTTCAAAACTTCCGACAAATGCCATGCAATGGCTTCTCCCTCACGGTCTTCATCGGATGCCAACCAAACAATGTCTGCGCTTTTTGCTTCTTTTGTTAATTCGGAAATTATTTTTTTCTTGTCACTAGGAACCTCGTATTCCGGTGTAAAATCCTGTTCCACATTGATGCTCAAGCTACCCTTTGGGAGATCACGCACGTGCCCGTAAGACGACAAAATCTTGTATTCTTTTCCCAAATATTTTCCAATCGTTTTTGCTTTTGCGGGCGACTCAACAATGACTAAATTTTTTGACATATAATCGTTTTTTGAATTTGCAAAGATACGAAAAAATTGGAAATAATTTGGTTGCTTCAAAAATTCGTTTATTGTTTCGTATTTGATTTCGTAAAAATATCTTCCCCTGCATTCATCGCAAACAGGTTTTCCCTCAACAATGACGGGTCTAGCGGAATAGATATTTCGTATCTTTTTCTGTTTCTATTTGGAAGGCTGCCTCGCCTCAACCATGGATTTAATGCTCTGAGCTGTTGAAAAGTTGTTCCCTGTTCACGAGCAAAAGCAAACAAATCTGTGATGGTGGTATCTACAACCACCGTTCTAACAGGGATCGGCGGCCACAAATCCTGCTCTCGCAGAATAATTCCGTAAGCCATCGGATTTTCGAAAATTGTTTTCAATGCAAGGATTCTGAACACATACCGCATGGTCTCCTCCGGAAGGTGCATACTATAATAATCTCGTGTTTGTTGATTTTCGATATGACGTCTGATATTACCTTGCCCTGTATTGTACGCTGCTGCAGCTAATGTCCAACTGCCGAATCTTTCATAGTTAGCCCTCATATATCTTGCTGCTGCACGAGTTGCTTTTTCCAAATGATAACGTTCGTCAACGTAATTAGTGACCTCTAAACCCATGTCTATAGCGGTTCCCCTCAAAAATTGCCAAAAACCTCTTGCTCCGGCCGGCGACACAGCATGAGTAAATGCACTTTCGGCTAATGCCAGATATTTCAAATCGCTCGGCACACCCATTTCCTCTAAAATAGGTTCGATAACCGGAAAATAGCGATTGGCACGTTTCATCAACAATATGATATTCGATTGCCAATAAACATTGACCAACAGTTCGCGAACGAATCGTTCGTGAACGTGATAAATTTCCATAGGCACACGTTCGCCGAAAATAAACAGCGAGTCAGGAACCGGAGGCGAAAAAATTCTGTAGTAGTCTTGAAATGCACGTTGATATTCCTCATCACAAAGATTACTTTTCCTTGCAAAATTCAAAGTGATCACAGCCGTTAAAACAATAGCAATAAAGGTAACCAAAAAATAAGGCACTCGAGACATTGATGGTTTTTTTTGATAAATAATTTGCAAAGATACGAAAAAAATCAAAATCCCGATTGAAACTCTGAAAATTTCGGTGCAATTTTATCTTTTTCAGATAAAATCGGATGTTCTGTACTCCAGTTTATAGCAAGGGTTTCATCGTTCCAAAGCAAAGCACCTTCGGATTCTTTGTTGTAGAACTGCGAACACTTGTAGGAAAAAATTGTGTTCTCTTCTAAAGTTAGAAAACCATGCGCAAAGCCTTCAGGAACATAGAACATACGTTTGTTTTGTTCGGAAAGTTCAACGCAAACATGTTGCCCGTAAGTAGGCGAATTCTTGCGAATATCAACAGCAACGTCCAACACCGCACCTTTTACAACACGCACCAATTTCGCTTGTGCAAACGGTGGATTTTGAAAATGCAATCCTCGCAAAACACCTTTTTGCGACTTGGACTCGTTGTCTTGAACAAATATTTTGTCTATGCCCAATTCTTTCAACTTTTCGTAAGAATACGACTCGAAGAAATAGCCTCTGTCATCTGCGAATACTGATGGTTCTAGGATTTTTAGGGCGGGGATTTTTGTGTCTATGATTTTCATTATGTTACTCTATTTTTCCAAACACTTGGATCTCGCTTGTCATGAACAATGGCAAGGATTTGCACTTCCTTTTTTGTGTCGTCAATAGTATATATCAAGTTGTACGGAAACCGATTAAGAGAAAGTTTTCGAGCATTTCTGTAAACGATTTGCGCTATTTTTGGATATTTGACAACGATATTCTCTATTTTTTTCAATACTTCGTCATAAAAATCCGAGCCAAGTTTAGGATATATGTTTTCATACCAATCCATGACTTGCTCTGTGTCAATCTCAGCATCTTCGGAGAAAATTACATTGTACATTTTACATCTATTTGTTGTTTGTGTAGATATGCTTGTTTTTTGATCTCAAACTTTCGCTTAATTTCATCCAAAGTATAAAATTTCATCGTTCCGTTTTCAATTTTGGCAAGTCGTTCGTCAATCAGTTGCTTGAGCTCATCGCTGATTTCGCCATCAATACCGGTAGAATCATTTACACAGCAAGGCATATTATCGTCTGTATAGTCGTAGGGTTTTATGTTTTTCGATTTTTTCATGATGTTTTCAATTTCTTTGCAAAGTTACGAACAAATTTTCGATTGACCAAATAAATTTCCTTAAAAAGTGTTAAAACTCTCCCAATTCATCATAGTTTGCCACGAAAACGGTTAATTTATTACGAATATCAACCCTACTCCAAGACTTAGGGTAAATATATCTTTCCTGTAACGAAAATGTTCCACCGTGCTTTGCTGTGTGAATAGGTTTGTTGTTGTTTTCTCATACGTAAAATTTGGTCTAAAGTATGAAAATTTCACATCTGCATTCAGAAAAAAACGCTTTGATAGTTTGTAACCAAAAGAAACAGATGGTGCAAGGATCAAGTTAGAGGAATAGATGATAAATGCTCCATTTCGTCTTATTCCTCTCGAATAGGAAACAAGGTGTTCAAAATTAGAGTTTTTTTGCATTAGATTAGCACTTCCCCAATCTGTACTAAATTCGATTAGTCCAATCGAAAATTTTGGATATATAAAAAATCTGTTTCTTTCAAACCTGTAGATTATGCCTAAATAGCCCCGATGAAAATCCCCCCACATAGAATGAAACTCATCAAAATCAGCACCTGTCCCTGCTCGCACATAATGATTATCGCTATATTGCAATTGCATATTCGTTACGAAGTTATTAGCTCTTTGCCTAATTCTGCTTGAAGTGCCGGCTTGGAAATTAAATTCTAACCCCCAACGCTCGTTAAAAAAGTAAGATACAGATAGTATTTGCCAATAAAACGATCGGTCATCGTATGAAAGCAAATAGTCTGTTTCTGCACCCTTAAAAAGCTTCGTTATCGGTATGTTAACACCTACAAGAGGTCTTGTTTGCCACCTAGAACTATATGCGGAAAATTCCCTCCCATAAACACTATCTGCAAGTATCGCAAAAAACAATATGAAAAACAATTTACGCATCACAATAATTCTACTTCTGTTGTGTATTGCTCTAAAATACGCCCATCTGATAATTCAACTTGCACTTTGAATTGATGTAAATTATTTGCTGTTGGGGCAAACATTAGCAATAAGTCTATTCTTAACTTTCGTACCAAATAATCCCAACCATCTCCAAAATAATCCCAAGAAGTGTAACCCATGTCAGCTACTAAACTTTCAACTGTAGAAAACGAGCGTGGAGTTCTGAAATAACTTGTAATATCTGCACCTGCGAGATGTTGGTTGTCAAAATCATTTATCGTGAATATCTTTATGGAAATAATACTATCTCTTGCGGTATAAATATATTTGGGAGGGCAGTAAATAGTTATTGCATGAACCGATTGAATGAGAACAGAATTGATTTGTCTTGCACGAGCAATTATATCTCTTTCTCTTGTCAAAAAAAGTCTAATGCCGTACGCATTTTTATTAATTTGTGGAGAATCTGTTTCTGCAGCACTAGCACCGCTGTTGTCCAAATTTTTTAGGCGTAGTTCCGAATGTGAGAATGTTATGTATTGTGTTGTGATGTCAAGACGACAACGACACGAGTGTAAAATACCCGTTATAGGAGTTAACAGCAGAAATAGTATCGCTAATCTTGCTTTCATATTTGTTGTTTTGTTATTGATACTTTACATTTTTTTATCGTGTTACCTCTTACCCCGCACCTATAAATGCACCGCTTCCCCATACGCAGCGGCAACCGCCTCCATCAAGGCTTCCGACATGGTTGGATGCGGATGAATTGCAGACAAAATTTCGTGTGCTTTCATGTTTTTTTCTCGAATAACAACGGCCTCGGCAATCATCTCCGTCACATTGTCGCCAATCATGTGGCAACCCAGCATTTCGTCGGTTTTTGCATCAAAAATGACTTTTACAAAACCGTCTCTGTTTCCGGATGCTGTGGCTTTTCCGGATGCTATGAACGGAAATTTTCCAACTTTGATTTCGTATCCTGCCTCTTGTGCGTTTTTCTCGGAAAGCCCGACAGACGCTATTTCAGGAGTAGTGTAAGTGCAACCCGGAACGTTGTTGTAATTTACAACATGCGGATTTAGTCCTGCGATTTTTTCCACACACACAATGGCTTCACGCGATGCAACATGTGCCAAAGCAGGTCCGGAAACTATATCACCAATAGCGTAGTAGCCGTTTTGATTGGTGCGGTAGAAATCATCAACCTTGATTTTTGCGCCGTCTATTTCAATACCGACTTCTTCTAATCCGATGTGTTCGATATTGGTTGTAATACCGACAGCTGAAAGCACAATTTCTGCTTCCACAACTTCTTCGCCTTTTTTAGTTTTAATGGTGCATCTGCACAAATTTCCTGTGGTATCAACGTGTTCAACACTCGAATCAACCATTATTTTCATGCCGTTTTTTCGGAACGAACGGCTGAGTTGTGCAGAAACATCTGTATCTTCAGCAGGAACGACCTGTGGTAAAAATTCCACCAAAGTTACTTTTGTTCCTATCGACTGATAAAAATGTGCAAACTCCGAACCGATTGCACCGGAACCGACAACCACCATTGATTCCGGCTGTTTACGCAACGTCATCGCTTTACGATAATCAATGATTTTTTCGCCGTCTTGTGGCAAATTCGGCAATTCACGACTGCGAGCCCCAACAGCAATGATGATGTGGTTTGCTGAATACTCCGTTGTTTCACCTGTTTCCACCGATTTCACTTCGACAATCTTGTTAGGCTTTACTTTTCCAAAACCACGAATAACATCGACTTTGTTTTTTTGCAGTAAAAACGCAACACCTTTGTTCATAGTTTCTGCAACGTTTCGACTGCGTGTAACCATTGCATCCAAATCTGCCTTGACCGTGTCACGGACGCTGAGCTTGTCGAAGCGCACGCCATAACTTTCCGCATGAAGCAAATACTGAAAAACTTGTGCACTCTTCAACAGTGCTTTTGTCGGAATACAGCCCCAATTTAAGCAAACTCCACCTAAATCAGCACATTCCACAACGGCGGTTTTCATACCCAACTGTGCTCCTCTAATTGCGGCAACATACCCACCTGGACCACTTCCAATAACTATTAAATCGTAATTCATCACAACTTTTTTTGCAAAGGTACAAAAAAAACAGAAATTTGCCAAATTTGATTTCTTTGGAAAAAAGTTATTCACAATCCCTGCAAAGTCAATATTTTTTTGTATTTTTGCAGGACAATCTGAAAAATATCGCAATATGGTATTAGCCACAATTCTAAAAGATTCCGATTAGAGACTTTGTTGATTTCAAAATTCAACAACAAATGGCAGATTTAATTCAAGAAAGTTTTACGCTTCGCTGGGAGAGTGAGCGACTGTTGAAGGAGGCGAAAGGTTTGGTGGAAGCAGAGATTGAGAAATAATTGGAATTTTCAAAAATAAATAGCTGATTCCAAATAAAGCAACTCTGTGTCGCTGAAAAAAAACATGATAAAACAAAAGAAATAATATGATGAAAATAAAAAGTATCAATATCAAAAATTTTAAAAGCATTAAAGATATTACTATTCCTCTTCAATGCTACGGTAGTGAAGAGAACGCCAGTAATACTACATTTTTAGTCGGTGTCAACGAATCCGGAAAAAGTGCTATATTGGAATCCATCAGTCTAATAAATGAAGGGTTTAAAAATATTGAATATAGCGATTATTGTAATCTTGATGCACAGGATGATAACAATTATAGATACATAGATGTATATGCAGAATTAGAAATAACGGATCAGGCTTTTTGGAGAAGTCAAATAGAAGAAAATTTAGAATTACCAAAAAATCTTATTGATAGTCTTGCGATAAAAAGCATAAAGAAAAACACGTATAGGAATGCAGATTCTGCTAATGAGCATTTTAATATTAAAATTAATGAAGATTTGCCATTCTATCAGTATATTGTCAATAAAACACGAAAAACTGTTGGTGGTCAAGCCCAAGCAATAGAGACTATCGAAGATTTAGCTAATTTTAACGAAATAGAAGAAAAAATAACGAAACAAAACGCAAAAACGTTTCTAACTGAAACGCAAGAACTATTAACAAAAGAAATACTAGAGAAAAAGATAGCATCTTCATTGAAAGCCACGTTCAACGAAAATATGCCAAAAATTCAAATTTGGAGACCAGATTCAAAATACCTAATAAACGAAACAATAGATTTGAAAGAATTCAAAGAAGATCCGAGTATTTCTGTGCCCTTGAGAAATATCTTTTCAATATACGGAAAAAATACCAATCAAGAGATAAAAGACGCAATAGAAAGAGCTTTAAGCAGTCAGGCGAGATGTGATGAACTACAAAAAAAGATGAGTAGTGCTGTAACAAAGTATATCAATAAAATTTGGGAAGAACACAAGATTAAAATTAACATATCTATCAATTCAACAAATTGCAAGGTACACGTTGAGGACAAGGATAAGCAGTACGCATATTTTTCGATGGCACAAAGAAGTGATGGTTTTAAACAATTTATTTCTTTAATACTATCCTTATCCGTTCAAAGCAAAAATCATTCTCTGAAAGATCATATAGTACTCATTGACGAACCGGAAATCCACTTGCATCCAAGTGGAATAAAGTATATGCGAGATGAAATATTAAAAATCGGAAAAAACAACCATGTTATTGTTGCCACACATAGCAATTTTATGGTTGATACAGCGGTGCCGGAAAGACACTGGATAGTACAAAAGGAAAAGGCAGAAACTAAGGTTTTGCAAGTGAATGAGAATTTCAACTTTGCAGATGATAAGGTCTTGTCAATGGCATTCGGGCTGAATTTGATTAAAGAGTTATTACCCCAAAATATTATTGTTGTGGAGGGGCTTGAGGATAAGTATATTCTTGCTCACGCTTTTCGCACACTAAGCAAAAATCATTCTTACTCCATAAAGGAAGCAGGAGGAGCTAGTAAAGTAAGTGGCTTTGCAAGATTATTAAGCGATACCGCTATAAAACCCATTGTGATTTTAGATGCTGATAAAGATGGGAAAGATTGTAAAAAGAAAATACTAAACGAACAAAAAGATTTTTATACAGAATCTAATGTTTTTACCTTGAAAAGCATATTATCTTCTTTGCCGGATAATTCAACGATAGAGGACTTGCTACCTATTGATTTTGTCAAGAATTTTTTCGATAACGAAATGAAAGAGACATTCACATTAGATGATAGTACAGCATTTATTCCTCAATTAAAAAATCAGTCGCAAAAATTAAAAGATGATAAGCAAAAAATGGATTCATTGAAAATGAAATTGTCCAATAAGTTTTGTGCAGATTCTAAAACAGTAGAAAAATTAGAAGACGGATCAAGGCTAAAAGAGTTTGTGAAAATGCTTAGTGAAAAAATAGAAAAATTTAATAATGAATAAATTATCCAAAAAAATAACTGTCGAAAATAAATTCCGCACCTTTGCAAAAATCACAAACAAAAAAACAATATGAAACCAACAAACATCGAAGACACCAACGCTACGCAGTCAAAATGTATTTATGAGTGCGAATACTTCAATGACGAAAATTTCGCAGAAGAAATCAAAAAATACAAGTGCAATAGTTGTGGAAAATCCACGTTGTAAAATTCAGAAAACCCAGAATAATTCCGCACTTTTGCCCGTAGGGCAAAAATATCAATAGAAAACAATACATCACCCAAACCCCAAAACACCGTAGGTGTTTCACATCAAAAAAATGTCAAATACATACAAATCGACATTCATTATGCTTTCGCTGTTCAAAATCGAATAAATGTGGAAGCCCTACGGGCTACACGTGATGTGGGACAACGGCGTTTCTATTGATATGTATGCCCTATGGGCAATAAAACAAAAAAATGAATAACAATAACCAAACCAAAATAATTCCATACCATTGCAAAAAAACCGAATATGACCGAAGAAAACAAAATCATAATCTACAATACCGAAGATGGCAAAAACTCTGTAAAACTTTTTGCCAATGATGGCACCGTGTGGCTCAACCAACAGTTGATGGCTGAACTTTTTGACACCTCAAAGCAAAATGTCAGTTTGCATATCATAAATATACTGGAAGATAGCGAGTTGGAAGAAAAATCAGTTGTCAAGGATTACTTGACAACTGCCTCTGATGGCAAAAAATACAACATTACTTTTTACAGTCTGGATATGATTCTTGCGGTCGGTTTTCGTATCCGTAGCAAGCGAGGCGTTCAGTTTCGTCGCTGGGCAAACACCGTGCTGAAAGAATTTATGCAAAAAGGGTTTGTGATGGACGATGAACGTTTGAAAAATCCTGACGGTCGTCCCGATTATTACGATGAATTACTTGAACGAATACGTGATATTCGGGCTTCCGAAAAGCGATTTTATCAAAAAGTCCGCGATTTGTTTGCCCTTTCTTCTGATTATGACGCAACCGACAAATCAACACAAATGTTTTTCGCTGAAACGCAGAATAAACTTTTGTTTGCCGTCACAGGAAAAACCGCATCCGAACTCGTTGTTTCGCGTGCCGATGCTGACGAACCAAATATGGCTCTTACCTCGTGGAAAGGCAAAATTGTTCGCAAACAAGATATTTACACTGCCAAAAACTACCTTTCGGAAGATGAAATAGATACGCTCAATCGAATGGTTGTTATTTTCCTCGAAACAGCCGAATTGCGAACAAAAGGAAGAAAAGACATCACAATGAATTTTTGGCGTAAAAATGTTGATGGGATTATTACATACAACGAGAAACCGCTTTTGCTTGATGCCGGCTCGGTTAGCAATGCTCAAATGGAAGAGTTTGTTGATGGGGTGTATGAAGAATTTAACAAAGAACGCAAAAAATACGAACTTCAAAAAGCAGACCAAGAGGATTTGCAAGAGTTACAGCAATTAGAAACCGAAATTAAAAACAGCAAAGCGAAATAATTCCGTATCTTTGTAATCAGCCAAAATCAAAAAATAACTACTTCGCCGCTCGTCGCGACCAGTAAAACGAAATCAAAAGCCCCGAAATAATATGCCAAATTCCCCACCAAGCAACAACAATCAACATACCACCAATAGGGTCAGTCAGCACACCTCTATTCATGAGATTAAACAGTAATACTAAGCCCAATCCGGAATTTTGAATGCCGGTTTCTATCGTAAGTGCTCGTCGGTCTTTAGGTGGTAATTTGAAAAGTGTTGCTAAGCCGTAACCCGTACCAAGAACTGCAGAATTGTGAATCAACACCAAAATAAAGATAAAGATAAAAATCGGACTCCAAAAAATGTCTAAATTGTTGCTGAAGGCCACAATAATCAGTATCAGAAAAAGAGCAACCGAAAGATTTTGCAACGGCTTCTTTATTTTTTTCGCTATTTTTGGAAGATATTTTACGGTTAAAATTCCAAGCAATAGCGGAATTCCGAGCAATAGTAACACCAGTTTAAACGTATCCAAAAAAGGGATACGTAGCCAAATTGCTTCTCCGGCTTGGTTATTCACAAAATTGATATAGAGACCTCCCCAAAGGAAAAAATTGGCGGGTGTTAAAATCGGCGTTATCACTGTTCCGATAGCGGTCAAACTGATCGAAAGTTCGGTGTTTCCTCTCGAAAGCTGCGACATAAAATTGGACATGTTTCCTCCCGGACACGATGCCACCAAAATCATTCCCATTGCAATCATTGGCGTAATCCAATTGTTGAGTAAAACCACCAACAAAAATGTGATTGCCGGCAAAGCTATCGCTTGTGCGAAAAGCCCTACAAAAGCGGATTTCGGAAAAAGCAAAACATTTTTAAACGTTTGCGGGCGGATTCCCAACGCCACACCGTACATTACAAGTGCCAAAATGAGATTGACAATGTGCAGACTTTCCGGAGAAAAGTTGATGCTAATGTTGTCTAAAGCTTGTAGTTGTTCAAACATAATTTATTTGGTGCGGGGTGGCGGGGTACGATGAGGTACACCTCCTCGTCCTGCATCTCATACCTTGAGCCAACTTTATTCTCCTAAAAATGCTTTTAGATGCTTACTTCTTGATGAGGTCTTCAATCTACGAATGGCTTTCTCTTTGATTTGGCGAACGCGTTCGCGAGTTAAGTCAAATTTTATGGCGATTTCGTCTAAAGTGTAGCCGTGTCCATAGCCAATTCCGTAAAATAAATTCAGCACATCACGCTCTTTTTCGGTAAGCGTTGCCAACGAGCGTTCGATTTCACGTGCTAAAGACTCACGAATGAGCAGAGAATCCGTAGTTGGGTTATCCTCATTGATATAGACATCGATAAAACTGGTTTCTTCGTCCTGAATCAACGGAGCATCCATAGATACGTAGCGTGTGGTAATGTTCATCACTTCGGAAATCTTGTCTTTCGACAAGTCCAAAGAGTCTGCAATTTCATCAATAGAAGGCGTACGCTCGAATTTTTGTTCAAGCTTGGAAGTTTCCTTTTTGATTTTGTTGAGCGATCCCACTTGATTGAGTGGCAAGCGTACAATTCTCGACTGCTCGGCTAAAGCTTGCAAAATAGACTGACGAATCCACCAAACAGCGTACGAAATGAACTTAAATCCGCGTGTTTCGTCGAAGCGACGGGCAGCTTTGATAAGTCCGAGATTTCCCTCGTTGATCAAATCCGGAAGGCTTAAACCTTGATTTTGATATTGCTTCGCAACAGAAACGACAAAGCGAAGATTTGCTTTGGTCAATTTTTCCAAAGCACGCTGGTCGCCTTTACGAATGCGTTGAGCCAAAAGCACTTCTTCCTCTGCACTAATCAAATCTTCTTTACCAATGTCTTGCAAATACTTGTCTAACGACGCTGTTTCGCGATTGGTAATGGATTTCGAAATTTTTAATTGCCTCATATGGATTGATTTTCAAAAAATTAACAAAACAAAAGTCTAAAAACAACTTTTGGGCTTGCAAAGATACGTTATTTAACGGAAAAAACCAAAAAAAGTTTCATTTTTTTTAATTTTTTCCCCAATTTTCGCGATCAAGAGAGCGAAAGTGAATTGCTTCCGAAAGATGATGAATTTGAATTTTTTGGCTATCCTCTAAGTCTGCAATCGTTCGTGAAACTTTTAGAATTCGATCGTAGGCACGTGCTGTCAGCCCTAATTTTTGCATGGCTTGTTTGAGAACTGTTTGACTATTCTGGTCTAATTGGCAATGTTCGCGAATATGCTTTGGTGTCATCTGTGCGTTGCAATGCACATCGGTTTCTTCGAGGAATCGGATCTCTTGTTTTTTTCGGGCAGCGATTACACGTTCACGAATTGTACGGCTGTTTTCTCCGGAAATCGTGGAACTCAAGATGTTTTCGTCAACAGGTGTAACCTCTACATGTAAGTCCATGCGATCCAAAAGCGGTCCGGAAATTTTGTTGAGATACTTTTCTACAATGCCTTGTCCGCACGTGCAAACTTTCCAAGGATGGTTGTAATTTCCGCAAGGACAGGGATTCATAGCTGCCACAAGCATAAAGCTTGCCGGATAGTCAATCGACATTCGAGCTCGAGATATACTTACAATTCTGTCTTCCATCGGTTGTCGCAGTACTTCCAGCACCTGCCGTTTGAATTCCGGCATTTCATCCAAAAACAGAACACCGTTATGTGCTAAAGATATTTCTCCGGGTTGCGGAACAGAGCCACCACCCACCAAAGCCACATCTGAAATCGTATGATGCGGAGCACGAAACGGACGTGCCGAAACCAATCCTCGCTGGCGTCCAATTTTTCCTGCAACGGAATGAATTTTAGTTGTTTCGAGAGCCTCATGAAGTGTCATCGGCGGAAGAATCGACGGCATGCGTTTTGCCAACATCGTTTTTCCGGAGCCGGGCGGTCCGATCAAAATCACGTTGTGTCCGCCGGCAGCAGTAATTTCAAGTGCTCGTTTGAGATTTTCCTGACCTTTAACATCCGAAAAATCCCATGCATAACACGCACTACGGTTATGAAATTCTTCACGAGTGTTAATTTCAGTAGGTTTTAGGGAATCCTCTCCGTTAAAAAAACGAATCACATCCAAAATATGTTCCGCCCCATAAACTTTCAAAGAACTAACAATGGCAGCCTCTTCGGCGTTTTCTTTCGGAAGAATAATACCTTTGAAACCTTGCCTTAAACTTTCTATAGCAATCGGCAAAGCCCCTTTGATTGGGCGTAAACTGCCATCGAGCGAAAGTTCGCCCATCAAAATGTAATCGCCGACATCGTCATTTTTGATTTGTTCCGAAGCCGCCAAGATGCCGATTGCAAGTGTCAAATCGTAAGCAGACCCTTCTTTTCGAATATCGGCAGGAGCCATGTTAATCACAATTTTTTTTCCGGGAAATCGAAGTCCGTTTTGCGAAAGTGCGGATTCGATGCGTTGCTGGCTTTCTTTCACGGCACTATCGGGCAGTCCGACCATCATAAAATTCACACCGAGCTCGACACTTGTTTCTACCGTGATTGTAATGGCATCTACGCCATAAATTGCCGAACCATAAGTTTTAATAAGCATAAAATTTGGTTTTTAGGGTCGTCATTCCGAACGTAGTTGAGGAATCCCCTTGTTATGGGATGTCTCGACTTCGCTCGACATGACGACGATGTTTACCTATATAAACGCAAAAAAACCGATTTTCGTATAAAAAAATCCTTAAAAAATGTTAAAATGTTGATAACTTTCCGGAATTGTTAATAAAGTTGCCAAAATTTCGATTTTTTTCGTATCTTTGCAAGAAAAAATCCGTATTCTAACTTTGAAGTTATGAAAAAAATCTGTTTTTTTGCTCTATTCATACTTTCTTCTTCAGTATTTTTAACTGCACAAACAACAACGCCCGTACCTGTCCAAATTTCCGAACATGTTGAAAACATTGATGGAAGATATTATATTTTACACAGAATAGAACAAGGACAAACGCTCTTTTCCATTTCACGTGCCTATGAAGTGCCCATCGATCAAATCCGACGAACATCCGAAAAACCCGAACTTCAAATCGACGAAATTTTATTAATTCCGACAAATCCGCCACAGAGAGCACTACGAAGACAAGTCGATGTTCAGCCGGAAATAATCGTGGTCGAAACAATACAAATTGAAACAAATGTTGTTGATTACGAGCATAGGAGCATATTGCATACGCCCAATGAGGAAGGTAGCGAAGAAACTGAAAAATTAGATACAATCCGAAGAATTTTCGACAATCCTCCAAGGTCTGTGTTGAATGTAGCGTTAATGCTTCCGCTTTATTTAAACGAAGTTGAACAAATTCGAATTACACCGAGAACAAACCGAAATGCGATAAGGCCCTTTTCGTTTATTTCCTTTTACCAAGGTGCAATGTTGGCAGCGCAAAAATTTTATCACGAAGGTGTAGAAATCAATGTTCATGTTTTCGATGTTACCGAAGACACAAATACCGCCGTTCGTTTGATCAATGGCAGATGGTTGCATGACATGGATATTCTTATAGGTCCGTTTTTTGCACGTTCGTTCAGTGTGATTAGCAACTTCGCCAAACAACAAGAAATTTTCATCGTTAATCCTCTATCCATTCGAACTGAAATTTTGGAAGACAATCCTTTTGTCATAAAAATCAACACCTCCGAAACAAATCAGCTGCAAGCCTTGTTGAACTACGCTGCGCAAAATAGTGTCGGAGAACGAATTTTTGTTTTATCGAACGATCGAAACCTGAACGATCGAGAATTGGAGCAACAGGCCAGACAGTTCTTTGAAGGAATTGAATATCGTTTCGATACTATCTTTTTCCTTGACATTTCACAAGAAGGATTTCCGCAGATTCAAAACAATTTGGCTACTGAAACCGGAAATTCTTTCATTTTTCTATCCAACGATGACGCCCTTGTTACGGCTGTTCTAACGCGGACTCCCAGACGAGACCATATTCCGAACACGTTATACAGTCTAAGGCGATCTGCTCGATTTGAGGTTACGGATCCTTTTTACTTGAACAACTTGCAAGTGCATTACATTGAGCCGTTTTTCATCAATCATGACGACCAACGTGTGCTGAACTTTGACCGTTTGTTTTTTCAAACCTTTCAAGATTTGCCGGACGAACGGGCTTATAGAGGTTTTGATGTGATGTCGTTTGTGCTCGAACTACTAAGAATTGGTAATACAAATTACGGCAATTATTTGGAGTCTACACTTTTCAGAGGTTTTCATAATTATATTCAGCTGAAGCGCACAAATCCTCAGAGAGGTCTGGAAAATCAGCAGACCAACATTTTGAGAATACAAAATTCCATATTACAAAAAGTGAGTAATTGATATGGCGAAGCGAAGAAAAAAATCGGAACAAATTGACGACACAACGGCAGAAAATCTCTCTCTGAAAACATTGAGAAGTGAGAGATTTCGCTTTATATGTGGCGTGTCTTTCCTGGGGTTTGCATTGTTTTCGCTGTTTGCATTTGTTTCGTACTTGTTTTCGTGGTGGATTGATTTTGACATGATTGCTCATATTTCAACCTATGATTTATTTGTTGATTCTTCGGCGGATATCCGCAATATCGCAGGGCGAATGGGAGCACGTTTTGCACATGTTTTCATCTACAATGGCTTTGGAATCGGTTCTTTTGCATTCGTTTGGGTTGCATTCGTTATCGGATTGAGATTGCTGAATATTCCGCTTTTCAAGTTAAAGAAAACAATTTTACACTCGGCATTTTTCATGGTTTGGAGTTCTGTTATGTTCGGATTTATTACTTTAGGACTTGGAAAATTGAGCATTTTGGGCGGAATTTTTGGGTTTGAAGTAGCGTATTATCTGAAAGCTGCAATTGGGATTCCGGGATTGATTTTTTTGCTGGGAACAGCGCTGGCAATTTTCTTGTATGTAGCTTATGGCGTGAGATTCAGACTATACACAATCATTAAGAACTGGTCGGAAAACATCGAAAATTGGTTAAAAAGAACCAAAAAAGATTTGCAAGAAGATGTGAACGAATTATTGACAGAAGAAGAGCAAGTCACAAACTTACCCCCTGACGATGAAGACACGTTTAGTTTGCTTAATGAAATCGAAAAATGGGAAGAGGAAAACGACTTAAAAGCCGACGATGAAGTACCGTTTATTATTGAAAATCCAAGCGAATTGGAAAATGAAGCTGGTGTTGAAGATGAAATAAAGGAAGAAGACAAAATTGAGGAGACCATAGAAAAATATGGTGTAGAAACTCCTTACGATCCATATTTGGATTTACCGAGTTACGTGTTTCCAACCTTGGACTTGCTCGAAGATTACGGCATGAAAAATGTTGATAACTCTAAGCAAACCGATGAATTGATTGCAAACAAAAAACTTATCGAAAACACACTAAAGAGTTTTGGTGTAGAGATTGCACAAATCAAAGCCACAATTGGTCCAACGGTTACGCTTTACGAAATTATTCCGGCTTCGGGCGTTCGAATTTCTAAAATCCAAAACTTGGAAAACGATATCGCTCTGAGCCTTGCAGCACTTGGCATTCGCATCATTGCACCTATTCCCGGAAAGGGAACAATCGGTATTGAAGTGCCGAACGCCAACAAGCAAATTGTACCAATGAAAGTGATGTTGGATTCGCCGAATTTCAAAGATACAAAATTTGATTTGCCGATTGCATTGGGAAAAACCATTCAAAATGAAGCTTTCGTTGCAGATTTGGCAAAAATGCCACACTTGCTCATGGCAGGTGCCACCGGACAAGGAAAATCCGTTGGTTTGAACGCAATTATTGCTTCATTGTTATACAAAAAACATCCTGCTGATTTGAAGTTTGTAATGGTGGATCCAAAAAAGGTTGAACTTACGCTTTACAATAAGATTGAACGGCATTATTTGGCAAAACTACCAAATGTTGAAGATGCAATCATTACCGATACGAAAAAAGTAGTGAACACTTTAAATTCGTTGTGTGTAGAAATGGACGCACGCTACAATCTCCTGAAAGACGCGCAGGTCAAGGGAATTAAAGAGTACAATGCAAAATTTATTTCACGCCGATTAAATCCGAACGACGGACATCGCTATTTGCCATACATAGTTTTGGTCGTTGACGAATTTGCGGATTTAATTATGACGGCAGGAAAAGAAGTTGAGTTGCCAATTGCTCGTTTGGCACAATTGGCAAGAGCTATCGGCATTCATTTGATTATTGCAACGCAACGACCCTCTGTGAATATCATTACGGGAACGATTAAAGCAAATTTTCCTGCGAGAATAGCGTTTCGTGTAACTTCAAAAATCGACTCTCGTACAATTTTAGATAGTGGTGGAGCCGATCAGTTGATTGGAAAAGGCGACATGTTGCTTTCTACCGGAAACGAGTTGATTCGACTGCAGTGTGCATTGATTGATACGCCGGAAATCGAAAAAATAGCGGAATTTATCGGTGAACAACGCGGTTATCCTGAAGCTTACGAGTTGCCCGAATGTGCTGATGAATCGGGCGGATCAAGCGGCGGTGCATTTTCGGTAGACGAAAGAGATTTGATGTTTGACGATGCCGCACGATTGATTGTATCGTCTCAAAGTGGCTCCACATCGCTTATTCAGCGAAAGCTGAAATTGGGTTATGCGCGTTCCGGACGATTAATGGATCAACTCGAGGATGCCGGAATTGTAGGTCCTTCGCAAGGTTCCAAGCCACGAGAAGTTTATATCAAAGATATGCAAACGCTGGAGGAGATGTTAAGTGATGAAAATTAGCATTGTTAATAAATCTACCCACATTTTCAATTAATTTCATTACAATAATTCATTTTTTTTCGTACCTTTGCAAAATCTATACGTTGAATTGAAATAAAAACACAGATATTATGAAATTTAAACCGTCCGTAATTCTACTTATTTTAGTGTTGGGATACTTTGCTTACAGCATTGCCAATCGTATTTGGCTTGAAGACATGCGTGCAGAACGCAGAGCACAAGAACTTGGACAAAGCGGCAATAGAGCTGCCGGTGGACGTGCCGCAATCCCCGTTGATTACATGATTGTAACGTACGAAACTCTCGAAGACATGGTTATTTCGACAGGAACTTTGATCGCCGGTGAGCAGGTTGATCTTCGTAGCGAGGGAAGCGGAAGAATTACACAAATCAATTTTACCGAAGGTGCTCGTGTGAGAGCGGGCCAACTTTTGGTAAAAATCAACGATAGAGAGCTACAGGCACAATACGAGCGTGCTCGCCATCGTGAGCGATTAGCCGAGGAAAGAGAGCGTAGAAGTGAGATACTATTGCAAAGAGAGGCGATCAGCCTTGAAGAATATGAAATCGTTTTGACCGAACTGAACTCGCTTAGAGCCGAGACGGATTTGATTAGAGCTCAGATCGAACGTACTGAAATTCGTGCACCATTTGATGGTGTCGTTGGTTTACGTTCGGTTTCGGTAGGTGAGTTTATCACATCGCAAAATATAGTTGCGAGAATTGTCAACAATGATCCGATTCGGCTTGATTTTTCTGTTCCTGAGCGATTTTTTGATGTAGTGAGAATCAACAGTACGGTGCAATTTAGAGTTAGCGGAAGTGATACGTTATACAATGCAACGGTATTTGCGATTGAACCTCATATTGATCTTGATACACGCACGATTTTGATGCGTGCCATAGCTCCAAATCCCGATGGTAGGCTGTTTCCGGGTGCTTCTGCAAGAGTACATCTTTCGATGACGCCCACAGACAATGCGATTATGGTTCCTGCCGAGTCTTTGCTTTCAGAGGCAGAAGGTCACAAAGGATTTGTCTATAAAAACGGCAGAGCAGAGATGCGCGACCTTGTCATCGGCACTCGAACACCACGAGAAACGCAAATCATATCTGGTCTTCAAGTTGGCGACACGTTGATAGTTTCCGGAATTATGCAACTTCGCCCGAATACTGCTGTGCGATTGAACCCGAGAATGGAATAAAGGTGTGAGGTGCGTGCCACCTCGCACCTTTTACTTTATGAACTTTATAAACTAAAAAAATATGAGCCTTTCATCCTTAAGTATCCGCCGCCCCGTTCTATCCATAGTGATGTCGTTAGTGATTGTCATTTTTGGAGTTGTCGGGTTTATGTCTTTGGGTGTTCGCGAATTTCCGAATGTTGACCCGCCGATTATCAACGTAATGACAACCTATCCCGGAGCCAATGCCGATGTTATCGAAAACCAAATTACCGAGCCTTTGGAGGAATCCATCAGTGGTATTGCAGGCATTCGCACCATACGCTCGAACAGCAGTGATGGGCGAAGTCGCATTACTGTGGAGTTTGATTTGGGTGTTGATATGGACGCTGCTGCTAACGATGTTCGTGACCGTGTTTCGCGTGTGATGCGTGCCCTTCCGCCCGATGTAGATGCACCTATTGTTGCCAAAGCCGATGGCGATGCTGATGCAATTATGGCGATCGCTATCACGAGTAATGCACGTACGTTGATGGAATTGAGCGACTTTGCAGAACGTGTGTTTCAGGAGCGTTTACAAACCATTCCGGGCGTTAGTGCTGTGCAAATTTGGGGACAAAGACGTCAGGCAATGCGAATTTTTATTGATGCCGAACGTTTGGCGGCTCACGGTTTGACACCGATAGATCTTCGAAATGCATTGGTTCGTGAAAACATCGAACTTCCTACAGGTTCGCTCATCGGACAAGCCACCGTACTTTCTGTTCGCACCGCCGGACGCCTCACAACAGAAGAGGAATTTAACAACCTCATCATTTTAGAACGTGGTGGAAATATTGTTCGAGTCAGAGATATCGGTCATGCCCGATTAGCGCCCGAAAATGAACGAACGATTATGCGTAGAGATGGTATTCCGTCTGTTGTCGTTGCACTTGTTGCACAGCCGGGCGTAAATCAATTGCATATCGCCGACGAATTTTACAGACGTATTGACGAAATTAAAACCGAACTTCCGCCCGATATCAACGTTGTTCTTGGTTTCGACACGACACGTTTTGTTGTTCGTTCAATCAACGAAGTGGTGCAAACCGTTGCACTCGCATTTTTCCTTGTTCTCATTGTGATTTTTGTTTTCCTTAGAAATTGGCGAACAACACTCATTCCCGTCATCGCCATTCCGATTTCGTTGATTGGTACGTTTTTTGTAATGTTTGCTTTTGGCTTTTCCATAAATGTTCTAACGCTTCTGGCGATCGTACTTGCCATCGCTCTGGTGGTTGACGATGCCATTATTATGATGGAAAATATCTATGCCAAAATCGAACGAGGAATTCCTCCAAAAGAGGCGGCAGTGCAAGGTGCAAAGGAAATGTTTTTTGCGATAGTTTCCACAACAGTTGTGCTGATTGCGGTATTTATGCCGATTATTTTCTTGCAAGGAATGACGGGGCGCTTGTTCCGAGAATTTGCAATTGTTATAGCCGGAGCAGTAACGATTTCATCGTTTGTTGCACTCACGCTTTCGCCAATGTTATGTTCTAAAATTCTGAAACGTAGCGAAAAACAAAATAAATTTTTCCAAATAACCGAATCTTGGTTCACTGCACTTGCTGTGAGATACCGTTTGCTGTTGAATAGATTTATGAGAAAGCCTATTTGGACGGTAATGATTTTGATTGCATCGTTTGGTATAATCTACTTGTGTTACGTCAATATCCGAACAGAACTTGCACCGCAGGAAGACCGCGATACCATTACGTTAGCTGCTAGTGCACAAGAAGGTTTTTCGTTCGAAATGATGGATGCGTATATGTTCGACTTGTACAATTTGGTTTTGGATAATCTCCACGAGGACGAAATTGAGTCTATCGCAGTAAATACACCCGGTTGGGGTGGTGGTACCAACACTGGAAACATGCGAATTTCGCTAACGCCGGCATCCGAACGAAATCGTTCGCAACAAGAAATTGCGAATATTTTGACACATGAAGTTCGACAGTTGAGTTGTGCTCGTGTTGCCGTTCGCCAACCCGCAACGATACAAGTCGGAAGAGGCGGTGGCGGAGGAAATTCTGTGCAGATTATATTGCAGGGACCTAATCTCGAAATGTTTCGTGAATATCTACCGAAATTTTTAGACGAGGCTCAACAAAATCCAACGTTTTCGTTCGTAGATGCGAATTTGAGGTTTAACAGCCCTGAAGTGAGAATCGAGATTGACCGTGACCGTGCAAGAACAATGGGAGTTTCAGTTCAAGATATTGCACAAACCTTACAGTTTGGGCTTTCCGGAACACGTTACGGTTTTTTTGTGACAGATGGCAGGCAGTTCCCAATTATCGGACAGTTCGACAACATCAACCGCAACACGCCATCGGATATTCGTTCGCTTTATGTCAGAAATAGCAATGGACGCCTCATTCAAATGGATAATTTGGTTACAATGGTTGAGCAGGCTAATCCGCCACAACGCCATCGTTACAACCGTTTTTTGAGTGCGACAATTACTGCGCAAATGTCGCCGGGTGTTACGCTTGGCGAGGCTGTTGACGAATTGCAAGCCATCGCAAGAAACACGCTGCCCGAACCATTTCGCACCGAACTTTCCGGACAAGCACGGGATATGCAAGATAGTGCAGGAGCAATGATGTATGCACTTATTCTTGCATTGGTGTTGGTGTATCTCGTATTAGCCGCACAGTTCGAGAGTTTCAGAGATCCGCTGATTATTTTATTTACCGTGCCATTGGCTTTGACCGGTGCATTGTTTTCGCTGTGGTATTTCCAAGAAACGTTGAACATTTTTAGTCAGATTGGGATTATTATGCTCATAGGTTTGGTTACAAAAAACGGTATTTTGATTGTGGAATTTGCCAATCAGAAAAAAGCACAAGGAATGTCTGTTGCTCAGGCGGTTCAGGAGTCCGCACAACAACGTTTTCGTCCGATTTTGATGACCAGCTTGTCCACCATTTTTGGAATTTTGCCGATTGCTTTGGCGATGGGTGCAGGCTCTGAAAGCCGTGTGTCGATGGGTATTGCAGTTATCGGCGGTATGGCTTTGGCTACGCTGTTGAGTTTGTTTGTGATTCCAGTCGTTTATACGTGGTTTTCAGACAAACGCAAAACTGTTTCGAACGTGGATTAACGTACTTTGAAAAATACTTTGTTTTTTCAAAAATAATGTGTAACTTTGCGGAAAATTTATTAACCGATGTAAAGACAGGGTATACCCTGTCTCTACCAAAACAAAAACAGCATCATGGATGTAAAAAAACTCTTAGCCGACGTTGAGGCTAAAAACCCCGGACAACCCCTGTATTTACAGGCAGTAACTGAAGTATTGGAAACCATCGAAGACGTGGTAAAAGCCAATCCAAAGTACACAAAGTACAAAATTGTTGAACGTCTTTTAGAGCCGGATCGCGTTATTCAATTCCGCGTGGATTGGGTTGACGACAAAGGCGAAGTGCAAACAAATCGTGCTTGGCGTGTGCAGTACAACAATGCGATTGGACCGTACAAAGGCGGTATGC
>Ga0123355_10000701_pt1 | contig 45410 bp, 39 predicted proteins | sample TergutEmb28metaG_3_FD_89872 | JGI IMG/M metagenome (GOLD analysis project Ga0123355, IMG submission 89872) | Embiratermes neotenicus P1 segment gut microbial communities from Petit-Saut dam, French Guiana - Emb289 P1 | ecosystem: Host-associated > Arthropoda: Insects > Digestive system > Gut ...
CCCATGGCGTTTTTCTCCGTGATTTTCCTTGGCTCTTTCCTGCCATTTCATACTCCCCCCAAGCACTTGAATTACTTGGGATAATTATATTGATTTCATGGACACTGTGCAAGTAAGGGTTTTTTATTTAAATGGGGGCGTTGCCCCCAATCCCCCGCCACTATAGCGTAAATGAATCTCGCTTCCGTTTTCTTCGGAAAGTTGACGTAGCCACTTTTTTATTCTCTTTTGAGTATATCATTTGACAAGGCATTTGTGTACCTTTAAACTTAGATAGGCAAAAATAATACCAATTTTGGTATAATCAAAAAGCAAAGGATGATATCATGTACAATGTAAAAGAAGTTGAGGCAAAGTGGAAATTAAAGTGGGAATCAAGTAAAAAACGCGCGGACAATAAACCTAAATACTATTGTTTAGACATGTTTCCATATCCTTCTGGAGAGGGGCTACATGTGGGGCATTGGCGTGGATATGTTTTAAGTGATGTATTAAGCAGGTATAAAATGCTGCAAGGTTATGATGTGTTGCATCCAATGGGCTGGGACGCATTTGGGCTTCCAGCGGAAAACAATGCTATTAAAAAAGGGATTCATCCCTCTATTTCCACCGAAGAAAATATTAATACTTTCAAAAGGCAATTGCGCGAAATAGGCGCAGTCTATGATTGGGATAAAGAGATTAATACTACAGACCCAACATATTACAAATGGACTCAGTGGATATTTGCGCGAATGTTTGAAAAGGGATTAGCTTATGAAAAAGAAATGCCACTTAACTGGTGTCCAACATGTAAAGTAGTTCTTGCTAATGAAGAAGCATTGGGTGGAGTGTGTGAACGTTGCCAAAATCCTGCTACAAAGAAGAATTTGCGCCAATGGATGTTAAAAATAACAGAATACGCAGAACGTTTATTAATTGATGTATGGGATTTGGACTGGCCAGAAAAAGTAAAAAAAATGCAAGAAGACTGGATAGGCAGAAGTTATGGAGCAGAAATAGATTTTGTTATAGACACAAAACCCGTTGACGATGATGACCTCCACTATATTCGTATATATACCACTCGTCCTGATACTCTTTTTGGGGCAACATTTATGGTTGTTGCACCAGAGCATATGGTTATACCAAAACTTGTTACACCAGAAAATGAAGAAGCTGTCGATGAATATATAAAATACGCCTCTACGCGCTCTTCTGTGGATAGAATGGCAGATAAAGAAAAAACAGGTGTGTTTACAGGGACATATGCCGTTAATCCACTAAACAACGTGAGAATGCCTATATGGGTTGCGGATTATGTATTAGCAGATTATGGCACTGGTGCAATTATGTGTGTGCCTGCCCATGATGAACGTGATTTTGAGTTTGCGCAAAAATTTGATTTGCCTATTGTGAGTGTAATTGGTGATGACGGTTATCTTATAAATTCAAGCAATTTTAATGGGCTTGATATGATAACTGCACAACTTTATATTTGTCGCGCCTTAGAAACATCAGAAGTGTGTAAAAAAACTACAAATTATAAGTTGCGTGACTGGGTGTTTTCTCGTCAACGTTATTGGGGAGAGCCTATACCTATTATCCATTGTGCCGACTGCGGGGCTGTTCTTGTTCCTGATGAAGATTTGCCTGTACAGCTTCCTGAAGTAGATAGTTACCAACCCACCGACACAGGAGAATCCCCATTAGCATTAGTTGAACAATGGGTAAATGCTCCATGCCCAAAATGTAATAAACCAGCTAAGCGCGAAACTAATACAATGCCACAATGGGCTGGTTCGTCATGGTATTTTTTACGTTATGCAGATGTAAATAATACAGAGGCTTTAATTGGAAAGGAAGCTCTTGACTGGTTGCCTGTTGATTATTATGTAGGTGGGGTTGAACATGCAGTATTACATTTGCTGTATGCACGTTTTTATACAAAATTCCTTTATGATATTGGTGTAGTTAATTTCAAAGAGCCATTTAAAAAATTATTTAATCAGGGAATGGTAAACAAAGACGGCAGGAAAATGTCTAAATCGGCGGGTAATGGGGTTTCTCCAGATGATTTATTACCTAAATATGGCTGTGATGCCCTGCGTATGTATCAAATGTTTATTGCTCCTCCAGAATTGGATTGTGAGTGGGATGATAATAGTATTGAAGGGGTATATCGTTATTTAAATAAATTGTGGCGTTTAGTAGAGTCAAGTTGCCCTAATAATTTTGTGGAAGCTACTCCAGAATTGGAATATGCACGCCATAAAATGATATATGATATTACACAACGGCTTGAAAATTTATCAATGAATACGGCTATAAGTGGGTTTATGGAACATACAAATTCTCTTATAGACATAGCAAAAACTTTGGGGGGAATTGATAAAGAGACATTAGAAGCGCTTGCTATTTTGATTGCACCTTTTGCTCCTCATATGGCAGAGGAAATTTGGGAGCGTTTGGGGTATACAGAAACTATTTTTGAGCAAACTTGGGTAAAATACGATAAATCTAAATTAAAAAGTAAAACTATTGAAATAGCAATACAAATAAACGGCAAGTTGCGTGGCAGTATGTCTATACCTAATAAAAAGAAATTGGATAAAGAAGATGTATTTAACAAAGCTAAAGAGGTTTTAGGTGACAAACTAGGCGATGGCGAAATTGTAAAAAGTATTTATGTACCATTAAAAATAGTAAACTTTGTGGTGAAATAGGAAATATGAATATTTTTGATATTATCGGTCCGATTATGATAGGACCATCCAGCTCTCACACCGCTGGTGCAGTGCGTATGGGGCGAGTAGCGTGGAAAATCCTTGGTGAAGAAGCAATTAAAGCAGATATTGGGCTGGTGGGTTCTTTTGCTATGACATACAAAGGACATGGCACAGATAAAGCATTAATAGCTGGTATTTTGGGAATGCGCCCTGATGATGAGCGCATTCCCAATAGTTTGACAATTGCAAAAGAAGTTAGGCTTGAATATACATTTAGTATACGAAAAATCCCACAGGCACACCCAAATACTGCAATACTAGATCTTGAGGGCATTAACGGGGCGCGTTGTACAGTCGAGGGTGTTTCTATTGGTGGGGGAAATATACAAATAACAAAACTTAATGGAATGGAAGCTGCTTTTAATGGTGAAAAGGATACTCTAATCATCGCACACAATGACCGTCCTGGTGCCGTTGCAGATGTTTCTGGTGCATTACGGGATTGTGAAATTAATATTGGTAATTTTCGTTTATCACGCCCGCGTAAGAATGAATTAGCCATAATGACAATAGAGTTGGATTCAAGTATCGAGAAGCAAGTAGTAAATACTTTGCGTGAATTGCCTAATATTGTGAGTGTGGTGTATATGCACCCCGCACATTAGGGCATTTCAACCAGATGATAGTACTTGGTTAGGGTATGATGATTGCCCCCGTGATAATTGTATCACCCAGTCAAAAGCCTTAAATGGAGAACGGAGAATATAGGCAACATGATTAGTTACCAATCAATAGAAGAAATTGTAAAATTATCAGAAAATGAAAAAATATCAACAATAGTATTAGCAGATCAATCTAAATACATGGAATTATCAAAAGAAGAACTACTTGCCCGCATGAAAGAAAATTTAGATGTAATGCGTCATTCCGCTGTAGAAGGGTTACGCCCAGGTTTAAAATCTGTTAGTGGATTATCTGGCGGAGACGGCTATAAAATGCATATTTACGCCAACAAAGGTAAAACCATTGGGGGAAGTTTTAGTGCAAAAGCTACGGCGTTGGCACTTGGGATACAAGAATACAATGCTGCAATGGGTAAAATAGTAGCCGCTCCAACGGCGGGTTCTTGCGGAATTTTGCCTGCGGGGGTGCTTACCCTGATGGACGAGTTTAACATATCAGAAGAATCTGCAATATTAGGGCTGATTACTGCTGGGGCAGTTGGAATGGTAATAGCCAATAAGGCAACTATTTCTGGGGCGCAGGGTGGTTGTCAGGCAGAGTGTGGGGCAGCGGCAGCAATGACGGCAGCGGCAATGGTAGAAATGTTAGGTGGGACAGTTTCCATGGTTGCACATTCTGTTGCAATTGCTCTGCAAAACTTGCTGGGGCTGGTTTGTGACCCTGTGGCGGGACTTGTAGAAGTACCCTGTATTTTGCGTAATGGTTGCGGAATTGCCATAGCCATAAATTCTGCCGATTTGGCACTTGCGGGGGTAGAATCGGTTATTCCAGTTGATGAAGTTATTTCTGCAATGGGAGAAGTGGGGAGCGCGATACCAACCAGTTTGCGTGAAACTTCACAGGGTGGGCTTGCCACTACGCCCACAGGTTTGGTTATTCGGGAGAGGTTGTTTGGCTAATATATGAATGGATTATTAAAAGAAAAAGAAGATAAAATTCTATTTGCAAAGGTGCTAGACCGCCAAGAGGCTGCAACTCATAAATCAAGCTATACAGACTTTATTGACCCTGCCAGATGTTCAGTTTTTATGAACATTCTTATACGCGAAAAAAAACATAAACATATATTTGTATATGGAGGGTATGAACATGCTGAACGAAAAATAATCGGCTTCCTATCAGAATTGGAATTATCAGAAAATATGGAAGATAGAGAGGAAGAATCCAAAAGTTCATTTCCCATTACGCCAATATCAGTTATATATAATCAGAAATTTTCAAAACCACCAACTCATCGTGATTATCTTGGCGCAACCATTGGATTAGGGCTTGACCGTGGTAAAATTGGCGATATTGTTCTTGGAGAAGAAGGCGCAACAATTTATGTAAAATCAGACATAGCCAATTATATTGTAGAACATTTGGAGCAAGTGGGAAGAACTTCTGTAACAGCCAAAATTGGGGAGATTTTAACTAATATAAAATCCACAGCCAAGGAAAGACGCATAAATGTCGCGTCTTTGCGTGTTGATACAGTTATTGGAGCGGCATTTAATCTTTCGCGCAACAAGGCTTCAATGTTTATCGAACGAGAAAAGGTATTTGTCAACTGGAAACTTGTAAAAAAGGATTATCTTGTGAAACCAGAGGATATAATCACCGTGCGTGGGGTTGGACGGGTAGAAATAGGCGAACAAGTGTCAATTACCAAAAAAGATAGGATTGTGCTTGATGTAATATTATTTTCCACATAAAATCAAGCATAAAAAAGTGGCTACGCCCAATAAAACTGAAATAGCTGAGTTTGGGATACAGTCCCGTTCACAATAGGAGGGTATATAATGGACGTTCGATTCTATGAACTTAATGAGATTGATAAAATTGATGATTCTCTGTTTAAATATGCAGTAATCGTTGCAAGATATATGGATAAGTGGGTTTTTTGCAAAAATAGAACTCGAAAATGGGAGTTGCCAGGTGGGCATAGAGAAGAAGGGGAGGCTATTGTTGACACAGCAAAGAGAGAATTGCAAGAAGAAACAGGTGCAGTGAAGTTTAAACTATCACCCATTTGCGCCTATTCTATTAATAATTTTGGAATGCTTTTTTATGCCGAAATAGAGGAGTTAGGCGACTTGCCTCAATCAGAAATAGAAAAAATTAATTTATTTACGGATTTACCTAATGAACTTTCATTTCCACTGTATCATCCCAAACATTTTGGCAAGGTAAAAGAAATGTTGCAGCTTGGGCATGTTGACAGCATTTAGTAATGATGATAATATTACCTTCAAAATCTTAGGAAGAAATTGAGAGGGATATTAACAATGGAAAAATGTAATCTAAGGAATTGCATGATAATGATTATCATGTTGACGGTTGTGGCAACTTGGGCTTTGCCAGTTAATGCAATCACCTCTGAATCTGAATTAGAGGATATTTATTGGCGCATGAGTGAATGCCCTGTTATACAGTCATTTACTTTGGATGAACCACTTGGGCAATGGGGAGAGTCCGCAGGTTTTAGCTTTAATTGGACTATGGTTAGTTATTCAGGGTTTCCTAATATTACACCTGTAGAAAGCCCAACTGGAAGTGTTGCACTTTCTATGACAGACAGACCCAGAAATTATTATACATTTGATGCATTTTTTTCTGATATTGGTGTTGTTTCAGGTGAGTTTACTCTAACTGCAACAGGTAGGGTATCTTCCCCAACGCAGGTATTTTTCTCTCAAACAGATTCACGATGGGAATGGCTAACAATTCCCATTGACACAAATGATGATAATACATTTGAAATTAGTTATGAGTTTACATTGCCACTAGAAGAAGGGCAGAGAGGTCTTCGTTTACTTTTTACAGACAATGTCGATTTTACTTTGGATGAATTTGTGCTTGAGGGAATGGGAACGACTATTCCTGTGCAACCACCAATGTTTGCCCCAACGGATTTTATCGTAGATAGTGAAACGGGCAGAGTAAGTTGGAGTGCGGTAGAAGGCGCAGAATTTTACTGGTTTTATGTAAATGGGGAGTATATTGGCTGGGTATCTGATGAATATTTATATCTTTCTTGGATTATTGACTCAATAATTACTGTTGTTGGGGGATATGAAAGATTTTATTTACAAGTAACAGCCGCGCGTCAAGGTCTTCATTCAGATACTTTCTATGGTACACCAAGAAGCAAACCTGTTGAAGTTGCCATAACTATTATTGAAACTCCTGTTTTAAGGCTTGTTGGCAGATATTTGAGATGGAATACTGTGTCCAATGCAGATTATTTGAATATCTATTTAAATGGTGAATCAATTCGTGCTAGTATGCCAGCGAACCTCCTTAACGTTCGTATACAATCAGTACTTGAATTTTTTGAGGTTGAACCAGGAATATACAATATTCAAGTGCGTGCAGTAAATGATGTTGGATTTTCATCCATTAGTAATATAATTGAATTTGAACTGGAATAGGATACAAAAAACCAGCCTCCCAAATTAAGTTGTGGAAGCTGGTTTTTTGAATTTGCTAGCAAATTGCTCTTACAATTTCCGTCGCTCCATGGGGTACTGCCCCCAAGCCCCCGCCACTACAGCACGAATGGATCGCGCTTCCGTTTCCTTCGGAAAGCGACGGAGTCGCTTTTTTATTCATAAGACTAACCGTGACATTTCGCGGATATTATACACAGATAAATACTTTTCTTCTAATGGAATCCACTCTGTGGCAAATATATTTGCTTTTGCTTCACCATCACGCTCTAGAATTCGTTGAAACTGCGTTACTGCGTCAATATCTTTAAAAATACGTAAATCCATATATTCACCAAAAAAGGGGTGATGAGAATAAGCACCCTCAACAATTATCCAAGGGGTTGGGAAAATGTCGCGGACACCATCATAATCCATGATTTTGCAGTTAAATATTTTATAAGAGAAAGCCACACCCCATCTGAGTCGTAATAAAACTTCTTCTGCAAAGCGTTCGTAATGAATATTTCCGCCAGGCTCTGTCAATCGTTCTGGGGTTCGTAATTCGGCTGGTAAAAAGAAATCATCCATGTGAATAATGCTTGCCCCTGTAGCATTTGCAAGTTCTTTTGCATAGGTGGTTTTACCAGCCGTTGCGCGCCCGTCAATGGCAATAACAAAAGGGTTTATCATTGTGTGATAGCAGGTGCAGGCGTAATAGATGAAATTGGATAACGCATAGGAATCACTCTTTCACGCTCCAACGCCATAACAACCGATGGAATAAAACACAACTGAATAGCCAACCCAGGCAATGCTGTCACAAAAAACATGCTAATCCAAATACCAAACGAAAATGGGTTGCCACCTGTTATAAATGGGGGCATACTACCAAAGAAAAATTGAGTTAATACAAGACCAGCAACCACACGACCTGCCAACATTGACACAACAAGACTAATGTACAAATCTACAGAGGCTCTTTTTGTGCGGACAAATTCAGACATAATTCCCGCAACCAAACCATATACACTTAATTCAATTGTCATAATACCAACCATAAATTGTGGTGGCATTCCTGTTAGCATATGTGATAATATGGGTGCGATAAGACCTGTAATTAGCCCAAATTTCCACCCGCACACCAGACCCGCCAACAAAACAGGAATATGCATAGGCAGTAGAATTCCACCCGCTCCTTCAATGCTGTGAAATGCCATAGGCAAAAGCACAGAGACGGCAATTAACATTGCCGAAACAACCATTTTTTTCACATTAGACATAAAATACCCTTTCTATTCCCTCTTTTTTTTCCTTAAACCAATGCATTTAATACATAATCAGCCACATCGAAAGCAATTCAAAGATTTAAAGAATTAATTAAATCTTGCATATCATATAATTTAGGGGGCTTACCTTTAATATACGTAGCCGCTTTCAAAGTTCCTATTGCAAATGCATCTCTAGATTGTGCAATATGTTTAAACTCAACAGCCTCATCTTGTCCTGCAAATATTACTTTATGTTCGCCAATGATACTGCCCCCACGTATGGAATGAACACCTATTTCATTACGATTGCGCACAGAGCTATTTTCATCACGCCCTTTTACTATTTCCATTTTGTTATCCAAGGTATTGTTAATAGTATTTGCTAATAAAAAAGCCGTGCCACTTGGGGAATCTACTTTATGCTTGTGATGTGATTCTACTATTTCGATATCAAAATTTGAATTGTAAAATACTTTGGACATGCGTTGAAGCATATTTGTCATAAGATTAATACCCAATGACATATTTGGCGATTGAAAGATTGCGACTTTTTGGGAAGCCTCATTAATAGCCTCTTGCACCTCGTCAGGCAACCCTGTGCTACAAATTACCATGGGTATTTTTTTTGAAACACCATATTCCAACATTGCTAATGTTTCATTAACAGCAGAACCAGGCATGTAATCAATTATTACATCAGCAGAGGTATTACACCGTGTTATTGTGCTGTACACGGGAAAATCTAGATTAATAGCCACAGGGTCTATCCCTATGGCTATTTCTATATTAGGCTCTTGGCGCGACAGGTTTACTATTGTTGTTCCCATTCGCCCTGTACACCCAAATAATATAATTTTTATCATAACAAACCATATCCTTGCATTTCTTTTTTAAGTGCGTATAACAAAGTGCCATCAACATTTGTGAGTGGTTCTCTACAATTGCCCGCTTCATATCCAAGTAGATTGACAGCGGCTTTTATAGGCATTGGGTTTACATCTGCAAACATTAAACGGAACAACGAAAGTATTTTTAATTGCAATTCGCGACTGCCTTCCAAATCACCTTCTAAAAATTTTGCAACTATATTGTGAATATCCGCAGGAATTATATTGGCAAGTGTTGAAACAATGCCTTTTCCGCCAAGTGCAAGAATCGAAAGAGTGAGGTCATCGTTGCCTGAATACATATCAATAGAATCTCCACAACGTTCAATCATTTCTGCAACTTGACCAATATCTCCACTGGCTTCTTTCATTGCTACAATGTTTTCAACTTTGGCAAGCTCTTGTAAAGTTTCTGGTTTCATGTTTAGGCTTGTTCTGCTGGGCACGTTGTATAACATTATGGGAAGCTCTACAGAAGAGGCTATTTTTTTATAATGCTCTACTAGCCCCCGTTGAGAAGTTTTGTTGTAGTATGGTGTCACATACATTAAGACGTTCGCGCCCACTTTTTCAAGTGCCTTGCCCATTGTGATACATTGGGCTGTGTCGTTGCCCCCTGCCCCTGCAATTACTGGTATTTCTTTGCCTGTTTTTTTAACAGCGACTACGGCTGTTCGCACTACTTCTATATGCTCTTCGTTGGAAAGGGTGGTCGCTTCTCCTGTAGTGCCACATGATACAATCGCGTCTGTGCCTTGCTCCACTTGAAATGCTATCATTTTCTCGTATGTTAGTCCGTTAAACGCTCCTTTGTTATCAAAGGGTGTACATATTGCTACTCCAGAACCTACAAAAATTGACATGTTGTTATCTCCTTTTTATAACTTATTAAGACCTTTGGGGTTGAGGGGCAGAGCCTCCTATTGTTTTTTAAGTAAAATTGGCTATACATATCATATTGAAATTTTTCCCTAGTGTCAAATGCATAATTATACTAAATGGGTAACACTTCCTCAAAATAAAAAACCCTTACTACAAGGCAAGGGTTTAAAAACTTTTCCACGGCATAGTTATTACTCGCGTTGCCCATAGCGAACGACTTTATTGATGTCACCACTATCTATTATTAGATATTTTATGACTGGTTATTTCAACAAATTATTGGATTTTTGAATTGATTTGCATTGTTGAAACGAATGTGATATCTTTTGAATAAAGGTTATCAAGTTAGACAGTTAAAAGCAATAATGAAAAAGTATAACATGTAGGTGATTTTAGTCATGTTGCAATATTCTATCTTAGTGCAATACGATGGAGTAGATGACATTTATGTGGCAAGTGTTCCAGAATTGGAAGGATGCATGGCACATGGAAAAACACGAAATCAAGCTATGGAAGAAATTGTTATAGCTATGAAGTTGTGGCTGGAAGTGGCAGAGGCGCACGGGGATGTAATCCCTGAACCTATGATTTATGCAAGTTAGGGCATATAACCACAAAAGAGGTTGAGTTTACTGTATTTTAGCAGAAACTCAACCTTCTTATAGTTTTGGGTTATTTTGATTTTGGAGCGTCTGCAACTAACTTTTGATACATTTCCATCAACGCCGCCACACAATCCGCTTCGGTAAAGCCCTTTGAGGGGAAACCGTATAGTTTCATTACGGCGCGGTCAAGATTTTGGTGGGCTTTTAATAAATCTGGGGGCATGGCAATGGGATCGTAAAGGTCGGCAAGTGATGATGTGGGGTGGTTTGCTCTTGCGTCAAGTATAAACTGTGCAAGTTTTTCGATTTCTGCTTTTTGTTTATCAGTGGCTTGTGGCCAAGGGAAATTATTGTAAACGATTGTATTTGAGTAGCGGTAATCACTTTTTAGCCGCCCACAAACCGCCCGCGTCCATGCCATATGCACATTTGATGTTAGAATACAAAAATGATATAGCGTGGCATTGGGAATCATAAAAACTGCATTAGTAACGATAATATCAGAGCTAACAAACCCAATAGGAATATACTTTCGATTTTCAGATGAAACACTGGGAACTATAATATAGTCATTCTCTGTATGGCGTATTTCTTGAAATAACATAGGCGTTGCGGCGCTGTCTTGTGTGGCTTTCTTAGGGCTTTTAAGTCGTAGTTCTCGTATCTTTTCAATTCGTTCCATAACAAGAGGCAACTTCCTCAATTCTGCTGGTTCAGCACCTACAAGCCATAAACAATACCGTTCAATGTTGTTTATGTACTCCACGGCACCATATACTTTTTTGATAAATTTTCGTGCGTTTGGTTCTTTTTTTATAAAATCTTTATATTCAATGGTATTTAAGAAAAAATGTCCTCCATCTGTTGGTTTATTGCCAAAAACCATATCAGGAATATCCAAAAGTGGCTTTGCACGTTTTTCAATAAAAACTGTTGGTGCTTCTATCAAGTATGGATTGATATTAGGTTCGGTTTTTACATAACTAAAGCCAATAATAACACAATGTACAGCCGCGCCGCCCAATGCTTCTGTTATCCATTTAAATGTAGGTTCGCAAAAATTGATAAAAACCCCATTTTCCATAAGTGGCTTCCATAAAAGTGTTGGTTGTTCGCCTTGTGCAATACTGTTAGTTGATACAAAAGCTGCTTTTATAAATGTGCCTTTCATCAAGTCTGCCGCTTTTTTGTACCATGCACATACATAATCAAGATTTTTGTTTTTTGGAAATATCTTTGCCATATCTTCTTTTTGAGTAGGACTAGCATAGGAATACCCCACAAATGGAGGATTACCAAAAATATAATTAAGTCTCGCCTTGGGTACAAGCTCCTCCCATGTTGTATTTAATGCGTTGCATTCAAATATATTTGCGCATGATTTTAGTGGCAAAAAATCTAGTTCCATGTTAATGATATCTTCAGTTTCCTTCATCATTTGGCTTTCTGCTATCCACAATGCAGTTTTTGCAACAGTAACTGCAAAGTCATTAATTTCAAAGCCATAGAATTGACCTATGGACACTTTTATAATATTTTCTTGCTCCAGTGCAATTTGTAAGCCATAGCGTATTTTTAGGGCTTCATTTTCCAGCCTGCGTAAAGAGATATATGTTTCTGTTAAAAAGTTGCCACTTCCACAGGCGGGGTCTAAGAATATTAATTTTGATAACTTTTCGCGAAAGCTATCAATGCTTTGAATCATCTTCTTCTGCTGTTTGATTTCTTTAATTTCTGCTAATTCGTCCCTAAGCCCTTTCAGGAACAGCGGGTCAATAACTTTGTGGATATTTACAATTGATGTGTAATGCATACCCCCCGCACGGCGCGTATTGGGGTTTAGCGTGCTTTCAAATAATGCACCAAAAATTGTTGGGCTTATGCCACTCCAGTCAAAATCTTTGCTGGCGTTGTGAAGTAGCAATTTTAGAATTTCTTCATTAAAATGTGGGATTTCTATGTTTACATGCTCAAATAAACCGCCATTTACATATGGAAATGCCGCTAAAGACTTTTTTAAATATGGGTCGCGCTGGGATTCATCTATATCCAGCACGCGGAATAACTCCATCAGGGCGGGGCGCACGTCTTCGATATCTTTGTTGGTGGCATTTTGCATATAATCGTGGAATTGTGTGCGACTTCCGAAAATCCCCGCGCTATCGGCATACAGGCAAAAAACCAGACTTACGCACAGTATATTTAAATGGCGCAAGGTTTCGGGGTCTTCTGGATTGTTATATTGCTGTAGGATTGCTTTGTGTAATTTGCCAACTATTTCACCCGCTTGCAAAGAGACTTCCACTTCTTGCTTGATTCTTGTGTTGGTTGTTTCTACTAAAAATTTTAGGCGATAATATTCTTTGCCCAAATCTTTTAAAAGAATTCGCTCTGGGTCGCCTTGGGGTTTGTTCATGTCATATATATGAAACTCTCCAAAGTTGCATATGATTATCCATCTTGGGCGTTTGTCGTAGGGTAATTCTGCGGAGTAACGTTTTGCTTGTTGAAATGGGGTTAGCTTTGAACCATCAGATTGTTTAATGGACGCAAGGAGGTTTTTGCCCAGCCCTTTTTGCTCAATAAGTATGTTTGTTTCTGATATAAAGCCGTCGATGTAACTGGTGTTGTCCAGTTTTACTCTATCTTCAAAAGATATGTATTGTTCTGGATTTTCAACGCCATATACATTACGAAGTAGGGCAAGCCAAAAGGGTTGACTCTCACCTTTTTCATAGCCTTTGTTTTCCCATTCTTTTGCAAATTTTTTGGCTGCGGCTCTTTGTTGGATGTCTGTCATGAGTTTATCACCTATCTTCTGAAGTTTGATTGATAGTGTAATTGTAACATCTTGTAGTAATTTAATAAACCCACAGTTTGGAATTGTCGTTGCAATAAATTGATTTAATGATAAAATTAACATGAGTGGAGAGGAGGCGCAATTATGAAGAAAAAATTATTAATTTTTTCTGTGTTAGCCATTGTATTAGTTGTTTCTGTAGTGTTGTTACGGTTTGTTACAAGGCAAATTGATAGCCTAGAACCTGAAGACGAACCATTGGAACAAATTTCAGGGCTTGTTCATGAAATTGAAACTGAACAGGACGAGCCAGAAGAAACAGGTGACGAATCAGAACCAGAAATTTATGAAACCATACCAGAGGCAGGAGTCGTTTTATTTAGGACTTCCTTTGAGTATGATTTTGATGGATTTGAACCGCGCGGTAATGTTTCTATGGAGCGTACACAAGACGAATCGCGGACAGGTTCGTATTCTGTATTTGTATCAGAACGTCAACAATCATGGAACGGTATTAGAATTGATGTTACTGATTTGGCGACACCACTAGAAGACCATGAGTTTTCGTTTTGGGTAAAACCAGTGGACGAAGTTGTGAGTTTTAATGTTGCTGTAGAGTTTATTTTGCGTGGTGAAACACGTTTCCGCCATATGTGGGAAATGGATAGCGATGTGACAACGTCTGCGGTAATTGAAGCACAGCCTAATGAGTGGACAGAATTTAGGGCATACCGCCCGTTTTACGATTTTGACAGAGTTTACTTATCAATTCAAACAGCTTATGATGCACATGCAACCGCAAGTTTTTTTGTTGATGATGTAACATTTAGGAATACAATGCCCGAATTTGTTTTTATGGACGATTTGCCACGCTTGCATGAAGTTTTTGCAGATTATTTTATGATTGGCACAGCGGTTGTTCCACGAGATTTAAGGAATTCTACCCGTAATGATTTTATTTTCCATCATTTTAACGCCATTACAGCGGGCAATGAAATGAAACCTGATGCAATGCAACCACGCGCAGGGCATTTTTATTGGTATGTTGCAGATGATATGGTGCAAACTGCAATGGAAAATGATATAACTATGATAGGGCATACGTTGGTATGGCATTCTCAATCACCCGCATGGATGAATCCCTCGGGAATTTCGCGGGATGAGGCTATAGAAAATTTGGTAAACCATGTGACAGAGGTGGTTACACGATATGCAGGGCAAGTGGCTGTTTGGGATGTTGTAAATGAAGCGTTTCCTAGTTCAGTATTACCATCGCCAGCTGGTGAGCCTGTAGATTGGCGTTCTGAATTGCGTCAAACGCCATGGCTTGAAGCAATTGGTCCTGATTATATAGAAATTGCATTCCGTGCCGCACATGCCGCAGACCCAACCGCAACTCTAATTTACAACGATTATAATTTGAATCAACCAGGAAAACGAGAAGCTGTATTTTATATGGTCAAGGAGCTTTTAGAGCGCGGTGTACCGATTCATGGTATAGGAATGCAGGGGCATTATAGTTTAGACACCAACCCACGACAGGTTGAGGCTTCTATACTTCGCTTTGCAGAGTTGGGGATTAATGTAAGCATTACAGAATTGGACATCACTGTACCAAATTCTACAGGGCAAGAACGTCTAACCAATTTACAGGAGCGTCAACAAGCTGTATTATATGCTAGATTGTTCCTAATATTTATGGAACATCATGAGGTGATTGACCGTGTGACATTTTGGGGGTTGGATGACGCTACATCTTGGCGTGCCGAAAGATTTCCGTTATTATTTAATTATGATTTGACCCCTAAGTTAGCTTTTTTTGCTGTCATTGACCCTGAAAACTTTATTATCGAACAGGGATTGCGCCCGTGAAAAGCATAACAACTGAAATACCGCGATATCGCGTAATATAAAGGAGAGCTTTGAATGAACAACATCGTATGGGACTTGTCCCTACCCTCATTAAAAGAATCATTTAAAAAATATTTCAATTTTGGAAATATCTTAGCTAAAAACTTTTTTGATTGTGAAGAAACCTTGGATATGTTCAAATATCATTATGGTGCAGTAACTGCCGAAAACGCAATGAAACCAATGTATATATCAACAAAACCAGGCTCATATGATTTTGACCATACTGATAAATTGGTAGAATGGGCATATGAAAATGGCATTGATGTTGTGGGGCATACTCTTGTATGGCATGGGCAATCACCTCCATGGCTAAACCGTAACCCTGATGGGACATATGTAACACGGTCAGAAGCAAAATCAAATTTAGAAGAATATATAAAACATTGTGTAACACATTATAGCGGACGTATATATTCTTGGGATGTAGTAAACGAGCCATTCCGTGATGATAAAGAGTTTTCAGGCAATTGGAGAGAGCACTTGCGTCGTGATACAGATAATGAAAGAGCGGTTGGGCATTGGTATCTTGCATATGCCAATGGTGCAGATGCAGAATTGGGCGAAAGTGGAGCGGATTATATTTTTGACGCGTTTTATTTTGCCCGTCGTTATGACCCCAATGCGACATTATATATAAATGAATACAATGAAGAATCACCAACAAAACGTGAAGCGATTGCACAAATGGTAGAAGAGATTAACGAAGAGTGGAGCAAACACCCTAATTATGATGGACGCTTTTTAATTGAGGGTATAGGAATGCAATCCCACTGCAATGAAAGTACAAATATTGAAGATGTTCGCAAAAGTTTAGAGCGTTTTTGTAACACAGGAGCAATAATCTCAATAACAGAAATGGACATTACATTTGGCTCTCCTGAAAATCCTGCAAAACCATTAAATCCAGAGCAAAATAAACGCCAAATAGAAATGTATACAGAACTCTTTAATTTGTATAAAGAATTTTCTGCATATATTGAACGTGTTACAATTTGGGGCAAAAATGATTTGGAATCTTGGCGTGCATGGGGTTCTCCAACATTGTTTGGTGTAGAGGGCGAAGCAAAGGATTCTTTTAATGCAGTAGTAGAACTTGCTAGTAAGTAAATCAAAACACAGATTTAAAATGTTATAGTTATTCCATCTAAAAAAGGGCTATTACTAACCATTTTCATGGTTTTGCAATAGTCCTTTTTTCATGTTTTCCATTTATCTTCTTATGGAATGTAGCCTTATAAGAATTGTATATATGTTTTGGCGTAGACGCACACGTCGTAAATAGTTGTAAGTTTCTGGGAATGGAATAGAGTGTAATGTTAAACCATCATGAGAAAAAGCGGGGTTGGCAAGCCAACTATTTACATTGCCCAATCCTGCATTATAAGCCGCCAGGGCTAAATCAATATTTCCATGATAATAATTCACAAGCCAATTTAAATAAAAAGAACCTATTGCGATATTAACCTCAGGCTTCCAAACATCGTTTGGGTCAAAATCTACATTGCCCATTTGTTGCGCCATCCATGTGGCAGTTGGGGGCATAAGTTGCATCAATCCTTGCGCGCCACGGTGTGATTCTGCAAAGGGGCGGAATGTGCTTTCTGCATGAATAACAGCCATAATCAATGCTGGTTCTAAATCGCCTGCGTGTTCTATTACAATATCCAAATGATGTACAGGAAAGCGGATGTGTATTGCTAAAATCATTGCTGTAACAGATAAAACAAATATAACTAAAAAACTCCACTTTGCAATTTTTTTCACGTTGCTAAACACCTTCCTCTTGACTAGCGGTTCGGCGATTGCCCGCGGAAAAGCGACACTTCACTTTTTCGCATATTCTTTTGGAAATGCGCGAATGCGTATTTCCCGTTAAAGTTTGTGGGTGTGGGCAAAGCCCATGGTATTAAGTTATTAATTCAAATGTTTCCTGCACTTTTTTCATAAGAGAATACTTGTCTTCACTGTTTTCTATTACAGCACTTACATAGGGGCGAAGTGCCTCATCACCAGCACGATTTTTTAATCTCAATTTTGCCATTTCCAAAGAAATATTATCACGCGCTTGTATGCGCTCTAGCCGAACGGAATCTGGGGCAGTCACCAACCAGCAATAATCACAGAGGCTGTTCATACCTGACTCAATTAGCAACGGCGCATCAATTATCACAGCTAAAACTTCTTCTGTTTCGCTACACGAGTTGATTATATCTTTTGTTGTTTTAATAACGTGAGGATGAATTATACTTTTTAAAACCGTTAGAAGCTCTTCATCATTAAAAACGATTTTGCCTAAAACCTGGCGGTCTATTTCATTATCTTCATCTAATATGTCTTTACCAAAATGGGACACAATTTCATCATATGCCGAATTACCTCTCAACATTACCTCATGCGCTATTTCATCAGCCTCAACGATTATTGCCATATAGTAACTATATTCATCTTCGTTTTCTATTACCTCTTGAAGTAGTTCTGTAACAGTGCTTGTCCCGCTTCCGCTAATGCCCGTAATTCCAAATATCATTAACTCATTTTGTATCATACCACGTACTCCCCACATTAATATCCACAACCAAAGGTACTTCTAGAGTTGCGGCGGATTCCATTTCTTCCTTTAAAATTACTTTTACTTCTTCTAATTCGTTTGTAGGCACTTCCAAAAGTAACTCGTCATGAATTTGCAAAATTAACCGCGAATGAATCGCGCTTCCGTTTCCTTCAGAAAGTGGCGTATTCGCTTTTTTATTTAATCGCTTATCTACATTTATCATTGCTATTTTGATAATGTCAGCGGCTGTGCCTTGTATAGGCATGTTCATTGCAACCCGTTCTCCAAAGGAACGAATATTGTATACCGATGAATTTAATTCAGGTACTTGTCGCCTTCTATTGTACAATGTGGCTACAAAGCCTTTTTCTTTTGCATTTTTTATAGTTTCATCAAGGTAAACTTTTACCTTGGGGTATTTTGCAAAGTAGCCTTGAATATACTTTTCAGCTTCTTTTGTTGAAATTCCTAAATCTTTAGCAAGCCCAAATGCAGAAATACCATAAACAATGCCAAAATTAACAGCTTTAGCGTTGTTACGTTCCTCTGTTGTAACGTCCTCAGGTGCAATTCCTAAAACTTGTGATGCTGTAAGTCTGTGAATATCCTGATTTTCTTTAAATGCATTTATAAGTGTAGTATCGCCTGAAATATGGGCAAGTAGACGCAATTCAATTTGACTGTAGTCTGCACTTACAAATACAGTTAGGGGGGGCTCTATCTCTGTTTCTTTAGGTATCTCAGGTAAAAATGCCTTGCGTAATTCACGCCCCAAGGGCATACGTACAGGGATGTTTTGCAAATTGGGTTCTGCACTAGAGAGCCTGCCTGTTGCGGTTAATGCCTGATGCAGAGTTGAATGTATACGAGATGTTTGTGGGTTTATTAAAGGAAGCAAACCATCTACATAAGTTGATTTTAGCTTTGAATGGACACGATACTCCTGTACCAATGGAATGATTGGATGCTCTAGCTTGTCCAGTTCGTCGGCGGCAGTAGAATATCCATGTGATGTTTTTTTCCCGCCTTTTAACCCTAACTTTTCAAATAAAATTACACCCAATTGAGAGGGTGAATTAATATTAAATTCTTCACCTGCAACATCATAGATATTCTGTGTTAATTCTTTTAAACGAATATCAAGGGTTTCGCCATAGCTTTTAATCGTCTGACGGTCTACTTTTATGCCTACCTTCTCCATTTTTGCAAGCACAAAGGATAGTGGAAATTCTATATCATAATAAAGACTTTGTTGTTCTGCTTTTATTAATGCTTCTTCCATAATAGGATAAACCAGTGCTATTATGCTTGCCCCCGCGCAACTGGCTATCATTTCTGATGATAAATCGGCAATGGTTTTTTTATCACTGCGTTTGCCTTTTAATAAATCCTCAATACTTGGTACGGTTTCATTTAAGTATGTTAGAGCAATATCAGAAAGCGTTTTATTTGGTGCAAGTGCGTTTAACACATATGCCGCAAGCATTACATCAAACACGATTCCATTTAAAGCAACGCCTAAATTACTAAATTTACCAATCTCGTTTTTGCCGTCAAAAACTAATTTGCCTGATTCAGATTCTAGCCAAGGTTTTAATAATTTTATTAAGTCTCCTTGGGAAATTTCAAAGTTAGAAATTTCGGAAATATCAGTATCTAGATTGATTGTCATTTCTGTAGTACATGAAATATAAGTATAATCGCATTTGTTGACATTGGTGGCAAATCCTATGCCCATTAATTCTGAACCATTCCAAACTCCCGCCATACTTACATCTTTTCCGCTTACTTCCAAAGTTTTGATAAAATCTTGTGCCTCGGTTATGGTTTTTATAATTACAGCCTCTGGTATAATCTTTTGATGAACAACTTGGGAATAAGAAAGTAAAGAACCGTTTTCTGTAAAACGTTTGTACAGCGATTTTAATTCTAATCGTTTAACCTCTTCAAATGCTTCTGCATTAAAAACCTGTTCTATAGTAGTTAGTGTTAGTTCAATGGGTGCGTCTTGTACAATTGTCGCAAGTTTTTGGCTTAGTATTGCCTGTTCACGGAATTGGCTTAAATTTTCAGAGGCTTTTTTTGGTTTAACTTCCGCTACATTTTTAATGGCTTCATCAAGAGAGCCATATGTTGTGATTATCTTTGTAGCTGTCACCTCACCAATTCCAGGAACTCCAGGTATATTGTCTGAGGTGTCACCCATCAAACCCTTTACATCCACAAATGCAGACGGTGATACCCCGCACTTTTCTAAAACATCTTTTGCATAAAAATCTTCTACTTCTGTTTTGCCTGCCTTTGTTTTTGGCAGACGAATTTTTATTGTATCTGTTGCCAACTGTAACAAATCGCGATCACCAGATATTATAACTGCTTGCATGTTTTGAGATTCGGCTTGTTTTGCTAAAGTGCCCAGTATATCATCCGCTTCATAGCCAGGGCATTCTGCCACAAATATTTGCATTTTCTTCAAAAGCTCTTTTATTATTGGAACTTGCATACGTAATTCTTCTGGTTTGCTCTTGCGAGTTGCCTTATAAGCCCCATACATTTCATGCCGAAATGTTGGCTTTGAAACGTCAAAGGCAACCATTACATAGTCTGGTTTTTCTTCGTCGCAAAACCTAAAAAATATATTCAAAAAGCCATACACGGCATTGGTGTAAACCCCACTAGAATTACTCAATTGCGGAATGGCATAAAAAGCTCTGTTTAATATACTAAAGCCATCAAACATTAAAATCTTCATCTTCGTATTCATTACAGTCATTTAATTCAACTCTCTCATTATCATACCTAACAAATTCTCGCGATGCATTGGTTTAGAAATATAACGTGTTATATTTGGAGGCATACACGTTTTTACAGGGTCATAAATATGAAAATCTGCTATAAACCATATAGGGGATTTCGCAAATTGTTCCATAGAGCGTATCATAAAGGCAAGCTCACAACCACTCATTCCGCCTGGAAGTTGGACGTTTAATAAAAATAATTCTGGGCTACTAAGTTGCAAACATGACATGGCGGTTTGACCTTCTGGGCAAGCTATTAACTGGAAATGTTGCTGTAGCAATTCAGAAACAAAAAACATTTCTTGGTCACAGGGTTCAACCAGCATTATTGTCGGTTTGCTTTTTGTTTGCCCCAATGCTTGGGAAACTGTCATTTTATCGGGAAGTTGATGGGTTTTGGGCAAGCGGGCAGATTTAATAATATCCATATAGATTTTCATGGTTGCTTCAAAATTAATTTGACCGTCTGAGAACTTTTTCAAATTACGCACATTTGCCGCATGTTCAAGTACACTCAATTCCTCTAATAGGGCGGGGAATCCTAATTTCATTATAGTCGCTCTTGCCCTAAAGCAATCAACTAAAAAATTTCTTCTTTCATCGTCACTGTTCACAACAAACACAGGGGTATAACTACTCAAACATCTTTGTTGTGTTGTTACAAAATCCGTTAATGCATCAAAATACTCTTGTATATAGTAAAAAAATCTGCTGATTATAGTAGTATCAAATTTACCGCTACCTGCTAACTTCTCTATATCATAAGCAATTTGTTTTCTCACTTATTATCATCCCCTTGCAATTACCACATTATATCATAAAAGCATTCTATGCTACAGCACTTGTAGTTTTCTCTTATGTTATGTTATACTATTCGGAAAATTTTAAAATGTAAGGATAAAAAAACGACTCCGTCGCTTTCCAAAGGAAGTGTAGCAGAGATTCATTTTCTGCGGAACGGCGGGCTTGGGGCAACTCCCCCATTGATAAGGAGAAAGACATGTTGAGATTAACAAAATACTTAAAACCCTATTGGTTTGGCATTGTATTAATAGTGCTATTGCTGTTGGGACAAGCAATGGCAGAGGTGTTTTTGCCAACTTTAATGTCCGATATCGTAAATGATGGAATTATATACGGGGTTGCTTACAATGTTTCACGAACAGATTTTATAATTCGCACAGGCGTGTTAATGTTATTTGTTGCGTTACTTGCAGGCACAGCTTCCATTATAGCAAGCTATATTTCCCCACGAATTGCCGCAGGTGCGGCGCGTGACCTAAGACATGACTTGTTTACAAAGGTAGAAAATCTTTCACAGGCGGAGTTTGATAAATTTTCTTCCGCTTCTTTAATAACCCGTTGCACAAATGATGTGAGTCAAGTGCAAGGTCTTGCAAATATTTTTGCAAGGATGTTATTATACGCACCCATTTTGGCTATAGGTGGCATTATTATGGCGTTTACACGTGCACCTAGCATGGGTTGGACTATTGCGTTGTCAGTGATAATCCTTATTGGCATTGTTTCAATAATCATATCCATTATAATGCCCAAATTTAAAATTCTTCAAAAATTAATGGATAATCTAAACCGTGTCTCGCGTGAAATTCTTCATGGATTATTAAATATCCGTGCTTTTGGCACTCAAGAACATGAAAAAAAGCGGTTTGATGAAGTTAATTTTGAATTACAAGGTTTAGGGCTTTTTATAGGGCGTGTTTTGGCAATCAATGGACCATTAATTACATTTATGCTTGGTGGTACACAGGTTTTAGTAATTTGGGTGGGGGCGCATCAAGTGGCAAATTTGGGTTTGCCTGTTGGTGATATAATCGCGTTTATGCAATATGCGACACAGGTTGTTATTGCATTTATGATGATGTCTATGGTGTCTGTAATGATTCCGCGCGCCCAAGTGTCTGCTGTTAGGATTGCAGAAGTATTGGATACGGAAATAACTATACGAGACCCTGATTCACCCCTTGAATTCCCAGAATTTAATCCACAACGTGGCACAGTGGTATTTAATAATGTTTCTTTTTGTTATCCTGGAGCAGAAATCAATGCTATAGAAAATATCAGTTTTACGGCATTACCATCTCAAACCCTTGCTATAATAGGGGCGACAGGTTCAGGAAAATCAACAATTGCACAGTTATTATTGAGGTTTTATGATGTTAGTGACGGAGAAATTACAGTTGATGGGTTGGATATTCGCCAAGTACGTCAAGAGGATTTAAGAAAAAAAATTGGTTACGTACCACAAAAAGGACAACTGCTTTCAGGCACAATCGCCTCCAATATTCGTTATGGAAGCAAAAAAGTGGAGTCACTACCCGAAGGAAGTGTAACTGGAGTTTCCCCAGCAGAACGGCGGACTTTGGGGCAGAGTCCCATTATAACTGATGCAGAAGTTCTTACTGCATCCACAGTTGCACAGGCAATAGACTTTATCAATAGTAAAGAAAATAAATTTGAGGCAGAGATTTCTCAAGGCGGAACAAACGTATCAGGTGGGCAACGCCAACGCCTTTCAATTGCACGTGCATTAGCAAAAAAACCAGAAATTATTATTTTTGATGATAGTTTTTCCGCATTGGACTTCCAAACAGATGCAAAACTTCGCAAAGCCCTAAAAGAACATGTAAACAACGCCACAGTAATTGTAATTGCACAACGTGTAGGAACAATTATTAATGCAGAGCAAATTCTTGTGTTGGATGAGGGCAAAATTGTAGGACGTGGCACACATGAAGAGCTACTAAAATCATGTGAGGCTTATTATGAAATAGCGTCATCGCAAGGTGTGGAGGTGCAAAATGTCTGACCGTAAACAACAATCAAAGAACATATCATTTGGCAGAAGACCAGGTATGGGACCCGCTGAAAAAGCAAAAGATTTTCGTGGAGCTTATAAAGAATTATTTAAATATCTGGGTGCAGAAAAAATAGTAATTGGCTTTACTGTAGTGATTGCACTAATCGCAACTATAATGGGCGGAATTGCCCCACGAGTATTAGGTGGTGCGACTGATGAAATAGAACAAGGTTTGCGCCGAATGCTAACTGATACAGGCGGAATCAACTTTGACCGCGTGGGCATGATTATGATTACTATGCTTATTCTGCATGGTACAAATATTTTATTTAACTATATACAAGGTTATATTATGAACGGTGTTAGCATACGTGTCACTTATAAGTTGCGTACCGCATTAAGTGATAAAATTCACCGTTTACCATTAAAATATTTTGATAAAAATTCTCATGGTGATGTTCTTTCACGCATTACCAATGATATTGATACTTTAACAAATACCCTAAACACGGGTATGTCGCAACTTATAATGAGTATGATGTCGGTCATTATAATAATTATCATGATGCTAACAATAAGCCCTTTACTCACTCTTATTGCCATGCTGGTTATGCCATTGTCTGCTATCTGTATGCGATTTATTGTTAAGCGCTCTCAAAAATATTTTAAAGCACAGCAAGAAACTTTAGGGAAACTCAATGGGCATATTGAAGAAATGCTAAATAGCCATATTATTATAAAATCTTTTGGTGGAGAACGTGATTCAATAGAAGGTTTTGATGTTTACAATAAGGAACTATACAATGCAGGATGGAAGGCAACATTTTTATCTGGTCTTATGATGCCTATTATTGGCTTTATTGCTAACCTTGGTTATGTAGCGGTTGTGGTTATGGGTGGTATATTTGCATTAAATGGGTTTATTACGGTTGGTGGTATTCAGGCATTTATACAGTATACTCGCCATTTTGGGCAGCCTATTGCACAACTAGCAGGAATTGCTGGTGTTTTACAACAAACAGCGGCGGCGGCAGAGCGTGTTTTTGCTTTTCTTGCAGAAGAAGAGGAATATGAAAAAACGACTACGTCGCTTCTTGGTTCATCACCGCAAATTAGGGGTAATGTTATTTTCAGCAATGTGAATTTTGGATATGAACCTGATAAGCCAGTAATCCATAATTTTAACGCTACAATACAGCATGGTCAAAAGGTTGCTATAGTTGGGCAAACAGGGGCAGGAAAAACTACAATAGTAAAATTACTAATGCGCTTTTATGATGTAAATGATGGTTCGATTATGGTAGATAACCAAGATATTCGTGATTATACACGTGACGGATTACGTTCTTATTTTGGTATGGTTTTACAAGACGCGTGGCTTTTTAGTGGGAGTATTGCAGATAATATTCGTTATGGCAAATTAAATGCCACGGACGAAGAAGTGAAAACAGCGGCGCAAGTTGCACAGGCACATCATTTTATCCGCACTTTGCCTGATGGTTACCAAATGCAAATTAATGAAGAGGCAGATAATATTTCTGTGGGGCAAAAGCAACTTCTTACTATTGCTCGCACCATTTTATCTAATCCAGAAATACTTATTCTTGATGAAGCAACCAGTAATGTTGACACACGCACAGAAGTTTTGATTCAACGTGCCATGGACAATCTAATGAAGGGGCGTACATCTTTTGTTATTGCGCACAGGTTGTCAACCATTCGTAGCGCAGACTTGATTCTTGTAATGAAGGACGGCGACATTGTAGAACAGGGTACACATGAGTTTTTGCTGTCACAAGGTGGCGTATACACCAATTTATACAATAGTCAGTTTGATGTGGTGGAGTGAAACCGCAATTATGCCGTCAATTCAATTGTGTAAAAAATTTATATTTGGAATGGAGAAATAAACTTGGCTGAACTCTGGGATATATTAGATAAAAATGGCAACGTAACAGGACGTATTCATGAGCGTGGCAAACCCATGAACAAAGACGAATACCATCTTGAGGTTTGTGTTTGGATTGAGAACGACAACGGCGAATACCTTATATCACAAAGGTCGCCAAACAAGACATTCCCCAATATGTGGGAATGTACAGGAGGAAATGCGGTTGCGGGTGATGATAGCCTGACTACCGCATTAAAAGAAGCAAAAGAAGAATTAGGCATCATTCTTGAGTCGCAGAACGGACGAATGATTCAACATCACTTACTGTGTGGCAACGTTGAATGTCAGGGTCTGGTTGATGTTTGGTTATTTCGGCAAAATATAGATATATCAACTGTAACTCTTGCCCCTGATGAAACCTGCAATGTAATGTGGGCAAGTCGTGATGAAATTAACCGTATGATTAACGAAGGAATATTTACGACAGGGGGGCTATTTACACACGTTGACGAATTGTTTGAGGGCGTTCGAATGGATTGACGATTGTACTCAGCATACTTGGTTGATTATCCATATGAAAAAGTGGCTATTGAAAAATATTATTTTCAATAGCCACTTTTTATAGGTTAATTAAATATCATTATCCATGTTGTATGAATCTTCTATAAAGATGTTTGATTCTTCATCAGGGTTGTTTTTGGTATAATCATCGTCTGTTTCTTCGTCTTCACTAACTTCTGGTGGTGGGTCATGTCGCTTTGATAACTCTGCTATCAATCGTTCCATTTTTTCAAAACCAATTTGAATAGGCACAGTAGATTTTCCAGATTTTACACCAACTGCACGGTTTTTTGAATTTGATTCTGATACTATGATATAGTCTGTGGGTTTGTCGTCGATGTATAACTGTGCAACTTCGCTTATTTCCAGATTATCGTCAATGTCTTTGTGTATTTCATAGGTGTAAGAGATTTCCCCATCATTTTCTGTAGCAATTTCATGTATCCAACTGTTTGGACCAGCAAGAGGCTGATTAATAATTATATCAATATCATTACGAGAGATATTTTCTAGCTGCATCTCGCTAAATTTCTCAAAGTTATACATAAAATACGTTGGGGTTGACCATTTGTTGACCCCTGGAATTAAGACACCAGTAGACCCACCAGAAATAAATATTGGAACAATGAGTATACAAGTAAGCTCTATTGCCCAAATAACCCATAATGCAGCTCCAGTTGATAGTGCTTCACTGTTAAATAACAACCATGTGCCATATCGGTTAAAATTTAATACGTCTTCTAAAAAATACTGTGGGGTTGTGGATAACTCTAGGAAAATTTCAAACTCCAGTGAAAGATTTGCAACAAATGTATTAAATTCTTGTGTGTAAAGCCCTGCATACCATACGGCAAACCATGCATTCCACATAACATACATAATTGGAATAGAGGCAAGGGCAGCGGCTATTTTAGCCCCTCTGTCATTGGTAATTTTCAGCCCTGATTTCAGTAATATAAGTGTTACTGACATAACAAAACCGCAACCAACAACAGCTAGAACAGAGAACCACCAATCCCAAAATGCATGACCTAATTTAACATATAAAATCGTAAAAAGCGAACCCAGTACGATGTATATTAGGAAAAATGCAATTAACTTGCCTAACTCTAGCTGGTTTTTTTCCATTACCGAATTTTCTTCATACATATATAAATATCCCTCTTCTTTTTATAAGTGGAGTACTCCCCCCCGCCACTTTTTTAGCTCATTATACTAGCCAAGTCCTCTTTAGCTATTAATAGACGCTTACTTTCTGGGAATTTTTCCAGACCTATATCCAAACTACGTTTTGAATCTTCTGGTGAATTCATATACAAAGTATTAAGCGACATGAGAATATATTGTTCTGGTGTTTTGTAATCCATGTTAAATAGCTTGATTAAAGCCTCATTTGCGTCTTTAACATTCCCCATAGTCAAATGAAATCGAATGTCCTCTTCTGTTTTAAAATAATCAAGAACTATTTTATCTGTGGCATCAGGATGTTCTTCACAAAAATCCTCATAAAACGAAAACCCTAACCTAAGCGGATTTGTTTCATGCATAAGAGAAGAAACAAGCAATAACAAACGTTTTACAACAGGATCTGACTGATTATTTACACTATCAATCAAAGACGATACAATGTGTTCATCTTTGGTTTGGCGTGTTTTTAGTTCAGTGGGTTTTGTAAGAGCCACCTTACATTTATTTATTATTTTTTCCTCAATCTCTTTTCGCCTGTTTGTAAGCAACGCGCATTCAAGTACAATATCATCAAAGAAAGATACAAAACAGTCCACCACTTCTACATAAGAATCACAAGATTCTATATCGTCTGATGTGACTTTGCATAAATCTGCCACAAGGGTGTCTAAGCGTTGATTGGCAAGAGATTCCCATTTGTCGCTGTTGAGTTCTGGCTCTTGTAATAAGGTCATTTTTGCATTTGCATAATTAGAGTTGGCTACATCATGCTCTTGTTGAAGTTGATTAATGTTCATTATTTAAACAATTCCTTTCAGTTGGGCAAAGTCGCTTTTTTCACACTTTTTTGCCTTTCGATTTAGCTTTAGCTGGGCGATACATATGCCCAGCAAGTAATAAACCTATGGAAACTATCACAAAAACTACTGACATAACTTGACTTGCCGCCAAACCTGTGCCGAAAAACGGCAATTGGTCTGTGCGTAATCCTTCTAAAAAGAAGCGGATAATTCCATAGCCTAGCATATATAACAAAATAATTTCTCCTGCAAATTTTTTGTATGGGCGATAAATCAATAAGAAGATCATAAGCAGAAGATTAAAAAATTGCTCATATAAGAAAGTAGGGTGTACTTGTAGATAATACACTCCGCGGGCATAAACAGCACTATCAAGCAATTCTTGAGTAAGCATAAACGACTGGTCTACACGAATTCTCATTGCAAAAAGGCTATCGGTGGGACCTCCAAATGCTTCGCGATTAAAGAAATTGCCAAAACGCCCAATGATTTGCCCAAGCAATAGAGATGGCGCGCAAGTGTCTGTAAAGGTGGTAAAAGGAATGTTCTTTTTAGCCGACACAACAACGCCTGCTACAAGCGCGCCGATGATTCCGCCATAAATGGCAAGTCCGCCCCCGCGAAAATTTAAAAATTCTAGAAAAAAGTTTCCGCCTTGTTCCGAATCCCAAGTGAATATCATATAGTATAAACGCAATCCTATAAATGCAAAAATCACACCAACAATTAATAAGTCTGTGTAATCATTGGGTTTTTGCCCTGTGCGTTTAGCATACCATACTGCAAGAAGGTATGCAGATAGTATGCCCAATACAATAAAAATTGCATACCAAAAAATTTCAAAACCAAAAATCGAGATAAATACACGTGGTATATTTTCAAAAGATATTCCTAAATGAGGAAACCATATATCAGGAGCAGTATAGTTATTCATGCTAATTATAACCTAGCATCAATAACTGGTTTATAGGCATACTCGTGTTCTTTTTCCCGTTCTTCCTCATCTGTGACAGGTTTTGCACCATCACGCATATAACGTAATTGTGCCTCTTGCATAACTTGGCCATCACGATATAGAGAGCCTACTTGTTGCGCTACGGCCACTTCTAAACGTGAAATACCCTCGTTAAGCCTACTTAGCTGAGACTGGCGGAAATCATCACCTTCATGCCCAGTGGGGACTGTGATGGTTGTTACATCATGTGAATGCCCTCTTGGAGTGCGAATAACCACAAAACCCTCATCATCTCTTATTGCCTGTTCCAAATGGTTTGCTTCCGCCTCTAAACGGGTGCGTGTAGTGTTAAGTGCGGAAATATGGTCTATACGCGCACTCATCATTGTTAAATTACGGATACTTTCACTTGCTTGAAGTTGTTGTAATTCTTCTTCAGAGCCTGTATTTGCAGTATTGTTGGCACGTTGTTCTTCTGCTAACTCTTCCTGTTCGCGTTGTCTTTCTGCAAGTAGTTGCTGTTGGCGTAATACTTCACGCTCTGCCGCTAACTCCTCACGCTCTGCACGTCCAACGTGAATTTGTTTGATTTGATTCGTAAGCATTGAAACCCTAACTCTTCTTTGCTCATAATCCAAATCTTGGTCTGCGGCAACCAATGCGATTTTATCACTCAATATTTGTATGCGTTCGTCTTCTGTTTCACGTATACGTTGCTCTCTTTCACGCTCTGCTATACGCTGTTGTGTATGTTGCTGTTGTAAACGCCTTGAGGCAGAACCCCTGTTATTGTGGAATGCATGTTGAATAGCTCTGTTATTATTTTCACTAGTATAATTTGTGCTTACTATCATTTGCCCAGCAGATTGGCTGCCAGTCATTTGAATAGTCATTCCAATCACGTCCTTATTTTATTGTTTAATAATTATATCGGCTTATTATAACTTGAAAATTAATTCTTGACTACAACATCATTCATATGTACCATAAAAATGTAAAAAGTGGCTTTATACCTCCCAAAAGGAGTGCCACATTTAAATAGACAAAGGATGGTTTTTTTATGAAAATATTTGATGCGCATATGCATTTTTCAGAACTGCAAGCATTTTATGGGGCGGCAGACGATTCAAAAGTTGATTATTCATACGATGGTTATATGAAGGAACGAGAAGCGGCGGGTATTGTTGGTTCTATATGTATGGGGCTTGCGGAAACAGAGCGTTTTGCCTTTCCCGATTATAACGCAGAAACTCCAATGTTGGCGAATTTAGCAGAAAATCCACCTAATTTATATACATGTTTGGGAATAAACCCGCATACATTGGATGGTTATGCATTAAAACGTATTCAAGAGTTAATAAATGGAAATAATAGGATTGTAGGATTTAAAATATATGCAGGTTATTATCATTATCATGTGTATGATCAAATTTATTTTCCAATATACAAAATAGCTGCTGATAATGGGCTAACAGTTGCAATACACACAGGTGACACATACAGCGAGCAAGGTCTTTTAGAATACTCACATCCTTTGCCTGTGGATAGGATTGCTGTAAAATTCCGTGATACAAAATTTTTATTATGTCATATGGGCGACCCATGGATTATGGACGCTTGCGAAGTGGCATATAAAAACCGCAATGTATTTTTAGATATTTCTGGTCTACTTGCTGGAGATGATGAACTTGTTGCCCGCACACAGGAACGTACACAAGTTATGCACCATTACAGCCAAGGTTTAGTTTATTTAAACAATTACAAAAAGGCTGTGTTTGGTACGGATTGGCCAATCGCACCAATGGGGGCATATATTGATTTTTGTAAAAAAATTATCCCTGAATATGCCCATGAGGATGTTTTTTACAATAATGCGTTTGAAATATATAGCAAGTTGAATGGTGAATTAAAGGAGTTGTAAAATTGGGCATAAATTTGAATGACATTGGAAACGCGACTATGGGGCAGATCCCCATTAAAATCGAGAAAATCCACTTTATCGGCATTGGTGGTATAAGTATGAGTGGATTGGCAGAAATTTTAAAATATAATGGCTTTACAGTAACAGGTTCGGATGACAATTCAACAGCCGTTACCAACCACTTAAAGAGCAAAAACATACAAGTTTTAATCCCTAACGCAAAAGAGAATATAACTAATGACATTGATTTAGTTGTATATACTGCTGCAATTAGAGCAACCAACCCTGAGTATATCGCGGCTAAAGAAAAAAAACTTCCTATGATGGAACGTGCGGAATTGCTGGGTAAAATACTGGACGGATATGAGAAATCAATCTGTGTGGCTGGAACACACGGAAAAACTACCACTACATCAATTTTAGCGGAAATTCTAATTAATGCGGGACTTGACCCAACTATTCAAATTGGTGGGCATATGAATAGAAATGGTGCAAATTATCATATTGGTAATTCATCTTATTTTGTATTGGAGGCTTGTGAGTATAATAATAGCTTCCTACACTGGAAACCTCAGATTGGTTTAATTTTGAATATAGATGAAGACCATTTGGACTTTTTTGGCGACCTTAATGGTGTGATCAATTCATTTGAAGAATTTTCAAAAAACATTCTTCCTAATGGGACACTAATCATCAACCGCGATACCCCTAGTTTTGATAAGATTACAAAACATGTGAATCGTGTAATTTCCTTTGGTATTGAACCTTCATCAGAATACACTCATATCTGGGGGACTAACATTGACGATTCTGCTAATGGAATTGCATTTGATGTTATGAAAAATGATGAGTTCCTAACCAGAGTGAACACGCCTATGGCTGGTAGATTTAATGTGCTTAATGTTCTAGCATGTTTTTCCGCGTGCCTTGCTTTAGAAATACCCATGGAAAAAATATCACAGGGGTTACAAACCGTAAAGGGTGTAAAACGCCGATTTGAGCATAAAGGAACATACAACGGCGCGAAAATAATAGATGACTATGCACATCACCCAACTGAAATATACCATTGTTTGGAAGCTGTTGGTAAGCGTGACAGAATATTTTGTTTATTCCACCCACACACTTATTCTCGCACAAAAAATCACTTAGATGATTTTGCAAGATGTTTTAAAGGAGCAGATAAAATCATGGTGTTACCAATATTTCCTGCTCGCGAACCTTTTGATCCAACAATTTCCTCAGAAATGTTAGTTGAAAAAATAAAACAGAATGGTGAAGATGTGATTTTTGTGAATAATTTCCAAGAAGCGGAGGATTATCTAAAATCAGAACTTACCACTGGTGATTTGCTATTAACATTGGGTGCAGGAGAGGCATATAAAGTTGCAGAAGCACTGTCTGAATAAAAAGTAGCTACGTCACTTTCCAAAGGAAGTATAATTGGGATTTACTCAAAGAAATGGTGGAGAGTTTTCTGGAATATTTTTCATTGTTAAAAAATATCAAAAAATAAAACAATTTGGTTGTTGACAAATCCAAAATCATAAAGTTATCCACATTTTAAAGAATGCCGTAATTTAGGGCTTTTTCAAAAAAAGCCCTAAATTACGGCATTCTATTTTTCAAAAATCATGAGTTATCCACAGGCAATTGTGGATAACTATTTTGTCGAATCGGCAGTCACACCCCTCTAGCCATGATAAACACTGGATTCTTCTCAAAAAAGTTATCCACAGAGTTATCCACAGATTTTCTAAAAAATTGGGGATAAATAATTCTACCCATCTCGTCCAAAATGAGTTATGATTAGACCCTCTTAACTTTTTAGAAAATTTTATTGTTTAACTTGGGACGGGGAATTACTATGGGTACAATTAGAATGAAGATTGAAGTCGCATCTATGGAAATACCATTTTTATTTATTGATAGGTATATGACAAACTGTTTGCCTGTTTATCCATTGATATATATGTACAGTTATCGCCATGCAATGGTTGGTAATGCTGTTACTTGTCAGGATATAGAGGATACTTTCCAGCTTACAGAAAGAGATGTACTCAAAGCATGGAAGCATTGGGAAACGCAGGGACTTGTGTCTATAGACCACTCAAATGACGATATGGATGTAACTTTTTTACCTGTTACAATTGCACCCGTAGAAGTTACGGAAGTTGTGGCAAAAGCTCCTAGAGCAAGAGAAGTAGTACAAAAACCATATATACCGCTCCTCGAAGAAAGTAGAGTTTCCCCAGCAGAACGGCGGAGTTTGGGGCAGAGTCCCATTCAATCCGAAGGAAGTGTAGCTGGGGCTTCCCCAGCGGAACGGCGGAGTTTGGGACAGAGCCCCATTCAATCCGAAGGAAGTGTAGCTGGGGCTTCCCCAGCGGAACGGCGGGGTTTGGGGCAGAGCCCCATTCAAAGAAAAGTTTTAGAATCTCAAATTTATCTAAACTCTTTGGATGTTTCAGACAACACTGGTTCTTCTTTGAATGCCATAAATTCACCTGTTAATAATAAACCTGAATCAATAATGGAAATCCGTAGGAGAATGATGCCAACACAACCAAACTATAGTGTTCATGAGTTGGCAGAATATAAAAATAATAGTCGTGAAGTAGCACATTTATTTGCACATGCAGAACAGGCTTTGGGCAAGTTACTTTCACCCACTGATATGAGTAAAATTTTTAGTTTTTATGATTGGTTAAGATTGCCTTTTGATGTTATTGAATATCTTCTTAGTTACTGTGCAGATAATGATAAGCGTGGTTTAAAATATATTGAAACATGTGCTATTGATTGGGCAGAGCGTGGTATTGAAGATTTGGTTATGGCATTAGAATATGTGCAATCATTTGATAACTATAACTCTGTTTTACGCCGCTTGGGCCTAAAGAATGTTACAGTAACCAGCAAAAAATCTTTTGAAAGATGGACAACTGAATGGCAGATGCCTATGGAGCTAATATTAAATGCCTGTGACAGAGCCATAGAAAACAATGTGCCAAAAATAACCTATGTAGAAGGTATTTTGAAAAAATGGTATGATAAAGGAATTAATACAGCCGAAGGTGTACGAAGAGATGATGAAGCATTTGAGAGTGCCAAACAATTAAGAATAGATTCACATTCACAAATAGAAACAAGATCAAATAAAAAGAAATTTGCAAACTTCCAGCAACGAGATACAGATTTAAGCCACATTGAACAACATGCACGGGAATATCAAATGCAAAAAGCACAAGAATTGTCAAAAGATGGTAAAACATGGCAAGAGAGAAGAGCAGAATCAAGAGGAGCTAAGTTGTTAAAGGAAGGTTGATAATATGAGTCATAAAGCAGCATTTCGTCAGGTGTTGCGCGAGTATGACATTGCAAGAAATCGTGCTGATTTTCTTTTGCAGGAACGAAAAAAACAAATGTATAAAAATATTCCTCGTATTGCAGAGATTGATAAACAGCTTGGAAAATTGGGGGCAAGTTTGCCAAGATTGGCACTGGCTGGGGATTATAATGGGCTGAATAAAACACGCACCCAAATAAGCCAAATTAAGGAAGAAAGACTTGGGCTATTAAAAAGACAAGGCATTTCTGATAATTATTTAACCTCTATTTATTCTTGCCCTGAATGCCAAGACTCTGGATATATTCAAGATTCTCGATGTGCGTGTTTTCAACAGAAATTAATCAATGAATATTATACTTTGTCAAACTTAAAGGAAATTTTGAAGGACGAAAATTTTGATAATTGCAGATGGGAAATTTTCAGCGAAAAAATAGATGAAAAAAGAGGGCATTCACCTACAACGTATATGAGGGATGTAGTCTTTAATAATGCATACGATTTTGTAGACTCATTTGATTCAACTTTTGGAAATTTGTATTTATATGGTAGTGCAGGACTTGGGAAAACGTTCCTTTGTCATTGTATTGCTAAAGAATTATTAGATAATGGCAAGACGGTTTTGTATTTAACTGCCCTAAGACTGTTTAAGGTTTTAGAGGACTATCGTTTTAATCGTGATTCTTTAAGTGAACCTGATGAAATGATTGAGGCAATTGATTGTGTAGATTTGCTTGTGATTGATGATTTAGGCTCTGAGATATCTACCAGAGTTACAGATGCTGGATTATTTGACATAATTAATCATAGGCTTGTTACACGAAAATCAACAATTATTTCCACTAATTTATCCATTGACGAATTAAAGAAACAGTATACAGAGCGTCTTTCATCCAGAATAAGTGGTAATTATGATATAATAGAATTTTGGGGAAATGATTTACGTGAACGTAATGTGAATAAAAAGACTGTGCTACAACGTATATAGAGGATATGGATATAACGGAAGGAGAAAAACTAATGCAAGAAAAGTTAATGATACTCAAAATGTTGGAAGATGGTAAAATCACAGCAGAACAAGCAGACAAACTATTAAATTCTGTGGGTACAGGAGAGATTCCGCCACCGACACCCCCTTCGCCTCCACCAACCCCCTCCACCACATCTTCTTATGGTTCAACTCCACCATCTGCATACAGTGGACCTGGTAACAACAATCGCCCACCATCACCATCTGGCGGAGGAGGTGGAGGTCATAGTTCTGGCTCTGCACCACGCACATCATCCACATTTGATGATTTAAGCCGTAAGTTTGAATCACTAAAACGTGACATGACTCCAACGATTCAAAAGGCTACAGAAGCCGTGGCGGGTGCAATAGCTGGTGCAGCCGAAATGGTTTCAGGGGCATTTGCATCACCAGAACCACCAACCCGTTCAGGAACTCATCAGCCCGTGCGCACAACATCACGTGCTACTACACCAACCAGTTCAGCGGGTGCAAAAACCATGAATGTTGAAATGTATGTTGAATCTGGATTTAGTGAACTAAGCCTATCTGGATTAAACGGTGAAATTCGTATAAAGGGATATAATGGCGATAAAATTACAGCAACTATCACCCACCGCGCAAAAACAGCCAACGCACCCATTGAATTAATGAAACTTGGCGGTAAATATTTCCTAAAATATGAATCGGATGATTTTCATGTTGTTTCAATTGATGCATATGTACCAGAGCGGGCTTTTGGGGTAATAAAAATTGATGGAATCAACTGTCAAATTGATTGTTGTTCTTTAGCCGCAAACGAAATGTTGGTTATTAATGCAAACGGAAGCATTAAATTAGCAGGTATTGCTGCACAGAATATAAAAGCCGAAGGTTCTAACGGGTTGTTTAGCATAGCTAATATAGTTGCAGAAACAGCAGTTATTGAAAACATGACAGGAGCTTTAGACGCTGGGGAGCTGGATGTTGCCAACTTAAAACTTACAAATTACAACGGTCCTCTTTCTCTTATCATGTCTAGGTTTGAACAACATTCAGATTATCTATGGAGTATTGAAACTGGAAATGCGAAGTTGGGGATGAATTTACCCACTTTGCCCAATTTGGCGTATCATATAAAAGCTCATGCGGCTATGGGCAGTATTCGTCTTGGGCTTACGGGCTTGCAATATCTTATCAACGAGCCTTCTCTTGTTGAGGCACGCACTGTAAACTTTGACAGCATGTTAAAGAAGGTTCAGATGAACGTTGAGACTTCTAACGCGGCTTTGGTGATTAATTAATAAATAATATAGGCCTTGAGGGTTTCACCCTCAAACTCCCACAAGGGGATTTTATCCCCTTGACCCCTTTCCTTAAAATCGTGCATTCGCACGATTTTTTTATGTGCTTGTTGTATACCATTTTTTTGTTTACAATAGTATAATTTAATGATATTATGTTCTTGAGGCGGGAAATAACCGCGTTCTCATCAAAATTAAATAAGGAACAAAAAAGAGCCATAGAATGCCACTTTGTGCGGAAACACATTGTGGCAACTGGTAGGGGATGTGTACCAGACACCACCTACAAGCACAGACTGAGTCTGCTACTATGGGCTAATTTAGTGTACACTATTTCGGGATATTATTCAACTATTTTCCGTAGGGTGCAATGCTTTATTTTAGTTCATTTGTAACTGTTAGCTGTTTGTAGCTTGACGACTTGGATTACATATCAAGCGCGTAGGGTGGTGTCAATCATTAGATTGTCGTCCCCTACGTGCTTTTTCATTTGCTAGGAAATTGCTCTCGCAATTTCCGTTGCTCAATGGGGGCGTTGCCCCCACTACAGCGCGAATGAATCGCGCTTCCGTTTCCTTCGGAAAGCGACGGAGTCGCTTTTTATGAGAAAAATCAAATACAAAAGGAGTACTGCAAATGGAATGTATGTACTATGATTATGGGTATGCAAACAAGTTGGGGCAGTTTTTTATCCCCCGTGTCATGCAACAAAACAGCAGAATTAGTAGTTATAAGGACGATATTATAACCGTCTTAACGTGTTTTGTTGAGGATAATTACATTGTTATAGCCTTTCACGACGCTATTGAAATGGACAATTACGGGGACTTCAAAGAAAGCAAAAAAAGGGTAAAAGACAAAGAAAAGATAATTTGCATATTGGATGAACTTGGCAGAATTATCATCCCAAAAAAGATTTTGAAACAATTAAGGATGTGTGTAACTACAGCTTTAAAAATTTATTTGATTGATGAATGCACTATCAAAATAGAATGTTTAGGCAAGGTTGTTGATTGTATTGCTAAATTAAGAAATAAAACTATAACTTCCGATTATCTGCCCTGCCTAGGTCGTGATTAAAGTAGTATTTTAAAGATTTTAGCCACTAAAACCATGAAACTTCGTGATTTTAGTGGCTAAAAAATTTATTTGCTAGGAAATTGTTTCACAATTTCCGTCGCCAATGGGGGCGCTGCCCCCAAACCCCCGCCGTTCCGCTAGGAATGAATCCTAGCTACACTTCCTTCGGGAAGCGACATAGTCGCTTTTTTATTAAAAACTCATAATTTTTTTATACATACCAATGTAGTCATCTGCAACTTTTTGCCATGAGAAGTCACAACTAAGCGCATTTCGTACAAGCACTTCCCAATTGGGAGTGTCATATACTTCCAAGGCTTGTCTAACCGCCCACATCAATCCACTGGCAATAAAATCCTCAAACAAGAAACCATTACCAACACCCATAGAGGGGTTAAAATGTGTTACAGTGTCTGCAAGCCCCCCTGTTTTGCGTACAATAGGAATTGTTCCATAACGCATAGCATACATCTGACCCAATCCACAAGGTTCATATACAGATGGCATTATAAAAATATCAGAACCTGCATAAATGCGTTGCGCTAATGTATCACTAAATGTTATATTTGCACTAACTTGATTTGGATATTTCCAAGCATAATGCCTAAGCATGTGTTCATATCGCCCTTCACCAGTGCCTAATACAACAAATTGCGCGCCTGTACTCATAAGTTCATCCATTATAATATTTATAATGTCTAGACCCTTTTGGTCTGCAAGGCGTGTTATCATACTAAACATTGGCATATCACCAACAGGTAAACCTAAATCGGTTTGCAAACGGTGCTTGTTCTCACGCTTTTTTTCCAGAGAATCCGCATCAAAATTTACAAAAATCCTTTGGTCTGTGGCTGGGTTGTGTGCTGTAGTGTCAATGCCATTGGTAATTCCAAATAAACGACCATTCAACATACCGCGCCCGCGTAAGATACCATCCATTCCATAACCATATGCAGGGGTTTGAATTTCTGCCGCATATGTTTCACTAACCGTACTTACTGCATCGGAGTGTACAACTCCTGCCTTTAAATAACTTACATTGCCAAAAAATTCTAAATCTCCAGTGGCGAAATAACCATCATTTAATCCTACTGACCAAAGAATATCCCGCCCAAAACACCCCTGATAGTGTAGATTATGAATTGTAAACAGGCTTTTCATATTACTGTAAAAAGTAAATCCTTTGTAGATATCGCGTAAATATGTCGCTCCTAAACCTGTATGCCAATCATTAAAGTGGATTACATCAGGTTTAAAGTCAATATGTGTTAGCATTTCAATTGTAGCTTTTGAGAAAAATGCAAAACGCTCGAAGTCGTCACCATATCCATAATAGGTATCTCGACCAAAATAATAATCATTTTCAATAAAATATACAGAATCGCCATTATTATATGCATCCAATGCCAAAACTTTAGCATGTTGTATACGCCATGATAGATGTACTGTAAAATCCGCAACCAAACGCACATCACTTAAAAGAGACTCTGGTATACTTCTGTATCTAGGTAATGCCACACGAACATCTACATCTCTATCACGAAGCACCTTGGGCAAAGAACCCGTAACATCACCTAGTCCACCTGTTTTTGAATAAGGGCTTACCTCTGTGGCAACCATTAAAACTTTCAGCAAAATTTTCACCCTCCTAGGGACTTTAATCCATACAAATTATATCTTCAAGCGTAGTGTTTGTAAAGTTTCAAGCATGATTTAGAATTTGTGTGCTTGCATAAAAATTTTTTAGTGTGAAATAGTAATATAATAGGAGTGATTATATGAACAATGATATGATGAAATATGAAATTGCAGAAGAACTTGGTTTATTGGACAAGGTGAACGCAACAGGGTGGAAAAGCCTAACCTCTAAAGAGAGTGGGCGCATTGGTGGAATATTAGCACGAAGAAAAAAAGCAGAAGCAGAAAAAGATAAGTCTATTGAGGAGAGTAACTAATGTACAGTGGATTTGCACGTATGTACGATGCTTTTATGCAAGATGTGCCCTATGATAGTTGGGCCTCTTACATAAACGAAATTTTAGAGGGGCAAAAATGCATATTAGATTTAGCATGTGGGACAGGCAGTATGACCCTGCGTCTTGCCCAAATGGGCTATGATATGATAGGGGTGGATGTATCTGAAGATATGCTTGCGGAGGCACAACGAAAAGCATTTGAAGCTAAAAAACAAAAACAAATCTTATTTCTAGCACAGGACATGCGCCATTTAGATTTGTATGGGACAGTGGATGGGGTTATTTGTGTTTGTGATGGTTTAAATTATATTTTATCAGATATAGATTTGGCACAAGTTTTTAAGCGTGTACGACTTTTTTTAAATACAAGCGGTGTGTTCATTTTTGATATAAATACAGAATATAAATTTAATGAGTCATTAGCAACATATTCTTTTGAGGCAAAAACTCAAGAAAATGAATCGTATATTTGGCAAAACAATTTTAATCCTAAAACAAAAATTAATGAATACAAGGTACTTTTTCACCCCCAAGGCTGGGAAGAACCATTTATGGAAATTCATCATCAAAGAGCCTACTCCATTTCAGAAATAACTAAGCTACTGAAAGAAACAGGATTTAATGAAATTCAAATTAAAGACAATTACACCAGCAACAGCATACATGACAAAACCGAAAGGGCAACGTTTATTGCTAAATCTTTGGGATGTGTGTAGCATATCCTTGTCAAAGTTTTGATGAAACTTTTTCAGAAGTTTCTCGGGGTTTGGGGTAAAACCCCAATGTTTTAATATGACAAAAGGAGGCTTATAAAATGAAAAAAACGATAACTCTTTTAATAACAATAATCTTACTCACACCAATGATAACCCATGCAAATACAACAGAATTAGTCCCCATTGATGCAATCCTAGTCTTGGATGTGAGCCTGTCTATGCGAACGGCAGACCCTAATAGAATCTCACGCGAGGCAATGAATATGTTTATAGATATGCTGGAAGATGAACATAGAGTTGGTATTGTGGCGTATGCAGGCAGGGTAGAGCGCAGTCTGACATTAACAACAGTTTATGAAAACCGCGAAATGCTCCACGAATTTATAAATAACTTGGATTATGCCTCATGGACAGACCATGGTTTAGGGCTTATGGAAGCAATACAAATTTTGTATTATGGTACAGAAGCAGGTAGGCAAGCAATAATAATATTTTTTACTGATGGTAATTTAAATGTAAATCCTAATTCCGCGCGTTCAAATGAAATAGCACAAGGAGATGTTGACCATGCAATTTTAATTGCACAACAGCAAAACTATCCAATATTTACAATTGGCTTGAATTTTGATGGTTCGTTGGATTTGCCTTACATACAAAGAATTTCTGATGAAACAGGTGGATTAACATTTGTAACTTATGATGCAACATACCTACTTGAAATTATGAATGCTATTTTTAATGAAATGATAGCATTACCACCCCCAGAATTGCCAATACCAATCGAACAACAAGAACCTCCTGAACTACCCGTTTTACCATTGGTAGAGGAAATAGAAGAGCTTGGGGATTTAGTGGCATACCAAACAGGATATACAGAAGAAATAGAAATAATTGCTGTAGAGCTAGAGCAAGAACATGAAGGAAACAACCACAATTTTATCTGGTTAATTGGGGGGGCGACTGTTTTGGTTGCTGTATTTTTATACATATGGCTTCGTAAGCCAAGAAGAGTCTTCACTGGTAGGCTAGTCCTAGAGGTGACGGATAATAACAGCAACCAAACAACACAACCCCAATACCATAATCTAATAGAATATGGGCAAAGTGCAACATTGCAAAAATTATTAGGGGGCAAAAACCCAATGTTAGAAACAGTGAATTTAACACCCTCACCTGAAGCCCCATCACATATGCCACAATTGCTGATAAAATCCAAAAACTCAGAAATTATTTTCACAAAGGATTTCCTAGAGCATGACGCAACAAAAGGTATAAGTATTGGACTTGGCGCGGAAATGACGATTATGTATGAAAATAAAGAAATTCGTTTGCGGTATGTTGCTTAAAGTAGTTTCAAAATATAATAAAAAATAATATAAAGCCCAGTTATGTCATTCCGCGCTTGCGCAATGACATAACTGGAGTCTATCAATCAGGTGGAAAAATTTTTTTAAATAGCTATTGACTTTATTGGTCAACGATGATAATATTGACTCAATGAGTCAGTCAATTAAGTAAAAGAGGGGCAGAGCCCCCATTAAAAGCGACTATGTCGCTTCCCGAAGGAAGTATAGCTGGGCTTTGCCCAGCGGAACGGCGGGGGCTTGGGGGGACCGAACCCGACCGCCGCCAGAGGCGGATAGAGGAAGGGGGGAGGTTCTTTGAGCATGAGACAAAAACAAGCGGAAGCGAAGTTTGAGTCCACAGCGAAAAGAGGAGAAGCCCCCATTAGAAGCGACTATGTCGCTTTCCGAAGGAAGTGTAGCTGGGCTTTGCCCAGCGGAACGGCGGGGGCTTGGGGGCAGAGCCCCCATTTAAAAAGAGGTGATTTATGAGTGTCTTTCTATGAAGAATTCCCAAAGTTCATGGCTTTGGATGAGGAAAAGCGAGAACGAATAATCAATGCGGCCATGCATGAATTTTTAGGAGGATATAAAAAAGCCTCCACAGATGTAATAGTGCGGGAGGCTGGAATATCAAAAGGTTTATTGTTTCATTACTTTGGCACAAAGGAGCGATTATACAACTTTCTTGTTGATTATGGTAAGGAGATAATCGAACGGGAATATATAAACCTTTTAAACTTTAAATTCAACTGCATATTTGATAGTTTGTGGCAGATGTCATTATTAAAACGTGATTTAATTATTCAGTTCCCTGATGTTTTTGATTTTTTAGTAAGTGCATATGTAGACGATACACCAAAAATTAGAGAAATTAAAGATAATCTAACAGGGCATATGAACATGCAAACCAAAATCATCGAAAAAATTCACCAAAGTGTCGATTATTCTTTATTTCGTGATGATGTTGACACACAACTTGCAATGCAGATTATTACATGGGCAGTTCAAGGTTATTCACAATCTAAGATAACAATAACAACAGGGGAAAAACTAGGAGCAACCGCCCGTGAACACTATGACGCGTTTTTAGAAGAGTTTCAAAAGATTTTAGATATGTTAAAAAAATGTTTTTATAAATAAAATTAGGCGTGTTTCAAATGAGATATTGGAACTTCGTCATTGACAGGTTAGTGCTAAGTGGAGGTGCCATACACGCCACAAATCATATAAATCAGGAGGATTTGTTATGTACAGTGTAGAAGTTAAAGATGTTACAAAAATGTTTGGTAAAACAGCCGCTCTCAAAGGCGTAAACTTGCAAATTGCAGAAGGTGAAGTATTTGCCTATATTGGACCAAACGGGGCTGGAAAATCTACAACAATTCGTGTTTTGTTGGGAATATTACAAGCAACATCAGGAACTGCTAAAGTATTTGGCAAAGACGCATGGAGCGATGCAGTAGAAATTCACAAAAAAATCGCTTATGTGCCTGGTGATGTAAATTTGTGGCCAAACTTAACAGGTGGCGAAGTTATTGACCTATTTGTAAACTTACGCGGAAGTCATGATAAAAAGTTGCGTGAAAGGCTAATTAAAGATTTTAACCTTGACCCAACAAAAAAGTGTAGAACTTATTCAAAAGGTAATCGTCAAAAAGTTGCTCTAGTAGCTGCATTTGCCTCTGAAGTAGATTTATATATTCTTGATGAACCAACCAGCGGGCTTGACCCGTTGATGGAACAAGTATTTCAAGAGTGTGTACTGGAGCAAAAAAATCGTGGTAAGGGTGTATTTTTATCAAGCCATATTATGTCTGAAGTAGAGCGTCTTTGTGATAGGGTGGGAATTATTCGCGAAGGTGAAGTTGTTGAAGTTGGTACTTTGGATGACTTGCGCTATCTTACCCGTTATACAATTAATGTGACCACCGAAAAAACAATTGAAGGATTGGATAATCTCTCTGGTGTGTATGATATTACAAAAGCTGGTGCGGGTGTCACATTCCAAATTGACACAGCAAATATGGGTGATGTTTTAGCGCATGTTGGGAAGTTTGGTATTAAGTTATTAGAAAGCACTCCACCATCTTTAGAGGAATTGTTTATGAAACATTATCAAAAGGAGGTAGTTTAAGTGAACTTTTTTAATACCAAACTTTTGACACGTTTAATTTTGCGGCGCGAAAGAATTAACTCTACCTTATGGATTATTATTACGTCTGTTTTCTTGGCTCTAATTGCATATCTGTTTATAAATGGCATGGATATGGATGCCGAAAGCCGACAAGCCATGGCAGATGTTATGAACAATCCCGCTATGGTTGCAATGGTTGGACCTATAATTGGTGAAGATAACTTTACAGTGGGTGCGATGTATACCACTATGATGTTAGTGTTTACTGCATTAGCTATAATTGTGATGAATATTATGTTTGTAGTTCGTCATACCCGTGCCGATGAAGAACGTGGGCGTTATGAAGTCTTGCGCTCTTTACCTGTTGGTAGGCTTTCAGGTTTAGCGGCTACTCTAATTTCTGCTGTAATTGTTAATGCAGCTTTGGGATTACTAACGGGGATTTTACTGTTTGTTGCTGGTGATTATAGTATGTCTTTCAGCGGCTCTATGTTGTGGGGTGCATTGCTAACTTCTGTGGGTATTGTTTTTGCAGCGATTGCTGCATTATTTTCGCAATTATGTTCAAATTCTAGGTCTGCTATGGGTTACTCTTTTGCAGTAATGGGCGTTTTCTATATGATGAGAGCTATTGGTGATGTTAGTGTGCCTGTCTTATCTATGATTAGCCCTATAGGAATTATCATTTTTGCGGAAGCATGGGTAAGCAATAACTGGTGGGTTGTGCCTTTAACTTTATTGTTTGCAATTCCACCTACTCTGCTTGCGTTTCGTGTTAATCTTAAACGCGACATTGACCAAGGGATAATTCCTGATAAACAAGGGCGCGCAAGTGCTGGTAAATTGTTGCGCACTCCTTTTGGTTTAAGTCTTCGTTTATTAAAAGTTAGCCTGATTGTTGGGCTTGTCACGATTTTTTGCATTGCGGCGGCATATGGCGCTGTTATGGGTGATGTTGACGGGTTTATTGAATCTAATGAATTTTATCAAGCATTACTTTCTGTTGCAGAGGGTGTACCTTCGGCGATGTTATTTGCAGGGATGATTAATTTTATCATGGGGATGATGGCTCTGATTCCTGTATTGTTGTATGTTCTTAGGGCAAGGGGTGAGGAGAAGGATTCTCGTGCGGAGTTGATTTTAGCTGGTGCTGTTTGTCGAAAAAAATATCTAGGAAGTTATGTAATAATAGGTTTTGTTTCCAGTGTACTTTTACAATTGCTTACTGCTTTTGGGCTTTGGAGTGTGGCGGCATCAGTTTTGCCCTCTCCAGAAGATTTTCCGCTATCAGATGTGCTGATTGCTAACTTGCTTTTTTTACCTGCTATTTGGGTAGTAGTTGGATTGACAGTATTTTTGATTGGATTTATACCCAAGTTGACCAGCTTAATTTGGCTTGCTTACGGATTTGTATTTTTTATGGGAATGTTCGGGCGAATGGATTTCCTTCCAACTTGGGTGCAGAGGATGACACCTTTTCACTTCATTCCTGAGCATCCTATACAGGATATTACAGTGTTGCCCTTGATAGTGCTGGTGGTTATTGCAATCTGTTTTACTGCCGCTGGTTTTGTTGGATATAGTAGGCGTGATATAACTGGGTAGATATAGCATAAAAAAGAGCAACTACAATAGTTTGTAGTTGCTCTTTTTTGAATATTAAAATTAGTTAAATCTGCGTTTACGAGCAGCTTCTGATTTCTTCTTGCGTTTTACACTGGGTTTATCGTAGTGTTCCCTTTTGCGTATCTCTCCCATGATTCCCGCTTTTGCGCAATCGCGCTTAAAACGCCGAAGCGCCATGTCCAGGGTC